>Ga0213921_1000535_pt1 | contig 12169 bp, 10 predicted proteins | sample McNCre2017MG_FD_165041 | JGI IMG/M metagenome (GOLD analysis project Ga0213921, IMG submission 165041) | Freshwater microbial communities from McNutts Creek, Athens, Georgia, United States - 20-17 MG | ecosystem: Environmental > Aquatic > Freshwater > Creek | place: USA: Georgia | collected...
GAAGCCGATGGCGGCATGGGTCTGGACTTCAGCTACGCACTGGCCGCTGCCGAAGCCATGGGCCATGTGAAGTCGCAAGGCGTGGCCATGGGCATTGGCGTGCAGTCCAACATGGCCACACCGGCGCTCGCCAGCTTTGGCTCGGACGAACTCAAGCGCGAGTTCCTGGCTCCGGCGATTGCGGGCGAGGTGGTGTGCAGCATCGGCGTGAGTGAACAGGGCGCAGGCTCCGACGTGTCTTCGCTCAAAACGCGGGCACGGCGCGATGGCGACGACTACGTCATCAGCGGCTCCAAGATGTGGATCACCAACGGCACGCAGGCCGACTGGATCTGCCTGCTGTGCAACACCTCGGACGGCCCATCGCACAAGAACAAGTCGCTCATCATCGTGCCGCTCAAAGACGAAGCCGGTCGCCGCGCCAAAGGCGTGGAGGTGCAAAAGATCAAGAAGTTCGGCATGTGGAGTTCGGACACCGCGCAGATCTTTTTTGACGAAGTGCGCGTGCCGGTGCGCCACCGCATCGGCGAGGAAGGCATGGGCTTTATCTACCAGATGAAGCAGTTCCAGGAAGAGCGCCTGGACGGCGCGGCGCGGCGTCTGGCCACGGTGGCGCTGATCGAAGAGACCGCCACCTACCTGCGCCAGCGCGTGGCCTTTGGCAAACCACTGCTGGACAACCAGTTCATCCAGTACAAGCTGGCCGAACTCAAGACCGAGATCGAAGCGCTGCGCGGCCTGATCTACATGGCCACCCACGCCTATGTGCAGGGGCAGGACGTGACCGAGCTGGCCTCCATGGCCAAGCTCAAGGCCGGGCGCCTGGGCCGCGACGTGGCCGACTGGTGCATGCAGTTCCAGGGCGGCATGGGCTACACCTGGGACAACCGCGTCTCGCGCGCTTACCGCGACTACCGGCTCGGCTCGATTGGCGGCGGTGCCGACGAAGTCATGCTGATGGTGATCGCCCGCAAGATGGGCCTGATGGACCCCGCAAGCTGAAAGGGCAAGCGATGACGTTTGAACACCTTCTTGTCCGGCGTGAACACGACATCCTGTGGGTCACGCTGCACCACCCCGAAACACGCAACGCGCTGTCGACCGACATGGTGGCCGAGCTATCGCAGGCCATTGCACAAGCGGCGCAGGACAGCGCGGTGCGCGCCTTGGTGCTGCGCGGCTATGGGGGCTTTTTCAGTGCGGGCGGCAACGTGGGCAACTTCCAGTCTCGTCTGCAGGCCGATGTGGATGAGGGCGAGGACCCGGTGGTCAGCCGCAACCGCGCGTTTGGTCGTGTGCTCCAAGCGCTGACCGCCTTGCCCATGCCCGTTGTGGCCGTTGTCGAGGGCGCGGCCATGGGCGGCGGCATGGGCCTGGCCTGTTGTGCCGACATCGTCCTGGCCACCGAAGACGCCCGCTTTGCCCTGAGCGAAACCGGCCTGGGCCTGATCCCGGCACAGATCGCCCCCTTTGTGCAGGCCCGTGTGGGGCGGCGTGTGGCGCTGCGCCTGGGCCTGAGCGGCGAGCGGGTCAACGGTGCCCTCGCGCAGCAGCTGGGGCTGGTAGATGCGCTGGCCGCTGACAGCGATGCACTTGACCTCTTGCAGGCGCAGTGGCTCAGTCGCATCCTGGCCTGTGGTCCGCAGGCCAACCGTTCGCTCAAGGCGCTGCTCTCACGCCATGGCTCATCTGACAGTGCCCATACCGGTGCGCTGGGTGCATGGCTGGACGACGCCGCGCTGCGTTTTGCGCAGTGCATGCGCGGCGAAGGCACGGAAGGCATTGCCGCTTTCCGCGAGCGCCGCGTCCCGGTCTGGGCCGTGCCATTGCAGGCCGCCGATATGGCACGTCTGCATGGCTTGCCATTTCCCTCTTCGTCCCACTGAGCCGCCCATGCCAACGAAAAACATCCGCCCTTTCCACACCGTGCTGGTGGCCAACCGCGGCGAGATCGCGCTGCGCGTGCTGCGCACCGTGCGCCGTCTGGGCTACGGCTCGGTGGCCGTGTATTCCGAAGCCGACCGGGGCAGCCCCCATGTGCAGGCGGCCGACCGCGCTGTGTGCATCGGCCCTGCTGCACCCGCGCAGTCCTATCTGAACATCGAGGCCATCCTGCAAGCGGCCCGTCTGGCCGGGGCCGACGCCATTCACCCGGGCTATGGCTTTTTGTCTGAAAACGATGCCTTTGCCGACGCGGTGGATGCGGCGGGCCTGGTGTTCATCGGCCCGTCTGGCGAAAGCATCCGCGCCATGGGGAACAAGGCTGGCGCCAAGCGCCTGATGCAAGGCTGGGGCATGCCCTGCATTCCCGGCTACGAAGGCCAGGATCAGAGCGACGAAGTTTTCGTGCGCGAGGCAGCGCGCATCGGTTTTCCGGTCATGTGCAAGGCCGCGGCCGGTGGCGGCGGGCGCGGCATGCGGCGTGTGGACACGCCCGACGCGCTGCCCCAAGCCCTGGCCTCGGCCCGTTCGGAAGCGCGCACCGCCTTTGGCTCGGATGAGTTGATTCTGGAGCGTGCCGTCATCCAGCCGCGCCATGTCGAAATCCAGTTGCTGTCCGACTGCCACGGGCATGTGGTGCACCTGGGCGAGCGCGACTGCTCGGTACAGCGGCGCCACCAGAAGCTGATCGAGGAAGCCCCCTCGCCCGCCGTGAACGCCGAGCTGCGCGCACGCATGGGCCAGGTGGCCGTGGACAGTGCGCGCGCCATGGGCTACGTGGGCGCGGGCACCATGGAGTTCCTGCTCGACACCGATGGGCTGTTCTATTTCATGGAGATGAACACACGCTTGCAGGTCGAGCACGCGGTCACCGAAGCCATCACCGGCCTGGACCTGGTGGAATGGCAGCTGCGCGTGGCCAGTGGCGAGACCTTGCCCTGGCAACAAGCCGACATCCGCCTGCAGGGCCACGCCATCGAAGTGCGCCTCACGGCCGAAGACGTGCCCGCAGGCTTTTTGCCGCAAACCGGTCCGGTGCTGCGCTGGCACCCTCCCACACAACACGATGTGCGCATCGACAGCGCGCTGCGCGAAGGCGGACAGGTCAGCCCGCACTACGACTCGATGGTGGCCAAAATCGTGGCGCACGGCAGCGACCGCGAAGAGGCCCGGCGCAAGCTGCTCTCGGCCATGCGCCAGTGCGTGCTGCTGGGCCTTCCGAGCAACCAGGGCTTTCTGGCCGACTGCCTGGCCGATGCGGTGTTTGTGCAAGGGGTGGGCGTGCACACCGGCTTTGTGGCCGAGCGCATGGGCTTGCCCCCGGCCGCCCCCGTACCCGATGCGCACACTGTGGCGCTGGCGGCCCTGGCCGCCGAAGCCGACACCCTGCCCAGCACCGCGCACGGTCAATTGCAAGCCGCACCCTTGGCACAAGGCCAGGCCCAAGGCCTGCTGCAATGGGGCGAGCAGCGTTGGGCCTACCGCATCACCGCCCAGGGCAGCGGCTGGCAGGTGCAATGCACCGCCCTGAGCACGGCGCAAGACACAGATGCGGAAACCGTCACCCTGAACCTGACGCATGTCCAGTGGCAGGACGCCGCACACACCGAACTGGCGCTGGAGTGCGAAGGCCTGCGCGAGCAGGTCTGTTCGGCCCGCACCGACAGCGGGGTGCAGCTGTTCCACCGAGGCCGCGCCTGGGCCTTTGAATGCCCCGCCGCACAAGGCCAGGCCGAACAGGCCTCTGGCAGCGGCGCCGTGCTGGCCCCGCTCACGGCCCGCGTGCTGCAGGTGATGGTGACGCCCGGCCAGACGGTGCAGGCGGGCGAACGCCTGCTGGTGCTCGAAGCCATGAAGATGGAGCACACGCTGACCGCGCCTTTCGCCGGCGTGGTGCGCGAGCTGCAGATGCAGGCCGGTGGACAGGCGCTCAAGGGTGCGCTGCTGCTGCAGATCGAAGCGGAGGCAACATGAACGCTGCGATGAAGCACGTGCGCATCGGCGGCGCCTGCGGCTTCTGGGGCGACTCGGCCATGGCCACGCCGCAGCTGCTGCAGGTGCCGGGCCTGCAGTACCTGGTCTACGACTATCTGGCCGAAACCACCATGGCCATTCTGGCCAAGGCCCGCGCCAAAGACCCGGCACTGGGTTACGCCACCGACTTTGTGCAGGCCGTCATGGTGCCGCACCTGAAGGCCATCCACGAGCGCGGGATCAAGGTCATTGCCAATGCAGGCGGTCTGAACCCCGAAGGCTGCCGCGACGCGCTGCTGCAAGTGGCCCAGGCGCAGGGCATCGCGCTGCGCGTGGCGGTGGTCACGGGCGATGACCTGATGCCACAGGTGGCCACACTGCAAGTGCAAGGCGTGCGCACCACGACGAACACACTCTTGCCCGAGTACCCGCTGTCGGCCAACGCCTATGTGGGTGCGCGCGGCATTGCCCAGGCACTGGCAGCAGGTGCCGACGTGGTTATCACGGGCCGCTGTGTGGACAGTGCGGTGGTGCTGGGCGCGCTGGTGCACGAATTTGGCTGGTCCTGGCAGGACTGGGATCGCCTGTCGGCTGGCACACTGGCGGGCCACCTGATCGAGTGCGGCGCGCAGGCCACAGGCGGGCTGTTCACCGACTGGCAGCAGGTGCCCGACTGGGCGAACATCGGCTACCCGGTGATCGACGTGCATGAAGACGGCAGCCTGGACTTGCGCAAACCCGAAGGCACGGGCGGACTGATCCACCCTGGCGCGGTGGCCGAGCAGATCCTTTACGAAGTGGGCGACCCGGCGAACTACCTCATGCCCGATGTGTGCTGCGACTGGCGGCATGTACAGGTGACGCTGACACAGCATGACACCGTGAACGTTCGCGGCGCACGCGGCTTGCCCGCCCCCACACACTACAAAGCCAATGCCACCTGGCAAGACGGCTGGCAGCTGCAGCTGATGATGGCGATTCGCGGCATCGACGCGCCGCTCAAGGCCGAGCGCACCGCGCAGGCACTGCTGACCCGCTCGCGCACCCTGATGGCCGCGCAGGGCTTTGGCGACTACAGCGAGACCTGTGTCGAACTGCTGGGCGGCGAGTCACATTACGGCCCGCACGCGCAGCCACACACAGCACGCGAAGTGGTGCTGCGTATCGCGGTGCGGCACGCACAGGCCAAAGCCCTCACGGTGCTGCAACGCGAGTGTGCAAGCAGCGGCACCTCGATGGGGCCGGGCACGCGCTCCTCTTTTTCAGGGCGCGCCGACATCCAGCCGGTCATCAAGCTGTGCGCCTTCATGGTGCCCAAAACGCAAGTGCGTTTGCAAATGCAGCTGGGGGACACGGTGCAAGAGGCCAGCGACCCTGCGCTGCCCCCGGCTGCCCGCACAACAGCCACACCCGGCATGGCAGACGACACCACACCTGCGCCACACGAGGCCGCGCCCGATGAACCCCTGCACGACTGCCGCCTGATCGACCTGGCCTGGGCACGCAGCGGCGACAAGGGCGATGACGAAAACATTGGTGTGATCGCACGCCACCCCCGCGCATGGGCCTGGCTGCGCACGCAACTGCAGGCCGCGCAGGTGCAGGCGCATTTCAGCCACCTGGTGCAAGGGACGGTGCTGCGGTATGAGGTGCCTGGCCTGCAAGCGCTCAACTTTGTATTGCACCAGGCCCTGGGTGGTGGTGGCGTGTGCAGCCTGCGCTCGGACCCGCTGGGCAAATCGTTTGCGCAGATGCTGCTGGACATGCCGCTGCGCGTGCCAGCCTCGGTCCTGACCCCGCCACCGGAAGACAATGCACCATGAGCACCATCCTCGAAGGCATCAAGGTCCTTGACCTGACCCGCGTGATCGCAGGCCCCATGTGCACGCAAATCCTGGCCGACATGGGCGCCACGGTCTACAAGATCGAAAAGCCCGGCGAAGGCGATGACACGCGGCGCATGGGCCCCTTCCTGAACGACCCGGTTACGGGTGAGCCCCTCAACGACTCGGCCTTGTACCTGGCCTACAACCGGGGCAAACAATCGGTCACCGTGGACATTGCCACCGAAGAGGGCGCGCAACTGGTGCGCGACCTGGCCCTGCGCTGCGATGTGGTGATCGACAACTACAAGGTCGGCTCGCTGGCGAAATACGGACTCGATGCCGACAGCCTGCGCCGCCTCAAGCCCGAACTGATCTGCTGCTCGATCACCGGCTTTGGCCAGACTGGTCCGTATGCACCGCAGCCTGCCTACGACTTCATCCTGCAGGGCATGGCCGGACCCATGAGCACCTGCGGCCTGCCCGACGAGCAGCCCGGCGGCGGCCCCATGCGCACGGCCATCCCGATGACCGACATGGTGACCGGTCTGTACGCCAGCATCGGCATTCTGGGGGCCTTGATGCATCGACAGAAAACCGGCGAAGGCCAGATGATCGACGCGGCCATGCTGGACGCCACCGTTGCCTTCAACGGCCACCTGGCCGTGGGCTACCTGATGAGCGGCAAAGCACCACAGCGCGTGGGCAACACCAACCCGATCGCCTCACCTTCCGAAGTGTTCGAGTGTGCCGATGGCCGCATCATCATTGCAGCGGGCAACAACGGGCAGTTTCAGCAAATGTGCGCCGTGCTGGGCGCACCCGACATGCCCGCCGACCCGCGCTTTGCGACCAACATGCAACGCATCGCGCACCGCAGCGCACTGCGCGAAGCCTTGCAGGCGCTGGTGCGCGACCAGCCCAGGGCGCAGTTGCTGACGCAGCTGAGTGCAGCCAACGTCCCGGCCGGGCCGATCAACGACATGGCCCAGGTCTTTGCCGACCCGCAAACACAGCACCGCGAGCTGGTGGTGGAACTGCCCCACAGCTCGGGCCAGAACGTGCGCGTGGTGCGCAGCCCGCTGAACTTTTCTGCCTCGCCCGTGGCGCACCGTGCGCCGCCCCGTTTGGGCGAACACAGTGTGCAGACCTTGCGGGAGGAGTTGGGCTTGAGCGAGGCGCAGGTGGAGGGCTTGGTGCGCAAAGGTATTATCTGAAAACACCTATCCCAAACGCTCACTGGATACCCCATGACCACCGTCGCCCCCTTCGTCATCTCCCGCGTCTTTCATGCGCCTCGCCCGCTGGTGTTCAATGTCTACACGCAACCACATCACCTCGCGCAGTGGTTGAGCCCCGAGGGCTTTCACAACATCCACACCGACATGGACTTTCGCGTCGGCGGGCGTTACCACTACGGCATTGAGGGGCCGGCAGGCATGGAGATGTGGGGCAAGCAAGAATTCCTGGACATCGCTGCACCCGAGCGCCTGGTGCACCTGCAAAGCTTTTCAACCCGCGAAGGCGGCCTGGGCACACACCCGATGGCGCCCACCTGGCCCAAGTACATGCATGTCACCACCACGTTTGAAGCTGTTGACGATAACAGCACGCGTGTGACGATCACCTGGGTGCCGCATGAAAGCGACGACATCGGCCGACAGACCTTTGACGTTGCACGTCCTGGCATGGAGGTGGGCTTTACGGGAACGTTTGTGAAGCTGGATGCTTATTTGCAGAAGCTGCAAGGTTGAGAAGGCCAGGTTCGACTCAAAGGAGTCAGTGACTTAAGTGGATCGAACGACCACTTCCAGCCATGTCAGCTCAAATAGGCTGCGCATGGGCCTCAAGTCCGAGTCAATGTCGTGTTGATCGAGAACCGATCTGCAGGGTGAATAGATACAGTCAAAAGCACAGGTTCGTCTTCACGGGTCAGGTAGCGCCGCAAAACTTTCAACGCCGCGGCATCCTCGGGGGCCTTCAATGCCTTGGCCTGCTGCGCAGTCAATTTCCAGCCTCTGACCTGTTGCTGGACAGTGGCCAAGTCCAAGTCAAAGGACTCTTCCAGCAACTCTGACATCAGCGCGGAGGGCCGCTTCTTGATGGTGGGCAAGATGGAAGCGAACTGCTCTTCAATGTAGGCCTCCGTCAGAGAAACGGCTTCTTTGCTGTCGGCTGCATCAAAGCGCAGGCTTTTCACCAGCAACCATTTGGAACCCACCTCGCAGCCAAGTTCATTGGCCAGCGCCTTGTCCATCACCACATGCTCGGTACGCTGAATAGAGCGCGCGCATTCCTGGGCCCATTGAATCAGGTCCGGCAGCGACGACAGGTTCGCGCCATAGCCATTCAGAGGTTTCTTCGACTCCACCCGTGTGCCGGCATTCTTTTTGCGCGACACCAGCTTTTGATTCTCCAGGCTCGACAAAGCTGCACGTACCGTGGACCGGCTGACATTGAGCATGACCGCCAAGTCTGGCTCAGCCGGAAGCACCGTGCCCACGGCATAGCGCCCGGCAGCGATGTCTTGTGACAGCTGGTCTGCAATGCGGGCGTAGAGGGGTTGTCGTTCCATGGCTACATTGTATGAAATCTGAGGGTTGACGTCGATATGTACGAACATATAATATGTCCGTACATAAGGAGATTTCATGCGTTCCACCCTCATCGACAACCGTTTTCTGGGCAGCCTGTTTTCGACCGCAGAGATGCGCCAGGTCTGGGCTGATACCTCGACCCTGGCCCGCTATGTGGACACCGAAGTGGCCCTCGCCATTGCCGAGGGCAAGCTGGGCTTGATCCCGGGCGATGCGGCCCAAGCCATTGCTGCTGGCGCGCATGGGGTGAAGCTGGACTTGGACCGTCTGGAGCGGGAAACCCACAACGTGGGCTATCCCATCCTTCCTTTGGTGCACCAGGTGGCCGAAGGGCTGGGCGCTGCGGGCAAGTACCTGCACTGGGGTGCCACCACGCAAGACATCATGGACACCGCACTGGTGCTGCAAATCCGCCAGGGTCTGGATTTGCTGGAAAAAGACCTGCGTGCCGTGTCGGTGCAGTTGCGCCGTCTGAGCAAGACGTACCGCGACACGCCGATGGCCGGTCGCACCCACCTGCAACACGCGCTGCCCACGACCTTTGGCCTGAAGTGCGCCATTTGGTTGGGCATGGTGGAGCGCAATCTGGAACGTCTGCAGGAACTGCGCCCCCGAGTGCTCGTGGGGCAGTTTGCAGGGGCAGGCGGCACATTGGCATCGCTGGGCAGCCGTGGACTGGAAGTTCAGTCGGCCATGATGGCTGAGCTTCAATTGGGCGTTCCCATGACCACCTGGCATACCGCCCGTGATGGCTTGGCCGAAACCGCACAGTGGCTGGGGCTGGTGACGATGGCACTGGGCAAGATGGCCTTTGACGTGTCGCTGATGATGGCCAACGAATTCAGCGAAGTGTTCGAACCCTTCGTGCAGGGCCGTGGTGCATCGAGCACCATGCCGCAAAAGCGCAACCCGATCAGCTGCGAAGTCATGATCGGTGCCGCCAAGACCGTGCGACATCTGGCCGGTCTGGCCCTCGACGGTGCAGTGCAGGACTTTGAGCGTGCCACTGGCCCATGGCAAGCCGAGTGGGTGGCCATTCCCGAAGCTTTCCTGCACACGGCGGGAGCCGTATCGCAAGCTGTTTTCATGCTGAGTGGTCTGGAAGTGGACACCGTGCGCATGAAACAGAACCTGGATTCCACCGGTGGCCTGATCGTGGCCGAGGCCGTGATGATGGGGCTGGCCCCCATCCTGGGCCGCAACGAGGCACACGACGTGGTGTACGCCGCCTGCCGCACCGCGCTGCAGGACAAGCGCACGCTGGCCGATGTGCTCAAAGCCATGTCTGACGTGACCAAGCTGGTCAGCACGGCGCAAATCGATCACTTCTGTGACCCCATCAACTATCTCGGCACTGCGCCGCAGATGGTTGACAAAGCTCTGGGCATGCCTGCCCGCTGATTCATACCCAAGGAGACAACACCATGAACTTCAAATCCATGCGCCGTTCTGCCCTGTCGCTGCTGGCTGCCTCATGTCTGGCTGTGGCTGTGCCGTTGGTCCAGGCCCAGGACGTTTACCCCAGCAAACCCGTGACCTGGGTGGTGCCCTTTGCACCGGGCGGCCCAACCGATGCGCTGGCACGCCACATTGCCGAGCGTGTAGCCCGTGAACTCAAACAACCCATCATCATCGAAAACGCCGCTGGTGCTGGCGGCACGGTGGGGGCGGCCAAAGTCGCCAAAGCCAAAAACGATGGCTACACCTTCCTGGTGGGCCACATGGGTTACATGGGCGCTGCACCTGCGCTCTACAAAAAGCTGGCCTATGACCCTGTCAAGGACTTCGAGGCTGTGTTCCGCTTCCCGGATACACCGCTGGTGCTGATGGTGCGCAACGACCATCCAGCCAAGACCATCAAGGATTTGGTGGAACACAGCAAAAAGAATCCTGAGCAAGTCAATATCAGCAATGCCGGTGTGGGCTCCAGTTCGCACTTGATTGCAGCCCTGTTTGCCAATGCGGCAGGAATCAAGGTCACTCAGATCGCCTACAAGGGCGCTGGCCCCGCATTGGTGGATGTGATCGGAGGTCAGGTCGATGGGATGTTTGACCAGACCAACACGGCGTTACCGCAAATTCAGCAAAAGAAAGTTCGAGCACTGGCGGTGACATCCAAGGTTCGACTGCCTCAACTCAAAGACGTTCCTACGCTGAACGAAACTGCTTTGCCGGGGTTTGAAGCCAGTACCTGGTATGGCATCTATGCACCCAAAGGCACGCCCAAAGCCATCGTGGACAAGGTGCAAAACGCCTATCTGCAGGTGATGAAGGACAAAGAATACACCGGCAAGATGGTGACCCAGGCTATTCAGCTGCTGCCAGAAAAAGACTACTTGGGAGCTTCTCTTGCGCTGCACACCGAAGCCGAGGTGGCCAGGTGGCGCGCAGTGGCTGCCAGATCCGGGTTGACTCTGGAATAAACCGATGAGAAAGGCACTCTTGGGTGCCGCATTCGTTCGGCAGCCAAGCGGCGGGCGGCCGATTCAGGCAACCCGCCCACACCGGCGTTGATCATGCGTCAGCTTTGACTGGACTTGACTGGTGTTTCAGTCGTGTCATTCATCCTGTCATGAACCAGTTGACCGTTGCGTCGCACGACCAATGCCGTCTGCGTCCGAATAGCCACTTCACGTGCACGCTGCGCAGCACGAACGAGCGCCGCAGCCGATCCGCGCAGATCACTGTTGCGAGCCTGTTCAATAGGAAGTTGCTGGTTCATTTCTCACTCCAGTCTATCAGCTGTGGTGCTTCGCCCGAGTTGTCATACACCGCCCAGGCATTCACGAGTGGTTGATAAATTTGCACAAGGTTTTTCAGTCCTTGCTCAAAACGACGACGCACCACCTCATCCGGGATATGGTGTCCGCCTTGCAACACACGCTGTTCTACCCGCGCAATTGCTTCTTCTGCATCGTGTAATTTTAAAAAAATCAACTCTACTTTGTAGCCTTCGGCTTGCCAGCGTCGAATCGCCCGCGCATAAGCGCGGCCAGACAAAGTGGTTTCAAAAGCGAAACTCTGTTTTAGTAAAAAGTGACGCTCCAGCTCGACCAGCATCAGGCGTCCGGCTTGCAATGCCGCAGTCTCTGGAGCAAACGGTGCCAGGCCTGCGGCGATGAGGTCAGCATTTACAAAAACAGGGCATGCCGCCTCATTCGGCAAGAATTCTCTCGCAAACGTGGTTTTGCCTGCCCCATTAGGCCCAGCGATGATGATGACTTTCGGATCAATTGGAGGTGTCATGGCGGCCATCCTCTGACAACAAATCAATCAAATCCCGCGCAAAGCCCGGCAGTTCGTCGAAGTTGCGCACGCAAATCTGCATCGAACGCAACGCCCATGCATCCGACAACGGCACCAGGCGGATGGCCATGCTGCGGGCATGGCGACGGGCGGCCGATTCGGGCAGCACGCCCACCCCCACACCGGCTTCGATCATGCGGCAGGCCGACTCGAAGCTGCCCACTTGGATGCGCACCTTGAGCGGCTTGTTCAGCTGTTCGCACTCGCGGTTGAGGAAAGCGTGCAAGGCGCTGGCTTCGTGCAGGCCCACATGGTCAAACTCCAGCGCGTCGATTAAAGGCATGCTGGGCAAATCAGCCACAGGGTGCAGTTGCGGCACCACCAGCACCAGGCTGTCCGAGCGGTAAGGCAAGGTCTGCAGGCTTTCGGTGCGCACCGAGCCGGCCACGATGCCGATGTCGGTCTTGCCGTCGATGACGGCGCGCACGATTTCATTCGACAGCTTTTCCTGCAGGTCGATGTTCACATCAGGGTGCGTGGCCAGATAGCGCTTGAGCACATCGGGCAGGAACTCGCCCAAGGCCGTGG
>Ga0213921_1000539_pt1 | contig 12159 bp, 12 predicted proteins | sample McNCre2017MG_FD_165041 | JGI IMG/M metagenome (GOLD analysis project Ga0213921, IMG submission 165041) | Freshwater microbial communities from McNutts Creek, Athens, Georgia, United States - 20-17 MG | ecosystem: Environmental > Aquatic > Freshwater > Creek | place: USA: Georgia | collected...
GGTGCTGACACATTGTCATCTGCAACTGTGTCTAACATCCAAGCTAAAATGAACACTGTGGCTTTAGGTCGTGTTCGTGGTACTGACCATGTTGACTTGATTTATGCAGGTTCTACTGCTTACAGCTTGTACTTGGGTTCTTTGCAAGCAATCCAACGTATCACTGACGACAAATTAGGTGCTGCTGGTTTCAGCTCATTGAAATTCTACGGTGGTGCAGGTACTGCTGACGTTGTACTGGGTGGCGGTATCGGTGGCAACCAAGCTGCTGGCCGTATGGACTTCATCAACACTAAATACGTTCACTTCCGTCCTCACAAAGACCGTAACTTCGTTGCTATCGGTGGTGACAGACAAGCTGTGAACCAAGACGCTGTTGTTCGTTTAATGGGTTGGTCAGGTGCATTAACTTGCTCAGGCGCTCAGTTCAACGCTGTTCTGACTGTAACTCTTTAAGGAGATATTTAAATGGCTTATGTAATCTCTACTCCGCTTGCTGGTTTTCAACCGATTGCGGTTACTGATACCACTCAAAACCATGCTTTAGGCACTATCGTTCAAGCGGTAGACCCTACCTATGGTGCTGGTGAGTTTATCTATCTGAAAGGCGTTGCTTCTACTGTTGTCGGCTCTTTGGTTGACTATGACAGCTATTTGGCAACTACTGCTCTTTCACCTGCTACTGGCGGTGTTGGCCCTGTTGCTGTTGCGATGTCTGCAAACGTAGCAAGCCAATATGGTTGGTATCAAATCCAAGGTATTGCTGCTGTTAAAGCACCTAATGCTATGACTGCTGGTGCTGAAGTGTTTTCATTGGCTGCAACACCAGGCTCTGTGGATGACGCTGCAGTGAATGGCGAGCAAATCTTGAACGCTAAAGTATCGACAACTACTGGTACACCTTCAACTGGTTTGGCATTGATTGAAATCAATCGTCCTTTCCACCAAGGTCAAGTAGTGTAATAAAATAGGGGAGGTGTAACAGCCTCCCCATCTTTTAAACTTTCTAAGGACGACTCCTGATGAACGAAGAAATTAATTATGTAGGCGAACAAAGCGGTGACAATTACTTGGACGTTTTGTTTTATAAAGGTATGCACAATGGTGAAGAATGTGATTTTGTCAGAATTGGCGTACCAGGCGACAAAACCATCACAATTGACACATTAGCAGATGATAGCCACAAAAGACGTTTTGCGCGTCAATGGTCTGCTTATGAAGGAATCCGCAATCTTAGCGGCACTTCATTGGATGAATGGGACGAGATTTCCGACTCTTATAAACGGGAACTGAATTACCAAGGCTTTAAATTTGTTGAGCAGTTAGCGTCTGCTCCTGATGCTGCATTTGCTCGATTGATGGGCGGCACTCAGTTAAGAGATAAAGCCCGTGCTTTCTTGGATAGAGGTAAAATCAGCTCTGATGCGGTTATTAAAGAGCAGGCTAACCAGATTCAAGAACTGCAAGAAAAGATGGCTATTTTGATGGAAGCATTAAACGAAAAGCTAAAACGTGGCGGAAAAGCTGCTGACAAACCACCTTTAGAGGAATAACGATACATGGCAACCTTACTTCAAAATGTTCAAAATGTTTGTTTAGAATTAGGGTTGCCGTCACCCAATGCGGTGGCAACATCTACTGACCCGCAAATACTGCAAATGCAGGCGCTTTTGAATCGCGCTGGTGACATATTATCAACCGAACGCGACTGGCAAGTATTAGCTTCTGAGTATCGCTTTGAAACGGTTTATTACACCTACACAGGTGATGTAACAGAAGGTTCAACAACCATCAGCAATTTAAGCTCTGTAGTCGGTTTAAGCACCGATTTCATGGCTACTGGCACTGGCATTCAGCAAGACTCGTTTTTAACGTCTGTGGGCGTTTCTAGTGCCGAGATGTCTATACCATCCACGCAAACAGCCACAGGCATAACGATTACATTTGGCCAAGCCAAGTATTCGATGCCTGCTGACTATGCTCGTATTGTTAATAAAACCCAATACAACAAGTCTAATCGCTGGTCGATTATCGGCCCTAAAGATGCTCAGGAATGGCAATGGCTTAAGGCATCGTATGTAACCACTGGCCCACGGATGCGTTTTCGAATCATGGGCGATAAATTTACTTTATGGCCTATGCCTTCCAGTACGTTGGTCATGGGTTTTGAATATGTTTCCAATGCGTGGGTAGTTGGCGCTGATGGCACATTAAAAACCAGCGCCACAAACGATTCAGATACGTTTAGATTCCCTGACAGACTGTTGGTATTAGGCACAAAGCTTAAGTTATTCGAGATTAAAGGATTTGATACGACAGCATTGGTTCAAGATTACACCAGAGAGCTGGAAAAGTGGAAGGCATCCGAATCCGGTGCTGATACGTTGAGCCTCGCGCCAAAATATCCGAATCTGCTACTTACGCAAAATTCGATTCCCGACACGGGATACGGCAATACAACGAGTTAAATAAACTTTCTAGAATTTACTTTAAGTTTATAGAGGAAACAATGGACATCAGCAGACTGGCAGACCTTCTAAAAAACAAAGCATCCAGCGCCTTAGAGGATTACTCACAGCTTGCTGATGCCTATCCAAACCTTAAGAACTTTGCTGGCGCATTGGTTGGTAATGTTGAGCGTAATGTCCCTACGCAAGCTGAATTGCAAAACCCAGAAGCTATGGCTCAATGGTCACAATCTGTCGCATTAAATGCGCCTATGGGATTAACATTTGCCGGAAAAATGGCTAAAAATGCTCCTTTAGATAAATTTAAAGAAGCTGAAAAAATTATTAATGAAGAATATCCAGCATTTTTGTCAAGAATTCCAATTGGGTCTGAGGCTTGGCATAATATAAATAAAATTATTCACGAAAAAACTGGGATTCATTATGGCGCAGACATGAAGCCGAGATTTGAAATAAATGACTCAGAAGCATTATTTACGCCAAATAAATGGGACGCACCTTATGCCAATGCTCCTGAAGTATTAAAATCTCAAATAAAAAATTCATTAAAACATGATGATTTGTTTGAAAATTATCCAGATATTGCAAATTATGATGTTTTATTAAATCCAAATATAAAATCATTGGGCGAATGGCGGAATAGAGTTGATTTTTTAGGAAGTAAAATTGATCCTCACATGCAGATTAATTATTCAATGCCAGACACTGTATCTATGAATCGTAATTATTTACAAAAATTAAACGATCCTGAGCATCCTTATTTTTGGAAAAACCAAGCAAGAGAAGATATAGAGTCTGGACTTTCGCCAAGAGAAGCAATAAAAGATTGGAGAAATGAATTAAATAAAATCAATAATTCAATTAGCGAGTTAATATCAGGAAAAATTCCTGACTACAAAAAAAATATTTTTCTTCACGAATTGCAACATGGAATACAGGAAAAAGAAGGATTTGCTCAAGGCGGGTCGGCAAAAAATTTAGATTATAAAAATCTTGCTGGAGAAGCCGAGGCAAGAGCTGTTGAAAAAAGAGCAAATTATACTCCTGAGCAAAGAATGAAAATTTATCCATTAGAAAATTATGATGTCCCTATTAGCAGATTAATTACTATTATGCGAGGACAGTAATGCTAAGACCCAAACGACAATCAGCACAAACTGTCACTGTAACAGCGCCTATTGGCGGTTGGAACGCTGTTACACAATTGGCGGCTATGTCGCCTAATGAAGCGGTTATTATAGATAATTGGTTTTGCTTGCCGACTGAGTTGCAGGTTCGCAAAGGTTATACGGAATGGGCTACAGGCTATACAGGTAACATTCAATCATTTATCAATTATTCTCCAGCAAGCGGAACAATCAAGTTTTTTGCGGCTGCCGACAACAATGGCGATTGTGCGCTGTACGACGTATCTTCGCAAAATATCAGCGTCACCAACTTGGTAACAGAATCCGGTGATTTCATTACCACCGAGGCTGGCGTTCTTTTAGATACAAACAAAGCGGCTGTTGTTTACGGATTAACCAGTGCTAAGTTTAGATTTGCACAGTTTGCAAACAGCGGTGGTCATTTCACAATTGCCATCAATGACACCGATCCATTATTGCTTTATGACGGTACAACTTGGAATTCAGTCACTAGCACAAGTTCTCCTTATGCGATAACAGGTGTTGATACATCCGCATTAAATGATGTTATTTTGCATAAACGCAGAGTTTGGTTTGCTGAGCAAGACACTTTAAATGGCTGGTATCTTGATACCGATGCTGTGGCTGGAACAGCGCACAAGTTTGATTTTGGCCCGTTATTTTCTCAAGGCGGCTCAATTGCTAAATTAACCACTTGGACACTTGACGCTGGCTGGGGGATGGATGATTACTTAGTCGTCTTAACCACGAAAGGCGAGGTTGCTGTTTATAAAGGCGTGAATCCTGCCGACCCTGCCGACTGGTCATTGCAAGGTGTTTATTATATCGGTTCGCCTGTTGGGTTCTTTCCTACTTGCAAGTATGGTGGGGATGCTTTATTGCTTAATAAAGATGGCTTGATTCCATTATCACAGTGTTTAATGTCTAGCCGCGTATCTACTCGAATCTCAATCACTAATAAAATACAATCAAAAGTTACTCAAGCAACAACTGATTATGCCGGCAATTATGGTTGGCAAGTAATTCTATTTCCACCGCAAAATATGTTGATGATTAACGTTCCAACATCAAATACAACATCAGACCAGTATGTAATGAACACCATTTCCGGCGCTTGGTCAAGATTCGTTGACGTTAATGCCACCACATGGACATTTATCAATGAAGAAATGTATTTCGGAAATGCTGGCGCTGTTTATAAGTTCTGGGACGGACAAAACGACAATGGGTCTGTTGTAACAACTGATTTGTTGCCAGCTTTTAGTTCGTTTGGAAGTCAGTCGCAAATCAAACGCTGGTCAATGGCTAGAGTATCAATGGGCTATGACATTACATTTTCATTTTCATCGCAATTAAGTCTTGATTTTGATTTAGTATCTCAGCCGCCACAACCTTACAATACATTGTCATCAACCGCAGGTGTTTGGGATGTTGGCCATTGGGATAACGCGCTATATGGCGGGAATATTATCCCATTCGCTCAATGGCAAATGGCATCAGGTATGGGTCATTATGGTTCTTATAGAATCAGAACATCGAGCAAAACAAGTGATATTCGATATTATGCAACTGACTATGTTCTGGAAGCAGGTGGAGTTCTTTAATGCCTAGTACAAGTGAAAAACAACATCGTTTTATGGAAGCCGTAGCGCACAATCCCGAATTCGCTAAAAAAGCGGGTGTTCCGCAATCTGTTGGTCAGGATTTCAACCAAGCAGATAAACGCAAACGATTAGCAAAACAATTAAGAAAACAATGAACAAAGAAGAATACACGCATGTGCCACCTTGGGGCGAGCCATCTTATGATAAAATGTTAGAAATTCTAGCTGGAAATCAAGATGCAGTCAGAATGATGCAGATTATAGGAAAATGGTCGCATATTTATGATGATTTGATAGACGAAGATAAAGACGTTTCAAAAGATCAAATTCATTGGGTAATGTGGGAACTATTAGTTAATTTACAACTTAATCCATTTTATACTGCAAATAGCATAATTTTAACTCCTTTAGTAATGAGTGGAATAATTAACTGGTTTGCAGCTAATGAAATTGAAAAAATTGGAAATTTAGAAGAATTAAGAATATCGCACAGCATTAGATATTCGATTTGCGATGTTGGGATGGTGTCTATGATATTGGCTGGTGGATTAGAACACGCTAAAAAATATGCTCGTGTTGCGCGATTACTTTTTCAGTGCGACACATGGGAACATTATAAATCTGAACATTTAAAAGGTTAAAAATATGTGCGATACAGAGCCATCAGCACCACCAGCACCAAATTACGCAGCAGCGGCTAGAGAAACCGCTCAGGGTAACGCAAATGCAGCTCGTATTGCCCAGTATGGCAATATGGTCAATCAAGTTACGCCGCAAGGTACTGTCACCTATAACCCGTCAACTCGAGGTTATATGGATGAAAAAGGCAATACAATATCAATAGATGCTTATAACGCATTAAAAAATAAAAAAGGTTATTCGCCTTTAGAACAGTGGACACAATCGGTCAATTTATCACCTGACCAACAAGCTTTATACGACCAATCTGTTGCAATGAACAAAGAGCTGGGCAATATTGCTCAGTCTGGTTTGGCGTATGTTAAAGATGCAATGGGCAATCCAATCAAGCCCAAATTTGATGTTGTTGGCAATGCTCCTACTACATTTAGTCAAATGACTTCTAATGTTGACAGGCCTGATTTACAGACAGAAGTTGGCGATGCTGGAAGAATTCAACGGTCAGTAAATGATTACACTGGCGATGTACAACGTCAATCCGGTGCAAATGAACAGGCTAATGCCAATGTTTATCAGACATTAGGCCAATTACAAACAAGGGTGCAAAATCCTGAGTTATTAGCGCAAGACACCACAAACGCTTTGTACAAAGCGAACACACAGTATTTAGACCCGCAATTTGAGCAGGCACAATCTAAGCTAGAAAATCAATTGGCGAATCAAGGTATAACCAGAGGTTCTGAGGCATATAACAATGCAATGCAAAACTTTGGTAATCAAAAGCAACAAGCTTATGAATCTGCAAGAAATCAAGCAATAGCGGGTGGCACACAAGCCGCACAAGGCATGTTTGGTATGAATTTGCAGGGCGGTCAATTTGCTAATCAAGCACTTGGTCAACAATTTGGCCAATCTGTTACACAACAAGAATTAGCTAATGCTGCGGCTAATCAAAACAGTCAATTGGCGTTGGCCAATCAACAAGCCTACAACCAAGCGATTGCTCAGCAATATGGGCAAGGTTTGGGCGCAGCTAATTTTGCTAATCAAGCGCAACAACAGCAATATGACCAATTACTTAGTAATGCTAATTTCAGAAATGCTGCACTACAAGGCATGTTCGGTATGGGCATGCAAAACGCTGCTCTTAACAATCAAGTTCAAAACCAAGCATTTGCACAAGGTTTATCAAACGCTCAATTGCAAAATGCGGCATCACAGCAAGATATTTCACAACAGCAAACTTTACAGCAAGCGCCTATCAATATGCTTAATGCCGTTAGAACTGGTCAGCAATTACAGGCAGCACAAATACCGCAAGTCGGTGTTTCTCAACCGGGTCAATTGGCTAACTGGCAAGGGCCTGACATGTTAGGCGCGGCACAAGCTCAAGGACAATATAACCAAGGTATTTATAACGCACAATCTGCGGCCAATGCACAAATTGTAGGTGCGGGAATTGGGGCTGGTGGTGCAATTGGCGGTGGTTTTGCTGCGAAATCAGATATTCGACTTAAGAAAAACATTGTGCGATTGGGTACTCATAAAACATTGGGCATCGGCCTTTATAAATGGGATTATATCTGGGATTATCCTGGTTACGGTGTCATGGCTCAAGAACTTGAACAAGTTATGCCTGAAGCTGTATTTACGATGCCTGATGGCTATAAAGCTGTTAATTACACAATGCTGGGGGCGTAATGACACCATTCGACCAATATAACCAAAGCTCTGGACAACCTTATTTACGTCCGGCAACAGGATACATTGACGAATCACAAAGAGCCGCACTTGCTGCTGCTTTGCGTCAAGGGCCAATGCAAGCTCAGCAACGCTCAAGTAAAAGCCCTATTTCTCCAGAAATGGCTAATAAATTTGCTGATTGGGCTTTAGGATTAGGAAAAGAAGGCTTGCCAAATAGCTCACAAAATGTCGGTGTAAATGCTGTTACACCTGATTTTCAATCTGGCAATTATGGCGCACCTACCATGAACATGACTGGTGCAGGGTCTATTACACCTAACTTTAATTCAACTAATAATTTTCAAACGCCTATGATGCAACAGGGGTTCAATCCTTCTATGTTTAAGGGGATTTATTAATGGCTAGTTTATATGACGAACGTGTTTTAGGCGCACAACAACGGGCTGAGTTTGCTCGCAAGCTTCGAGAATCTTCCAATCAGCCTGCTGGCCAAATGGTATCCGGTTGGTATGTGCCTAACACTGGCGCTGCTGTTGTGGATGCCTTGCGTAATATTATGGGCGCTTATCAAGAGCGTGAAGCTAAAGATGAACTGAAAAACATCCAAAGGGAAAAACTGCAATCAACCATTCAAGCGATGGGGCAAGCTGGAATTTCTGCGCCTGAATCAATGTTAAAAGAAGCTGGAACTGAGGAAGAAGCGCCATCATGGACAAGCAGAGCCTCTGCTTTCTTGCGTGGTGAAGAACAGCCTAAGCCAACACCAGCGCAGCCTTATCAGCAAAATGTTGCTCAGAACGTGACACGGGAGCAAAGAAACGCTGGCTTGTCTAACTTAATTGCTGTTAATCCTGAATATGCTCAAAATGTATTGGCATTAGAAAAAATGCAAGCTGACGAAGCTAAAGACGCTAGAAAAGCGCAACTTGAAAAAGTGCCTACAGGTTTTACAGTTAATGAGCAGGGTCAATTATCGCCAATGCCGATTGCAGGATATGGAAATTACGCTGATTATCAAACTGCATTGGCTAGACAAAAAGAAGGAATTATCAGCCCTGTTGAAGCTCAAAATATGCAAGTGCAACAAGCAAGATTAGGGCTTGATATAACTTCATCGCAAAGAGCTGAAGAAGCCGCAAAAAGAGCCGAAGAAGCTACTAACCAACAAAAAATGGTTAAGCAATGGGAATTTGAAAATCCGAACGCCAATAAAAACCTTGCTGAAATTCAAAATGCTCAAGCGGAAAATGAAAAATTACAGGCAAGCTTGAAATCTTACAGAAACGCTTTGGCAAATGCTAAAGCAGAGGATATTTACGACCCTAGAAAAAATGCAGAATTGCAAAGCGCCTATCAAGCGGCAACATGGCCTCTGCGTGGCGAAACTTTAATGAATACAGGTGTATTGAATCCTGGCGAAATGGGTATGCTAAATAAAGCGTTAACAGACCCATCTAGTGCAATGGGCATGGTAAGAGGAAAAGAAGAATTGCTTAACCAAATTGATAAAGTATTGGAAACATCTAATATCAATACAAGAGCAATTGCTAAATCAAGACTGCCATCACCACCACCGGGCATGGAAAACACGCCATATTGGACTGGTTTAAAACGATTTGCAGAAGAAGGTGCGCCAAAAGAATCAGCAATCCCAGATAAATCGGCTATTCAAGCAGAAATCGAACGCAGACAAAAACAAAGAGGCCAATAATGGATTTAACAAAGTTATCCGATGCCGATTTATTAGCTTTGCATAAAGGTGATTTGCAATCTATTTCTGACGAAGGCTTAAGCCTTTTAAAAGAACCTACTGCACAGCCTCAAATGTCTGACGAAAATGCTTTCATGCAAGCGGCCAGAGGCTTTTCACAAAGAGGAAAAGAAGCGGCTGTAGGCTTGGCGGAATTAACTGGCCTAGTGCCTGAAAGTGTTAGCCAAAATGTTAAAGCAGAACGCGAATGGGTCAAACATCGCCCTATGGCTCAAATAGGGTCTACAGCAGCCGATATTGCCATGGCTGCGCCTGTTGCATTGGCTAATCCTGCTTTGGCTTCTACGGTGTCTGGTGGCGGCTTATTAGGCGCTGGTTATGGTTATGCAACTACGCCTGGCAATGTAAATGAGCGTGTTTTAAGTGGCGCAAAAGAAATGGCTGGCGGTGTGGCTGGCGGGATTGTTGGTAAAGCATTGCCTTACGTTTCAACTTTGGCTAATAGAATGACCGAGCCATTTAGGGAAGAAGGTAGGCAAGCAATTATATCCAGACTGCTTAAAAAAGCAGCCAATCCTAATATTGAAACTTATATAACAAGATTGGAAAACGCAGAACCATTGGTTAAAGGTTCGCTTCCTACTGCTGCTGAAACAGCTCAAAGCGGTGGAATATCGGCTTTGCAAAGATGGGCTAGTCAAGGCAATCCAGACCCATACACATATAGACGAGTTCAAAATGCAGCGGCTAGGGCTGCTGAAATTAATAAACTTGCTGGAAATGACATCTTAATGGAGCAGGCTAAAGCCATAAGACGAGCCGAAACTGCTCCTTTATATGAATCAGCAAAAAGCGAATTCGTGCCTGTTGATGATGAACTGCGTGGATTATTAAAACGTCCCAGCATGTCAAAAGCATTAGGTTATGCTGAAGATATTGCAGCTGAATACGGCTCACCTATTAGTCAAGCAATGAAAGAGCAGATTTTGGCTGGCGATAAAACTGGTCAAATTAGCGGTGAAGCATTGCATTGGTTAAAGATTGGTTTAGATGCCATGAAAAATGACCCTAAAAATCCTTTGACCAAAGTTCAGCAAAATGCTTTAAACGGAACTATTGATGCGTTTGAAAATTGGCGTGGCGCTAACATACCAACTTATGCTGAAGCGCAGGAAGCCTATAGCAGATTGTCACGACCGATTTCACAAATGCAAATTGGCCGTGAATTGGAGAAAAAGTTAATTCCAGCTTTGAGTGAAGGAACTAATTTAACCAGCGAAAATGCAAATAAATTTGCACAAGCATTGCGTGAAGGCGATATAACAGCCAGAAAAGCGACTGGTTTTAAAGGTGCTACATTAGAAAACACAATGACACCTGAGCAAATAAATACACTTTATAATCTTAAACAAGATTTAGCAAGACGAGTATCTGCTGATGAATTGGGCAGGGAGTATGGAAGTAATACATTTCAAAACTTTGCCATGCAAGATTTGGCTGAAGCGGCTGGATATCCCGGTAAATTGCTAAATAAATTAGTCAATAGAGTTCCTGCTGTAGGCGAATTTTTGACTGATGTTGCTGAAAAAGGCGTGGAAAATAAAGAAATGTTGATGAGAAATGAAATTGCCGACATTTTATTAGACCCAAGGCGTACTGCTGAGATGTTGCGTAGACCAGAAAGCAAATTATCTAAAGTTTTTAAAAATCAACGATACGGTGTAGTTCCTGCGGTTGTGGGTTCTGCAATAGCTAACAAGTTAGGAGAATAATAAATGCCATTTAACGGTTCAGGAACTTATACATTGCCTGCTGGAAATCCTGTCACAACAGGGACAACGATTTCCTCAACAACGACTAATAATACAAATTCAGATATTGCAACAGCATTGACGAATTGTATTACTCGTGACGGGCAATCTACGCCATCGGCTAATTTGCCGATGAACAGCAAAAAACTGACTGGTTTGGCCGCTGGTACTGCTAACGGTGATTCTGTGCGGTACGAACAGATTAGCTCATTTATTACAGCATCAAGCACTGATACGCTGACAAATAAAACACTAACTGTTCCTGTTATAACAGGCTACACAGAAACAGTCTACGCTTTATCAGGAACAGATATAAATCCTGCAAACGGAACTATTCAGACAAAAACTTTAGCGGCAAACACCACGTTTACTGAGTCATTGGCAGACGGCCAGAGTGTTATTTTAATGCTCAGCACATCTACTTATACAACGACATGGCCAACAATGACATGGATTAACACATCAGGCAGTGGTTCAGCGCCTACATTAAAAGCCAGTGCAACAAATGTTATTGTTTTGTGGCAAGTTGGCGGCACAGTCTATGGAAACTGGTTAGGAAGCAATTAAATGATAGCTGAAAAATTAAAAGGTTCTGAAGCTGTCGCGGCTAATTACATCGAGGATGTATTCTCTACTTATCTCTACACAGGCAACGGCTCTACCCAGACCATCACCAACGGGATTGATTTGGCTGGTAAGGGTGGGTTGGTTTGGTTGAAGGACAGAACCAGTGCATACAGTAATTTTCTTGTCGATACGGCTCGCGGCACATCAAAATGGCTGGTTAGTAACACAACAGCAGCGCAAGCTAACCCCACTTGGTCATCGGCATCATTTCTATCTAATGGCTTTCAATTTACGGATAACTACACAGGCACAAACAGCAGTAGTCAAAACTACGCCTCCTGGACATTCCGCAAGCAGCCGAAGTTCTTTGATGTGGTGACGTATACGGGGGATGGGACTAACCGGACGATAGCCCATAATCTAGGTGTTGCGCCGGGGATGATTATTACGAAGCGTACCGACGTTGATGGGGATGGCTGGGCTGTTTATCACTCCGGTACAGGGGCTT
>Ga0213921_1000546_pt1 | contig 12024 bp, 13 predicted proteins | sample McNCre2017MG_FD_165041 | JGI IMG/M metagenome (GOLD analysis project Ga0213921, IMG submission 165041) | Freshwater microbial communities from McNutts Creek, Athens, Georgia, United States - 20-17 MG | ecosystem: Environmental > Aquatic > Freshwater > Creek | place: USA: Georgia | collected...
TAGCACAGAAATATTCCATGCTGACAAGATCCGAAGACTGATCAAAGATACTATGGACGCCATCGTTGAAGAAGCAACACGTATACGGCCGGAACGCCCAAATCTTACCATACAAGGTTATGATACCCAAGGTGCTCAACAACTATTCGATTTACGCCCCGCCATTAAACAACTAAGAAAGCTATATTGGAATTTTGGTGGCACTCTAACCTCTCCGAACGTTGTACCCACACCTCATCAACAACAAGGCACAGATGAACAACAACAACGTCAATTATTGACTATTGAAGAATTAACTGACAAGGTGATAGACAACAGAGCAAATTTTTATCTTGATGTGGCAGAAGACGATTATGGGAATATATTAAATGGTTTTTTTGAGGGCACTTTCGCTCCTTTAACTTTCAGAGCAATTATAGATTTTAATAATGACAGACAATACCGATTTGTGGCATGTGATGGATTATATTCACTTCCATTCATACCAATGGTTCAAGATAACTCCGTAGGTCAAGGAGCAATGGTATTAGATGTTGTTAAAATGCAAAGAATTTTAACTCCCACATATTTGACAATTAGAGAAATAATAAGAATGTGGGAAGGTGAAATACCCACAGAAGAGGGTGTAAACTCAATGTTTGTCTGTCATTTCGTAAATAGAAATCATGCCCACAATCTTTTTTCAATAGATATGGTGCCAAGAAGTGACCCCACAGTAAATAATTTATATTATTTGTTTTTAATGTGTCTTCACATTTTAATTGGACAGAAACAGTTTATAGACATATCAGGGGATGTTATTATAGACAAAATTTTAAAATTTAATTTTGTCATTGAATTTAGAGACAGCTTGTCAAACGCCAAAGCTTATAAAACTTTTTCTGCTGTGAATACAATGGTTATTAACGAAAATGATGATCCAGACACCCTTTATAGAAAATTGCAAGAATATGTAACAGGTCATATGCTCGCAGAATTTGGTGAATGGGTTAGGAACATGTTGACAGACGAGAGAACTGATTTTGCAGATGGAAATTATGGAGTCTTTGGAAGTCTTATACCAAAAATAGGTGCTGACGATACTACAAGTATTAACATGAGTAATAATGTGTCAATATCCAAAATCAATGTGCTTTTATTCATTGCCCCTGTATTTGGACCACAAAATAAGTACACATCACCTTCAGCACCAACCTTTTCACCAGACTCACATTTATCACCCATACAACATTTACCACCTATACCAGAAGAGTTTTCTTTACACGACAACAATAATTTTTTTGAAGAACCAGATGTTATCGAACAATATGAAATGGAGAGACAGTATGAAGAAGAGTTTTATGGATGTTATGCAAGTGTGATACACGACGAGAGCTATAACGAATTTCAAAAACTTTTGAGGCACCAAAGAAAAACAAACTATATATACGAACCAAAAGAGCAAGACGGACTGTGTTTTCAAAACTGTATGAAAAAGAAAGGGTTTAACGACACAACACTCAAAAACAAAAAATTTTGTGATATCACAACCATTGAAGATTTTGCAAAGCGTAACAATGTATGTATTCACATCTTTCAAGGAAGTTTTGTGAATCCAAACAGTCTTTTAAGAAAATTTTGTTACTATGAATTTGTTGAAAAAGTATATGGTTTAGCAAATTCCACTAAACATGTGTTTTTGTTTAGTTATAAGATTGATAATATTGTCAATCATGTTCTTTTAATTGACACACCCACGAAAGATTGGCTTTCTTTTAAAAAATGTAATGTGTGTCACAAATATTTTGGTGATATAATAAAGCACCATGAAAAATGTAAATTATGTCAATGTGGTCAAATATACAAAGAAGGAGGGCCACATAAAAGCAGATGTCGAATTACAAATCCCAGAAAACGAATATCAATCACAAACAAAGATGATGGCTTGGGACTCAAACAACTCAATTGTAATGAACAACTTGATGAAAAAAATTTTACAGATGAAAAAAATGTATATTTTGTTGATTTTGAAGCATTTCACGACAATATTAAGGGTAGCCATAATGTATATGCAGTGGGGCTTCTCAGATGTGATTACAAAGCACCAAAATTATGGTTAGGAGTAAACGCTCTAGAAGATTTTATAAAATATATCATGAACCCCAAGAACAAAGTATATGGAACTATTTATTTTTACAACGGATCTGCATATGATGTGTATTTGTTATTAAACAAATATTTTACATGTTACGAGAACCCCAAATTTGCAAAAGACGCAATATTGTTTAAGGGTAGCAGAATATTGTCTTTTAAAATTAAAAGCAGACCTCAAAGTTTGGTGATAAAAGACTTATATTTAATGACAATGTGTTCATTAAATTCAGCCTGTAAAGGCTTTGCCGTAGACCCCGAACTAAGTAAGGGGGAATTTGATCATTCATTGATTACGAATTTTTTGGATGTAGAATTTCACAGAGAAAACATAACCGAGTATTTGTCTAAAGATGTTCTTAGCATGAAAGAAATATACAAGAAATATAACAAAATAATTCAAGATTCTTTTAAACTAAACATGACAAAATATATATCTTTAAGTCATATGTGTCACAATATTTGGCAGACAATGTTAACTAAAGATATACGTATATTTACTACCAACAAAGAAGTTGACGATTGGATACGAAAAGGTTATTTTGGAGGAAGAGTGGCACCTCAAATTAAGAAGTTCACAAGTCAAATGTACTACACATGTTTCTTAGAACAAAAAAGAAATGGACATGTAAGCGAAAACACTTTTGATAAAATAGGGGACGATTATTTGTGTTATACCGATGTGGTTTCTTTATACCCATCGCAAATGAAGAAGAGGCTTTTTCCGTGTGGTGTAATGACACAAACAGCTTATTCAGATGTAGATGGAAAACTATTGGCTGATTCTATAACAACCCTAATATTAAAAACTGGAAAAGGAGAAGCCAGAAATATTTTGAAAGATTTCATGTATAGATCAATATTGGAAGTCGATGTTGAATGTCCTAAGGACATTTTAACACCTTTTTTAATGAGTAGAGACGAAAAAACAAAAAAACTAAAGTTTGATCTACACGATAAAATAAAACAAGTTTATACTGGTTGTGAACTTGTTGAAGCAATAAGACTAGGCTACAAAATAACACAAGTACACAAGTTATTAAGTTTCAAGGATAGAAAAGATATCTTTTCTAAATATATCAACATCTGCTTTGAAGGTAAAAAGAAAGCAGGAGACCCAGATCAATGGCCTGACAACAAAAAAAACACAGCTTTATACGCAATCTATAAATTGTTGATGAACGCACTCTCTGGAAAACACGCACAAAAAGTGATAACAAAAGATATATCAATTGTGAACCCAGACGACATGGACATTCATGCATTAGTGCACGACAAACAATCAGAGGTAAAGATATTACAAACTAGGAGCAACGGTTTAATAACAAAAGTTTTATTGGCAAGAACTCGTGAAAAAGCTAGACCCACACACGCCACATATTTATCTGTTTTTATATTATCCTGGGCCAGAGTACATATGTCTAGTATTCTCAGAAAAATGAATGGTTATAAAGACATTAGAAACATGTTTTATTATCAAGACACTGATTCATACATATTAAACGCGACAACATATAAAAAATTTCAAAAGAATTACCCTCATTTAACACGAGACAATTTGGGTAATTTGGCAGATGAATTTCAAGGCGGGAAAGTGTTATATATACGTGTGTTGGCACCTAAGACATACGGTGTAGTGTATTTAACAAAACCTAAAGATGGACAGTGTGAATTGAAGTATAAATGTGTGATGAAAGGCATACCCCACACTTCGGAAATGTTAGACCCCACAATAGACCACTCAACTCAACTCAAACTTGCAAAAACAAAGAGATTCACTGAAAATTTTGTTGATTTAAAAAAACATGTATATAAGGTCACATACACAGATAAAAAGAAGGCAACAATGTCAAGAGAATACAGTGCTTTTATCACCCCTTATATGTTAAATGCTGTTTTGAAAGGCAACTGTGTGATTAAATGTTACTACGCGACTTTGAGAAGAATGATACAAGGAAAAGGAGAAGAAGCTTTTATAGTATATCCTCAAATAGTAAGCAGAATATTAGTCAGACAAAACTGGTGGGATAATGGTTCCCGAGAGACACTTAAAAACTATGTTGACGAAGATGAAATTATTCCAAATAATTCCATAACTGTCCCATGTGGATATTATTTATTAAATAAAAATTAAAAATAAGTTTTGTTTTATAATGAGCAATCAAATCACATTAAGAGCAGAAAATATAGAATTGTCAGAGCGAACAGTTCCAACAACAATTCAAGCTGGACCAAATGGAGCTATTATTTCTGTAGTCACAAATTCTGAATTTAAATTAGTTAAACTTGGAAATATTGTGTTTATGCATATAGAACCTTTTCAATTTACAAAAGCTGCACCAGCTGACTCAGTTTTACTTACTGTATTACCAATCAATTATCGTCCTCTAGTAGGACATGATTCTTGTTTTCAAGTTCCTGTTATTTACAATGGCACTGGATCAACAGCTCAAATTGTTGTGAGAGGTAATGGTAGAGTGGAATTAGACAATTTTTATAATAATAATGGATTGATTGCTGGTATATATGGAATTAATTTTGATACTAACGTGATGTACAACTTAAGATAATAAAGGAATTTAGAGTTAGTAATATGTCTAAAAAACTATCTACTTTTGAAAAATATTATAAAGAATTCAATAAACAAGTAACATCAGGACAGTATAATATTTCAATTAATAAAGACTTAAGTAAAATGGATTCAAATGAAAGAAGATCTTCGTTATCTAGACAATCTTCAGTTTTAAACCCAAAACCTCAAGGAACAAGGAGAAGTAAAATAGGTAAAGAAAGAACGAATGAATGGTTGATAAACATACAAAAATCACAAAATAAACGACCTAGAGAATCAGACTTAAGTGAAGAACATCCAAAAATACAACGTTACGAAGAAGAAGACAACATGGCAAATTATGATAATATACAAATGGGGGATCCTCTATCACCTTTATCATCATCTCCTATGAATCGATATAGTCCTAGAGGACGACAGGCTTTAATGCTACCAGGTTTTTCAAGATCCCAAGCCAAAGATGGTAAAATTAAACCACTTGGATTTTCTGTTCAAACAAATGCATGGGCACATTATGCAAAACGTTATGGAGGAAATAAAAAGACGGGCTATAAAAATAAAAGTGATTTAGCAAGAGAGTGGAAAAATAAATTGAATGACATATTAAAACAAGGTGGACAGGTTTTAGGAGGTTTCATGACCAATGCAAGATATACAAAAGGTGTAGATCCTTTTAATAGAGACAATAGGGGTCGTGGTACTATTAGTGCTATAAAGGGTAGAACAGGCTTTAAAAGGACAGGTAAAACGCTTTTAACAAGAATGGCAAGATGGAGGGTTGCATCACAATGGAAGTATAATTTATTGTATACTTCTTTGAACGCTGCAAGAAATAAGAGAGCTAAAGGTCCAACTGGTGGTGCAACAGTAACTCAGTTAAAAGCTGCTTTGACAGCAATGAAAATAATGTTAAAGAAAAACAGAAAACAACCAGTTTATGGAGGTGGTCAACAAGGAGGAAGTCTATCAAGTGTTCCTTTAAGTAACGAATCCAATCATAATGGTTAATAAAATATAAAAATACACGTGTTTTATTTTATAAAATGTCTAACAAACAGAGCAACACATTTCTATCTTTTGAATCTTTAGATGATGATTTATATAAAGAAATACAAAACTTGGTGAATAAAAGAGGAGAAAATGTAAGAAGGTACGATTCTGCATTGGTAAAATTAAGAAAAACCAAAGAAGAAAAAGAAGTTAAGAAGAAAGAATATAGAGAAAATTATAAAAGAAGACCAGAAGTAATTGAACGTTATAAAAAATACAACGAAGATGAAAATGTAAAGAGAAGGAGATTAGAATACAATAATAGAGAAGACATTAGAGAACGTAAAAAAGTATTGGGTAAAATCAGACGTAAAGCTTTAAAAATATTAGAAGAAGAAGACAAATCACGTGCATCATGTTTAAAGGAAAAAGCAGCGGAAATATTGGGTTTTAAGCCTTTTGAAAAGCCTTCAAAGAAACGTAAACTAAACTTTGATGAATCAACCACCTCTACAACAAGAGTCTCAAGCCCAGAAGGAGGCGAGATTGAAGAACTTAGCCAAAGCACATCAATTAAAACGCAAGAGGGAGGATACACCGGAACTTCAACAAGAAGAGGAAGCAACTCAAGCAGTAGAGACGAAGATGAATGTTGATACTGTTGAGAAGAATATCGAAGATGTTATTACTAGAATAAAGAAAAAAGTAAAACTACATGATCGTGTGATTCATTCTTTAGTTAATAATTCTTCAAAACAAAATAATACTCTAAGTTCTAGTAACTACGAAGAAGAAGAAACACAGGAGGACAATGGTGATTCCTATTTTCAATCAACAGTTAAGAATTGTTTTATTGGACTTTGTTGTGCCACTGTTTGTTATTGTATTAGGAATGGTGTGGGTTACTTGTCACGAGGAAAGCTTTCTACATTTGGAACTACTACTAAACAAAATAATGAAGAAAATGAAATTTCAGATTTTTCAATTTATAATATTTAGTGTTTTGACTTATTATATCATCACATGGACGATAACAACTCTTCAGATGACGATAGTATGGATGGTTCAAAAATTGATGGGGTGAAGTTAAAAGATGATAATGAAAACAAAACATTGTCTAGAAATAAAAAATTAAACACCATCAGAGAACTATTACTTCGTTATCCTAAATTACCTATTAGAAGTGAAGATGTTCTAACAGCAAAAATAAAATCTTTAACAGATGAACAATTGGATATTGTTATAACAAATTTGAAGTATGATTTAGTCTCACATGAACAACCGTTTATAAAGAATTTGATATATTGGATGAGTTATTTATTAGACTCTTTCTTTGATTTGCCTGGATTAGCTGAAGAAAGTTCAAGTGATGTTCAACTTATAAAAAATGTAGGTACAATAGCCTCTCCATTATTAGTTGACATGCCTGAAGCGGCAAACGCCGTTATTAATTATAGTGGACACGTGGCTAGAGCATATAAAAAGAGAAGGATAGAATTACATTCATCAAATGAATTACATCAACCATCCGACACGATTGTTAATAGTGGGAAAGAGTCAGTCAGGAAAGACAACGTTAATGGTAAAAATAGTAAATAAAATGATATTACCAGATGTAAAAAGAGTATATGTATTTTGTCATTCTTTTAATTTACAACCAACTTTTGAAGAATTTAATAAAATTATGGAATTAGGAGTACACGAATTAGAAGTATTTCCTATAATTACAGATGAACATATAAGAAAAATATTAATTTTACAATCAAAAGAAAGAAAACCAACGTTGATCATACTAGATGATCAAACAGGAATAGCTGCTTTAAATGTAAGGGGAAAAGGTCATTTTGCACAAATGTGTTGTAATAGTGTATGGTTAGATTTATCTATAGTTGTTGTTTGTCATAGAATTAGATCGGTAGATTTAAATTTTAGAGAAAATGTTGATGATGTTATAAATTTTCATTCACATAGAAAAGATGAATTAACTATATTAAACAACGAGTTTTATTCAGATTTTAACAAAAATCATTTAGAAAATATATTATTTGAAAAAGTTAAGGAACACAATTTTCTGTACAGACATATGCATGGAAAAATGGAATGTTACTTAAATTTTAAGGAACCTGTAGCACCATTTGGTGAATGCATGCTGGATACTATGATGAAACAACAGGAGTTACTTTCGAATCAAGAGGGGACTGGGAACGTGCCAATGTGAAAATACCAGACGATTATCAAAGAGTATATTTTAAACAAAATGATGATGACTATATTGTGGCATTCACACCTAAAGCAGCTATATTGGAAAGTAAAAAACCTTTACGTAAAGGATGGTTAGATGTTACTTTTGATCCTAACTCACATTATAAAATGGTTGAAGTTTTCAAACATTTAGGTGTGCCTTATTATGAACCGTTTTATGATAATTACAAACATCTATATGACCGATCTAAATATAGATTTGATCCTGCAGTACAAAGTTTCTCTTTACCAAGAAAAGTGTTATCTACCAAAGAAATATTATCTAATAATAATAATAATAATAATAATAATAATAATAATAATAATAATAATAATAATAATAATAATAATAATAATAATAATCGTACTTTCGAAAACGGACTTAAAAAAAATATTCCTTCTCCTAAAATGGATTCTTCTGGTCTTCCACCTAACAATCTACCTCAAGGGTATTTTCGTGATATTAATGGTAAAATAATAGACCCCAAAAACCTCCCTCCAGATTTCGAAACATTTGAATATGGTAATGTATTTCATCATCATAGGGAACCAAATGGTACATATACTACATGGAATAGTGTGATTTCTGAAAAAGAGAAATCTAGATTAGAGAAAATGAGAGAGGGTTATGCAATGTTAACTCCTATTGGTGCTATAGCACATGCTGTAGGAGCAATAAACACTAATATAGACACTGGTAAAAGAGACTCTACAATTACTATACAAGAAAGAATTCCTAATATAGCCAAGAATGTTGAAAACAAAGCAAAAGAAATATTAAATAGTTTAGAGGGGTACGGTGAAAGGTTTTTAATAATAGGAGGTGTTATTGTAGGCTTATACATTATAAATGAAGCTGCTCAATTAAGTGTAAATATAAAAAGACTTAATAAATGACAGAACAAAAAATACTTCCTGCTACTCAATCAATTATTTATGTCTCAACAGCTCAATTTACTGCTGGACAACGAATGAGTTGGACAGAGATACTAGATGTAAGAGCACCAATAATAGGATGTCGATTTGTTTCATGTTATATTACAAACAATGAATTGACAGCTTCTGGAAGCTCCTTTTATTATCTTGCTTCTAATCAAATATATTCGAACTTTCAAAATTATGGTAGAAATCCTTTACCAATAATATCAAGTTTTAGTGGTTCAGCTATCTCAGTAAACCCAACTTACCCTGTAATGTATTGTCCAAGAAGAGACACAACAACATTTAATCAATTAGATTTTTACGTTTTAGATGATGCTGAAGCTATCCATGTGACAGTAGCACCTAATGCACGTGTTTCTCTTGTTTTAGAGATTGTAATAAAGGAATAAATAAAATTTTATGAATGCAACATATCAGAACAGTAGGCTACGTGGTCATGCTACTAAAGTTGTCCCACAAGTCCTTAAATACAACTCAGTCAAAACTGGAATCGATGCAAGGAGAAGACCACATCGTTTAACTCCTTTACAAAATCAATATACAACTGGTACTAATCCTATTATAAGATTTGAATTACCGAATTTTTCAATCTTAGATTTTAGAAAAGGATTCTTAACCTTTACTTTAACATTAAACACGACAGGAGGTACTTATAAAAGACTTAATCAAGGTATTTGGAGTATAATACAGAGATTTGTTATTAAAACAGGACAAGAAATAGAGGATATTAGAAATTATAATTTAATACAAAGTATAATTTATGAATATGCCACTGACCCTCTGACACCTGGTATTATTGCTTACGATATGATGGGGATAGGTACACAAGGTGATAGAAATAATTGGAGTTTGGGTGCTAAGGAATATGTACTTCCTTTAAATTCAGGTTTTCTTTCTAGTGGAGTATTACCACTATGTGCAGGAGGGATTACTGAAACAGTATTAATCGAATTATATCTAGAGGATCCTATAAATTGTGTCGAAACCGATGGAGCTAACCCTGTAATATCAATAAGTAATATTTATTTCCATTGTGAAAGATTAGAATTAGAAGGTTCTTTTCTTTCTGGTATGTTGTCTGAATTAAGAACAACAGGTTTGACAATTAGTTACTTGTCCTATGAAAATTATGTTAATATAATTAATTCAACAGTATCAACAAGTAATATAAATCATAGATCTGATAGTATTGATTGTATAATTAGTATACTTAGAAATGACAATATTATTAGTAATCCAGCAGTAGATGATAGGATGATTACTTATAATAAGAATAATGTTACTCAATATCAACTAAAGTTAAATGGCGAATTTTATCCTGAAGAACCTATATATTGTCAAGGTCAAGCAATAGCTGCTAGAATAGAATTGTTAAAATGGTTAGGTAAGTGGAGTCTTAATGGTATTTTTACTGGCGCAAATAATATATCGATATCACAATTTAATAATAACAAGTTCTTAATAATAAATGATATCAATGCATTTCCTGGAAGTGGACTTATTAATAGTCAAGGAACTTCTCATGCCACTGCGACAATACAGTTAAATGTCACAATGTCTGCTGTACCAGTAACTAACTTAAGATTGGATAGTTATGTTTTTTATCATCACGTGACTAAGATAACACCTCAAGGAAAGATACAAAGGATTTACTAAAATGTCACACTTACTTGCTATTCCTCAAGAATTAATGAATGATTGGATGACTGTTGTTGGTATTGCTGTTTCTGATTATGTTATTGATGTGGCTAGCAATTTTTTACCTCGTTTTGGTAATGCCGAAGTATACTTAATAGATGGAGTCAAGAAAACGGCTAGCATGGTTATTTATAGTAAAAAAGGAAATTTTATGTAATATCTTAATAAAATGTCATTTCAACATGAAGGTGTGCCCTCTGACGCTCAACTTTTAACTTGTAACAATGGAAAAAACATAGGAAGAAAGTACTTTTGTGTCAAGAACGATGATGGTACTTTCAAGTATTTTAGATGGGCAGATATAGTAGATCCAGAACTATACTCTTGGGTCATAGCACATGAACTTGGTGATGCTGCATTCTTCACTTTTTGCAACAAAGAACTTACAAACATCGTGCACTCAGTGGAAAGACTACAAGTCATACTTGCAGAAAAAATAAAGTGCACTATTGATCAAAATAAACAAAAAGAAAATTAAAAAGTTTTATTGTTTACATAAGAAGAAGGTTTATACCTTCTCCATAATCTATTTCACTCCACCAATATTCTTCGGTGGATTCCTCTTCTTCAATTTCTGGCTGATTATATTTTAACTCATAAATAGACCCATAATCGGGTCTAGACCCAACAAAATAGTTGAGCTGACTGGATTTTACAATATGTCTTCTTGGAATAAAATCACACATATCTATATAAAGTGGTCTTCTTACTGTACTTCCAAACTTATATGCACAACAAAATACATCATACATTATTTTACAACTTGTTCCAAGATTTGAAGCGTTCCAATAACCAATTTTCTTACACAATACAACCAAACCATCGTTTTGAATGTTGCGTTCAGGATGTAAATCGGCGGATAATAAAGCAGTATGATTAATTATACCATACTTCCAATTCCATATCATTTTGTTTAAGCCTTTTCTTATATGTTTTTCGACTAATAACTTCGAACAAGTTCCTAAAGTTGTTATTATCATCATCATTATGAAAAAAAAAACATACCTTGGTAATAACCATTCAATGCAGCCAATTCTTTTTTACACTCGATATTGGTAATACTATTTTGTATTATATAATACTTAGGCATCTTCAAGACAGCTGAGTAAAATAATCTAGACACCAAGATAACATCTCTTGCATATCCCCCAAGATAAAAGACAATAAGCACCCATAACTCTGCAGGTAACCATAGAGCAGAAGGCGCATTGAGTTGATTGTATAGTTGCATTATTGTGTTAGCTCTCTTCATTGTTCATTTTCGGAATTGCCTGACGACTTTTTATAATGCTTGGCGCCAATTCCCAGAAAAACAGTCCATCCTCACGATCGGGGTGCGGATCAACACAAAAAAAAAGGAGATCGCGAGACATCGGGTTGTGGATCAATACAAAAAACACATCGCGTGTTCGCGGACGACTTTTCCCAAAAAAGTCGTCAGTTTATTCATC
>Ga0213921_1000547_pt1 | contig 12020 bp, 12 predicted proteins | sample McNCre2017MG_FD_165041 | JGI IMG/M metagenome (GOLD analysis project Ga0213921, IMG submission 165041) | Freshwater microbial communities from McNutts Creek, Athens, Georgia, United States - 20-17 MG | ecosystem: Environmental > Aquatic > Freshwater > Creek | place: USA: Georgia | collected...
TAGTATTAGAGTCCCTTCTAGTGCTGTACTAGGACATTCCTGTAATATATCGGATCTTATTGTATATGTCGATAGCGGCCGTGTTGCGACCCATGTGCATGCCGATGGTGCCATTTCCTTTGGTACTATGGATACATTCATGGTGGGTAATTACTATCCCGCTGCATCATATCCTTTTGACGGGCATATTCAACAGGTGCTTGTGTTTGATAATGATATAGGAGATATTGCAACTAGGGCCCTGCGTAGTTATTCCAGTCCGGGTACCGGGTGTTGTTTGTATTTAGCATGCTCTGAGGGCACCGGAACGACGGTGGGCGATTCTTCTGGCAATGCCAACAACGGGACATCGTCGGGTGCATGGGCCACAATTACCGGATACCTTGCGGATTATTCTGGAAATGGAAACGATGCCGTTGTTGGCGGGGATGGGTTGGCAATAACGGACCACCCCAGCAACCGTGGAGTGGCCGGCTCTCTTAATTCTGCCGGAGGTAATACGGCGTGTGCCGTAGGCACGGACACGGGGGTACAGGGCGGTAATTACCCACGAACTGTGGGTGGGTTTGTACGAACATCGGATACTGCAGGGGGTTTTTATACATTTTTATCTGCAGGGATTGTGGCCACATACCAGCAATTGATGATAGCAAGGTATTCTGGGTCGGCGGCATCATTTTCTGCAAATGGAAATGATATTACGGCAGGTTCCATAAGTGACAATACGTGGCATCTAGTGGCGATGGGGTTGAACCCCGACAGTAGCTCCACATCCACGGGATCGCTATCTGTTGATGCTACGGAAGTAGGCACGACGTGGGATGGTGCTGGTACTATTGATTATACACCCGATGGGGAGGTTGCTATCGGGGGTAATGCCACGGTAGCTAACGGTGGGTGGGATGGTAATTTGTGTTGTCTATTTATCGTGAATAGATATCTCACACCAACAGAACGCGCCGACGTATACACTAACCCCTTTTTGAAGTTATTGGGCTCTTCGAGTAGTGTCCTTGTGGTAGGGGCACCGGCCCCTACCCGTAACCGTGGCGGTGCCTTGTTATCTAAAATGACAGGAAGATAATTATGGCGAACCTTGCTATGGTCGTGGGCCTGGGGAATGTACTTGGGGCTATCAAAAGAATTGATGCCAGGGTGCAGGCCGGGGTGAGCCGAGGGCTTCGTAAATGCGGAGTCCTACTGCTGCGGGAGAGCCTGTTAGAGGTACCCGTAGACAAAAACAATTTGCGGGCAGGCGGCCGCGTGCGCCATGAGGGCACCGGTACCCGAACGGTTGTTTACGTGGGCTACCGGGCCGCCTACGCGGTTTACGTGCATGAAGACCTAACTGCTGCCCACGGTGACGTATTTAACAAAAAATATGCCAAGGAAATAGCCGCCTACAAAAAACAATACGGGCGGACCAAGAAGGCGGCCCGCCCCTACAGCCCCTATAGCCACCCACGCAAGCCGGGCGAGAAGGCCAAGTTTCTTATAGACCCTATGGTTCGGAATTTAGGCAATTTCCGCGCAATCGTGGTTGCGGAGACATCGAAATGACAGCACCCGTAGCCCCCACCACCCCGGCCATGTACATAGCCCAATACCTTAGTGAGGGTGGTGTGGGTGTGTACCCTTGGGTTGGTGCTCCACTCAAGAATAGTTGGCCCATTTTTATTGGGTATGAGGGTGAGACCGGTGAAGAGTCTATTGTAGTCGCGGATACGCAGGGGCGTGGGGATGGCCGTAATCACAGGACCGGTGAGAGCATCGTCCACCCAGGCATTCAAATCCGCATCCGCCATCCTATTCACGAAGTAGGCTATGCAAAGACCGATGGGATTGCTAAACTGCTCGACACCCTGCATAATAGGGCGCTCGTGGTAGTTGGCGTGACCCGAAAAATAGTGGCCGTCACCCGCATAGGCGACATTATGACGATGGGTGCCGCCGAAGGCGACCGCAGACAAAACTTTTCAATCAACGCCATCCTCACATTTGACGCATAGGAGCGCATGATGGGAGTTACGATCCAGAGCCAAAAGGCCACCACGCTTGCCGGCGAGCAATTTGTTTCCAATCCATCTTGTTCGGGAGAGCGGCAAGAACTTGTTAAGGCGTCGGTGCCCGCAAGTGCGGCTACCGGCACACTCACCACCCGCTCAAGCAACAGTGCCGGCACACTCACCCTCGTTAGCGGCCACGGCATCACCACTTCCGCAGTGGTTGACCTGTATTGGTCCGGAGGTAGCCGCGCCGGTGTGACCGTAGGTACCGTGAGTGGGACCAGCGTGCCCATTAGCGGCGGCAGCGGGGGCAACCTGCCTACTACAACCACGGCCGTGGTTGTTATGGTCGCGGTGGCGAAGGATATTGATTTTGTGGGTGATGATGTTCAGCAGCTTTTGATCCAGACAGACAAGGCTGGCCGCATCGCTCTGCTGGACTCCGCCGGTTCCACCCTACTCACGAAGACGTTGGGTGCCGGGGAGGTGTATGATTGGCATGCCGGTTGCGGCGAGGCCAACCCCCTGGCCGGCACCACGGTAGCATCGGCCACCATGTCGCACGGCGATGCAGCGGCGGTTGTTATGCGTATCGGTACACTCCTCATCTAACCCCAAACAACCAACCAATCAACGGGCCACGCATGTGGCTCCCTGCAATTAAGGAGATGTGGCTATGGGTTACGTGCGTGACGGGTTTAAGACCCTTGTGACGTTTGCCAATTACCCTTCGGTGCGGTTCCAGGAAAAGACCGTAACCCCACCGGGTATGGATGGTGGCGGCCCGAATGACACCACCACGATGCGGAACACCAAGTACCGCACCAAACAACCAAAGAAACTCATTTCAATGACGAATATGTCATTGAATGTTGTGTATGACCCGCTTGTGTACAATGACATTGTGCTCATGGTCAACACACTCCAACTCATCACGGTTACCTTTGCCGACGGCACCACCAATACCTTTTGGGGTTGGTTGGATAAGTTTACCCCAGGTGAGGCAAAGGAAGGTGAGCAGCCCACGGCCGACGTGGTTATTGAATGCTCGAACCAGAACTCAAGTGGTGCCGAGGTGGCCCCGGTTATTAGTTAGGCCGTGTGTAGCGGTCGGTGTGTTTGTGTAAACAAGTCCCCTAGCTTGTTTGAGGTGTTTTGTGAGCGACGACGTCATTGAAGTGTCCCTGGCCTTTACCGAACGCCCGGTAAAGGTCAAAGAACAGTCCGGCAACATCCGCAACCTCGTTATGAGGGAGATGGATGGTGATTTGCGGGACGAGTACCTATCCAACATGACCAAGGGCGTGAAGGTCGATACGGCTAGTGGTACGGCTACTATGAAATCCATGAAGGGTATTCATGCAGCCCTGCTTTGCCGCTGCCTCTATGAGGGTGGCGAATTGGTACCGGCTACCGAGATTCATGCGTGGCCATCATCGGTTCAGGCAAAACTGTACGCCGCAGCCCAAAAAATGAATGGTTTGGGCGAGGATGCTGAGGAAGAAGCAAAAAACGACTAGCGGGCGATGTGGATGCAATGCGATGGCAACGCATCCAACATCGCCTCGGCGTGCCAATGGCGCGGCTTAAAAAGGAGATGGGTTCAAAGCAATTCGTGGAGACGTGTGTTTACTACGAGGAGTTTTGGCCTAATGAGTTTGAGCCCCTGCAGTGGTTTATGGCCGCGTTATTGCTGGAGGTGCGTACTAGCTTTGCGGCCCTATGCGGTGCTAAATGCAGCGATACGGTTAAGGACATTATGGACCGTATGAAGTTCGAGGCAACTAAAGGCAAACAAAGGGGCAAGGCCCAGGAAAAAGAGGAAGAAGAGTCGTTATTTAGTGATGATGGTTTGAGTGACACAGAACGGGACATGCTACGTTCTAAGGCCGCCTGGGCCGGGTTCTTGGCCGGGGCCCATCGGGAACATAACGCACATGGCAACAACGGTAGAAACCCTGGTAGTGAAGTTAATGGCGGACACACTGGCGTACACCACTCCGGTGATGAAGGCGGTGTCGCTTCTGAATAACCAGGCAGAGCGAATGACTAGGGTCGGGACGCGCATGGCCCTGGCTATTACCGCCCCGTTGGCCCTTATGGCAAATACCTCTATTAAGGAATTTGCTGCCTTTGATAACGCCATTACACAATCACTGGCCATTGCCGGTAAGGTTACCGAGGGGTTGCGGCGGGAAATGGAACAGAATGCCATCGCCATTTCGCGGCGTAGCATAACCTCGGCCGTGGACTTGGCTAAGTCGTATTACTACCTCATTTCGGCCGGCTACTCGGCCCGCCAGGCCTTGCATTCGGTAGCCACGGTGGAACGGTTTGCTGTAGCCGGTGCCTTTGAATTGGAACGTGCTACCACGTTATTAGCGGATAGCCAGGCGGCCCTGGGGCTAAATTCCAAAAATACCGCAGAACACATGAAAAACCTAGTCAAGATATCGGATGTCTTGATCAAGGCAAATATCATCAGTAATGCCACCACGGAACAGTTTGCACGTGCCCTCACCACTAAATCCGCCGCCGCGTTGCGGTTGTTGAATAAGGATATGGAAGAGGGTGTTGCCGTGTTGGCGGCATTGGCATCGCAGGGCGTGAAGGCGGAACTGGCCGGCGAGCAACTATACATCGTGCTCCGTGATCTACAGGCAGCCGCATTGGATAACCGGCAGGCGTGGGGTATGTTTGGATTGTCGGTATATGACATGCGCGGCAAGATGCGGCCCATTGTTAGTATCGTGGAACAACTAGAGCGGTTGCTGGGTGGTCTGAGTGATCAGCAGAAGAAGATGGTTCTTTCTACGCTTGGGTTCACCGACCGTAGCGTGGCGGCTACCTATAGCCTCCTGGGTATGTCTAAGCAAATACGTGAGTATGAGAAGGATTTGCGGAAGGCCGGCGGTAGCACGGAACACATCGCCAACGAACAACTAAAATCATTCTCCGCCCAAATGGATATTATGCGCAACAAGGTTGTGGCGGCGAGGATAGAGATTGGCCGGCTACTGGCACCTGCCCTTGGCTGGCTCAACCAACAGGTTGAGAAGGCGATCAATTATTGGAATACATTCAACGACACCCAAAAACGAACTATCCTAGTCGTTGCCGGGGTGGTAGCGGTCATAGGCCCCCTGTTATTGGCCACTGCCGCATTCATAGCTACTACGGCCACCGGCCTGGGGATGGTTGTAACGTATTGGGCGGCTATTAAGGTTGGTGTGGCGTTGGTCTGGGCCGCCCTGACGGGCGTCCTGGGCGTGACGGCCCAGTTGCTTGCCCTCTTTATTGCTGTGGGGGTAGCGGTGGCCGCAATCACCGCCCTGGTGGCCGGGCCCGAGGGCTTGGTTGCCGCATGGCACGCGGCCAAAGAAGCCACTATGGTCTTCTTCTATCATGTTTTTGGGTTTATGTCTGAATTTCGTGATAATGTGGCAGCCGTCTTTGTGTGGTTTGGTTCCTACTGGGAATCCATCCTGCGTGACGCGGTTGGCATCTTTGTGGTGTTTGCCGGTAACATAGCAATCAATACCCGCACAATGGTTGGCACCATTGTTGAACTTATTGGGTTGTTTGTAGGTACCGCCTACCGTGCTATGTACGATGTGTGGATGGCATTGCCCCGGGGTATTGCCGCCGCGTTAATCGAAGCCCATGCAATCATCTATTGCGGGCTGGCCATCATTACACTTAGATTTTGGGAGATGATTGTAAAGATTAAGGCGTGGTGGAAGAGTATATTCACCGGAGAATCGGCCAGTGTGGATGCGGTAGGAATGGCCACGGCAATGGCTAACGCATTTAAGAAGGATTTGTCTGCTCAATTTGGGGAAGGTTTTAACTCTGGTTTCTTTACCAATGATTTTACTAAGGCCGCCGGTGGGGTGATAGATCGGGGCCTTGGTAGTATGCGGGGGGTGCTGGAAGGGTTTACGCCAAGCACTCCCAAAGCCCCGGAACTGAAATATGCCGACTTTATAGATGAGTTATTCGGCAAAAAGCCAAAACCGGAAGAAAAGAAAATACGGGAGAAGAAAGAGACCGCAGAAAAGAAGCCCTTTGATTTTGGTGACGATGTAGGCATGAGTTCGGCCGTAAATAACATCCTCAGTCAGCTTAACCGTAAGGGCAAAACAGGCCATGATGTGGGTGATGATTTTAAGCAGATCAGTTTGCGGCGATTTGTGCTGGATGGCCCGGGTGGCCTATCTGCCGCCGGCCGTGCCAAGGGTCAAAAGGTCGAGGCGACGGGTGTAGAAAACAGGTTGGACACCATGATTGAGTTGATGCAACGAGGATCTACCGGAATAGTGTCATGACCCCTATAGTATCCATAAACCATGTGTCTACGCTTAGTATGACTGAGCGGAATGGTGTAATTACCGGTCTAACGCGACTGGCCGTAGTTACCGGACTTGTTAGCGTTGATTATTCCGTGCTTATGGGGGCCCTGGAACAGGCGGGCATACCGGCCGCCGGTAGTGGCCTAGCTGGCACCGGGTTCTCCGACCTTGTGCTTGTGCAACGCAACCCCCGTGTGGCCAACGACGATTCTGGTAGGGTTGACGTGGAGCTTGTGTATGGGTTAGTTATCGACAACCAAAACCTAAGCGACACAAGCGGCACCGGTCGTATGATATTCGCAAAGAGTAGGGCAAGTGCGCAACAAACAACCACCAATTTCTACCGGGTGAATGGGCAGGGGGACCCACAACAAATCCTCGTCCAACACACATTTCCGGCAGATGATCCAGATTACCCCGGACAGACTATCCAACAGGGCGGGGAGATTAAGGTCATGCTACCGGAAACAAACATTCATTTTGAGGGGTATGTCAACACATACAACCCAAGCATTATCCGGGACGCCCTGGTCGGTACTATTAACGCCGTTGTCTGGTCTAACCATGCACCCGGAGAATGGATGTGTATGGAGGTTGGCTATGAGCGTATTGGCGTGGCCACTAATGGGTTCCCCCGTTACCACTTTACCTTTGAATTCCAACACAATTATGACGGGTGGAATCCCACCGCAGTATTCACAGACCAACGGACTGGCCAACCGCCGCCAAATTTGGTGCCTGACGTTGGGTTTGTGACCATCCCCTACCACCGTCCAGCAAATTTCGACCTTGTGTTTGGCAGTTATTTTGAGGGCTGGCAACAGATACTCTAATGCCTAACCTACACTCAAAGCCAGAAGACATTGTACGGGGCTCCCGGACCATTCCGGCGGATTTTTTGAATTTCCTTGTGCATGCCATGCCTCGGATAATAACCGGTGGCCGGGGCATAGCGGTTAAAATGCTGGGCGACCGCGTGGTGGTGGAGCAGACCGATAGTCCCCGTCCCAACCCACCCCGCAACATCCTCAAACTATTTGAGGTGGTGGAGGTTAAGCAGGATTATGTGCGGTGCCGTGTGTATACGGAAGGGGCGGAACCGGATCCGGATGCGGCGGTGGTGGCGGTGGCCAAGCCCCGGTTGTTGCAGTACAAGCGGTGGAATGGAAAGACCGTTGATTATGGGGATGATGGTTCTGGTAGCACACCTGTTGACACCAGTAAAATTCTGTACACGTATACGGGCCTGCAGACCCGCACGGCAAAGGTTGGCACGGGTACAAACGCCATCACAGAAAAGCAGGTGGTAACACCCCCATATTTCAAAAGTGATGTTATAACGGCAAGGCACGGGACAACTGGGTTAGTTGATCCCGATACATTAGATGATAATGGGAACCCGGTTGCTGTTGTCTGGGAAGATTTGAATTGCGGCGGGCGTGCATGGGCTGTTCAGTGGGACCAGACTCCTGTGTATGACAACCCCTCTTAATTGGGATGTATCGTGTCAGATGCCTACGCATTCACCGAGGGGGCCAGCCTTGCGTATGTGCGGTCAGACCTAAGGGTTAGACACGACCTGTGTAGGTTTGATTTACTAGAGGCGGTGAATAAACGAAGGGCCACACTAGACCTAGACCCGTTGTCAAAGCAGTGCCGTGATCCGGTGCAATTGACACGGGGCCTGCTTCCCATGTTGGATATTTCTGGTTTTTTCAACACGCCCACGGCATGGTATTCACGAGATAGTAAACTGACATATCAGTTTGTGTCCGGCCAAAAACCATTTTGGGTGACGGGGCCCGATGGCGTAGCGGCTAGTGCTACTGGTCCTATAACTATATTGGATCCCCCTCCTAGGTTTTTTCCGTTTGTTATAACTGGTTGGATTCGTGCTACAGGACCGCACACCTTTAGGGCTGGAGATACTGCGAGTGTTTCATTTACATACAAAGGAAGTGTTGTAGTAACACCGGCATCCATAATTATTGTAAATGGGACGGATATTTATTTTAATGCTCAACCGGCATACCAAGGACTTTCCATAGGATTGCCTCCGGTAGGCACTTCGATGTCATTTGTTATGGATGACCGGGACCGGGTAATGCGAGGTGTGGATTTTACAGAGATAAAAACGAAAAACGAAAAAACTGTGATTGTGTCTGTCTCAGAAGATAGATTATCTGCTACATTAGACGGAAGCTACCGTTATTTTAATTACGGGGTGGGGAATTCATTAGATTCATCCGTTTTTGCGCCGTATAAATATTCCTTGCATAATTTTTTGGTGGGGCAATTGATAGATGTTGTGTGGGATGGTGGTTATAGAAGCCGCGTTCGCATTGATACGGCCGACAACGACACCATACATATAGTGGAAGGTGCCGGGGATCTGTTGCCACCTAGCGGCACAACCATATATATCCGAAATAGCCCGACATGCGCCGGCGTGCAAACCGTACTTGATAGGATGCACTGGAGATATTGTAGGAATGGAACTGGGGCTATAACCGGTGGATACTATATAACCAAACGAATATCGGATGATGAAGTAGTGATACAGTCCCCCGGATTTTTTGGTGGTGGACCTTTCCATTTGTACCTATCGCAGAATAAAGGAAAAGTAGACTTAGCGTGGAGTGTAGTGGGTGCGGATGCACTTAGTGCCGGTGCATTTCGTAACGGTATGGTATGTACCAAGGTAGTCAGCCTACCATCGTCCTTTGTGTTCGAGTACACTCTTAAGGGAGGTACTGGGGCATCTGTACCGCAAATAAGCAGTGGCCTATTGCCGGCATTGCTATTTGTCCACAATGCAATTGATATTAGTCTTTACGGGCTGCCACCGGACCAGAATACAATCAAGGTGGATTATAAAGATGATCTACACCTTGTGCCGCCATTGTTTAGCGGTGATTTTGGTGTGTTACTTCCTAACTCTACCGAACAGGCGAATACGCGGGTATTCTTCACAACCACTAACGCACTGTTTAGTCAGTGGATGAATGACAACCCAGAAATATGGTTGCATAAACCTGACACAAACCAAAGAACAGCGTGGTACAACGGACCATTTTCATACAGCGGTAGGGGTATTGAGGATTATAGTTACTGGTCGAATGTGTGCCAGGTTGGTTCCGGATACCACACAAACAACACACCCAATCCCGGTGAAACCAATCCTGGCATAGCCCCTCCGCTACCTAGGGATTGGATACGACAGACGATAGATAAGATTGTTGATATATTTAACCATCTAGACACATCCGAATTAACCGAATTGCAGCCGTTCAACACCACCTGTGTATCCGAGGGCGATTGGATAAATGATGCTAGGTACCTATCCCAGAATCTTCCGAATGAAGGGCCGTTAGATGGTGGTATTTATATCAATACGGATGCGATACGAAGGACAACCATCACGGGATCCGTAACAGGGTTTAGCCAGGTACTCCCCAAAAATAAAACTGCGGATTTAGGTGGTGTGTTGGGTGCAGTTATTGCCGTTACAGAAGATTCTCGTTTTTACCAATATCCTTCTATTTATGATGTGTTAGGTACAGGGGCGGATAACACAAACCCAATAATCACATCATCGGTAACAATAAGGCAGTACACGCAGGTAAAAAACACAATACGGGATAATGACAATTCGCCCCCTGTGTGGTATAAAGATTCTCCTTATTTAACAGACTACGTTGGGCCTGGTCCGTTACTGGGGTGGGCAGATGCTATAAACAGATCCACTACTGTATTAAACACTACCGGCGGACAATTCCGCCCTATAAATGCCGCTTGGCAGAGAAACATTCCGGCACCGTATTTTAGAATTGGCGGGAATGTACGAACAACGAGGATTTTTTTGTTGTATGCTTATTTCGATTTTCATGATCCTTGGGTCTCCCCATGATGATTAATTCCATTCCCCTCCAAACAATAACAAAACAACCGGATGGTTCTTGGCTATTTACCTGGAATTCTACCGATGCATCTTCGTATAGGGTTGTCTTGTGGGGTGTGGAGTTAGCTGTGGTCGTGGGGACTTCCTATTCCGTGGCACTAGCCGCATATTCACAATACCCACCACCCATTGAAGTGGTCCCGGCGGGTGTGCTTGCCCTAACCGAGCAAAATAAGTGTTTTTTGATAATTCAGTGGTATGGGGTTGTTTGTGATTACTACCTGTTGGAGGAATACACCGGTGGCGCGTGGGTGACCAAAGCGGTCGTTGCAGAACGGGGAAGCTATGTGTACACTGCAACATCCCCATTATTAGCGGATGGTGCGGACGCCGACTATCGAGTGACTGCTGTGGATAGTATAGGCCAAAAATCAAATCCCCTTGAATTTAGAATGCACGTTGTTAGGCCTCCGGATGAAGTGCGGCCTAGCATTAACTACGATAATTCAGGACAAAACATTGTAATAGGATAGGAGCTACCACATGCCTGCAATTCAAACACGTGCGGACAGCCTGCGGGAATACCTTACCGGTGCCGGTAGTGACGGTGGGTCACAAACCAGTCCACTAGCCTCTTTGGGGTCTTACCGCTCAAGCACAGAAGCGTCGTCGTATGGTATTGTGGTTACGAACGCCATAGCCGGGATAACGGTAAATTATGCCGCTGGCGGCAATACGGCGGGCGCTGGTGCGTTGACGGCCGTAGATGCCAATACTTTGCAATGGGCCACGGCAGGCGGCACAGGTGGCCCTACCGTTAGCATCGCTAACGGTGAAACCAAAATCGTCGAGAGTTCCGGTGCCCCGGGGGCTTATTTACGGGTATCCCGTACATCATCGGCAAGTCTTACCGGCCTTGCGACAGTGACTCTAACACCCCTTGCAAACGATGTTTTTTCATTCAATGATGTTTCCTCTGCTAATGCGGCGGCGGGTATTACACAATACCTATCCACCATCATTCGAAATGAAGCGGCAAATAGCGTCGTGTCCTTCAAACGCTGGATAGGAACATTGGTTAGTTCAGGAACAACCACCGATGCAGGGCAGTTGGGCAGCAGCGGCGCAGGGACCATCACAACAACCGGATCCTTCGCCGGTTGGCCAGATAGTGGATGGGTTAATATCCAAAATGGAACGTCCACCCGCGAGATTGTGTACTACACACAACGCACCAATACCACCCTGACCATACCAAGTTTTGGGCGGGGGTTATTGGGTACCAGTGCGGCGGCGGGTTCGGGCGGAGATATTGCATGGCCCGTACCACCTATCGCTATTGCAATTGACACGAATGGGGTGACTTCGGGCGGGGCCGCTATTGCATCCATCGCCAACAACACCACGGCCCCTAGTGGGGTTACATGGAATACCGGAATCACGCAAACCGCCGGGCTGAGTATCGGCACACTAACGGCCGGGCAACAGGTTGGCATCTGGATCAAACGAGCTATCCCGCCCGGTGCCATAGCAACGACCGGCGCGGCGGTGGTTATCAATAGTTCCTTTGACGCGGCATAGCACCCTATTACCCATAAGGGCTAGAGGATACAATAATGGCCGATTATGTGATGACAGATGGGGCGGGTACTAAAGTCCGAGAGGATTCCACCCCTGCGGTATACGTGGATCTGCACCCCTATAACCTAGGTGATGGTTCCGGTGTAGTTGGCGGTGATTTGATTGCTACTCAACCGGGGT
>Ga0213921_1000548_pt1 | contig 11997 bp, 13 predicted proteins | sample McNCre2017MG_FD_165041 | JGI IMG/M metagenome (GOLD analysis project Ga0213921, IMG submission 165041) | Freshwater microbial communities from McNutts Creek, Athens, Georgia, United States - 20-17 MG | ecosystem: Environmental > Aquatic > Freshwater > Creek | place: USA: Georgia | collected...
TTGATCTCGCCGATGAACACGGACTTATGCAAGTGGTGGTTCTTCTCATCCATCTTGCTCACAATGCCGCTGGGTGCTTTGAAGGTTTGACCCGCCATGGCTGCGATCACTTTGTCGGTGTCGGTAGACTTGGCTTTTTCAACAGCTTGTTTCCACATGTTGATGCCGATGTAAGTGGCTTCCATCGGGTCGTTGGTCAAAGGCTTGTCTTTGTGACCGGCGATGTTCTTGGCTTTGGCATAAGCAGACCATTTTTTAATGAACTCGTCGTTAGCAGAGTTCTTGATCGACATGAAGTAATTCCATGCTGCCAAGTGACCGACCAAGGGTTTGGTGTCCACACCACGCAGTTCTTCTTCACCGACAGAGAAGGCCACCACAGGCACGTCTTTGGCTTTCAAGCCAGCGTTGCCGAGTTCTTTGTAGAAGGGCACGTTGGAGTCCCCATTGATGGTGGACACCACAGCAGTTTTGCCGCCTGTAGAAAACTTCTTGATGTCAGCCACGATGGTTTGGTAATCGCTGTGACCGAACGGTGTGTACTTCTCGTCGATGTCTTTGTCCGCCACGCCCTTGCTCTTGAGGTAAGCACGCAAAATTTTGTTGGTGGTGCGTGGGTACACATAGTCGGTGCCTAACAAGACCCAGCGCTTGGCAGCGCCGCCGTCTTTGCTCATCAAGTAATCCACAGCTGGGATGGCTTGTTGGTTTGGTGCAGCGCCTGTGTAGAACACGTTTTTGCTGAGCTCTTCACCTTCGTATTGCACGGGGTAGAACAGCAAGCCGTTCATTTCTTCCACGACGGGCAATACCGATTTGCGAGACACTGATGTCCAGCAACCGAAGATCACAGACACCTTGTCTTGGCCGATGAGTTGTTTGGTTTTCTCAGCAAACAACGGCCAATTGGATGCGGGGTCTACCACCACGGGTTCGAGCTTCTTGCCCAACACGCCGCCCTTGGCGTTGATTTCGTCGATGGCCATCAACACGGTGTCTTTCAACACGGTCTCAGAAATCGCCATGGTGCCGGACAAGCTGTGCAGCACGCCAACTTTGATGGTGTCTGCGGCCAGCGCTTGTGGCGCCAACACCAACGAGCCAACAGACAGCGCTGCAGCAGCAGCCAAAGCTTTCAAATTTCCTCGACGATTCATCATGGGGGTTCACTCCAAAAATTAAGGGTTGGTTCGGTGCTCGCGGTAACGAGCACTTGTTTGATCTGTCGCAAACCCTGTGCCAGCCGTGGGCTTCCCTAGAGTTGAAAACTACTTCTATATAAGGGCAAGACAGAATTTCTAATGGCGCACCATTTGCGTTCAAAAAGATAAACAAGCACCAAGATGGGATGCGTAGTTGATCCAAATCTCATGCACCAACGCGGTGGTGTGCACCAACTTAGGTGGCGGTGTGCAGAAGTGCTTGAAACGAAGAGGGCACGCATGTTGCATACTTCGATCACTATGGAACTCACACCCCGCGAAAAAGACAAGCTGTTGATCTTCACTGCCGCCTTGTTGGCTGAACGCCGACAAGCCCGTGGCTTGAAGCTCAACTATCCCGAGGCCGTGGCCCTCATCAGCGCAGCCGTGATGGAAGGTGCGCGCGACGGCAAAACCGTGGCGCAATTGATGAGCGATGGCCGCAATGTGCTTACGCGTGCCGATGTGATGGATGGGGTGGCCGAGATGATTCCGGACATTCAAGTCGAAGCCACCTTCCCCGACGGCACCAAGCTCGTCACTGTGCATCAACCCATTGTTTGAATCGAAATGACAAAACTTTTTTCTCTGATCGCTCTGTTGCCAATGATGGCGTTCGCCCACGAAGGGCACGGTATGGAAGGCGCATCGCACTACCACGCCACTGATGCGTGGGGCTTTTTTGCAGCGCTTGCCATCATTGCCGCCATGTGGTGGATGGGCCGCGGAAAATAAAGCGAGGCACACATGACACCCGGTGAACTGTTGATCGACGAGGGCGAACACACCCTCAACCCAGGGCGACGTACGCACACGCTCGTTGTGCAAAACGCCAGCGATCGTCCCATTCAAGTGGGCTCGCATTACCACTTTGCAGAGACCAATGCAGGCTTGAGCTTCGATCGCGTTGCAGCACATGGCATGCGGTTGAACATCGCATCAGGCACAGCGGTGCGTTTTGAGCCGGGCCAACAACGCACGGTCGAATTGGTGGATTTGAGCGGCGACCGCCAGGTGTTTGGTTTTCGCGGCTTGGTGAATGGTGAGATTGATCAAGCTGCAGCCGATAAAGGACACACGTAATGGCAACCATCGGCAAACGCGCCTACGCAGAAATGTTTGGCCCCACCGTGGGCGACCGTCTGCGATTGGCAGACACCAATTTGGTCGTGGAAGTTGAAAAAGACTTCACGCTGCAAGCTGGAGGCTACGGTGAAGAAGTGAAGTTCGGCGGCGGCAAAACCATCCGCGATGGCATGGCGCAATCACAACGCACACGTGACGGTGCAGGTACGGGTCCACAAGCTGGTGGCGCGGTAGACACGGTGATGACCAATGCGCTCATCATCGACCACTGGGGCATCGTTAAGGCAGACATTGGATTGAAAGGTGGCCGCATCGTGGCCATTGGCAAAGCGGGCAACCCCGACACACAACCGGGCGTGGACATCGTCATTGGCCCGGGCACCGAGGTCATCAGCTGCGAAGGCAACATCGTCACCGCCGGTGGTGTGGACACACACATCCACTTCATCGCACCTCAGCAAATTGAAGAAGCCTTGACCAGTGGTGTGACCACCATGCTCGGCGGCGGCACAGGCCCAGCCACGGGAACCTTTGCCACCACCTGCACGCCCGGCGCGTGGAACATCGAACGCATGTTGCAAGCGGCAGATGCCTTCCCCATGAACCTCGGTTTCTTGGGCAAAGGCAATGCCGCGTTGCCCGATTCGCTGCATGAGCAGATCAACGCAGGCGCGATTGGTTTGAAGTTGCACGAAGACTGGGGCACCACACCCGCTGCGATTGACAACTGTTTGAATGTGGCCGAAGCCACTGACACACAAGTGGCCATCCATACCGACACGCTTAATGAGTCGGGGTATGTGGAAGACACGGTTGCCGCCTTCAAAGGCCGCACCATCCACACCTTCCACACCGAAGGTGCAGGCGGTGGCCACGCGCCCGATATTTTGAAAGTGGTGGGTGAGGCCAATGTGCTGCCTAGCTCGACCAACCCCACACGCCCGTACACGGTGAACACGCTCGACGAGCATGTGGACATGCTCATGGTGTGCCACCATCTTGATCCCGCGATTGCAGAAGATTTGGCTTTTGCCGAAAGTCGCATTCGCCGCGAGACCATTGCAGCTGAAGACATCTTGCATGACCTCGGTGCCATCAGCATGATGAGCAGCGACAGCCAAGCCATGGGCCGCGTGGGAGAAGTGATCATTCGTACTTGGCAAACTGCGCACAAGATGAAAGCGCAGCGTGGCTTGTTGCCTGGTGACACCGACCGTCACGACAACGCACGTGTCAAACGCTACATCGCCAAGTACACCATCAACCCCTCCATCGCACACGGCATCAGCCACGAAGTGGGCAGCGTGGAAGTGGGCAAATGGGCTGACCTGGTGGTGTGGAAGCCGGCATTCTTTGGCATCAAGCCCAGCATCATTTTGAAAGGTGGCTTTATTGCCATGGCTGCGATGGGCGACCCGAATGCATCTATTCCCACGCCGCAGCCTGTGCACTACCGCCCGATGTTTGGCGCGTATGGCGGTGCACTGCACCGTGGCTCGCTCACTTTCGTGTCGCAAGCTGGGTTGGCCGCCGGCATTGGACAAAAGTTTGGTTTGCACAAAACCCTCAGTGCCGTGAGGAACATTCGCAGCGTTGGAAAACGTGACATGATTCACAACGACTACGCGCCGCGCATGGAAGTGGATGCACAAACCTATGCGGTGCGCGCCGATGGGCATTTGCTCACTTGCGAACCTGCGGTGAGTTTGCCCATGACCCAACGCTACTTCTTGTTCTAAATTTCGCTGATGCTCACTTGTTCTAAATTAATCTCTGGCGGCCAAGGTTTGGCTGCTGCACTCATCAAACGCGCCGCCACAGTCGAGCTAGATTGGGATGTCCGTCAAAAAAGCCGTTTTGATGCGACTGACTCCACAGGTCGCAGTTTTGGCGTTTTCTTGACGCGTGGCACCTTGGTGCGCGGCGGTGATGTGTTGGTGCTGGAAGATGGCGCACTCGTGCGCGTGCAAGCTGCGCCGCAAGAAGTGCTGCGCATCACGGCGTGTGCCGAGCACGGTTCGTCCTTTGATTTGACGCGTGCGGCCTATCACCTAGGCAACCGGCATGTGCCGATTGAGTTGCAACCCGATCATTTGAAAATTGAACCTGACCATGTGCTGGCCGACATGTTGCGCGCCATGCACATGACAGTGGTGACTGTGAATGAAGCGTTTGAGCCTGAAGGCGGCGCGTACAGCAGCCACGGGCACGCGCAAGGACATGGCCCTGCGCACGACCATAGCCATGATCGCGCAGATCACTCACACGGCCATGTGCATGGCCCCAATTGCAAGCATGACCATTGATGCGGCAATTGCAGCGCCGTCGTCAACACCCGCGCTGCTTCAACTCATCTGGCTCGCATCACCCGCGTTGCCGATTGGTGGCTTCTCGTATTCCGAAGGCTTAGAGGCTGCGATCGACCACGACCTAGTGCATGACGAACACAGTGCTGCTGATTGGTTGGTAGACCAACTACACCTCACCCAATCGCGTGGCGACATGGCAGTGCTAGCCCAAATGGTCACCGCTTGGCTAGCCTTGGACCACGCACGCTTAGCAGCTTTGAGCCAATGGGTGCATGCCACGCGCGAAAGCGCCGAGCTGCGTTTGCAGAGCGAACAAATGGGTCGCTCCATGTTGGAGTGGTTGCGCAACCAAGACGCCATCGATGCAGACACCATCGCGAGGTGTAACCAATGGGTGCCCACCTATCCACTGATGTTTGCGTTGGCTTTGTCACGCACTGGCGCATCACTAGAGCAATGCCTGCAAGCCTATGCATTTGGCTGGGCGGAAAACATGGTGCAAGCCGCCATCAAGTCTGTGCCACTTGGACAAAACTCAGGGCAGCGCATTTTGACGAAGCTTGCCCAACACATCGCACCTGCCGTCTGTCATGCGATGCAAGTGACGGACGACAAGCGACAAGCCTTTTCTCCCATGCTGGCCATTTTGTCGGCCCAACACGAAACTCAATACTCACGACTGTTCAGATCATGAAACACTTACACACCATTGCACATCGCACCAAAAAATTGCCTCCCTTGCGCGTGGGCATCGGCGGTCCCGTGGGCTCTGGTAAAACTACCTTGCTCGAAATGTTGTGTAAGGCCATGCGCGACAAATATGACCTCGTGGCCATCACCAACGACATTTACACCAAAGAAGACCAACGCTTGCTCACCATCAGTGGTGCGTTGCCTGCCGAACGCATCATGGGTGTAGAAACGGGAGGCTGTCCGCACACCGCCATTCGCGAAGATGCGTCCATCAACCTCGAAGCGATTGACCGTATGTTGGTTGACTTCCCAGATGCCGATGTGGTGTTCATTGAAAGCGGTGGTGACAACCTGGCCGCTACTTTCAGTCCAGAGTTGAGCGACTTGACCATTTATGTGATCGACGTGGCGGCGGGCGAAAAGATTCCACGCAAGGGCGGCCCAGGCATCACCAAGAGCGATTTGTTTGTGATCAACAAAACCGACTTGGCGCCTTATGTCGGTGCTAACTTGGATGTGATGGAAGCCGACACCATTCGCATGCGCACCAATGCGAGTGGTTTGAAGCCCTTTGTCATGACCAACCTGCGCACGCTGGATGGTTTGCAAGCAGTGGTCAAGTACATCGAAACCAAAGGGATGCTGGTTTAAAGGTCTTTGCGTCGTAAGAGAAAATTAATGCATTCCTGTTGCGCTAACGTGAGCTGATTGATCTCTTATTTATGACACAAACCATCCGACGTCTTTTTCCAATCGCCTTGCTTGTGGTGATCACGATGAATGCGTACGCAGGCCTGCAAGACGAAATCCAGGTCTATACCGATGACATCAACAAGCCGGGAGAGTTAGGGGTGGAGGTGCACATCAACACCACACCCAAAGGCATCACCACACCAAGCTACCCTGGTGAAATCGTGAACCACCATGGCTTGCGTGTAACGCCAGAGATTTCAATGGGTTTAACTCGCACGGTCGATGTGGGGTTATACGTCCCCACGGTGCGCAGCGCGGATGGCCATTACTATGCGGCGGGCGCTAAAGCGCGCATCAAATGGTTGCCCATTCAGCCCGATGACAACAGCGGCTGGTTCAGTGGCGTTAACCTCGAAGTGGGGCAAGTGAAATCGCAATTCTCCGAGTCCATTCGCAGCACAGAGCTGAGGACCATCTTGGGCTGGAAAAACAACGATTGGTTGGTGGCAGTGAATCCTATTTTTGGGTGGGATATTTCGACGGGTTACACCCATGGCTCACCAGATTTCACGTTGGCTACCAAGGTGACGCGCAAGGTGTCAGAGTCGGTGGCGTTGGGTGTCGAGCGCTACAACGGCAAAGGCCGACTTAACAATATCTTGCCAAGCGAGCAACAAGAAAAATCAACCTATGTGGTGATGGATTACGAAGGCGAGCCATTTGATTTCAACTTTGGCATTGGCAAAGGCACAACTGCTGCGACGGATACATGGACTGTCAAGGGTATCGTGAGCTATCCCTTTTAGCCCACTTAGTTTTGCCAAACGCCGTAGCCCAGTTTTTGTAATCGGATGGCTAGGTCTACTTCCATGTACTGGGCATCGCCATAGGGCATGGGGTTGAGCTTCTCGTAAATCTCCGGCATCAAACGGATACCGTATTTCATGGCGTACTTGTTGGATTTGATGCCTGCTTTGTGTTGATCAAAGCGGTGGTCTGGGTCGTGGCCCGTCATGCCCACGTAGACGCAGGGCTTGCCGGTAACGTAATCGGGATTGGCCTTTTTGAACTTGGCTTCGTACAAGACGTCCTTGTCCAACTCGATCACATAGACGTTGTGACGTTCACGCATAACCGTTTTTAAACCAAGCCCTCATAGGCAATCGTGTGCGGCGCATGGTCACTGAACTTGATGTCTTTGAACGTGTTCGTACTTCGTGCTTTGGCCGCGAGTGCTGGCGTGGCCAAGTGGTAGTCCAAACGCCAACCCACGTTGTTGGCATAGGCTTGACCGCGATTGCTCCACCAGGTGTAGGCGGCGTCTGTGGCATCGGGCTCTAGTTGACGATACACGTCGACGATGCCGCCTTCGGTGGTGAGCTTGGTCATCCACGCGCGTTCTTCAGGTAAGAAACCGCTGTTCTTTTGGTTGCCTTTCCAGTTCTTCAAGTCGGCTTCTTTGTGGGCGATGTTGATGTCGCCGCACAGCACAAACTCGCGCTCACTCTTCAAGGCTTGCAGGTGCGGATACATCGCATCTAAAAAACGGTATTTAGCTTCTTGGCGCTCGGGGCTAGATGAGCCACTGGGAAAGTAGCTGCTGATGATCGACAGTTTTTGTGTGGGGGTGTCAAAACGCAGCTCGATGTAGCGGCCTTCGGCATCGAATTCGCCGCCGTCAAAACCAACGATCACATCACTCGGTTCATGCTTGGTGTAGATGCCCACGCCCGAGTAGCCTTTTTTCTCGGCGTACTGAAAGTGGCCTTTCAAACCAGCCAAAGTGTCGAAGGTTCCCTCGACGTCTGAAGCTTGGGCTTTGATTTCTTGGACGCAAATACAATCAGGGCTGGCTTTTTCGAGCCAAGCTTCCACGCCCTTGCGGGCGGCCGAACGAATGCCGTTGAGGTTGAGGCTGGTTAGTTTGAACAAGGAATTTCCCCATGAGTAAGAGTGCCGCAGCCAACGACGCGTTGGCGCAAGAGTTTGTGCAATTTTCGCTGGATTGTGGCGTGCTGAAATTTGGGGAGTTCAAAACCAAAGCGGGCCGCATGAGCCCTTACTTTTTCAACGCCGGTTTGTTTGACGACGGTGCCAAGCTGGGCAAGCTCGCCAGCTTTTACGCACAGCGATTGATGCAAAGTGGCATTGAGTTCGACATGATTTTTGGCCCCGCCTACAAAGGCATTCCCTTGGGTGCGGCCGTGGCGATTGAGCTGGCCCGTTTGGGCAAAAACGTGCCGTTTGCCTACAACCGCAAAGAAGCCAAAGACCACGGCGAAGGCGGCAGCTTGGTGGGCGCACCGCTCAAGGGCCGTGTGTTGATCGTCGATGACGTGATGAGCGCTGGCACGGCCGCCCGCGAATCCATCGCCCTCATCAAAGCCGCTGGCGCCACGCCCCACGCCGTGGCGATTGCGTTGGACCGTCAAGAAATGGCGACCGAAAAACAAGCAGACGGATCCACCAAAGACGTGCCCTACAGCGCTGTGCAATACGTGCGCGAGCAAGTGGGCTTGCAGGTGTGCGCGATTGCTGAACTGAGCGATTTGCTGGCCTACCTCAACGCGCAGCCAGGCAATGCGATGGGTGAACATTTGGCTCGCACGCAGGCGTACCGCGAACGCTACGGTGTGAACTAAAGCCTCCGCCAACGAGTTGGCGAGGAAAACACAAAGGGCCGCTAAGCGGCCCTTTGTGTTGGTGAGTGCAGTGCGTTAGCTGAGCTTTTTCATCAACAGTTCGTTGACTTGCGCAGGGTTGGCTTTGCCTTTGCTGGCCTTCATGATGGGGCCGACCAAACCGTTCAAGGCTTTGGTGTTGCCTGCCTTGATCTCTTCCACGTTCTTGGGGTTGGCGGCCAACACTTCGTCAATGATGGCTTCCAACGCGCCGGTGTCGTTGATTTGTTTCAGGCCTTTGGCTTCGATGATGGCGTCGACTTCACCCTCTTTGTTCCACAGACCATCAAACACTTGGCGCGCTGCACTGTTGCTGATGGTGTTGTCTGTGATGCGGCTGATCAACGCGCCCAGTTGTGCGGCGCTGACGGGGATGTTGTCAAACGTCACCTCGCCGCTGTTCAAGCGGCGTGACACCTCACCCATGATCCAGTTGCTGGCCAGTTTGGCTTGGCCACATGCTTTGGCGGTGGCTTCAAAGTAGGCCGCGGTGGCTTTGCTTTGCGTGAGCAAGGTAGCGTCGTATTCAGGCAGCGCGTAGTCGCGCACAAAGCGTTCGGCCATGACGCGAGGCAGCTCGGCCATTTCACTTTTCACGCGTTCCACCCAGTCGCGACCAATCACCAAAGGTGGCAGGTCTGGGTCGGGGAAATAGCGGTAGTCGGCGGCGTCTTCCTTGGTGCGCATGGCGCGGGTCTCGCCCGTGTCAGGGTCAAACAACACGGTGGCTTGTTCGATGGCGTGGCCGTCTTCGATCTGGTCGATTTGCCAGCGCACTTCGTAGTCGATGGCTTGTTGCATGAACTTGAAGCTGTTCAAGTTTTTGATTTCGCGGCGTGTGCCCAATGGCGCGCCGGGTTTGCGCACCGACACGTTGGCGTCGCAACGGAACGAGCCCTCTTGCATGTTGCCGTCGCAAATACCAATCCACGTCACGATTTTGTGCAACTCTTTGGCATAGGCCACGGCTTCTTCGCTGCTGCGCATGTCGGGCTGGGTGACGATTTCTAGCAGCGGTGTGCCAGCGCGGTTCAAGTCGATGCCTGACTGACCAATGAAGTCTTCGTGCAGCGATTTGCCAGCGTCTTCTTCGAGGTGGGCACGCTCCAAGCGCACAGTTTTGTGCACGGTCTCTTTGCCAACTTCCAAGAAGAACGACACCTCACCACCTTGCACCACCGGAATTTCAAACTGGCTGATTTGGTAGCCCTTGGGCAGGTCGGGGTAGAAGTAGTTTTTACGCGCAAAGATGCTGCGCTCGGCAATGTGTGCGTTGACGCCCAAGCCGAACTCAATCGCGCGTTCGACCGCGCCGATGTTCATCACGGGCAAGGTGCCGGGCAGGGCCATGTCCACCGCGCAAGCTTGCGTGTTGGGCTCAGCGCCAAAGGCCACTGAGGCGCGGCTGAAAATTTTGCTCTTCGTCGAGAGCTGGGCGTGTGTTTCAAAGCCGATGACGACTTCGTAGCCTTGAACTAATTTGGGTGCAGACATTTAAACGCCCTCCGGCTTGGCGTTATGAAAATCGGTGTTCAGTTGGTACTGGTGCGCCACGTTGAGCAAACGCGCTTCTTGCAAGTAGTTGCCGATGAGTTGCAGGCCCACGGGCATTTGGTCAGCGCCAAAACCCACGGGCACGCTCATGCCGGGCAAGCCAGCGAGTGAGGCGGGCAGGGTGAAGATGTCGGCCAAGTAGTCAGCCAACGGATCGCTGGCGTTGTTGCCCAGCTTCCACGCGACGGTGGGGGCGACGGGGCCAGCAATCACGTCGCACTCGGCGAAGGCGCGCTGGAAGTCGTCCGCAATCATGCGGCGAATTTTTTGGGCTTGCAGGTAGTACGCGTCGTAGTAGCCGTGGCTCAGCACATACGCGCCCGTCATGATGCGGCGTTTGACCTCTTCGCCAAAGCCTTCCGCGCGGGTCTTTTTGTACATGCTCACGAGGTCGGTGTAGTCCTTGGCACGATGGCCGAACTTCACGCCGTCAAAGCGGCTCAGGTTCGAGCTGGCCTCGGCGGGCGCGATGATGTAGTACACAGGAATGGCCAGCTCGGTGCGGGGCAAGGTGATGGGCACGAGCTTGGCGCCTTGGGCTTCCAGGGTTTTCAGCGCAGCGTCAATGGCGGTGCGCACGTCAGCGGCGAGGCCTTCACCAAAAAATTCTTTGGGAATACCGATGCGCAGGCCAGCCAAGCTGTCGCCCAGCTTGGCAGAGAAGTTCTCAGCAGGCACATCGAGCGAGGTGGAGTCGCGGTCGAGGTCAGGCCCACACATGGCAGACAGCAGCAACGCGCAGTCTTCGGCGCTGCGGGCCATGGGGCCGGCTTGGTCGAGGCTGGAGGCGTAGGCAATCATGCCGTAGCGGCTGGCGCGGCCATAGGTGGGCTTGATGCCGGTGATGCCGCAAAAGCTGGCGGGTTGGCGAATTGAGCCGCCGGTGTCGGTGCCCGTTGCAGCGGGGGCCAAACGCGCTGCCACAGCGGCAGCGCTGCCGCCCGATGAGCCACCAGGAATGCGCGAGGTGTCCCACGGGTTGTTGACCGCGCCGTAGGCTGAGTTTTCGTTGGCCGAGCCCATGGCGAACTCGTCGCAGTTGACCTTGCCCAAAGTGACCATGCCCGCGCCGCCCAATTCGGAGGCGCCGAGTTTTTGCACCACGGTGGCGTCGAACGGCGAGCGGTAGCCGCTCAAAATTTTGGAGCCGGCTGTGGTGGTGAAGTCACGGGTGACGAACACGTCTTTGTGGGCAATCGGCACGCCTTCCAGCGGGCCTGCTGTGCCCGCGGCGATGCGTGCATCGCTGGCTTGGGCTTGGGCCAGCGTGACTTCGCTGTCGATGTCCAAAAACGTGTTGTGTGGGTTGCCGCCAGCACGGGCCAAAAAGGCCGTGGCCACTTCGACCGCGCTGGCTTGTTTGGTTTGGAGGGCTTGGGCCAGTTGGGCCACGCCCATGTCATGCAAAGTAGTCATTTTGGGCCTCACTCGATTACTTTAGGGACCAAAAATAAACCACGTTCCACCGCAGGGGCGCTGCGTTGGTTCAGATCGCGCTGGTTGGGTTCGCTGGCCACGTCTGGGCGCAGGCGCAGCTCGATGTGGGCGCCTTGCATGGCGTCGACGGGGTGGGCCATGGGCACGATGCCCGTGGTGTCGACCGCGCGGATCTGCTCGACGATGCCGAAAAAGTCGTTAATTTTGCTCAGCATGCGGGCTTGTTCGTCAGGCTGCAGCTCAAGCCGGGCCAGGTTGGCGATGCGGCTGATGTCTTGGTCATTCAGGGACATACTTTTATAAGGGGAAAAACCCGCGATTTACGGGCGATGCGGTATTATC
>Ga0213921_1000549_pt1 | contig 11993 bp, 9 predicted proteins | sample McNCre2017MG_FD_165041 | JGI IMG/M metagenome (GOLD analysis project Ga0213921, IMG submission 165041) | Freshwater microbial communities from McNutts Creek, Athens, Georgia, United States - 20-17 MG | ecosystem: Environmental > Aquatic > Freshwater > Creek | place: USA: Georgia | collected...
TACGCCAAAGGACTGACCACGGCTGAACGTGGTGAGGTGAATAGTTTTGCCATTGGCCAAAGGCAAGCTCACCTTCACTTCGCCTCGGCTGATCAACATCAGCTCATGGCCACCCGAGTCAGCACTGAACACCAAGTCGCCCGCCTCGTACACGTGGCGTTGTGCGCAGCGTTCGAGCGCTGCAATTTCTTCGTCGTTCAAGCCGTGGAAGATTTCAAACTTACCCAAAGGAATGCCTTCGTGCGACACGTGGGCGTGGCCCGCCAGCGCGAGGGTTTCGTCTTCAATCCATTCCAGCGCTTCGTCAAATTCGTCAAAAATTTTGGCGGTGCTGTCGGACAACAAACCAATGTGGTCGACATACGTGCGCAAGTCGCGCCCGCTGGGCAAACGCTCGGGTACACGTGTGAGCACCAAGCGCGCATGGCGCTCGGACAGCATGTTGCGAATGCGCTCAATCATGTGGCCTGCGGTCATGTCCATCGACTGCACGCGCATGAAATCAAGCACCACAAACTTGGCCTTGCTCAGCTCGGGCTCAATCGCGGTGTAAAGCTGATCAGTCGTGCCAAAAAACAAACTGCCTTGCAATTCAAAAATCACCGTATGGCTGCCGGTCTCTGCCAACACATCGCGTTCGCGTTGACCGCGCACGCGCTGCGAGAACACTTTGTCACCGAAGGTTTTGCGACGGATGGTGGAGGTGTGAATTTGTTCACGCAGAAACAACATGATGGCCATGGCCACGCCCACACCCGATGCGGCAATGAGGCTCACGGTATTGGCCACGATGACCACCAACAAAATGACCGCAAAGTCGAGCATGGTGTCTTTGGCTTTGAGCAATTGCAGCGAATGCCAATCGATCATCTTGAAACCAATCACGATCAACAACGCCGCCAAAGCCGACACCGGCACCCAAGCAATGAGTGAGGTCAACAACAAAATCGCCAATAACGACCAGACACCTTGGAACACACCCGACAAATACGTGGTGCCGCCGCTGGCCTTGTTCACCAAAGTCGCGCCCATCGTGCCAGCACCGGGAGCGCCACCAATGAGCGAAGCAGCCAAGTTACCCAGGCCTTGTCCAATGAGTTCTTTGTTGGAGTCGTGCCGCGAGCCCGTCATGGCGTCAAGCACCACACAGGTCTTGAGTGTGTCAATCGACAACAACACCGCCAGAGTCACGGCAGGAAATGCGATCTGCATCCAGTTGGGCATGCCCGATTCGCTCAAGCTGCGAAAGGGATCGAGCAAGGATTCAAAAAATCCTTCGCCGCCGACGGCCAACGGGCCAATGATGAACGGGTTGTCGTGCAGGTTGCGCAACTCAGGCCAAGCCGTGAATGCCAGCAACCAATACGAGGCCATGCCTCCCAACAAGCCCACGATCACCGCAGGCACTTTGCGCGAAATGCGTGGGGCCAACAACATGAAGGCTGCCGTCACCGCGCCCACGATGAGGCTCGGCGCTTGCCACAACTCCATCGCGTGCAAGCCTTGCCACCAATTCATGCCTTTGGGCAGCGCCATCCACTTGGGCAATTGGCTCATGATGATGATGAGGCCCACACCACTGAGGTAGCCGCTCACCACGGGAAACGGCATGTACTTGATGAGCTCACCGATGCGCAGCAAGCCAAATGAAATTTGCACCAAGCTGCTCACAAACGCCACCAAAAACAAGGTGAGCACCACAGCCCCCACGCCTGTGCCCTGCTGTGTCATCTGAATGGTCAGTGCAGACAGCACGGCAGCAGCAGGTGCGCAAGGTGCAGAGATGAGGCGTTGCGTGCCGCCAAAAGTGGCTGCAATCAAACCCAACGCCGTCACACCCAACATGCCGGCCAACGCGCCCTTGGCACCGAAGTCGGCACCGAGCGGTGAGAAGATGGTCACGCCAAACGCAATGGCCGAGGGCAGCGCCACCAACATGGCCGCAAAGCCGCCCCAAATATCGCCAGACAAATTAGCGCGAGAAAGTGTGTGTGATGTAGACATGGCAAATATGACCGTTTTTTGTCAGTATCGCAAATTTCATCACGCATCAACTGAGGATTGATTTAACGCAAGCAAGCCTCAGCTGATGCGTGTCTAATGGTGACTTCTTAAGGAGAACTCTATGAAAGCAAACGTCGGCGGCATTGACCGCATCTTGCGCATCGTCGCAGGCTTGGCCCTCATCACATTGGCCGCCACGGGCGTCGTCGGTGCGTGGGGATTCTTAGGTGTGATTCCTTTGGCCACGGGCCTGTTTCGCTTTTGCGGCGCCTACACCTTGCTGGGCATCAACACTTGCCCGATGAAGGCCGCAGAAGAAGAGCACGCACAGTAAACCGCGCGTGCATCTCACGGCCTCAGCCCTCTCAAGGGGCTGAGGCTTTTTTACGCGCCAACCACAACAGGCCCATGCCTGTGATGAGCACGGGCACGAGTGAGCCCCAGTTGAGCCAAGCCCAACCTTGGGTCGTCACCAAAGCACCCGAGGCAAACGAGGTGAAGGCCATGGTGGCGAACACGCAAAAGTTAATGGCGGCTTGTGCTCGGTTTTTCTCTTGCGGCGTGTAGGCCTGCATCGACAAGGTGGTACTGCCCGTGAACAAAAAGTTCCAGCCCACACCCAACAAAAACAGTGCCACCAAAAACTGCTGCAAGTCCGTGCCCGACAAAGCCACAGCAATGCACAAGAGGTTGAGCAACACGCCCACACCCATCACTGTCAACACGCCAAAGCGTTTGATCAAATGGCCCGTCACAAAGCCCGGCGCGAACATGCCAATCACGTGCCACTCCAGCACCCAGCCGGTGTCTTCAAACGACAAGCCACACACTTGCATGGCCAGCGGCGTAGCCGCCATGAGCAAATTCATCACGCCATAACCCAAGGCAGCGGCCATCGCTGCCACCACAAACATGGGTTGGCGCATGATCTCGCCCAAGGGACGACCGCCCTCGACTTGTGCCTTGGCCACAGGTGCCGGTGGAAAGCGAATGAAGCTCATCACCGCCATCGACAACAAGGCCACAACCATCAGCGCCACATACGCACCGGCAAACGGCATGGCAAACAAGCCCTTGGTTTGAATGGCCAAGTTCGGACCAATGACCGCACCAATCAAACCACCCGCCATCACCAACGAGACCGCTTTCTCGCGGTAGTCGGGCTTGCACAACTCAGCAGCAGCAAAACGGTAAAGCTGACCATTCGCGCTGTAGTAGCCAGCCACCAGTGTGGCCGTGACCAACAAGACAAACGATGACGTCATCACCGCCCATGCGCCCATCGCGGCAGACAACAAGGCCACCAGCAAACCGAGTTGAAACGACCCCTTGCGCCCAAAGCGCTGCTGCGACTTGGCCACCAAACCGGTGCTGAGCGCGCCACCTACCACATAGCCCATCACAGGCAAGGTCGCCATCCAACCCTCTGGGGCCAAACTCAAACCCACCAAGCCATTGATGGCGATGAAGGTGACGTTGTTCGTTAAAAACAAACCCTGCGCAATGGACAACAAAACCAAGTGACGATTCATCACAACCCCATGAACAACAAATAAATCAAACCGACTGACATGGCTAAACCATGCAACACAGCGGCAGCAATGGTCAACACAATCGCGGGGGTCAAGCGTGCAGGCTGATCGGCGTATTGAAACAACCATGCACACGCCACCAGCGACACAGGCAACGACACCCACCCCCACAACACCGAAACAGCGTGAATGGACGGCCACACACCTAGGACCAGCCACACATGGGCCAACACAGCCCACAGCGCATACACCCAAGCCGCACCACGTGCACCTAAGCGAACCACCAGCGTGCGCTTGCCCACTTGCGCATCAGCCTGCGCATCTGGAAAACCGTTGATGACCAAAATATTACCGACCAGCAATGCGTAGCTCACAGCCAACACCACAGGCATTGCGGCAAATGAGCCGCGTTGCACATAGTCCGCCCCCACAACCACCAAACCCCACGTGAGTGCGACAGTCAACTCACCCAAACCGCGTGACATCAAAGCCAACGGTGGGGCTGAGTACCCCCACCCCAAGAGCACACCGGCCAACCCCAACCACACCAAACCACTGCCTGTGCATACGGCCAACACAAGCCCTGCGGGCACTGACATCAGCAACAAGCTTTTGGCAAGCAGGTAGGTGTCTTGCACACTCACGTCGCCGTTTTGAATCAAACGTGCCCCACCGGTGAAGGGAAATAAGCCTTGACTGTTGACCGCATCAGCGCCACTCAACGCATCGTGGTAATCGTTGATCACATTGGCAGCAGCGTGCATCAGCACGGCCAGCACCAAGGTCACAACAGCCGCCCATCCATTGAGCGTCAAACCGCTGACTGCAGCCACCGAAGTACCCAGCACACAAGCAACTGCGGTGATGACCAAGAAACCAGGGCGCGTCATCTGCACCCGCGTGCGCCAAGGCAACGCGGATGCGCTTTGCTCAGAAGGTGTTGAGGCCAATCGAATCAACGCGGCACGATGAACACAGACTTCTCATGAACCACATCGTTGCCTGATGTATCTTGGATGTCGAACACGATCTTGTGTGACCCTGCCTCAGCCGAACCATAAGGAATGGTCACGCGCAACACCACCCAGTGCGACTGCGCAGAAGCCACCTTCACCTCGGTTTCGGTCTCGATTTTGAGGCCCTGCATACCGCTCACAGAGAGCTGAAAGGTTTTGTCTTTCTCAGACGCGTTCATCACTTGCAAGCGGTACACGTTTTCAATGCCACCGTCTTCTGTGATGCGGGCCAAGGTGGCTCGGTCACGCACCACGTCCACTTTGAACGGGGTACGCACCGCCAACGAAACGCCTACGGCAATGATGATCGCCATCAGGATCGAGGTGTACACCAACACACGAGGACGCAACACGCGCATGACCGTTTGCTGGGTGGTCCATTTGTTGGCCATTGCGTTTTGTGTCGTGTAGCGCACCAAGCCTTTGGCGTAGCCCACTTTTTCCATCACGGTGTCGCACACGTCGGCGCACGCACCGCAGCCAATGCACTCGTATTGCAAGCCATCGCGAATGTCAATGCCAGTGGGACACACTTGCACGCACAAGGTGCAATCGACGCAGGCCCCTAAGTTAGCCACAGCGAGGTCGGTCTTTTTAGAGCGCGGACCACGCGGCTCGCCACGCTCGGCGTCGTACGTGACGATGAGGGTGTCATGGTCAAACATGGCGCTTTGAAAGCGCGCATACGGACACATGTACTTGCACACTTGCTCGCGCATGAAACCTGCATTGCCATAGGTGGCGAACGCGTAGAAGAACACCCAGAAGAATTGCCAAGGGCCAAAGTTCCAAGCCAGCGCCGTGGCGAACAACTCTTGAATCGGCGTGAAGTAGCCCACAAACGTGAAACCCGTCCACAGCGACAACACAATCCACGCCATGTGTTTGTAGGTTTTCTTGCTGAGCTTTTTCAAAGAAAAATCCGCATCGTCCAAACGCATGCGCGCTGAACGGTCACCTTCAATCTTGCGTTCGATCCACAAGAAAATTTCGCTGTACACCGTTTGCGGGCAGGCATAGCCGCACCACAAACGTCCGGCCACCGCCGTGAACAAGAACAAGGCCAAGGCCGAGATGACCAACAAGCCCGTCAAGTAAATGAAGTCTTGCGGGTAGAGCACCAAACCGAAGATGTAAAAACGTCGCGCTTCTAAATCAAACAACACCGCTTGGCGCGTGCCCCACTCCACCCAAGGCAAACCATAAAACACGATTTGCGTGATGGCGACCATGACCCAACGCCAATAGGCAAAGATGCCCTCGACCGAACGTGGGTAGATTTTTTTAGCTGCCGCATACAGCGACACCATTTCTTCACTCGCCTCTGCGGGCACCGCTTGAATGGGAATGATTTTTTTAGGTTCTTGCTTGTCGGTACTCATACACATCCATCCAATGATTGAGAAGAATTAGGCCATCGTGTCCCAAGCCTTGAGGGCTTCGGCGGAATACATCAAGGCAGGGCCGCCACCCATGTAAACGCAAATGGTCAGCATTTCTTCCAACTCTTCGCGGGTGCAACCCAGCTTGCGCAAGGCCTTCACATGAAAACCCACGCAGCCAGAACAGTGCTGGGTGATGCCAATGGCCAAGGCAATCAGCTCTTTGTTTTTGGCACTGATGGCACCTTCGGCCATCGATGCCTTGGCCAATTGTGCAAAACCTTGCATGGCTTCGGATTGCGACTTGCGAAATGGCCCTAACGATTCGTTGATGTTTTGCACCAAACCGGGGTGATCAAACGTGCTCATGGGAATCCCTTTTATAAAAACATGAATGCTAGAAGCTGAAGTGCGTTAACCCATTGAGATAGCGCAAGCCCACTTAATCAAATGAAGGCTGCGCAGGCTTGTACACATCGTGGCCAGCCGCCACCCACGCATCAATACCACCCGCAATCGACTGCACATGGGTGTAGCCCATGTTCGCCAGCGACTGCGCGCACAAGGCCGCACGGCCACTGGTTTTGCAATACAACACGATTTTCAAATCACGCGATTGCAGCTTGGGATTGCCCGCCATCTTGAACTCCAACATGCCGCGCGACATGTGCATCGCACCGGCCAAATGACCTGACAAATACTCGTCCGTCTCACGCACATCAATCAAGGCATCACAGGTTTGAATGGCCTTGATTGCATCATCCACAGAAATTTCTTGCGTCGTTTGTTTGGCATCTAAGACCAATTCATGGGCTGTTTTCATGCGGCTCTCCGAGTTGTTTGCGTTCGTTTTTTGGTCGCAGCCACCATCGGCCACGACTGCTCAAGGTGTTGTTGGGTGATGCGGTCGCACACCAAATCGCACAGGGTGTAAATGGTGGGGTCGGCAATTTGGTAATACACACTGGTGCCGCGGCCTTCGCGTTTGACAAAGCCTTGTTGCATCAGCACTGCCAAGTGGCGGGACATATTGGCAGCCGTGTAACCACAGGCCTCTGCCAGCTCGCCCACGTTGTGCTCAGCTTGGCGCAGCAGGTTCAAGATGCGCAAGCGCGTGGGCTCGGCCAGCGCTTGGAAATAGTTGGCCACACGGTCAATGGCCTGATCTGGGAGTTGGGTCATGCGATGATTTTAGCCATATTTAATCGATTGATTAAATAATTGTTTAGTTAAATAAACAGTCAATTATTTATAGAATACAGCCATGACCGATCCCACACTCCGCATCTCTGGCCGTTTGGCCCGCTTGTTCCAAGCCTCGCAAATCACACCGCTGTTGGCATTGGTGTGCTTCTTGTTGGGCGTGTTTGCTGTATTCGTCACGCCCCGTGAAGAAGAGCCGCAAATCAACGTCACCATGGCCAACGTGCTCATTCCCTTTCCTGGCGCGTCTGTGAAAGATGTGGAGCAAATGGTGTCTGGCCCTGCCGAGCAAGTGCTCTCGCAAATCACGGGTGTGGAGCACGTCATGTCGGTGTCGCAACCCGGCATGTCGGTCGTCACCGTGCAATACAAAGTGGGCGTGCCACGCACCGAAGCCTTGGTGCGTTTGTATGACACCGTCAACTCGCACGCCGATTGGCTGCCCAAAGGCTTGGGCGTGATGCAACCGCTGATCAAGCCCAAAGGCATTGACGATGTGCCCATCTTGTCACTCACCCTGCACGGCAAAGACAAAAACCTGAGTGCGTTTGAACTCGAAGGCATTGCTCAAAACATCGAGATGGATTTGAAGCGCGTCAAAGGCACACGCGAGGTCACCACCGTGGGCGGCCCTTCGCGTGCCATTCAAATCGACATCGACCCAGCACGCATGCAAGCCGCAGGCATCACCGTGCCCGAGCTGCGCATGGCATTGCAAAGCGCGCACTTGGGCGCACCTGTGGGCGATTTATTGGTGGGCCAGCAAGCCATTGCCATTGAGTCGGGCCCCTTCCTGAGCAACGCCAAAGATGTGGCCAGCTTGGTGGTGGGCGTGCGTGCGGGCACGCCCATTCATGTGCACGACATTGCGCAAGTGCGTGACGGCGGCGCGCAAGCCAACACGGCGGTGTGGCACGGCGTTGCAGGTGCAAAACCCAACGAGCGCACAGCGGTGACGATCGCCATCACCAAAAAGCCGGGCGAGAACGCGATTGAAGTCGCCAATGCGGTGCTGGCCCAAGTCGAATCGCTCAAGCACAGCAAGATTCCACCCAACGTCGACGTGACCACCACACGCAACTACGGCGAAACCGCCAACGACAAAGCGCAAAAGTTGATTCAAAAACTGCTGTTCGCCACCGCGTCTGTCGTGGCGTTGGTGTTCATCGCCTTGGGTCGACGCGAAGCGGCCATTGTCGGTACGGCTGTGATTCTGACACTCACCGTGACCTTGTTTGCCTCGTGGGCGTGGGGCTTCACGCTCAACCGCGTGTCATTGTTTGCTTTGATTTTTTCCATCGGCATCTTGGTCGACGACGCGATTGTGGTGGTGGAAAACATCCACCGCCACCAAACCCTGTTCCCATACCAAACCCTCACACAAATCATTCCCGGCGCGGTGGACGAAGTGGGTGCACCCACCATCTTGGCCACACTCACTGTGATTGCGGCCTTGTTGCCCATGGCGTTTGTCACGGGCTTGATGGGCCCGTACATGAGCCCCATCCCCATCAACGCCAGCATGGGCATGTTGTTGTCTCTGGCCGTCGCGTTTGTGGTCACACCATGGTTGGCTCGCCTTTGGATGAAGGCAGCGCCTGCACACGGCCACGATCACACCAGCGCGTTTAAGCAAAAGTTGCATGATTTTTTTCACCACGTATTTGGGCCGTTCTTGAACGACACCTCAGGCTCACGCAACCGCTGGAAGCTGGGCGGTGCCGTGTTGGCCGCCATTGCGGTGTCGGTGGCTTTGCCTGTGGTCGGCCTGGTCGCCTTGAAGATGCTGCCGTTTGACAACAAGTCAGAGTTTCAAGTCGTGGTCGACATGCCTGCGGGCACACGCGTGGAAGAAACCGAAAAAGTGTTGCGCGCCTTGGGCGCACACTTGGTCACCGTGCCCGAGGTGACGCACTACCAAGCCTATGCTGGCTTGAGCGCACCCATCAACTTCAACGGTTTGGTGCGTCAATACTATTTACGCAGCGGCGGCCATGTGGGCGACATTCAAGTCAACCTGCAAGACAAGCATTTGCGCAAAGCGCAGAGCCACATCATCGCTACACGCGAACGCCCTGCGTTGCAAGCCATTGGCCAGCAGTTCAATGCCAACGTGAAAGTGATTGAAGTGCCACCCGGCCCACCCGTGCTGGCCCCCATCGTGGCCGAGGTGTATGGCCCGACCGACGAAGGCCGCAATGTCTTGGCCAAATCGGTACGTGCTTTGTTTGCCAAGCAGCAAGGCGTGGTCGATGTGGACGACAGCACAATCAGCGCAGCCCCGCGCCAAGTGTTGCTGATCAACCGCCAAAAGGCCGCACAAATGGGTGTGTCGCAACAAGCCATCGTCAGCACCTTGCGTGCGGGCTTGGCCGGTGAATCCACCGTCTACGCGCATGACCAAAACAAATACGCAGGCGCCATCGTCATTCGCCTCCCCAAGAGCGAGCAAGATTCGCTGGACAAGCTATTGAGCTTGGGCGTGCGCAACTCGCAACGCGAAATCGTGCCGATTCGCCAACTCGTCACCCTCAGCGACACGCAGCGCGAACAACCGATCTATCACAAAGACTTGCTGCCCGTCACGTATGTGGTGGGCGACATGGCAGGCAAAGTCGACAGCCCCTTGTACGGCATGTTTGGCATGCGCAGTGACCTCGGCCAACTGCAAGCCCCCAACGGCCAAGCGGTGGACGAATACTTCATTCAACAACCGCGTGACCCTTACCAACACTACGCCGTCAAATGGGACGGCGAATGGCAAATGACCTACGAAACTTTCCGCGACATGGGCGCAGCTTATGCCGTGGGTTTGGTGCTCATTTACTTGCTGGTGGTGGCGCAGTTTGGTTCGTACCTCGTGCCGCTCATCATCATGGCCCCCATTCCGCTCACCATCATTGGCGTGATGCCGGGCCACGCGCTCTTGGGTGCACCCTACACCGCCACTTCGATGATTGGCATGATTGCCTTGGCCGGCATCATCGTGCGCAATTCCATCTTGTTGGTCGACTTCATCCGCTTGCAGGTCGCGCACGGTGTGGCCTTGAAAGATGCTGTGGTGGCCTCAGCCATCACCCGCGCACAACCGATTGTGTTGACCGGCTTGGCCGCCATGATGGGCGCGTTCTTCATCTTGGATGATCCCATCTTCAACGGCTTGGCCATCTCGCTCATCTTCGGTATTTTTGTCTCCACCGTGCTCACCTTGTTGGTGATTCCGTTGCTGTATTTCATGGCTTTCAAAAACAAGCCCGCCTCTGTCATTTCTGGAGAACACGCATGAAACGCTTGCCCCTCTTCACCTCCTTAGTCTTCGCTGGCTTCACCACTGCCACACACGCCGCTGATTTGATGAGCGCATGGCAAGCCGCCCAAACGCGTGACCCAGAAATCGCTGCGGCACGTGCGTTGTACGAACAAGCCGCCTTCAGACAAGAACAAGCCAAAGCCTTGTGGGCACCCATGGTGTCGGCCAACGGCACAGTGGGTGTGGGCGGTGCAGACAGCCGCACACGCGGCGCTGAGGCCATGGGCCAAAGTGATGCCACCTTCAAAACCAGCGTGAACGCAGGTACCCTCACCCGTGCCAGCATTGGCGCACACAAAGCGTGGCTCAGCCCCGAGCGCGAAGCCCAAAGCCAGCAGCTCGAACTGTCAGCACAAATCGCGCAAGCCCAATGGCAACAAGCACAACAAGCGCTCATCATGCGCACCGCCCAGCGCTATTTGGATGTGGTCGCCGTAGAGCAAATATTGACCATCTTGCAACGCCAACAAAAAGCGGTGCAACAAGCGGCAGCTGAAATCAGCAAACGCCAAGCGGTGGGTGACGCCAGCGTGATGGATGTGCAAGAGGCCAACGCCCGCGTGTCTGAAATTCGCGCCCACGTGCTCACCCAAGAAAACAACTTGGCGATGAAACATGTGGCCTATCGCCAACTCACAGGCCAAGAGCCGACACAGCTGGCCAGCCTGGCACAGGTCAACCCCACGCCTGCCAACTTGGCCGATGCCAACACGTGGGTGCAACGCGCCAAACAGCAATCACCCGCGCTGCAGATGATGGGCTTGCAACAAGCCATTCAAGGCCAAGAAGCCAAACGCATCAAGGCGGCCAACGCCATGACCCTCGACTGGGTGGCACAAGCGCAAATGGACCGCTTGGCCGGCAACGGTGCTTACAGCTCAAGCGCCAGCAACCAAATGACGCAATACATGGTGGGCTTGCAACTCAACGCGCCCTTAAGCACCGGCGGGTTGGTGGAATCGCGCGAACGCGAAGCCTTGAAGCAAGTCGAAAAACTGCGCTATGACCAAGAAGCTGCCGAGTTGCAAATTGAGCAACACGTGCGTGACGCGTGGCAAAGCCTGAGCACCGCGCCTGCGCGTTTACAAGCCTTGAGCCAATCCGAGAAAGCCAGCAAAGCACGTTTGAGCGCCACCCGCCAAGCGCATCGCACCGGCGCACGCACCACCAACGAGTGGCTAGGTGCCGAGCACGATGCCGCCCAAGCCGAACTGGCGGTGTTGCAACTGCGCACACAAACCTTGGTGGACCAATTGCGCTTACACGCGGTGAGTGGTGATTTAGGCGAAGCCCAGCTGCGCCAAGTGAATGCGCTGCTGAAATAACGCCATGCGCCTCTCACGCTCGATCTTCGCTGTGTGCTTGCTGGCCTGCACACCCGTGTGGGCCAGCACCTGCGCTGAAGACATCGCCGCCGTCGACAAAGCCCTGCGTAGCCAATACGGGGAAGACCGCAAGTGGTGGCAAATCATCGCGTGCCCCGTGGTGATGGATGGTCAACTGCGCAAAGATGCGGTGGTGAACGTCGAACAAATCAAAGAGATCA
>Ga0213921_1000557_pt1 | contig 11903 bp, 27 predicted proteins | sample McNCre2017MG_FD_165041 | JGI IMG/M metagenome (GOLD analysis project Ga0213921, IMG submission 165041) | Freshwater microbial communities from McNutts Creek, Athens, Georgia, United States - 20-17 MG | ecosystem: Environmental > Aquatic > Freshwater > Creek | place: USA: Georgia | collected...
TAAGACGAAGCCTGAAACGGTAACTGTAGAAGAGCTTAATCTCGCAGCAAAAGAGGCCGAGCGAGTTCTTGAAGAAAAGTTCAAGAATCGTAAAACGAATTTCTCTTTTTGTCAGAAGACAGCGAACGAACTGTGCCTTAGACTTTATTATCCGACGATAAAAGGCGCGAATGAAGCAATGAAAGATAACCTTTGAATTGCTCCATAGATAGATTGCTCTTCATAGTGTTCACGCAGTCGCAGCATAAAACTACGTTTTCCCTAGAGTATCCTTTATCTGGTTCTACTCTATCTATCGAGACGACCTCTTTGTTGTCAACGCAGGATTCTATTTTAATCTTCAAAGGAAGCCCAGTATAAAAGCACTTTCCGTTCTGTTTATCCCATTGAGCCAACAAATCCTCGAAGGTCAACGTAAATGGGACGTTCTTTTTCTTAGCTCGTGACTTGCTCGCTGCCAGTCGAGATTTCAAAACTCTAGGGAGTGTTGGGTTTTCCTTTAAGTCGTAGAATCTTAGTAAAGCCATTTCTCTCTCGCACCTCTTACAACAACGACAATCATTTCGGAAGTTCTCCGCATCATAAGACATGACCTGTTTACACTTATAACATCTTCTCCGCCCTTGAGCTTTGAGTGCGATTTGCTCGTTCATCAATTTGCTATGTTGTGATTGCATACATAGATATACACAAACTGAGCGAAGTGGGAATGATTTTGTGCAACTACTTGAATATCAAGCACTTAGGCAAGTCAGCCGCCGCCCCGGCCCGATGCAAGTGCTTGGCTTGCAAGGGGTTACGGGTATCGGCTTAACCAACCGACGGGCGGGCGTAGTTCGCGCTGGAGGTCTGGCCGGGGTAAACCCACGGTTGGGGGTTGCCCAACCCAATGGGATTGCCCTTGTCGTCCTGCCGCAGCTTGTGGCGCGTGAACGGGCGGAACTTGCTGCCCGGCGTCAGCGGCTCATGCACCGTGACGCTGAAAACCTTGCCATCGGCCCCGGTATTGTGGAGCACGCGCTGCGCCATGTTGCGCGACTCACTGACACTGCTGCCCCGAGTAAGGGGGATGTTGCGCCCGACGTATGACCCCTTCGGGCCATTGTGATAACCCGGCGCGGGAACGTCGATGGTGAGGACGTTGTTGCCAGCACGACCGGCGATGTCGATTTCGCGCTTGATGCGCTTGGTGTTCTTGTTAGCCATTTTGTTTTTGGGTTGATTTCAATTACTACTCAGATACTCTACTCGACAGAATCGTCAGTGTCAAGCCAATTTTTCTTGTTTCTATCGTGACGACGATAAGATGATTTGCCCTGTTTTGGCTTGTGGACTTGCGTAGCCATCCCCATAAGTCCCTGCTCGGAGAATCTTGGCTTATGTTTTTGAGGTTTCATTTGCCTTATTCTACTTGTTTTAACTCAAATGTCAAGCTTTTAATGTCTCCCGTTAAACTTACCCCAGAAGGGTAGGACGATAATAAAAATGAGACATCCGCCAATGATGATAGCGCACATAACTCACGTTATCCCCTAGGGGTTTACACGTCAAGGGATTTCTCTGCCCCATCCTCACGACGGGCCGCCTCACTGTACGCCTCAACCTCATGGCTTTCGCGCTCATCGGGCCGCTCTGCCGAACGGACCCCCATGCCGAACGTCTCCGGCTCAATTGAATTGATGCGCTTTTTGCGAAAGGTCCGCTGGCCGATGACGGGTGACGCCAGAAACCACTTCATTTGCCGGGCCGCGACGCGGTTGAGTTTGCGATTAAATTGAGTATCAAAGACGCGCTTTGCGATTTCGTGCGCATTCTTCCGGCTCAAACCCTTCGCGCGTTGCGTGGCGAATGCCCGCCGCTGGCGAAGGCGCATTTCGGCCCCGTACTTGTCGAGCATCGGGCCATGCAAGCGGCTCTTGAAATAAGCCAACATCCGCGCCTTACTTGTCCAAAACTCAAACATCGTGGGAGAAAACCACTGCGGCTCGCCATTCATCGCAGCGCGATTGAAAAGGCTGTTCACTTGGAGTTTGAGGTTTTCAGTATCGCCGGAACAGATACCGAGAAGTTGATTACCGCGCCCTTGATAGGTGAGTGATATGTTGTTCAATTTCATGGCTAGAGAGTACAGGTTGCCGAAGGAGGAGTCAAGCTTTTTGTTTTAATTCGTTGACCCTAAGATATACAGCGGTCAACTCATTTCGCGCAGTAGTTAACTTCAAATAAGCTTCATTGTCAAGCTGATTCACTAAATTTAACGCAGCCAGATATTCTTCTTTCAAGGGACTGCTTACCAAGCGCGGGTCAGTATCGCAAACGCATCGCGCACAAGTGTCGTCGCTGGCATGACAAATGCTATCGCGAAACGTGTCCCATTTCTTTACGGCTTTTTGGTAGCGTCTGAAAGCTTCTTGGTATCCCTCACGCCGGAATGGTTCTGCATTCGGGAACGCCTTTATGACTAGGGCTTCTATCTTTTTTAATGAGCGCAGACGCATTCAGATAGAGTACCCATAGGACTAGAAGAAGTCAAGGGCTTTTTTTAGATTGCCTAAGTGCTTGATTATCAAGGACTTACAACTTCGCCCCTGCGCGCCCGCGTAAGTGCTTGATACTGAACGACTTACGCAAACATCGCATAAAAACTTACCATCAAAAGTAATCCTAATCTGTTGTATGTCGTGTTCCTTATGGCATATTTGACACTCTTGGAGTTCCTCGGAGGTACTATTTGAAATGAAACTGAATATCAATTCACAAAAATCATCCCAGTGTTTCATAAGGGCTTATTTGGTCCCTTGTATTTACACCTATTTCAGATTGCCCTGAAAAACGAGCCAAAATAAAATAGGGCGAGCACTGCAAGGATTAAAAATACCACTATTTGGCTCCTTTGTAAAAGGGATTTTTAATTGATTTTGTGTTTATTGCGTTCATCACCCAATCCCCCGACTCATAGAAGGCGAGAGTCAATCCGGCCAGTGGACCACAAAGAAAAACAAACACCATCGGAATTAAGATATAAAGCGGTAGTCTCCGCTCATAGCTTATTTCCCAACCCGATTGCCAAAAGACAAGACGCACGGACAAAGCCCCGGCGCATAGCCAAAGAAAAATGTCAATCATTGCTTATTTGAGTAAACCCAGTTAGTAACGACGACCAAATTGGTTTTAAGCACGGGCACCTTGGGCCGCGTATCATGGACCTCTACGGTGGTATTAGTGGGAGTGTCCTTATTAAGCGCCCAAATGAGCGCGAGACAGAGGAAGAACGTCGCGACCATGAACATGAGGCCACGAAATTCCTCAGTGTTCAATCCCCTCATTGAATCCATCAGTAATCGCGCAGATTGCCGCCATAAACAGAACGGTAGCACATGCGCTAGAGATACAAGTAAAGAAAATTTCCATAAACGTATGTTAGAGTAGTTTACTGCGGATGTCAAGGTTATTTGGTAATCCAGTTGGTTGAGATAACTACATTAGTCACCACGACGGGGATGCGAACGGCTTGAGCCTGAGCTTTAGAGGATTCAAATGCATCGTTGAAGGCAACCGTGGCCCAGATAAAAAGAGCGCCAAAAATGGCGGCGAGCGAAGCAGAGCCAACTTCGCCCCGCGAAAGCCCATGCTCAAGTCCATAAATTACCATAGCAAGAGCAAAAACAGAGGCAAGACATCCCAAGATAAAGAAGATGATTGATAGAATTAGCATATTACTTTGATTGAATCCAATTTGTTGAGATGACTGTATTTGTAACTACTACGGGAGTCAAGGGAATTCGCTCGACGGTGTACTCGATTTTCAATCGCCCAGTCTTGATAGAGTCGTGAGTTATGAAGCACAAGTATGCTAGAATGGCGAGTAAAAGGACGAACTTTACTTCGCTCTTGTCAAGACCTTCAATCGCCCCCTTTGCAATTCCAAGGGAGAAGATGAGGGCCAAAACGATGCCCGCCACACAGACGATAATATCGATGATTTCTTGCATGAGTAATGCTAGTTCGATGGTTGCAGCGTGTCAAGTTATTTCAACTCTACCCAATTCGTGACGACCACTGAATTAGTGGAGACTACCGGATAAACGCGCTTTATTTCGGCGCTTTTTGTCACCTCTTTCTCCTTATCGGTTAGGACGTTGAGGACGGCAACAGAATACATTGTTGCCAGCACGCCGATAATAGCAATGAAGAGAAATACATCGCCTTCTCCATCAAGCCATACTAATAATCCAACCATAACGGCCAGAATTGAAACTGATAAAAGAGCAACTGTCGAAACAACTAGAAATGTCATACTTGAATATTGGTTGAGTTTGTCAGTAATGTCAAGGAATATACTCGAATTTCATGGCGTCGCCGCTAACTCCCTTTAGCTTGACGACGTAGAAAAGACTGCGATAACGAGAAAAGGAAATAAATGCCGTACCTTCATGGCGTCGCCCGATTTGCATGACTTTCACGCCATGTTGATTTTTGGAGAGAACGATGTTGTAAAGGTATAACGGCTCATCCCCTTCTTTGTTAAAAGTAAGAATATCACCGACCTTTGAACTTTCGATATTAATTCGTTGCATGTGATGATATTAGATTAAAAAGCCGCTGCTGTCAAGGGAAATGGTTGGCCCACCGAGGATTGAACTCGGATAACACGACTTATGAGGTCGCCACTTTTAGTCCAGTTTAAGTTATGGGCCAGCACCGCGCCGCCCTAAGTGCTTGATACACAAGGGTTTACGTGCCCGCCAATTACTTTCCGCTATCAATCGGCACGATTTCCGCGCCCTTGAAGTAGCGAGTCGCGCGCGCCGGAAACTCGGCCAGCACCTTCGCCACAGGGCGGGGCGGGCGGACCTTGCTGCCGGTCAGAGTGCGAGCAAAGGCAATGTCAAGTCCGCGCGCCTTGTCGAATTCGTCGCCCCGAACAGGGAAGCCAAGGGCGTCATTGTGAGGCGCACGCGCAGCGGACCATCCGAAGGTCACGCGACCGTTATAGTTGCGCGCGACGACGACGCCGATACGCTGGCCATTCTTGCCACGGACGAATTGAACGAGGTCAGTAGAGGGGATATTAGGATTCATTTTTATTAGTTTGTTGAGGTCGTAAAGCACTGTAGAGATATTAAACTACCGGGGCGGGGTTGTCAAGGTTTTTGTGCGAGTGAATTTTCGCTACGAAATCGAGGAATTCTTTTTCTGTCAAGGCATTTTTCATTAAATTCACAGTTTTGTGAACCCATTGGATATTGTCGCTAGTATATCCCCTATTTGAGTCAATTCTATCTAATGATGCAGTTGACTTAGCGAGAGGCAGAGCTAATACTAATTCAATACCAGACAACGCGCAGCGTCCGTCCTGTTTCTGGAACTGCTCCCAAGCCTGCTCTTTGGTTATATTAAATGGAATTTTCCTTGACTTTGCGTTACCAGCCATCCTAGCGAACAAAGAGCCACTCAAGCCTCCGAATCCAGTCCCAACGGCAGACAGCATATACTCTTTGTGTTTACAGCCACAACTTTTTGTGTTGCCTGAGACTATACTGTTGCCGCGCACGGTATATCGTTTACCGCACTCGCAAGAGACATTCCAAACACTACGACCGCTTTTGTCTTTGCTATTAAACGATAGGACAGTTATACTATGGAATTTCTGTCCTGTCAAGTCTTTATATGGTTTCATACATAGACTTACACGAAGCTCTACGCGATGGGAATAGCGTTATGGAATCCACCGTCAAGAGCTTTAAGGTATTCCAGCCCCTTGCCGGTAATTGACCTTCCGGCAGTAGTGATTTCGAGAAGCCCCATCTTTTGCAAATAAAGCTCCACGTCCTTTTGCAGAGCCTCCTTAGAAAGCCCCGTGGCGGCACTCAGGCGCGTAAGAGAAGACTCCTTACGAGTGGACAACAAGCGCAACACAGAGAGTTCGATGTTAGACAAGCCGAGCGGCAAAATGCCGAGCGCAGCGCGAAGCTCTTGCCAGTCCTTCAAATCGAAGGTATCCTTGCGCTTAGTGGCGAGGAGAGTTTGCGCGTCTTTGGCGAGCATGACAGTTGAACGCGCATTGCCCCGGCAGACGGTAGCCATGAGCGCGGCGGCATCATCCTCAAGCTGCGGCGCATTCTTTTTGAGCATCTGGAAAATATGCCCCGCGTTGTATTCCTCAAGCTCAATCTTGGTGAGGCGGTCAACGAGCGCATGAAACACCCGATGCGATTCGCTAGTGGCGAAAACAAACGTCTGGCGGTCAAATTCAATGTCCACCGTATAATCGTCGTAAGAGAAGGTCGTGCGGTTATGCTCATTCGGGTTAAGCATGGTGAGCAGAGCCATCGTAATGTCCTTCGGAATTTCCGACGCTTCATCAAAAATCAGCGTCACGTCCTTTTCATTGACGTGCGGAATGATGACTTGATTGAAAAATTGCTTGACAGAGCGCAGAGTCGAGCAGTTAATCAGGAACCACTTCTTAGCGACAGAATCGCCCTTGCGCTTCAAAAGGCGAGCGAGTTCCGAGGCGATAGTCGTTTTGCCGCAGCCCTTCGGAGCGAGGAACAGGGTATGAGGCATCACGCCGCCAGCCGAATAAGAACTGAGATAAAAGTTAAGGCGCGACTTAACAGAAGTTTGGCCGATAATCTTATGGAACGGCGGCGGCTCAACGACAACCAAGGGAGTTGAAACGGTAGGCGCGGCAGTTTGCACAGTATCAGACAGGAGAGGGAGCAGGGAGTAAGAGGTAGGAATCATATTGTTGTTTAACTGTGAATAGATTACAGGACCGGGGAGCCGCTGTCAAGGGGAAACGATTAAACCCAATTAATTTCGCTTGAGCAAATGGATATACTCAGGTTTCAAATGGAACGACAAAGAAGGATTCCAGTCAAGCATTTTAGCCATGTGGCTTGTAAAGGCTCCGTCATAACCCTTCCTTACGCTAATGGAGCAGTTTCTAGTCCATTCGTAACCCCTCATTGGCTTCTTACTCAACATAGCAAGTCGTGGGGACTGGCCTTTATTAAACTCTCGCACGACTACGCGAAGGGTAGGGTAGCTAAACGGTTTGTAATTTGAACGGGGTATGTAGTTTTTGCTTGACATAATGAGAAATAGGTAGGCCCGGCAGGTCCACCCTGCATGAAGGTTAGTTCGCGAACATCCACAAGCGGGGCTTCTGGACACCTTCTACGTTATAGCGTCTAATTCCGCCACGGGCCAGTAAGCGTCTCCTTCCTCGCGCAAGTGCTTGAGGATTAAGGAGTTAGGGGAGAGTTAAAGTTATCTCCCTACCAGATTCAAATACCGCTCTTGCATTGCAAGTGGGCGGCTCTGTATTTTATTGGATTACACCGCAACGTCACCGGCCTGAATAGCGACCGTAGGCTCAGGCTTCGCGGACTCAGTGATGACAGCCGCAGGCGCAGTCTTGGCAGTGACGGCGACCTTGGTGGCGCGAAGCCACTTGACGCCAACGACAATCTGCTGATTCTTATCACCGAAGAGGGCATTCAAATCAGCGAGCGAAACGGCAGTCAAGGTCGTGCTGCCGGGAGGGCGACCGGGGCGCTTGGCAGGCGCGACAGGCGCAGCGGGGACGATAGCCGGAGCGGTCGTGTCGGCGGGCGCGACGGGAGGGAGGGGATTGCCACCAGTGGAGTCGGCGGCGTCAGGGTTGCGGAGGATGTTGAACTTCATGTTATTTTTTGTTTTAGTTGTTGTTGTTGTTATCGACTGTTAAAGATTACTTGTAATTGCTTTACTTGTCAAGGGCTTTTTACTCTTTCGATTCCATTGCAGCACGGGCAATAGAAAGAATCGCGAGATTAATAACGCTTACCACCCAAGTACCAAGAACCACTGGCCAGCTTTTAACCTCCAATCCCCAACCGAAACGTAGGCTGAGATATTGAATCGCAAATCCGGCAATAATACTAATTGCGACGACGATTAAACAGAGAAGGGCTTTCATGGCGTATTACTTTAAGAGTTGCTTGATACGGGCGATTTGCTGTTCAGTAGGCACAGCTTTGGCCTTGAGACGACGGAGACGGGAGTTTTGTTTGTTTTTGATATGTGAGGCGTTCATTAGGATTAAATGCTAGGTGAGTTTGTTTACTTTGTCAAGGAGAATCAAAAGCCAAGAAGCGCGCGTTCGGCAGGGGTGAGCTTGTTGAGAGCTTGTTTCTTCTTAGCTTTGGCGATTCGCGCTTGTTTCTCGCGCTCTTCGCGCATTTCATCTTCAATTTTGTGCGTTGTCCACCAGTCTTTCGCAAAGGAGGGAACAGGCGCTCCCTTGCTCTCAAGTTCCTTACAGTATGAACAAGCTAGGCGCGTGAGGATTTGATGCTCGCGCACGGCAGATTGGTCAACGTAATTAGGGGGATAATCGTCTTAACAGGGCATAGTTTTTATTTGGTTTAATTGACTGTTAAGATTCTACTATACCAATCAGGCTTTGTCAAGAACCAATTGAATAAATCCACATTAAAACGACAAGCCCAAGGGCGACTACTGCAAAGAGGACCACTACAGCCTTATTTACAAGCGGCACAGACATCTTTGAGTAGTCGTCAGGATAGGGGCGGCGCATTATTTGTGAGTTTAAACAGTTGCGGGGATTTTGCGACAGGCGTACCAGACTTCAGACTTGGCATTTTTTTCGTTATATTCGCTGGCTTCCTTGCCGATAAGTCCCCTCGTCATTGCCGGGCCGGGAATATCCAAGGGCAAAACCGATGCGCTCGTTTACCTGATGGACTTGTTCCCCACCTTCGCCGATTTCGCCGGGGCAAAAGTCCCGGCTGGCGTTGAAGGGCGGAGCCTGTTGCCGGTGCTGTCGGGCAAGGCCGAAAAAGTCCGCCAATCTCGCGGAATACCAGAACTAGCCAAACAGACCAAATCACCATCCCTAATTTTCCCATCCAGCATAAGGCAATATCCCTCTGGAGGAGTAGGAATCTTATATTTGAGCTTAGATGACTCGACTTTGGGAGTAACTTTGCGGCAGGCCATCCATCCCATAATGCCGACCTTATGGCCGATAATACGAGTAGGCATTTGCCACACCGCCGTCACATTAGGAAGAAAAACATAATCCCCATCAGCAATCACTTCACCCTTTTCCAAAAGTACATACCCAATAGGCAACGGAGGAATTACTGCGTCGGAAACCTTGGCACGCTTGCGCCGAAGCTCCATTTTAATTCCATTGATTGTGATGCTGACCTTCTTAGTGCCCTTAATATCAAGGGAGGTTGAGGTTGCATCAGAGGTCAGGGCAATATTTTCGTCTTCGTATTTCATGCTGTTACTTTAGCGGGCGGGTTAGCTACAGTCAAGAACTTTTCAATGGCGGGCAAATTTTCGGGGTTATCAACAAAACGCGCAACATCGCGAGCGAACTCGGACGAGGTGTACCCATCTAATTCATTAATAATGCGTTTCTGGATGTAGGCTGGCTTCTCTGCCAATAGCATACAGTATGCGCCCCGAATAATGTCGGCGGCGCTATATTTGACCTTATCGGGCTTACCTTTGGGGCTTTCCGAACTGGTCACGATTAGATTTTCAGGGAGGCCGCTCATATTTTAAGTGTTAATTATCTCCGCTTCCACCCACCAACGCTTTTGACGTGAATGTATCTCAATTTGAAACAAATTCAAGACAAATTCATCACTTGGCTGCTCTTTTAGCTGCAATCTGGTCCCAAAGACTATGTTTGTCTCGGTATTATGCACCTGTACGAGCCAGATTGAGGGTCGCTCCTCTTTATTTGTCAGTATTTTGTACTTATTTGGGTCTAATGGGGGCATAGTTTAAATTATTTGTCGAAAATACGCCAAAAGTTTGATTAACCTTCAATTGTTACGACGACTGGCCGCCATTCATTTATGATGTTATTACTAATCCAATTTTTGTCATAATGTCCGACGGGATAAATCCCACCAGTCGGGCGTGAAATTACAATTCCTGAATGCGGACCCGTAAAGAGGACAACTGTTCCCTTACTTGGACCTTCACTGATTAGTTCTCTCGCAATAGGATAGCTTCCTGCTTTGGATTGCTCGATTGTAATCATATTAAATTGTAATCTCCAAATTGACTGGACTCCAGACATTACTGTCCATACAATTTATCCAAGCTTTTGAAAAATCTCCTAAGTTCATAGTTCCTTTGTGCTCAGGTTCTTTGACTACAAGACCTGTGTTGGAACTAGTAAAAAGAACAACGGCACCATTGCAATCGCCCCTCTTACATTCATAAGCACGAGGGAAACAAAGCGGTGGAGTTGAAGGATGAGTGATTTTGACCATATTAATGAATAATTTCAATATCGATAGGTTCCCACTGTGAAGACATAAAACACGACACCCAATCGTATGACTGATAACCAACGGGATGTTGACTGCCGACAGATTTAACGACCACCCCCACATTTTCCTTCCAAAAAAGGACGACGGTTCCAATTTCACCCTTTGTTCGCCGATAAGCTAACGGGAAAACGACTGGAGGAGTTGAGGTTTCTTGTTTGATTTTGACCATAATTGATGTTACTGTTAATTTTTGTATTTGTCAAGGTAATACTCAGACCAAGCATAGGCCACGCCCAAACCCATTAGCCCAAGGACGCCCCATTTAAATTCATTCGGCGCAACCATTGAATCTATTACGAACCACATTAGCCAGCACGACAGGAAAAACGCCAAAAACACAATAAAAATCAAAACCATCTGCCCAATGATGTTCGTCAGTAGGGCTAGAAGTTTAATCCATGTATTCATTGTCTTCAATGCTATCAGCTAGATGACGCACGATAAGGATAGGAAACGGCCCCAAAATGGCGCAATAATATCCAATTAAAATAACATCGCCCTGCGTAATGTCTTCATCCTTATAAAAGTCATAGCACAAGTACATGCTGAACACCCACACAGCCATCCAAATTAAAATGAAAATCATATTATTTCATAATTAACGTAGCCCTCAAAAGAGTCCCGCGCCCAATATAAATGTAGTCGTCCCACATTCCCTGCGGCATACGCCCCCTTGCGATAGCAGTTGCTTCTGTTATTCCTACTTCTTTATTTGAAAACCTCCCGCGAGTATCTCGCGTTTGCTTGTAAACAGCGAGCGACCTGTAGAATTTACTTGCCTTGGGGCTCAACCATAAATGTCGTTCTTCCATATCTAAAGCTTACCCACGTTATTTGAGCTTGTCAAGGATATAATCGATGGTAGCAAACATACAGAGGAAAATAAAATACAGTACACCCATGACCCATCCAATCGGGCCACTAATTAAAATTAAAAATGCAATTTGCTTCTTTGATTGATACTCTGGAGAGAAAAAGACTGCCGCCGTGAAAAACAAAGCAATCGTAGAAAGGATAATCGCTACGCCGATATGGGGATTTTGAGTAAAGCTCATTTTAATTAGATTTAAATTCCGCCGCCCTCATCGAGAACAGCTATGATTACGACTACGATGATGATGAAAATGACTATGTTTGACATTTTTGAAAAGTGCGTTTTTGTTGGGGTTTATGTCACTTTTACCATAGCGCCAATAGATTTTCTTTTGGTGTTATTTGTGACGCGGCGCAATTTAATTCATTATTTGGAATTGAATTACTTTGCTGGGCAGAGTTGGTTACTTTTCTTTGATGTGATTCGCTGCTGAGTAGATAGCTTCTGATAGCATGGATACACAACAAATAGCAATGAGAAAAACCTGAACAATGGTCATTTCATTGGCTTTTGTGGTATCTTTTGAGATGGCAAGCATGAGAACGACGATGGCGATAATGATGCGATTGAAGGTCATTTTGATTTTAATTGTGTTTGACTTTGTGGTGCAGAGTTAATTATTTAAATGGAAATAAATGTGCCAGACATAACAACCA
>Ga0213921_1000562_pt1 | contig 11843 bp, 14 predicted proteins | sample McNCre2017MG_FD_165041 | JGI IMG/M metagenome (GOLD analysis project Ga0213921, IMG submission 165041) | Freshwater microbial communities from McNutts Creek, Athens, Georgia, United States - 20-17 MG | ecosystem: Environmental > Aquatic > Freshwater > Creek | place: USA: Georgia | collected...
CATTCGCTTGAATTCGCGCATACCCTGCAATATCAGCGATTGAGAGCACGTATGGATCGAGATAGCTCCGCCAGCGCTCCAACACACCTACTCGCTCATTAGCTGTTGTTGCGTCACTCTGAGCATGCTCTGCGCTTTGGGCTACCTGCGAGTTGATCGAAAACATCGTCGTTCGTGTGCTGTCGAGATTTGTCCAAAGATAAGAAACATCAACGACAACCGCTTGTAGTCGCTGATTGATTATTTCAACATAAACACTCAGAAGAGCAATGGTCGCCAGCTGGGGCCAGACACTAGCTAGTCCGCCTAGGGCCTGCCCTGCTTTACCTAGGGCATTGCCTGCTGTAGCAGCCACACCCGCTAATGCGGCACGGAGGGCACCCAATTGAGCTAGTAGCCCTGGTATCGCCGCCTGAGCCGCCAGACCAGCGGCATAGGCGGCAGTAGCTAAGCCAATCGCAGTTTGTAACTGAGGGCTGATGCCTTCAATTGCTAGACCGACCGACTGCTGAATAATCGCAGGCTTCTCGCTCGTAGGGATGTAGGCCCTTAGCAAGGGCTCGATCTCTCCTCGCGCCTTTGCTACCGCCTCTTGCACAATTCCGCTACGTTCTGATTTCTTGATATAGAGGCTTTCTAATCGATATAGATTGCTCTCGATTTGTAGCAACTTCACTCTCAATTGCTCACAGCAGGTACTACTAGCCATTGATTTTCACCAGATACGAAAGAATATTGTCAGCCGGTCTCAGGCTTGATTCTGTGCACGGCTCACAGCAGCAACCATTCGACCACTCCTGCCCCTCAGGACATGGGATGCAACTAGCCCACAGGTTTCGTACTCCCCGATATTGTGTTGTGTCCAGAATTAGCGCATTATCAGGCGACCTCCACAATCCAATTGCTGCATCAACTGCTACAACATACTCACACGAGTAATCACAACTAGTACCGTAGCCACTCAGAAAAATCTGTGTTGTCCCGCTACACTGGCTGGAAGTCCTGAGAACACTATAGGTGTAATAGCTTGCCCCGGTCGTTGGGGACGTGCCATACAATTTAGGCTTCAATTGATAGACACTTGATGGATCTCGATCACAGAAAAACGTAAAGGTATTCTGATAGCTGGCATTTTGCTCGCCCTGCATCCAACCCTGCTCAGTGCCATAGGGCGTTTGCCCATCTCGAATCACGGTAGCTTTGAGCCGCCAGGCTTTCACTGCTCCGAAATGAATTGAACCGTTCTCGCTACCGTAAAACGAACGATCATATCTACCTCCATTGTGATCGAAGGTTATTCGATTGCCATGAAGACCAGCGCACTGTGGTTCACCAAAGCAGCCCATGTTTACCCCCTGATTGTGTCTGGGTCTGGTGATCCCGCCGTCGTGTCATCCGAGCGTAGGTTAACAGTAAAAGAGTGCACTACTAGCGGTGTAGTTCCTATTTGCAAAAAAGACTTGAACGCCTGATCGCACGTCAATCCAATATCTGCATCTGTATCAGCTGTCGCAGGCTTATTGAGCTTCCAGTGGCAAACCAGAGCCGCTGCAACCTCTGTCGGCGTTGGGGAAGCGCCATTTAGCCCCGTGGCCGCCAAATCCGCAAGTTTCACGGTGAGCGTTCCGCCCGTAAGCGTTGCCGTCGCTCCAAACAACTGAGAAATCGTTAATGCTGGCATAGTTAAGCAATGGAGTAAAAAGATACTTTTGATTAATATTAATCTTTCATTTTTCATTTTTTTAGAAAAACGTAAGCCGTGACAGGGTTAGCTTGTCCCTGTCACGGCGGAAGTTGCGGGTTCGAGCCCCGTCAATCCCGTAGAAAATCAATACTTTCACAGAATCAACACGTTTGAACCTTCGCCCGATTTTTACGTTATTTGCCCAAAAGGTGCCTAAAAAAGTTTAGGCAGGTTTGGAGTGCCAATAAATCGAGCGTAATGCCGAGTCACCGTACGAGCGTCAGTGTGCCCCGCGATCTTAGCAGCTCCCAGCAATCCGATTTCGGGATTCATCACTGCATGAGTTAGCACTGTGTGCCGTGTCTGATAAGGATTTCGATAATCGATTCCCAGCTTCAGTAAGAGTGGCTTCCAGATACGAACTCTGAAGTTGCCTGAATCAAGGGGAACATGAGGCTTCTGAGGGTGTGGAAAGACCAGGTCTTCAGGTCCAGACTCACCTTTCCTTGCTGCTAGCATTTCCTTGAGCAAGTCTTGAAGGGGTAAATATCGAGTTTTTCCTGTTTTTGTCAGCTTCCTGATACGAGTGTACCCATTGCCAGCTTTATCAATGGAAAGCGAATCAGAGACTATGATTAGGCCATTATCGAAGTCAATATGCCGCCAAAGCAAGCCGATCGCCTCACCTGTTCGACAGCCAGTAGAAAACAAGAATTGTACAAACGGCAAATAATCGGGGTAGAAATCCTCTAAACCCTTCAGAATTAGCGAGATTTCAGCAATCGAGAAGGGCTTTACCCGTTCATGCGTTAATACAGACGGACTACTCTTGATTGCCAAATAGGGATTAGGCCCTACAAACACCCCCTCATTAATAGCCCACTTCAGGCACGATCGAAGATACCCAAGTCTCTTGTTGAAGGTGGCCGGCGAGACGGCTTCTCGCCAAGGCCGTAACCATGTCGAATCTGCAACCCCGATATCGCCAGATTTCAGAATCATCCGGCGGATCATTTCATAATGATCCGCCTTGGTTTGAGGCTTCAAGTCCAAGCTCTCAACCCAGGCATCCCACAATTCCAGCAGCTTCCTGTATTTTGGGCGAAGCATCCTTAAGCCTGCGCCATTTTCCGATAGGCGATATTTATCGAGAGTGGGATCAAACTGCCCTAGGGAGATGTCTAGGCCGATCTGAGCTGCGATCGCAGTGGCCCGCCCTAGTGCGATCGGATCGGAGTACCTGGCGCCGCGTAGCGGATTAAATCGATAAGTCACCCCGTTGATTTTGAAGCGAATTCTGATCGACCCATTGTGATTCGATGGCCTAATTACCTTCATGGATAACCCCCGAAAAACAGGTTTTTGACTAGTACAAAAGTGATCATTTTTCTACCCCTCCCCGTGATCACTTTTTAAGCGGACCTTACAAAGGTGATCATTTGGGTAGCGTTTGATCACCAACCAGTCTTTTCCCTGGACACTACACTCGCCAGGGAAAACCTCGACAATTTCAACGATTCGCCCAAAGAATTGACCTGCTTGGATCTCAACTTTATCGCCGATTTCAAAATGATCACTTTTAAAAGGGTTGTCCACCTTTTTCCACTCTTTGTCCACCTTTTGTATCGCTTCTCCAGCAAGGGTTTGAGGTGGTTTTGATGCATCTTTCCGGGTATGCTTAGGCAAAAAGTGATCAAAAGTGATCATTTCAGCAGAGGTTTGGCTATTAAAAGGAAAAAATTCTTCTTCTTTCTCTTCTAAATGATCACTTTTTGCTAAATGATCACTTTTTTCGACGACTTCCCTGGGTTTTGTCCAGGAATAGCCTGAAACGCTTTCCTGGCAAGGGTTATGTTTACTGGACAATTCCTGGACAGTGTCTACCTTGTCTAGGAATCTTGTGTACCGAGCCGGGGTCCCTTTTGTACCACCTTTTTTAGTAATTAGGTTCTCTTGCCTCAGTCTCTGCAGGCTCTTAGTAATGGTGGCTATTGTGAAACTCAAGTCCCCGGAAAGCTGTTTGATCGTCGCCGATCCATTTATGGCCAGATACTCTAAAATCCACTGTCTGGATGATGCGTCAGCGTTGATATTCCAGCGCCCTAAGAGTTTGAATTCAAGGGTGTTAGGATCAATCCTGATTCGGATGTCTTGCTTGTCAGTGTGCCCGTTCTCGGTTAGGAGCTGGATGCTGTTTTCCTTCGGGAGCAGCATGAGAACGCCTCTCACTGTCGCCCTGATGGCGCTGTTACCTCTCAATTGATCGAAGGGGTCTGCATCTCTTACCTCTTGTGATTTGCCGGTATGGTGAGTCACGAGGCAGCATATCCGCTTCCTTCGGCACAGTTCCTGTAGTGGCTCTAATACCCGCCCCAATTCTGCCGAATTCTCTTTATGGCCATCATCCCTAATCCTGCTTAGGGTATCTAGGATAATGAGCCGCAGGTCTGGCATCTCATCAATGCATTTTTCGAGGTCTGGAAGTTGGCTCATCTTGAAGCTATCGAGCCAGTAGATCGGCAAGCTCGGGGTATGTCCCATCGCCAGCTGGCGTTGTTTGATCTTAGTTTCGCTATCCTCGCAGCAGACATAGATTACGCTGCCCTGGGTGACGGGGCGATCGAGGAAGTTATTGCCACTCGCAACAGCTCTGGCCAGATTGAGGCACCATAGCGATTTACCAGCCCGTGGCGCTGCCGCTAGACAGAATAGCTCATCTTCTGTGAGAAGCTCTTCCACAAGCCAATCTGTGTACTCTTCCGCTCTACTCATCAGAAGGTCATTTGAGATGAGTTTGTCTTTTAGGGATGATTCCTTTTGGGGTGAGATGAATGCGATCGCATTCTCAGCAGCATCGATAAAGTCATCAATGCTTAATCCCGAATTGATAGCATCACTGATGTCCCACCCGGATGAATCCTTATCAGGCCCCGGTGTTCGTGCAATTTTGCATCTATCGCCTAGGCGCTCTTGTACCTTCTTTGCTCCTTTCTCGCCCGGGTCATCTAAATCGTAAAAAACGATGACTTCCCCTGAGAGCTTTGCTAGTTGTTCTCCTGGCGGAAAGCTCCCAGCGCCACAAGTGAATGTTGCCACTTGGATAAAATCGCCAGCTGACGAATTCCTCACGAGCCAGCCCATCAAGATTGCATCCCATTCACCCTCGCAGAGCCATGTCTGTAATGGATCTTTGGGGCTGTGAGTCGTGTAGACTATCGCTGGAATGCCGTACTGTTGCCACCTTGGTGCACCATCTGGCAAGTCTGCCTTCTCTGTCCAGGGTGCAATTCGTTTCTTCTGATAAAATTGCAAGCCCTCTTGATCGGATTGAATTGGAATGGTTATGGATGGCAAGTGGCGAAATCCATTAGGTGCGGATGGATCATTCACCCGCGATCGAGCAAGGCCCAATCGAAAGTGAGATACCATCTCCTTTGATATCCCGCGATTTTGTAGCCACTCCATTGCTTGGGAATTTTTCAACAGCTCCTGGTTATTCTCCCGGATCTTTCCTGGCTGGACGGTAACACTGCCTACTGGCGCAACTCTGGCTTGAGAAGCTGGAATCTGCTTATCTCGCTCATGGCCTAAAGCTTCGCGGATTTGGTCTGGCAAACACCCACGGTGGCATTTATACGCACCTTCTCCGCCTGGGACAAGGGATAAATTTTTACCAGCCTTACCGATTAAAATACAAGAGGGACAGGTCGCCCTGCCCCTCTGATCGAAATCAATGTGATCTGTAATTTGGAAAGTCATCAGGTTACTCCTAGTATTTTGATCTTTCGATGCTGGAAATTAAACGCTGTAAAGCTTGCCCTGTAGAGGCAAGCTTTTTGCAATCTGGATGATTCTCTGTATCAAGCGATCGCACGATCCGATAAAGGGATCGAAGGGTAATAATCTGCGATGTGATTAATGCCTTGATTTGGTTCTCTAGGGCTGTGAACCGCTTCTCTTCCTCAGACAGCATGATCGCCCTCCAGTTCAGTAATTCCAGAGTCTTGCTCGTCTTCTGGCATCTCTATCCATTCCAGCGCTAGATCTGGTTCAAGTTGCACGTATATGGCCTCACACTCTGGACAGGTGAATCCCACTCCTGCCCGCGCGATGAGCCCTACTATTCCGTTTTCGCCACACCAAACACAGTGAAAATTATGAAATTTCACTTCCTCGTCAAAATCGGCAATCATGGCACAATCGAGCGGATCGTAGGTTTTTAGCCTCGATCTCGAATTAACATACTGAATAATCAAGCAGTCACAGCAGTCGGGTAAGCCTTTGGTCTTACCCGGCTATTTGTTTGCTCATCTAATGCTAAATGAGTTTTGCATTTTGATCAATATATATTGCTTTTGGTTAAATTGGTTTTGCATATAATGGCTAAAGAAGTTCAATCCCCCCTAATTCCACTCATGGCACTACGAGGAAAAACCCAACAGGACATAGCTGATTTCCTAGGCGTGACCCGCCACACTGTCGGTAACTGGATGACCGGACGAACTGAGGCCAGACTAAGTCTTTCCCAGTGGTACGCTTTGGCTGAATTTTTAGGAACAACGATCGACAAACTTCCTAGATCCTTTGCTCCACAGCCGATTCATAAAACCTCAAGCGAAATGTGAATTTACTGACCTTAAATCGGCTGGAAGTTCACAATCACTTCATAAATCCCTTGCGGAGCAAGGGTTACAGGCATGGAAGCTAGTATTAGAAATTATTAATTACTTCTATGCAAACTAAAATTGCCAAGTTAGCTGAGACCATTGAGCAAGCCGCCAGAACCTACGATCGCGGGAAGAGACATAAAGCCATTAACCAAATCGCAAAAGCAGCATCCCAGGTCGGCACGAAGGAAGAAAGAGCAGCGCTCGACAAAATTTTGACCGGCAAAATTCACAATTCACAAGCTTGGGTTCACTACTGGTCAATCATGCACTAGAAAGCCCACCCGCAAGGGTAGGCTTGAATAGGAGGAGGGTCGGTTAAAACCTCCATCTTTAATTATGGGTGTAAGTATCGATCGCCCCGCATCAAGCCGAATTTCTAGCCATAAATTAACTCGCTATCGAAACTCACTGAAGTCGTTCTTCGGTTACTGTCGCGAAGGCCATCTAGCTACACTCTTCGGTGATGCTCCCATCTGGGAGATGCTTGGGGAAATGCTGGTTGATGATGATCTGCTTCACGATTTCCTAAATCGATACCCTCGCACGCAACGGCAATGCAGAGAACAAGAGGTGAGGTTTTCGATCGCCCTGTGGTTGGCTGAGTTTGCAGCTGGCATAGAATAACCCCGCTGGTCTGATTTACTATGGCGCCGGCTTGTCTGCCTGCTGCCCCGTAACGACTGCTGCGGTTGGCTCTAATATCTTTTGAGTCAACGGATTTGACACCCCAAACAAAGCAACCAGCGCCCCTAGTATTATCCGCTGCAATAAGATCATCTCTCCCTGAGTTTTATGCAGCTGCTGTTGCAGTGATTGCACATCCTCCTTGAGCTCCCGCATCTGCTCCCATCTGTAGCGATCCTCGCTTGAATCTGGCGGTCTCATGCGGCCCTCCCATTGGCAATGTTAAGCAGAAATCTGAGCCTTGTAACCAATGCTAGCCAGGAATCCTAGCCCGTAATCAACGATCAGCCTTTCCGGTCTGGCCTTGGCCTCACACCATGAAGCAATCCGCTCAATCCCGCTCTGATCGTAGGTGCAAACACAGCCAGCGCTGCCCTCGTATCCTGGAACGTTGCGGTTGTAGTCTGCGTGGATGCCGATTGCGGATCGATTGTGAACTTGTGATTCCTTTGTTGGCTCAATGCCGATCCAAATCTCTCCGATCGCACTTCCCCACCACCCGCGCTCTACAGGGCCAATCCTATAAATACCTTCTGGAACAGGCCGCATTGAGCCGCTCCAGTCGTTCGTAGGTAGGCAAAATCGCTCGTATTGGGTAGCGCCACCGCCAGAAATTACCGTCAATCGGTCTACCGCTTTCCCGTTGTTTGACAGTGTCAAGTCGAATTGTCGAAAACCCCATCGATCGCGTCTGCCGGAGGGTGTCATGATAAGTTCTACAGGCATAATGCTTTACCTTTTTTAGAAAGTGATTATCTCGCGAACGTGGACTTGTTTAAGAAGAAATAGTACGTCTACCAATCCGGAAGCCGCCTTATTGTGTGTTATTCCTAGGCGGTTCCCAGGCCTGATCACAGTCGGAGGGATAGTGATCAGTTTCTGAGTGGTCGTTAGGATTATGTTGTTATCAGCCACGATGTTGTAGGTCGTGCCGGTTGCAGTATCGTTAATGAACAAGCTCACTGGCTCTAAGTAGCCCCCATTAATGTCTATTGTGAAGTTTCGCCCCGCAGCTGCAATCCCGAATCCCTGAATAATCACATACTCATTGACGCCATCTGTCGGCAAAAGCAAAGCATCGCGCTTGAAAGCCTGCACAAAGCTACTTCCATACTGAATGCCTTCAATACTAAAGGGGTTGATTGCCATATTTCACCTAAATTAATCCAGGGCCAAAGCTTGGAGGAGGTTGCTGCTGGTTCGCATTCAGCGCCAGGGCGTTAATCGATCGTTCGAGGGATGAAAGCTTCTCTGTTATTGAGTCAGACACGATTCCTGAGTATTCGTAAACTCGAATTGTGAGATCTTCAAGCCAGTAAGGAGGCACAAATACAAGTGCGTAGTTACTAGTAAAGCCAGGATAGGATAGCAATCGCGCTCTACCCAGATAAACCTTCTCTACCAAGGTATCAATGGCTGGAAAAGGGGAAGCGACTCCCCCTGAACCAATCCTGCAAACCTGTGCCACATAGCCTGCATAGCGCCAAGTTGCCTTTGCTTTTGAGGAATAGGCACTAATGGCTAGATATTTGCTATCAAATAGAGTGCCCAATTCAAACCTAGGCAACGGGAGAAATTTCCCTGGCGCAATGTACTCAACCTCTCGTGATTCAGCATAGACCTGAGACCAGTTTGATTGAGATCCAAATTGTACAATCGGTTGCCCAATCATTTTTTAAGCCTAATAACGAATGAGTTCGATCGCAGAATCCAAATTTTCAATCTGAGCATTGGAGTCAACAATAGTATCAACAGCCTCTTCGATAGCTAATAGGTAATCATCAGGGTCTATACCTAATTGAATGGCAAAATCAACCAACTCATCAAAATTTATTTCTTCCTTCAAAAAACGATTCATTGCTCTTTGATAACTGAATTGCCTTTGAATTTCAGCATCAACATCAGCAGGATTCATCTCAGGAAGAATCAATAAATCTGGTAAGAAGGCCTCTTGCCAAAGCATTAAAGAATTTCCTCAACCAAAGTAAGCTTATAGGTAGGTAGACCGCTTTGAATTGATGCAAAAGCTTCCAGCTGGGTTTCTGTTGTACCAGTTTTACCAAAAGGAAAAGAGAAAGAACTAACGTTGTATCGTAAGTATTTCAAGCCAGTCAATCTGCTAGTCTGAACCGACCCTTGAGCATTGATTTTTGCTCTAGCAACAGCTCTTGCTGCCTTAACCTTTTTAAACTTAAAAACATTCGCAGGATCTACACCACCTGTACCAATCTCCTTAGTACGAAGTGTGACAGCAGCAGCAGTTTTTGCACTATTCCAACTAGGCTGTAATGCTGAAGTAAGAATATGCTTACCCGTTCCCAAGTCTATACCAAAAGGAACTACAGCTAAATTTAGGCTTGCTGGCCGATTAGAACCCTGGACTCCATCATCTCTAATATCAGATTGCAAAGATTCGAGATATGCTAGATATTTTGTACGTGCTGCAGCGCCACGCTGCCCCCTAATTACTCGATAAAAACGAGGAACTCCCATGTTGATTAACCTCAACTATTTTTTGCTTTTTAATAGAGGTAGCACAGCTCTAAACCTCGTGCAATTAGCCGAGAACCTATATGTGTCTTGGTTAAGGTTTCACAATTTCAAATGCATCTTGAAATCTGAAGGATCTATCAACTAATGGTATAGGATTTGGCAACCCTCTAATATGTGCAACCGCATATTGAAAACGAACATCTGCTATTGGTCTTTGCCTGGGGGCTTTTCTATTTTTACCAAGGATTTTTTCTGTAGGTGGCACAGTAGGAAATGCAGTAGACGCGTCATCAACCTCGTTAAATCTTAATTTTGAGAAATCAACTGTGTGACCTTGGATTGACAAAACATCTCTAACAAGTTCTTTAGCAGTCGCCTTATCTCGAACTAAATACTTATTATAATATCCATTTTCTCTATCTTTGTACCAAGCGTAAATTTTCCCTTTTCTCCATACATATCCATTCCCTGACGCAAAAACAGATTTAATCTTTGACGCGATCCTTTTTAGCTCTGCTTCCGTAACTGATTTTGTGGTCTCACGAGCCAGCCTGAAACTGATTTCACCTGTAACAGGTGAATAATGCGGATCAACATCCTTATAGTCTTCCTTGAAGTGGAGGGCAATTTGAGGCATGTAAGCGACCGCCATGTCATAGTCATGGGAAGGAGTGCCGTAAACGTTCGCTAGCCCTCGCAAGGCGCGCCCACATGTCATATCAAACAGGTGAAGCCTTGCAAGGGTTAGGTTTATCGTGTCGGCTTCTTTGTGGTAGCAAGCCCATTTCAATCTATCCCTATTCGTTCGCCAATCCAGAGATTCTGGGTTGATGTCACTGCCAAAGTATTCTCGAACTTGGCGATTCAAGACCAGGCGGATCGAATCCTGTAAGTGCTCAGTTTCGCTGAGATCCTTAGGGAGTGCCATCGCTAGGGGTTTCCTCCGGGTATAACTCTACATCTGCAAAGCTTGCAGGGTTCTGGCTAAAGTTCTTTTTGTCTTTGACGTCATCAGCCACAGGCTTATTATCCTCTCTAAGCTTGCTCTCTGCAGATAATAGAGAATCTGCAAATTCCTTGCTAGCTTTAGCTAGCTCAGCCGTTTCCTCGCCAACATTGCGAACCTCGCTGACTACGCTTCCTAAGCTGGAGGCCGCATCGCCTAAATTGTTTAACTTCTCTTGCCACTTTGTGGCACCATTAACCCTTTCTGGCATCCAAGCATAGGAATTTTCAGAAACGACTCTATCCCTTTTTAGGGAATTCCCAATCTTGCCTGTGTGCTCAGCAGTCCATTCCAGGACTTCACGAGAGCTGTCGGCGATCGACTGCACTTGATAGAGTACGTTTGCAGCAGCAGTATTGATTTTAGATAATGCCTGCCAAGTATTAACCGTGTTGGCATAGGCATCTTTCCCCATGACTGAAGTCAGTAAGGAAGAGATTGACTTACTAAACGTCTCAGAGAAATTAATTGGCTGACCGTTCGCATCCTTCAAGCCTAAAATGGCTAATCCATCCTCAATGATTTGCAGGCTGCTATCAATCAACGAGCGTGAAAGCATTGCACCATTATGGATATTTAAGAACAAGTTGACCGCGTCCAGAATAGCCGGGATATTTAGGAATTTCCACGTCTTATCAAAGCTTTCCTGCATTGAAGTTTTGAGCTGAGTTACTATGCTACTAACGGTTCTAACCTCTCCCTTAACAGCCTCGCCTGTTGTTTCTACCAGCTTTTTAGTCTCTCCCAGTAGCCCGCCAGTGGCTGTAACTTTGTTCTTTACGTCAATGACATCGTTACCGATCGTGCCAGCTGTCGTGCTCAATTTTGCGATCGCCGCGCCATTGGCTGTAGAGATTTGGCGGTTAGCAATTACATTTGAATTAACTCCCGATATTGCCGCTAGAATTGCCCCAAAGTCCATAGGTGTCGCTCCTGTTCCGCTGGCTTGAATGTTCTGTATAGACTGGTTCAGAGTGTTGTAAACGTTAGTGATATAGGTATTTGTGCCTGCAATCTTCTGATCTAAATCGTTTTTTGTATTAATGATTTGTTGATTCAGGTTAGTAACGACCGAGCCAATATAACTGCTGAGAGCGGTGATTTTAGAATTCAGCTCCGCCTTAGCTTTGTCAATCGCCTCGTAGGCCCCTAGTGCAGACAAGGCGATACTCATCGCTCCATTCGCTTGAATTCGCGCATACCCTGCAATATCAGCGATTGAGAGCACGTATGGATCGAGATAGCTCCGCCAGCGCTCCAACACACCTACTCGCTCATTAGCTGTTGTTGCGTCACTCTGAGCATG
>Ga0213921_1000573_pt1 | contig 11621 bp, 22 predicted proteins | sample McNCre2017MG_FD_165041 | JGI IMG/M metagenome (GOLD analysis project Ga0213921, IMG submission 165041) | Freshwater microbial communities from McNutts Creek, Athens, Georgia, United States - 20-17 MG | ecosystem: Environmental > Aquatic > Freshwater > Creek | place: USA: Georgia | collected...
CCAGCAGTACAAGACACAACCAAAGACAAGGAATAACAATGGCCATATTTCTACAAAATAATGTTGGCGTAAAGATTAACTCTGTTGATCTATCTGACCACATTACATCTGTAACACTTACACAAAACTTTGATGAACTCGAAGTGACATCACTAGGCGATAACAGCCATCGATATGTGAAGGGTCTAGAAGCATCAACACTTACATTGAATTTCTTAAACGACTTTGCAGCAGCAAGCGTTCAAGCAACTCTTCAATCAGCTTACGGCACAACTGTTACAGCTGTATTGCTACCGGTTAAGGGAACCGCTGTATCAGCGACAAACCCTCTATACACTGTTAGCATTCTGATCAACAACTTGACACCATTGAACGGCGCAGTTGGAGACATTTCAAACTCCAGCATGACTTTCACATGTAACTCAACAGTTGTTCAATCAACAACAGGTACATTCTAAGGAGATAAATTCAAATGGCTAAACTTCGTATCACAAGGGTTACTGGCGAGGTGTCGGATCATCCGATAACACCAGCGATCGAGATGGCCTTCGAATTACATTTCAAAGCAGGAATCCACAAGACTTTCCGTGAGCAAGAACGGCAATCAGATATTTACTGGTTAGCCTGGGAATGCTTACGGAAGTCCGGAGTCACAGTTCCAACATTTGGCCTTGAGTTCGTTGAAACTCTTACAAAGGTCGAAGTATTGGATGACGACACAAATTTTTAGATAGGGGTTCGATGACCTACACGATTGCCGCCTTGGCAGTCGAAACGGGAATCGCCCCTCAGCATTTAATAGATTTGGATCAAGAAACCTATAAGGCAATTCTCCAATATCTAAAAGATAGATCAGAGGAGTTTAAGCGTGCCAGTAAGACTGCAAGGCATAGACGCCACTAAACGAGCGATGAAAAAATACACTCCTGATCTTTACAATGAAATGAATAAAGAGATTAAAGAAGCCATGCTAACTGTTCGAGATCATGGCCGTGCTTTTGTGCCATTTACAACTATGTATGGTTGGGAACATCAAAAGGGCACATGGGCGGGTAGACAATTTAATGCTACATCCGTCAAAAAAGGTATTGTTTATAAAATGGGTAAAACCGCCATTAACAAAAAAGGTTTCAGAGGCTATTATTCAGTAGTTAATAAAACAGCTGCTGGAGCCATATTTGAAACCGCTGGCCGTAAGAACCCAGCCGGTCAACCATGGGCGGGAAAGAAAAAATCGGGCAATAAACGATTCAGCCATTCTTCAAACCCTCGAGCCGGTCAACAGTTTATAGCCAACTTAGACGGCGTATTGGTCGGATCCGATAAACAAAAAGGTCGTTTAATTTATCGAGCATGGGCTAAAGACAACAGCATAGTTATACCTAAAACTTTGAAAGCTATTGAAAAAGCAACCATTGAATTCAATAAGAGAGCGAAACCATAATGGCACAAAAAGAAAACATTATTGTCAGTGTTGGTACCGAATTCGATGGTAAAGCCTTAGCCAAGGCTGAAAAGAAATTAAGTGATTTTGAAAAAACGGCGTTAAAAGCCGGCAAAGTATTTGCTGGAGTTTTCGCAGCTCAAAAGATAGCGGCGTTCGGCAAGAGTGCCGTGAATGAATTTATACAATCCGAAAAAGCAGCCAAGTCTCTTGGTCAAACTTTAACTAACATAGGTCAGGCTTATAAGTCACCAGCCATTGACATGTACCTTAAAAAATTGTCATTGCAATATGGAATTGTCGATGATGAATTAGTCCCTGCTTACAATACTTTATTACTCTCAACTCGAGACACAGCCCAAGCCCAAGGTATTTTACAAACTGCTTTAGATGTATCCGCTGGCACTGGCAAAGATTTACAATCCGTGGTCGCCGCTTTAAGCAAGGCTTATGTTGGAAATAATACAGCTCTTCAAAAACTCGGTATTGGATTAACTAAAGCCCAACTATCCGGTGCAAAGTTTGCCGATTTACAAAAAGAATTAAATTCATTATTTGCTGGACAGGCAGCCTATGCGGCTCAAGGATATACAGGTGATATACAAAAACTAACTGTTGCTTGGGATCAATTCAAAGAATCTATAGGCGAGGGCATATTAAAAGGTTTAGATACAACCAACATCGATAAATTAACCGCATCTTTAGTTTCTTTAGGAAATGCTCTTGGTGTAGTAATTGGCGGACTATCAGGTTTTCTTTCATACACATTTGAAGGTTTAAGCCATCCGTCATGGTTTCTACCTAAAAAAGCCCCCGGAGTTCCAAATGCCGGATCCGATCGTGGTGGTGCAGCCAAAGCCGCTGATCAACGAGCCGAAGCTCTTGCTAAACTTCAAGCAAAAACAGCAACTGCTCAAACTGTGGCCGCTAAAGCGTCTACTGCTGCTGCCAAAGCTCAACTTTTACTTTCTAAAGCCGGGTCTGTTTTAGATGTTCAACAAGCTGAAATTTATGCAGCATTACAAAACAAAATAACCGATAATGAAAAATTAAGATTAGAACTTGAATTAGCCTTACTTACTAAAAATGGCGATGCTGCTTATTCTTTGAGCCAACAACTATTGGTGTCTCAATTAAAAACGACTGAGCTTGCAACTACTATTGCCAATCTACCAAAAGCATTAAATCCATTTGCTGATTGGCCAAAATACATTCAAGACCTTATTGCTCAAATGGCTTTGTTGCAACAATCAATTCCAAATCCAGGCACCAAAACCACCACCACAACTGGTAATTCGGCTACAAATTCTGGCGGATATAACAGTTTATTTGATCTTGCCGATCAACAGAAAATCGCAGCAGCTCAAAGACAGCGATTGACCGATGAATTTTCTAATCCAGAATCTGGTGCTTATCAATCATACATGTATGGCGCAACAGGAGCGTCTTATAATATAAACATTGATGCCAATAATATGGTTGACCCACAAAACTTAGTACCGGTTGTGCAAAATGCTTTGCTCCTCATTAACAGAAACGGATTACCTCAAATCCCTGCTGGTCAAGGATTTTAATGGCTATCCCATCCGTACAAGCTGTAATTAACTTTTCGACCGGAGCATCTTTTGGTCAAGCTTTGGTATTGGGAACAGGCATTTTGGGTAAAAACATTTTGGCCGATTCTGCTACTTTGGTGGTGGATGTGTCTGATCAAGTAGATTCAATTCAAACTCAGCGCGGTCGAAATGCCATAGCCGATCAATTCCAAACCGGTACTTTGACCATGCGAATTGTCGATCAAAATGGTGACTTTAACCCACAAAATACATCATCGCCTTATTACGGGTATTTGACCCCGATGCGTAAGGTTCAAATTTCAGCAACTTATCAGGGCAAGTCATATCCGATCTTTGCTGGTTTTATTACGGGATACACGACCACAACCCCCAAATATGTAGGGGATGTTGTTTATACCACCATCACAGCTGTGGATGGCATGAGATTGCTTCAAAACGCTTTGGTTACAACTATTACCGGAGCAACTGCTGGAGACGATTCAGGCACTCGAATCAATCAAATCCTAAATACTATTGGCTGGCCTAATTCAATGAGGTCGATTCAAACCGGTAATACCACAGTTCAGAATGACCCAGGTACAACTCGTTCTGCTTTAGCAGCTGCTCAGACAGTTCAAATAACCGAATATGGTGCTTTTTATATTGATGCTTCAGGATTGGTTACTTTCAAAAATCGTAATTATTGCACTTCTTCACCAGCAACGACACCTACATATTTCAATGACAATGGAACTCAGATTCCTTATTTCAATGCTCAATGGTTATTAGATGATCAACAAATCGTTAATCAGGCCAGCATTACAGCAACCGGACTTGCTACTCAGACAGCTGTAAATACGCCATCCGTTAACAAATACTTTGCCCACTCTTATGCTCAAACAGACTTGTTAATGCAAACCACAACCGAAGCGGCTAATTATGCTTTGGCCTATGTGGCCAGCCGTGCCGAAACAACTATTCGATGTGATGCCATTACCTTGGATGTTTATTATCCAAATGATGATGGCGTTAAAGCAGCGTTGGGATTGGACTATTTTAGCCCGGTTACAATTACTACTACCCAGCCAAATGTGGTAGGGACATCAACCATTACGAAGAATCTTCAGGTTTTTGGGGTTATGCACAAAATAACCACGAATTCATGGAAAACAACATTTACCACCCTTGAGCCAATTATCGATGGATTTATAATAGGATCCAGTTTGTATGGTGTCTTGGGAACCAATACACTAAGTTACTAAGGAGTAATAAATGGCAGCAGGATTTCCAGTTAAGGCTAATTACGCCACCGGCGATGTCTTAACAGCTACAAACATGAATGACCTTGCCGGAACATTAAATTATATTGATCCGACAGGTAAAACAAATGGTTATGTATTAACCCGCAATTCATCAGCGACAGGTGGCTTGGAATGGGCTGCTGCAGGTGGTGGTAGCACTGGTGGCATGACATCTATTGCAACTGGATCATTTTCAGGTTCTACCGTAAATTTAACTAGCATCAGCGGTTCTTACAAAGATCTAAAATTAGAAATTAGGAATTTACAATTATCTACAAATATCGAACCAACAATAAGTGTCAATGGTTTAACTGGAATTTACAATGCAGCAGCTGTTTGGCAAGGCGGAACTACTGGAAATAGCAGTGGCACATATTATCAAAATGGAAAAACTAAACTTGAGTTGTGTTACGATCAACCAAAAGCAAGTGCAAGTATATCCATAGACATTTATTTTCATGATTATACAAATACAACTTCTTACAAATTATTGCAGGCTAATATAGCATTTCAAAATACTTATAATGCTAGAGAAAGCATTTGGCTTGCCGGAAACGCAACTACCTATAATGCAATTACTGATATTAGTTTAAGCATTGCTTCTGGTTCATTTAATGCCGGAACATACATACTATATGGAGTCAACTAATGAAAAAAATTATACATAACATTGAAACTGGCGAAATAATTGAAACAGATTTTACTGAAGAAGAATTAAAACAAAATGAAATCGAAAAAGCAGAATATGCAAAACAAAAAAATGAAGAAGCATTAAAATTGATCGCCAAAAAAGAAATTTTGAAAAAACTTGGCTTGACCGAAGATGAATTGGAATTGCTCCTTGCCTAAATCAGCGCAAATATCAGTCGGAACAACACCAACATTGATTGTGGCTGCTAACCGAGCAGATCAAGTCATTAACATTCATAATTTAAATTCAACTGTATATCTAGGTGATTCATCTGTCAGCACCTCAACTGGGTTCAGAATGGATAATGGAGATAAACTTCAAATTCCTTTGGCCGACAATGAAGCTCTTTACGGCGTAACCGCAACGGGAACTTCTACCGTGTATGTATTGGTCACAGTAAATTGAAGCCTTGGTTATGCAAAGCCGGTGTTCAATTCAGGGAACAAATCGATGACTGGTTTCCCGACCGGGATAGAAAATCTGATGGCTGGTTGGGGGATGCTCGTCATTCCACAGGGGTGTCAGATCACAATCCAGACTGGACATCAGGAGTGGTCAGAGCCATTGATATTGATGCTGATCTTTCACAACAAAAAGGATTATCAGTGTATCTTGCTGACCAGATCCGCCTCGCCGGGAAAACTGATCGGCGTATATCTTATGTAATTCATATGGGCAAAATTGCCTCACCTAAAAAAGGTTGGGAATGGCGACCATATGTTGGTATCAATGCACACAATCATCACATTCATGTCAGTTTTACTGACAAGGGCGATCGAGATAATACATTCTTTCAAATACCTTTGATCGGGGGAAAAATATGAACAAGAAATGGACAGCAGCTCTTAACTCATATTCAAGAGCATTATTTGTAGCTGTATTTACTGTTTACATGACCAATCCAGATGGCAAGCCAGCGGATATTCTTAAGGCTGGAATCATCGCTTTCTTGGCACCAATTATCAGGGCACTGAATCCAGACGATAATCATTTTGGTGTTGGTTCTAAAGAGTGACACCGGCCGAGTGGGCTGGTTTCGCCGCCGGCATCTCCGCCGTATTAGTCGCTTTATTTACTGGTCTCCGTTATCTTATTAAAGGATGGCTTTGGACTTTAACTCCTAATGGTGGATCATCACTTGCAGATCGTTTAGCGAGAATAGAAACACGCCAAGAGGAAATCTTCAGAATTATCTGCGAAAAGAAGTAACCTTTAACTATGGCAGCCAAAAAGAAACCAGTACGCCGTCGTAAATCAGTAGCTCGAAAAGAGACTACTGCTATGGACATGCACGCCATTGCGCTTCATGAGTATTTTCAATCATTGCGTAGGGCTGGTTTCAGCGTTGAAGTAGCAATGGGATTGATGGATTGTAAATCAACTATGCCGGAATGGCTTTTACCTAGTACAGCCGATACCGATATAACCCCATTCTATGATGACGATGAGGATGAGGATTAACTTATTAAGCGATACTTGGTAATATCGGATCTACAAATTCCGTTTCACCACGAAGTAGCAGTTAAAAATGTAATCAAATTAGCAAGGAAAGAAAAATTCGATAGTGTATTGGTGGTCGGCGATGAAATCGATTTTCAAACAATTTCGCGTTGGTCTGAAAAAACACCTTTGGCTTATGAGCAGACCCTTCACAGGGATCGCACAGCTACTCAAGAAATTCTCTGGGATTTAACAGAAAACGCCAAAGAGGCGCACATAGTCCGGTCAAATCACACGGATCGCCTTTATAACACTTTATTAAAAGTACCGGGCTTAATCAGCCTACCTGAACTTCAATATGAAAAGTTTATGGATTTTGCCACAATGGGCATCACATTCCACAAATCATTTTATGAGTTTGAAAAGGGCTGGATCTTGGCTCATGGCGATGAAGGCAATAGCAACCCTAACGCTGGCATCACAGCTCTTAATTTAGCCCGTAAAGCGGGTAAATCAGTCGTTTGTGGCCACACCCATAAGTTAGGCATGAGTGCCTTCTCAGAAGGCTTAGGAGGCCATTACAGGCCTTTATATGGCATTGAGGTAGGAAACCTTATGAATAAGGCCAAAGCCTCTTACACTAAAGGATTAGCCAATTGGCAGATGGGTATTGCAATCCTTGAATGGAATGGCAAAAACATGACTCCCACGCTTATTCCAATTAACAAAGATGGATCATTTACAGCCCTAGGCAAGTCATATGGGGCGTGAGACCGATTACAAACCCAATACAATCGATGAGCAGATTGATGCCATTGATAACAGTATTGTTATCTAACCAAGCGTGTCGGTTATTTCCTTTATCCTAATCAAAGCCTGATACTTCTCCAGTCAGCAAGATTTGTTGACAGAAGGGCTACAAATGGAAAATGTAAGTGATCAAATGATTATCTGGTTTGTCATGGCCAGTGGCTTCGGCACAGCTGTGATTTATTCACTGTTCAAAGCGGCTTATGACAAAGGCTTCGAAAATGGCTATTGGCGTGGCCGTGCAGATGGCTGGAAAGTATCAATCAGAAAGCAAGATCATGCCAACCACAACTGAGAATCTATTTAATGAGGTTACGGCAACGATCCATGCAAGAGGTTCGCAGTATGGACATCCGTACTATAACCATAAAAGAATCGCAGACCTATGGTCAGCCTACCTTGACTATCCAATCACAGCTCATCAGGCAGCACTTTGTATGGCGTTGGTCAAGATTTCTCGGCTTAGTATTACCCCAGACCATGGTGATTCAATCACGGATCTTGTTGCCTACAGTGCACTATACAAAACTATCCTTGAAACCGAAAAAGATTATGGCTGGGATGATGACCCAACCGAATCAGAGGAATGGATAAAAAAGACAGCGGGGTTAACAGACGATGGCATTTAATTTGGAGGATTATGAAACAGTGGAATCAAGGCTGGAGAAATGGCACAAAGCCTATCCAGACGGCCGTATTGAAACCGACATCGTTGAGCATAATCAATCTCGATTCATTGTTGTTTGCAAACTATACAAAACCAGTGATTCGGAAAAGCCGTTTTCATCTGGGGTCGCATCTGAAGTCATTGCAGATCGTGGTGTTAATGCTACTTCTGCGTTGGAAAATTGCGAGACTTCAGCGATCGGTAGAGCACTTGCAAATGCAGGTTTCGCAACTAAAGGCAAAAGAGCTTCTCGAGAAGAAATGGCTAAGGTAAACAATGGAAATATGGAAATACCGAGGCCGAAATATGGTGCACCCGGATCTCGATCAGCTGCAATGGAAGCTGCACTTCATCTCGTTTCAAATAAGCCTAGCGAAGATCCTAAACCGGTGGTTTGGTCTGTTGGTGAAACTGTTGAATCTATTGGCGAAGTCATTGATGTTCGTTTTGATTGCCGTCATGGTGAAATGGTGAAGAAAGAGGGTACTGCTAAAGCTAGTGGCAAGCCTTACTTTGGATATGTCTGTCCATCAAATGATAAGAGTGATCAATGTGCACCAAAGTGGGCAAAAATCACCGCTAATGGCAAATGGTTCTTCGATGAACCTGAGATAGGACAATAGGATGGTTATGCCCGTAATAACAAAAACAGTGAAATATGAACAAATACATGAGGCTTCTATTAATTTCGATAACGATGGTCATCAGTATTATCGTTTCGAATTATGTGATGGCAAAGTGTTTGAATTTGTGATTCCAAAGAAAACACATGAATGTGAGGGGGTGAAAAATGGGATACATTGAAATAGTTACTGAGTCTGGTGTCAAAGTACAAATTGATCAACATGAAGTTGTATCAGTTGACCAGGTACCACTATCTGAGTGCTGTGAACTTTGCAATGACCCACGCATGATTCATGAGGGTGAATTACTTAAATGCGTGGGCTGTGGAGTTGTTAATAGAATCGATTACAATCACAATGCCTAGATACGATTATGAATGTCCGGGAGAAGAGATTGTACAGGAATTTATTCTCCCAGCAAATCATGAGACACCACGCTGCGATGTATGTGGTGCTGACATGCGACGGGTATACACACCAACAGCTGTGATATTTCGTGGCAAAGGCTGGGGCAAAGATTAAGCCGCTAGTTCTCAAATGTAATAAATGTGCTAAGCCAACATTGTGGGAGATCCAAGAATTATATGATGTTGGCTTGGAACACATAGTTGTTAAATGTGTTAAATGTAATCTGACTGGAGTCAGGGAACGGAAAGATATTGTGGATAAAGATGTGGAAAGATGTCCATTATGTGGTGGCTGGAAAATGAACTATCAGAAATGTTACACATGCAAAAAGTAACGACATGCCGTCTGACCTGCGGTTTTGTAATTGGATTTGACTCAATATGATACGCTCTACAAAGCATTCGCCATCAGGGCGAAACAGCGAGCCCCGTAGGGGATGGCTCGCAGGGTGCTTGCTAGTTGGGCTATCTATGTGCTTTGCATTGGGCATCTGCCCTGAAAGAGCTTATTCCGTTGAGCCCAATGTAATGAACTTGAAACTTTACGCTATGAATCAATTCAAATCATTTGATCAATTCGAATGCTATAACTGGCTTGTATACAAAGAATCAAGATGGAATTACAAAGCTGTTAATGGTAGTCATTATGGCTTAGGCCAGATACGCAATAGATCAGTGCTTAAGCAATCACCTACATACCAGATCATCTTCCACATGCGCTATATTGGTAACCGATATGGATATGTTAATAATGAGCCTAATGCGTGTGCTGCACTTGAACACCTTGAGAAATATAATTACTCATGAGTAGTAAACATAAAGTGTTAGGCACTAAGAAGTGGAAAGATAAACGATTATCAATATTGGCTAGAGATGGCTATGAATGCTACATATGTGGTGGCAATGCGAACCAAGTAGATCACATCATTCCAAGAGTTAAGGGTGGTGATGTGTTTGATGATGACAACCTTGCAGCTATATGTGCTAAGTGCAATCGTGTTAAAGGTGGTCGTTTTTTTAGCAGCACGGCGACCCCCCCTGTCTTTCCTGACCTTTCTCTCCCTGAAACGGCCAGCCACATACCAAATTCACCCTTTGAGAAGCCGTAGAAGGCCGTTTTAAGCGTGATTGATACCAAACCTAACCCAAAGTCTCGAGGGGCAAAACAAAAAGGGCTTATAGGGGCATTAAAACCCCGTATTTACAGTCCCTTGCTCAAAAGCCCATCAAAAGCACAAGATGTGATCGATTTAGCAGAAAAAATCGGCATGCCTTTGATGCCTTGGCAGAAGTGGGTGCTTGAAGATATGTGTCGGGTCAACAAAGCGGGAGAATGGGAAAGGCGCACAGCTGTATTGCTGGTAGCACGCCAAAATGGAAAGACCCATTTAGCCCGGATGCTTATTCTGACTCATCTCTTTATTTGGAACTCGAAATCGGTAATTGGTATTTCATCTAATCGAAATATGGCATTACAAACATTCCGGGATGTGGCTTACATAATTGAAGACCACCCATTCTTAAAAGAGCAGGTTAGATCGATCCGATATGCCAATGGTCAAGAATCAATAACTACAAAAACTGGATGTAGGTATGAAATCCTTGCAGCTACTCGAGATGGAACCCGTGGTAAAACTGCCCAATTCTTATTTGTAGACGAATTGCGTGAAATCTCCGAAGAGGCATGGCAAGCAGCTGTGCCGGTAACCAGAGCGACCTCTGGACAGATCTTTGGTTGCAGTAACGCCGGTGATTATTTCTCGACAGTATTAAATACCATGAGAGAAAACGCTTTATCTTATCCAACTAAATCACTCGGCTGGTATGAATATTCAGCACCTCAACATTGCGACATCAGAGATGAAAAAGCCTGGGCTATGGCTAACCCAGCACTAGGTCATACAATTACAAAAGAAACTTTGTCAGAGGCAGTTGCTACAAATAGCATCGAATCAACTCGGACAGAAATGCTTTGCCAATGGATTGACAGTTTGCAATCGCCGTGGGTCTACGGATCGATTGAAGCTACAAGCCAATCAGACCTACTCCTTCCGGTAGGTACGCAAACTGTGTTTGCATTTGATGTGGCTCCGACCAAACGATCTGGAGCACTTGTTGCAGCCCAAGTGCTCCCAGACGGAAAAATTGGCGCAGGTTTAATGCAACTATGGACATCTGAAGTTGCTATTGATGAAATTAAGATGGCCAGCGATATAAATGAATGGGCTATGAAATATCGGCCAACAAAAATCCTTTACGACAAATATGCCACAGCTTCTATTGCCCAACGACTTGAACAATCTGGCCATAAGGTAGAAGATTGCTCCGGGCAAGCCTTTTATCAAGCATGCAGTGACCTAGGGGATGCACTGGCTAATTTAAGGCTTGTCCATTCAGGGCAAGAAAAATTAGTTGCACATCTGAACAACTGTGCAGCTAAGACCAACGACGCAGGCTGGCGAATTATTCGTAGGAAATCTGCGGGAGATGTAACTGCGGCTATTTCGCTAGCCATGGTTGTTCATGAACTTGCAAAACCTCAGCGTGTCGCAACTCTCATTATTTAAGATAATCATCTCAATATGTGGTACAATTTATAACTATGGGTATATTGGCCAATTTAGGATTGACATCAAATAATAAAAAGTCCGTGAAGGCACAATATGCCCCCGCCATTATGGA
>Ga0213921_1000578_pt1 | contig 11566 bp, 16 predicted proteins | sample McNCre2017MG_FD_165041 | JGI IMG/M metagenome (GOLD analysis project Ga0213921, IMG submission 165041) | Freshwater microbial communities from McNutts Creek, Athens, Georgia, United States - 20-17 MG | ecosystem: Environmental > Aquatic > Freshwater > Creek | place: USA: Georgia | collected...
GGTGAGCGTACTGCTACTGGTATGGATTGGGAGTCTGTTCCGAAGGCGATCGCTTATCTCACCCGACTTGGTTATGACATCACCGATCCTTCCCTCCCGTCGATTGCCGACACCGAAACAGAGAAACAGGCTGAAACCGAAGGACTCACAGAGGACGCTGCTAACACAATCAGAGCGCAAATCCTCGGTATTCCGCAGGATGCCGCCGCTGTTGATGCCGTATCAAGTGAAGTGGCTACAAGCAGCGACTAAGCACAGGATTATGGTGTGGGAGAAATCCCGCCGTATTGGAGCCACCTGGGCAGACGCAGCGCTCTCTACCTTGGATGCCGCATCTGCTAATGGCAGCGATACGTACTACGTTTCGACCAACAGAGAAGCCACGCTGGATTATATAGAGAGTATCGCATTTTGGGCTAAGTCTTATCAGTTGGCTGCGAGCGCTGTTGAACAAATCATCCTAAAAGATGAGGATGAGGATGTGCTGGCATTCCGGGTGCGGTTTGCTTCTGGATATAAAGTAGTGGCTTTGTCATCGCGTCCCTCAAACTTCCGAGGTAAGCAAGGCAACGTGGTCATCGATGAGTGTGCGTTCTTGCAAAATTTGGACGAATGCCGTAAAGCCGCTATGGCGCTATTAATGTGGGGTGGGCAAATTCGATTCATCTCCACCCATAACGGGGTAAAGAATCCCTTCAATCAGCTTTGCCTAGATATTCGATCGGGGAAACAAAAATATTACTTGCAAACCACAACACTGAAAGATGCGATCGCTGATGGACTCTACCAGCGAATCTCCCTAGTCACTGGAACACAATGGACGTTAGAGGGAGAATTTGCCTTTGTAACTGGGCTGTACGAAGATTATGGAATTGGGGCTGATGAGGAGCTTGGCTGTGTTCCTCTTGATGTCGTCGGCGGTGGACTTGTATTTAACCGTGATTGGTTTGAGATTATAGATGTTATACCAAGCCACTTTGATGCACAAGTACGATTCTGGGATTTAGCGGCCACCACCGGGAAAAAATCCTACTACACGGCTGGCATCCGATTAGCTAAAAGCGGGGATTTGTATTATGTGACAGACGTGATCGCTGACAAGCTTGGCCCCGTAGCAGGTGATGATTTAATGGTGGAAACAATGATGCTCGATGGGCGAGATATCCCAATTCGATGGGAGATGGAAGGTGGTAGCGACGGACTAAAATATGAAGCTTATATGCAAACTAAGATGGCAGGATATGATGCCAAGGCAGTACGTCCCTCTGGCGACAAACTAACACGGGCTAAGCCAATAGCCGGTGAGGCGAAAGCTGGTAGAGTCAAAATCATCAAAAGTCATTGGAATAATATGTTTCTGGACGCTGTTCACGGTTTTGATGGGCAGCCCAGGCCGTTAATCAACGACATTACTGACGCCCTGTCTGGTGCTCACGCCCATATTGTTTCCACACAACCCATAAATTTTGGCATAGCAAACAGACGTAATCGTTACGACAATTCCTATGGTGGTATGGCGGGAAATTGGCGTGATCATCTTTGATTGTTGCGGAATATTGCGACCTGAAGGCCTACTTGCTGCACACCCTCTGCTGATTTTCTTATAGATTATTAGGGGGGAGGTGTGCAGGCTGTGTTCTATAGTCAGTAAAGGCTATAGCAATTTTTGATAGCCCAAAAATGAAGGTGTTTTTATGACTTGGTTTTCCCTTCTTCTACATGGTTTCTGTGTATAGTCAGCACAAATTAGGACTAAATATTGTGAAATAAAAAAAATATTTAGCCCGAAGGCTGTGGATATTCAATTAAAAAGAGTGACCAGTACTGGTAGCGATCGCGTTTCTTTTTTTGATATCTGCTACGAATAGCTGTTAAAGTCCCTGATACCGTGGCGACTGTTTTTGTTGTTTTGGGTCAAATCGAAAAGGCAAGGTTTTTGTCTTTATCAGGGTGTAACGGTACATAACCCCGCAGGATTAAGACTGATGCCTCCCACCCGTCACGTGCCGTGGTCGCTCGATGCTAGTATTCCTTGCTATGCCTGTGATCGATTGACCCATCGACACAAGGGAGAAGACGGTGCTAGCCCACCCCACTGCAATCTTTTTTCCTGCTATTTGGCGACTTATTCGTGAACACTCGCCTAGATTACTTCGACGCTCACACACTTTGGATTTACAGGGTCGTTTCGTCTCTGTGTTATGTTGGCATACCTTTCGGCATCACTCAGAGATTACCGCTCTCCTTGGCTTAACACAACAGCAATAAAAACACTGTGCGCTAATCATAGCACAAAAAATCATGCGGTGAGCATGACTGGTAAAAAACATTCTTGCTGCTGTAAGTAAAATACACAATTTTCTAGAATCTTCCGGAGCATTGATCAGGGATTAATGCTCGTTGTAACAGTTACGGGAGCGAATTTGCCTGTGTTTTTGGTCTGGATTTGGTTTCAATCCCTGAAAGGGATTCATAGTACATCATTTAGAAAAACAAAAACAACCGCCAATATTCGTTCCTAACCATCTCCTGAATCATCCTAACATCTCCATCCCCCACGCCAATCAACGGACGCGCTGGAATCGTGACAGCAGGAATATCAACGCCCTTAGCAGGATGTTTTGCCCCAGCCCAGAACAATGCTTGCTTACTGCGTGGTACGATACGGCGGGGTGGGATAGTCGCACCATGATGATGAATAGTGGACAACAGATTGCCGTAGCCAATTACAACAGTATTTCCTTGGATACGATAATACAGAGAAGAAGCGATCGCCCCTTGCCTCCCACCAAGCAATCTCCCACGTCCACCACGTCTTTTGGGCTTCCAGGGTGTCTTGTCAGGTGCTTGCTGTGCTTCAATATTATTTTTGTGCTGCTGAATCAGCGCGAACCCAATCTTGGATAAGAGAGATTGGGGATTTTCGGTGAGAGTGATGAGGCGGGCGATCGCGGTTTTGACTGAATCAGATTGGAGGCTCATTTTTGGACAGAGGAAGGATATGTATCCATTCTCCAAGATATTTTAACTGTAGTCACTGACCCCGCGCTGAAGCGACGGGGCTTGAAAGCGGAAGATTCACCAAACTTCTTAATTTGAGACTAAAACAGTGTCTAGCCTTTGTCTTATAGACAAACTGAACTATCTAGGAGTGGTATTCCACAAGATGTTACTGGATGCCTCCCTAGTCTGTAACCTCTCTGATAGTCAGTGGCGAAGGGATATATAATAGTTACATATTAGCTCTATGTAACTAAGATGCCAAATATCCCATCAGTACAAGCTGGGAAGTTAGAAGCTGAAGATGGTAGTTCCATCAATGTTGGGTCACAGGGCTGGTTTGAGTGGCTAGAGTCTGTTCAGTCTTTCCGGTATGTACCGACTAATTCAAACGACGCTCCGTACACTTGCAGGAAGGAAAAAACGAACCGGGGCGAGGCTGACTATTGGTACGGTTACAGAAAAGTCGGTGGTAAGTTACATAAGCGTTACATAGCCAGAACTAGCGACCTGGTTATGCAGCGCCTAGAGGAAGTAACAGCACTGTTAGATGTGGCTCCGCAGCCGCGCCAGAAGCCAGAAGTTACAGATATAGACTCTGTAACTCCATCCATGCAGGAAGTGGTGAGATTACAGGAGGAAATAGCCAAGTTACAGAACGAGTTACAGATACAGATGGGAAAGCTGAGAGCCTGAGCACTGAACTCGCAGAACTCAGGCAACGAAACCAGGAACTAGATAAAAGAAACCTCGAACTGGAGGCTGACCTCAAGAACATAATCGCACTCAAGGATGAGGAGATGGAGCAGTTAGGATCAACCCAGAACAAGCCGACAGAAGTACCATTGGAAAGCTCAATCGCTTGAGCTACACTTATAGCAAAGCCGTCGCCTGACGGATTATCAGACATTTAAAATCCGTGGTATTCAGTTGAAGTCGCAATCCAACCGTACCACGGATTTAGTCTTTTATTTCACACAATTATCCACTGTATCCCTTGCTGGGTAGGGAAGACACCGATTCTGGCGAATCAGAGTCTTCCCTTATAATTTGAATGAACTACCGCCAGTGCCTTACGGCTCAGACGGGCCCGGTGCTTCCCCGGCTCAGGGGGATTTCTCACTCACGTCTTGTTAAAAAAATGTCAAGTTTTTGGTGGAATATTTACGATAATCCGAACGACGAGCCAATCGAAATTGTTTTTAGCCTGTGCCGCAACGGTCGATGGATGGAAGACAACGGAAATCGCATCGGAATCTGGTTTGATTATTTAGAGTACAACAGAGATGAGCTTGGCAGTATTGCTATCGGACTGTCAGAGCTAGAGGACTTAGGTGAGGATGTCACTAATATGTTGCTCCAGGTGCTGAATCTAGACGGGTCGTAAACTACCTACACCAAGTCGGAGTACTGACTTGGTGTAGGCTTTCAGTAGCCCTGTACCAAATCGAATAAACTAGGATGGAAGTACTCAACTTTCCGACCTAGTTCACATGAAAGATACGAACCTCTAGGGCTGTTTACAGAAGTCCCCAAAAGTCTGATTACGTTGGCACCATTAAAATCAGCGTCACCCTTCCAGTAGCAGTGTCCACACGAGAAAGTCCTACCGAAGTGGTAAGACTTTCCTTTTACTGGATGGATGTGTAGTGCCACTCGGCTTTTTGATAATCAGACGTGATTAGAAAACTTGTTCAAACACAGTTTTCGCTAATTCGATTGGAATATAGTAGCACACCTCATCAACCTCCTTTCGATACGCCAACACAGCTTGCCAATCTGCGCTGTGTTCATCGGTATGTCCATCGCCGATGAACCACAGGGTATCCTCTGCTAATCCAATGGATGCTAGCATTCCTGGTTGTGGTTTGTAAGCAGGATACGGTGTTTCGATTTCGTTGAAGTCGTCACTTTTAGGGAGGTAGACTAGCATTGATGGTTGGCTTTGGGTGTGAGCCATAAAATATCCTTCTATCGATACATTTTCTCTTTGAAGAGATTCATTCAGCAAACGCAGTTCTTCAGCCAAGAAGTCCCGCGATTTATCTCCTGTTTCCACCCCCCGCTGGTTAGAAAGAATGTAGACAGGAATATCACTTTGTGGAAATAGTTGCAACAAATGTATCAAGTCTTTATTTAACACAAAATCATCAGGAGATTTCGGGAATATCCCCCCTGACCTTGTGCGTTTGATAGTGCCGTCCATATCTAGGGCGATCGCCGTTGGTTGCCCTAGACCTTCTAACTCATTCGCTACGTCTTGCATTGTCATCCCTAGCTTTGGGGTTGGAAGCATAGGCTCAAACTGCAATCTCATTGACTCCGCTACGGATGGCGGGGTGTTGATCGATGTGGCGAGACTACCATCTGGGTACATCACGGCTTCGCAATGAATTACCTGAGCTACGTAGCCGTATTTCTTGCAGAGATCCAAATACGGTTGCAGCCATATGCGCTTGATATTGGTGTTGTGCAGTACCACATCTTTGCCTGTGACCAGGATTGCCTCAAACTCCAGTAGACACCAAGTATGGGACTCTTTCAATCCTGGAAATTGATCCGCTGCGATTTCGTAAGTCGCAGGAATTCGGAGCCCTGGAAACTGGTCAGCCGAAAGTTCTTCTGCACCGGGAAATTGCTGGCAAGCTAATTTGGTTTTTCCGCTACCAGGTATACCCCGTAATAAGTACGCTGTTTTCATCTGTTTTTCTCCTGTTTTCCTTGCTTTTCTCTTAATCCTTGATTTACCAGTCGTTTGTTATTGCCTTCTGCGTAGGCATTTAATCCCAAAATTACGCAGATACGGATGAACTCCGCGAAACGTAACCCATCTTTTTTGGCTATCTCTTTGGACTCTTTCCATATGGGGCGTGGGACTGATGTCACGATTTGCACCATAGTCTCTTGATCATTCTCTTGCTGTTCTGTATTGTCTTCTGCCATTTTTGTAAATTCATACGCCAGACATACGCCCATTGTACATTGGGCGTATGGATTTATGATATGTTTAAGAAGAGAGGACAATAATTCCAATTGCGGAGAAAGACAGATGAGGAAACAGCTATGGAGGCAGCAAAAAACAGGACAAGTGGTGGAGACAACAGTAGTGCGTCCCGCCCTGTACGACTTTCTGCACGCCCAAGTATCTAGTGAGATGATAGAGTACGCTGGCTGGGAGAAATGTGATATTGATCCTGGTTATCGCGGGATACTTGATGATGGCGAAGCAAAATCAGGTAGATTCAATGATGACGATCAGTTTGCCCCATAATCAAAGCGGCCATGTCAGTGTCCGCTCCGTATTAAACATAAGAGATTACGGACGAGAGCTCATTTAAAAAAAAGCGATCGCTAGTATGATTTAGCGATCGCTTTTGATTCGATAATCTAACCACCAATAAAGCTTGGAGGCTACAAACATTATGACACCGACAGAATACGCTGCAAAATATAATTTACGGGCTACCGTAGCCGCTTATGAACTAGCGATGACGGAGAATGGATTCAGAAAGCAACAACTACACACGAAAAACAGGCGACAGCCCTCTACTCAGACGTGCCGAGTCGCTCAGTTGCTTGATTTTATTAGAGAATCGGGAATGGTTCCCCCAGAGCCCATTTTTTTTGATTAAAACTAGGAAATTAAATCTTCATTCCTTGTGTCCCTATCCGCTACCGAGCGGATTTTTTTAATGTAGATGCATAAATCAGGTGTCCGATTTTTTCGGACAGTGACCAGAACCTAGACAAATCAATAGCTTCAGCGACAACCTTATTAGCGGTGCGTCAAAGAGCACTTCAAGAACAGACGAAGATACTGAAAATTGGGGGCTAACTGTGATACATAGTCATCCCAATCCTGTTAACACGAGGTAATTAATCATGGGGTGATATTGAGGTTCACGCAGAAGTTTTGGTTAGTAGCACTTGGCATCACTATTCCACTACGTCGTTTGACCGGAACTATCAGCTTTTTGCAAAGATGGCTGGAGTCAAGAATCAGCCTGAATGGGGTATTAAGCCGATTGCGCTCCCAAGGGGATTGCCGATGAATCCCAGTACGGTTACCAAGATTGCTTACTTAAGGGGCAAAGGATACACACACAACCATTCCTGGTTTGGAATCAAAGAAATCATCCTAACTAAAAAATGGCTAATGGAAAATGCTACTACTCCAAGCGACGCAGTATTTCCTTCTACTTCAGTAAAACTGGGGTGGTTATTCGGTGGTACTTTCAATGGATTTGAAAAATATCAAAGTGATTATCCCCGCGAGACTCAAGATATTAGGCGGGTGTTTTAGTTTGACAATTAATACCTTTTCATCTAACACATGAAAAAAATCGGACTGTCGAAAAATAAAATCGGACTGTCCGAAAAAACGCTATTTTTTGTATCAAGCTGAACATTTCGTTTCTACGTATGTCCGATTTTATTTTTCTCCTGATTTTACGATGAAATGAAATTGGATAGTCATGAAACCATTGATATCCGGTTGTTTCAATTTGTATCCTTCTGAATATCTGCCTGCGCTATTGATTATATTCTCAGCAAGGAGGTAATCGTCGTAGCAATTAACACTCAGTACACTGTCCGATCTACTGTCCGAAAAAATGCTCAATATAATGAACTGTTATCACAACTAAAAACATTTTCAAGGGCAACAGTCATAGAGCAGTTGACGACAAGAGAAAGATGGGCAAAGGAGCTAGGAATTAATGCCAGAACCATCAAGAGATGGGAAACAGCAATCATTAATCCCAGAATAAAATTCGCGTTTCTTTATTACGATGGCTCAAAAAGGAAGCGGAAATCGCTATTAGATCATTACCAAAGATTCTTCCTTTCTTTAATAGCTAGTCTGTCCCGTGGGGTGATTACCGGCGAGTCAATGACGTATGCGGAATGTATTGCGTGGCTTGAGTCAATAGATGAGGGCAAGCCACGCTGGATGAGACTAACCAGGAAGGAATTTGAGCAAGCGCAAAACTACTACCAACAAAAAGTGAGTTAAAAAATGCTGACAAGACAAGAGACAATCGAGTATTTATCTGGCTATTCCAGCGATCCACAGCAAATCCAGTTAGTGCTCCTGGAATTGGGAGAAGACCCAGATGGAGACGAATTCCCAGACGATATTGTTGAACGCGCAGAGAAAGTGTTCGAGGCGATAGGGTCAGCTAAGACAAAAGCGATCGCCTCATCTCCGAGCCAAGCGACTGAGATTATCTCCCAGCAGACGGGAGCGATCGCTTTTACGCTGTTAGAACAGCAGGGCATTTCATTGCCGATTGAAGTGATAGTGGCCTTAGCTCAATCCAAGGTACAAGAATCTATTGAGATAGCTGACCGACTATTTGAACTGCAACGACGCACGTTCGCCACACGGTTAACACATAATAATGTGGCATTTGCTCAGCAGTTGATGGGTTTGGCGGATAATTCAGCCGAGATTATCGACGGGGTGTTGGGCGATGAAGCTCAGTCACAGTACATTGCGGCATCTACTCCAAGCAAACAACTAAATGGTCACGTAGTAGCTTTCTTAGCTGGTGTGGATGCTCGGAGTAAATCAAGAGCCCAGTTAGAGCAACGTCATGTTGAGCAGGTGAAAATGCTGCCACAACAAGACCCACGTCAATATGTAAAAGCGTTTTTAGCAGCAAGAAAGTCTAATGGATGAGGATAGAGGATCAGGAAGATGATTGACCTAAAAATGCTCACGCTGGGCAAATTAATAGCCCAGCTTAATTGGTTCCAAAATCTGGAAGATGCTCGAAGAAGAAAGGCATTGGCTCGGATTATTCGATTAATAAAGGAGGAAGAGAATGAGTAAAATTTTTGCAGGTTCTGGACTACTGCTGTTACTGACAACAGCTTGTTTTTCAGACAAACCACCTACTTATTATGTTGGCAAACAACAAGTGCAACCAGCCCTGCAGTGGTGCCAGGTGACTCCTAGAGGAAAAAGGACTGAGCTGTGTTTTGCCTCGGTTGATCCGGTAATTTCCGATAAACCTGTTGAAGAGAAACGATTTGTTATTCCCCTAGAGAGATTGGAAATACGGCATGAATAAAGATTACGTTATCAAGCAAATCCAGACGAGTGTCGCATCAAGCAATTTTAGATTGCAGATGGTGAATTGCAAGTCATGTCGATATGTTTGATAATTTGTCCCCAGACGGAGCATTGACACCATATCAAGTGCTTGCAGTAGAGGCATGGATACACGGTTTTAAGTCAATAATGTAGGTGGAGATGGAAGTATGAAACTACCAAGATTTGTCCGACGTAATCAAGGTTCGATCGCTTTTGGAATAATGACTATTGGCTCAATCGCCATTTCGTACCCCAATATCCAAGCTCAGCAAAAAAATATGGATTTGCTGAAAAATCAAATTGCCAGCAACAACCAGCAAGCGGAATTGCTCAACCAATCAAGGGAATTTGAGCAGCAACAAGCCAAGATTGCTGAAAGCAGATATCAGAAAGGGTGTATCCCTGTCGTAGCAAAAAATAATCCTCGCAAATATGTGGGATTAGTTGAAAGAAGACCCGTGTTAGATCAAGTTTCAGAGCAACCACTATCCGTGGGTTCCATTGTCTGCGATGCACACGGAAATACGGGAGTTGTTCTCCGCTTTTCAGATAAGGTTGGTGTTGGCAATATGGCTTTTACTGGAAACAGGAAAATCGTAATGTTTCGCCTCAAAAACTACAAAGGCTCTTCTTACAGTCAGCCAGTTAATTAATTTATGCGCCAACCAATGATGGAGACGGTGGAAGTGTATGCTTTCCAAAAAGCATACACAGCGCTACGGAAACAACAAGAAACAGGTGAATCGGGAGTAGTTTGTATTACTACAGAACAAATTCACAAACGAATGACGCGGGATGCTAGCGATAAACAACCTAGTATTGATTTCGACGCAATATTGCAACATATGACTAGCAGGGGCTTCATAAGGATATTTCCGGGTAGTGGTGATATGAAAATAGTTGTTTGGCTGGAGTAAAAAATGAACAATTCAATAGGAAAACCTGAAACGTGGCTCAAAATTCTGTATTGGTCATTGGTGATAGCAGGATGTTGGTTTGCTTTTTTGAACATACAACCATATCAACAAGCCGTCATCTATGCTTCGGGCGGACTGAATAGGAGCCTTTTGGGAATAGGGGTATCCTGGATTATCGGCGCCGCAGTTTGGCTGGTAATCCAAATTATTGAAGTACTTCCGCTGGTTTTATTCAATCATTCAGGCTTTTTATCATTCTTTATAGGTGCGGCTTCTTCGCATCAAAAGTATCAAATCAATGAGGAAGACGACCCGACACTAAAATTGCTCAAGAAGACTTATAACACCCTGCCTACAAGCGTTGTTTCCAACATGGAAATACTGAAGATCTTTACATATACCGTTGATTTCTGCATATGCTTGACGGTTTACAGCCCCGTTCGTAGTGGGCGTTTCACCGACTTTGTTTTCTTGTTAGCAACAGGACAATGGAATAAGATTCTTTGGGGCAACGTTGTTCTGGCGCTGATTACTTTGTTCTCTATTGAAGTAATCGTCTCTCTAATTATTTGGGTGGGAAAAATGGCATTTGCTTTTAAACAAGTAAAAGCTTCTCAATATGACTAGCGATTGGTTCTAAGCCAGCAACCAGGTTCAAGCCCTGGTATCGCCATTAGCTATTAATCAAATAGAAATTATGAATATGACTAGATTCGATCCAATGAGAGGAAATAAAGCGCCTGAAGAATGGGCGCAGATTGCACTGCGAAAAACCGCTGAGAATAACAATCAATGGTGGGTAGCGGGAGGAATTACGCTGTCGGCTTTAGTGGCTGGCTACGTCTCTCCGTTATCAGGAGGGATTGTGTTTGCTTGGACGCTGTATTCCTGTGTAAAACGCGCCCGTGCAGCACAGGACAACCAACAGTCCATTAGAGACTATGGCTGTGTAGCCCAAGTGCTAGAGGGCGATAATTTCAAAGGATACGTGCGACAAGTGGGCAAAGAAGCTATCAAGGAGGAGATCAAGTTTGCCCACGATCAGGGATATGAATTATCGAATGATGCCTTGGATTTCTACGAAGATAATATTCAACCAGAAGAGAAAGCGAGTATTCCGGCGTTGCCAGAGGCGATAGATTCAGAAGTTCAATTCGTCCAAGAAATCCCAAATCTACCAGAACGGCTAGCCACCGACATGAAAAATTCCTTGATCGCAGGAGTTCCTGGCTCTGGCAAGGGATTGTTTGTAGCTAATGCCCTTAAATATGTTGCAGCCCGTGGTGATACGACCATCTTCTATGTTGATCCTAAAAACGACAACAAGGAGACGGGATATTTTCAAGATGTGAATAAGCTTATGCGGCTACAAAATGGCATCATTGCGTCCGAGGCAATTGATACTTACGATTGGCTGAAGAAATGCTTCAAAGAATTTCATTCTTTCGACGCAGGTAACGGACGCAAGTTGCTGGTGTTAGACGAAATGACTTCGTTGGTGAAAAAATTAGCAAACGTACCTGCCAAATATACAGGCACGGTAAAGGGG
>Ga0213921_1000579_pt1 | contig 11566 bp, 10 predicted proteins | sample McNCre2017MG_FD_165041 | JGI IMG/M metagenome (GOLD analysis project Ga0213921, IMG submission 165041) | Freshwater microbial communities from McNutts Creek, Athens, Georgia, United States - 20-17 MG | ecosystem: Environmental > Aquatic > Freshwater > Creek | place: USA: Georgia | collected...
ATAGCGACTGTTTTGCCATGAGCAACGACATTCTTGATGCCAAACTCTGGCTTTTCATACTCTTTGCCTAGGCGATAGAGCAATTCATATCCAGCGGCAATACGTGTGGCGGCTGGCAATAAAGATAATGGGTTAGTTGGGTTAACAAAGGTTTTAGCTGTAGCTTGAGCCCAAGCCGTTAAGGGTTGTAAAAGGGCTTTTTGAAACTCTTGATATTGATACAGCATTGAATAATCTCCCGAAATCTAAAAAGGCTCTTAAAACAAACTTAAGAACACGTGTACCCAGAGGTACTTTTTACACTATGTTGAGATTATCCTCAAAAATTAAGATTTGTGCAATGCAACATTATGGTGCGCGAAGCCCCATAATGTTGATTAACTAATTGAATTTATTGATTAAATTACTGATGAAATGGCTTTGGCAACGACGTCAATATTCTTGCTATTGAGTGCTGCCACGCAGATACGGCCTGTGGAGACCGCATAAATCCCAAACTCGGTTTTTAAGCGTTCCACTTGGTCTGCGCTAAGGCCAGAGTAGGAGAACATGCCTCTCTGAGCATTAACGAAGCCAAAATCACGTTTAGCACCTGCTTCAGCTAGTTTTGTGACAAGCGTGTTACGCATTAATTTGATGCGGTCTCTCATCTCACCAAGTTCTTGTTCCCACATCGCACGTAATTCAGGGCTATTAAGAACAGTGGCTACAACAGCGCCACCATGAGTAGCTGGGTTCGAGTAGTTCGTGCGAATAACACGTTTTAACTGAGACATCACGCGAGTTGCTTCATCTTTGTTTTCAGTAACAATCGATAAGGCTCCTACGCGCTCACCGTAGAGTGAGAATGATTTAGAGAATGAGCTGGAAACAAAGAAAGATAAACCTGATTCTGAGAAAAGACGAACCGCTGCACCATCTTGCTCAATGCCTTCAGCAAAACCTTGATATGCCATATCCAAGAACGGAATCAAATCTTTAGCTTTGCAAATTTCAACCACTTTTTTCCATTGATCAATGGAGAGGTCGGCACCGGTTGGGTTGTGGCAACAAGCATGTAATACAACCGTTGTTTTGGCTGGTAGGGCTTCTAAAGACTTCACCATGCCATCGAAATTCACGCCACGTGTATTCGGGTCGTAGTAGGTGTAGTTCACAACAGGGAAACCTGCGGCTTCGAAAAGGGCGCGATGGTTTTCCCAACTTGGGTCACTAATAGCTACGGTGCCCTGTGGGACTAAGCGCTTAATAAAGTCAGCGCCAATTTTTAAAGCCCCAGTGCCACCCACAGCTTGAGCAGTAACTACTCGACCGGCTGCTAAAAGGGCAGAATCTTTGCCAAATAGTAAATTTTGTACGCCTTGGTTATACGCGGCGATACCTTCGATGGCTAGGTAGCCACGTGGCGATGGTTTTTCCATCATGGACTTCTCTGCGGCCTGTACGGCACGTAGCAACGGAATCTTTCCGTCATCAGTGAAATAGACGCCAACACCAAGGTTTACTTTGGTTGTACGGCTATCAGCGTTATAGGCTTCGTTAAGGCCAAGGATAGGATCGCGGGGTGCAAGTTCAACGTTTGAAAAGAGGCTCATAGTATGAAAAATGTTAGAAAGTCTAAGCAAGCCTAGAATGATAGCCGAGATGACAAAAAAGATGCCTAAAAAATTAGAAAATTCCAGTTCGGAACCCGCTGAAAATGTAATTCGTTTTCCTGGATCCCCGTTTTTGCTACATCAACCTTTTCCGCCTGCTGGAGACCAGCCTGAGGCTATTGCAGGCTTGGTGGAGGGGGTTGAAGACGGGTTGATATTCCAGACGTTATTAGGGGTAACAGGCTCCGGCAAGACCTATACGATGGCTAATACGATTGCTCGAATGGGGCGGCCCGCCATTATTTTTGCCCCGAATAAAACTTTAGCCGCACAGTTATATAGCGAATTTAGAGAATTTTTCCCTCAAAATGCGGTGGAGTACTTCGTGAGTTACTACGATTACTATCAACCTGAGGCTTATGTGCCTACGAGGGATCTCTTTATTGAGAAAGACTCTTCCATCAATGAGCATATTGAGCAGATGCGTTTGTCGGCTACTAAAAGTCTTTTGGAGCGTCGCGACACCATCATCGTAGCAACTGTATCGGCTATTTACGGTATTGGTAATCCTGGTGATTACCATCAAATGGTTTTAACGATTCGCCAAGGTGACAAAATCAGCCAACGCGATGTGGTGGCTCGTTTAATAGCGATGCAATACGATCGTAATGATGTAGATTTTTCGCGTGGTAGTTTTAGGGTTCGAGGCGATACGATTGATGTTTTCCCTGCTGAACATAATGAGCTGGCTGTGCGTATTGATTTATTCGATGACACAGTTGATAGCCTGCAATTTTTTGACCCTTTAACAGGGCGTATTCGTCAAAAAATACCTCGTTTCACGATTTACCCAAGTTCGCATTATGTGACGCCACGAGAAACAGTGTTGCGTGCAATTGAAACAATTAAAACTGAATTGCGTGAAAGATTGGACTTCTTTGTTAATGAAGGAAAATTAGTTGAAGCGCAGCGTTTAGAGCAACGCACAAGATTTGATTTGGAGATGTTGTCTGAATTAGGTTTCTGTAAAGGGATTGAAAATTATTCGAGACATTTATCTGGGGCTAAGGCAGGAGAGGCTCCGCCAACCTTGGTTGATTATTTGCCACCGGATGCTTTGATGTTCTTGGATGAAAGCCATGTGTTGATTGGTCAACTAAATGGCATGTATAACGGTGACCGAGCGCGTAAATCAACCTTGGTAGAGTTTGGTTTTAGATTGCCGTCAGCAATGGATAATCGACCGCTCAAATTTGAAGAGTTTGAGAAAAAAATGAGGCAAGTGATATTTGTGTCAGCAACCCCAGCTGATTACGAAAATACTCATGCTGACAAAGTGGTTGAGCAGGTAGTAAGACCTACGGGCTTGGTGGATCCTGTGATACATGTTAGACCTGCTGCAACACAAGTGGATGACGTGATTTCTGAAATTCATGAACGTATCAAGGTTGGTGAAAGAGTTTTGGTCACGACATTGACGAAGCGTATGTCAGAACAGTTAACAGAGTTCATGTCTGATAATGGGATTAAGGTTCGTTATTTACATTCAGATATCGATACGGTCGAGCGCGTTGAAATTTTGCGTGATTTGCGTTTGGGCGTTTTTGATGTGTTGATTGGTATCAACTTGTTAAGAGAAGGTTTGGATATTCCAGAGGTATCTCTGGTCGCTATTTTGGATGCTGACAAAGAGGGATTTTTGCGTTCGGAGCGCAGCTTGATTCAAACGATTGGCCGCGCTGCTCGTAACGTGAATGGTACGGCGATTTTGTATGCTGACAAAATGACGGATTCAATGAAGCGGGCGATTGGTGAAACGGAGCGTCGTCGCCAAAAGCAAGTTGAATTTAATAAATTGCACGGTATTGAACCTAAGGGTGTTAAAAAGCGGATTAAAGATATTATTGATGGCGTGTACGATGTAGATGAGAAGCGCCAAGAGTTACGGGTTGAGCAAGAGAAGGCTCGCTATGAAGATATGAGCGAGAAGCAGCTGGCTAAAGAAATTAAACAGCTTGAAAAGATGATGGTTGATCATGCTAAAAATCTTGAGTTTGAAAAAGCGGCTCAGGCAAGAGATCAATTATTGAAATTAAAGGCAATGGTTTTTGGTGCTGAGTTGCACGACAACGTTCAATTAAATGGAAATTAACTGGATGCTAGGTTTTAAAGATATCAGTCGCTTATGGCGCCGTTGGAAAGATTCAAGAAATGCCTCGTTGGCATTGGATAGTCTATTGGTTATTCCTGAGGTTGGTGCAGATCTTGCCGATCGCAATCGTTGGCTAGTGGAGGTTGCCTATTGGTTAAGGCAGCCTAATAAAGATGAGGTTGAAGGCGTTGTTGAGGCTTCGCATCCTGAGCATGTGCGCTTGAGGGCTTTGCTGAAGTTTTTAGATAGCCGTCCTGATGCCAAGCTTCAAATTGCTAGGGTGTTAAGAAGTATTTTGAAAGACAACGATGCTTTGTCTTTGTTGTGCGATACCGGTGTGGCCACGAGACCCAATTTTTGGGGCGAAATGAGTGAGCGCATTAGGAATAAATTTATTGCGCCGCCGCCTAACAAACCTGAGCTAGCAGTTTTATTCGCTTTGGGCTTTGTTGGCGAACATGATGCTTCATGGGTCCATGATTTGGATCAAGATTTGTTAAAGGCTATTCATGGCTTAGTCCACTATCAAGAGCTTGAGGGTGAGGGAAATCATTTGTTTGATGATTTATCCGAAGCTATTCATATTTTGATTAGTTACATTGGCGCAGCTGGGCTTAGTTATTCTGTGAGATCCAGGTTGCGTGATGTGAGTGGTCAGCATTCACCTTTCTATAAATTAGCAAAATTAGCTGAAGAAATCTTAAGGGATGAGCCACGGTTACAAGATGCTGCTTATCAGACTTGCTTGAAAGATTTCAAGGTGGTGATTGATAGCTGTTATGTTGCTTGTGATGATGTTTATAACCATCTTGATGAAAATGGAGTTTCCGTTGATACGGTTTTCCAAGTTGAGACAATGCGCCTGCGTTTAGCGCGTGTCGAGTTATTGCTGAAGTCTTGGTTAGAGCGCGAGAATATTAAAAATTATGCGTATTTAACCGCTGATTTGATTATGACTGTTCAGGGTCATCGAAGTGTGAAGCGTTTGGCTGAACAATCATTTGCTTTGTTGTCTCGTAAGGTGGTGGAGCGCAGTGCGGAGACTGGTGAGCACTACATTGCAAGTACGCGCGAAGAGTATTTTTCAATTCTAAAAAAATCATTAGGCGGTGGTGCTGTTGTTGCGGGAACGGTGTATTTGAAATTTTTAATTACTAACCTCAACTTAGCCAGGTTTTTTGAAAATGTATTTTTAACGGTTAACTATGCGGGAAGTTTTTTGCTGATTCAGTTTGCTAATTTTACTTTGGCAACTAAGCAACCTGCGATGACTGCGCCTGCTTTAGCGCAATTGTTAGATCATGTTAAAAGTAAAGAGGGTTTAGATGCCTTTGTGGACCGTTCTATTTACTTAATTAGATCGCAAGCCGCTTCTGTCTTTGGTAATTTGGCGATGGTTATTCCTGCGGCTGTTTTAATTCAAGTGGCCATTATGTTCATTATTGGTACACCAAGCATGAGTTCTGTGAAGGCTCAAGCTGTTCTGCAGACAGTCTCGCCATTTAGTGGTGCTTTGATTTTTGCAGCATTTACTGGTGTATTGCTTTGGCTATCTAGTTTGATTGCGGGATTGGTGGATAACTGGTTTGTTTTGCATCACATGCAAGATGTGATTCGTTATAACCGTCGTTTAAATATCGTTTTCGGTGAGGTGAGGGCTTCTCGTTGGTCAATTTGGTGGCGCGAGAATATTGCCATCGTGGCAGCTAATGTTTCTTTGGGTGTGTTGTTGGTATTGGGTCCATCGTTAATGATTTCTTTAGGTTTTGGTTTGGATGTGCGCCATGTCACCTTATCTGCGGGTTCATTCGCTGCTGCAGCCACGGCTCTTGGTTGGAAGGTATTTTTAACGGCAGGCTTTTGGTTGGGTATTGTCGGGGTTTTGTTAATTGGGGTTATTAACGTCCTAGTTAGTTTTTCTTTAGCCTTTCATATGGCTTTGAGATCAAGGGATTTGCCCGAGTTGGATCGTTTGAGGTTATATCTTGCTCTTAGGGATAGGATTAAGGGCAATGTCAGAGGGGTTATTCTTCCAGGTAACTCATTGAAATAATTATATTTTTATAAATAAATGATTGTGAATGGCGTCCTTTGAGGCGCCATTTTCATTCATTGCCCGAGCAATTTAGTTGGGTATCTGATAAACTTGAGTCCATAAGTAGGGTATTGCGATTTCGTGATGCTCTTAGTAGAGGAGGAATCAGATGAGACTGACAACTAAAGGACGTTTTGCTGTAACTGCAATGATTGATTTGGCTTTGCGTGAGTCGCAGGGGCCCGTGACTTTGGCTGGTATTAGCCAAAGGCAGAATATTTCTCTTTCTTATTTAGAACAACTATTTGGTAAGTTGCGTCGCTTCGATATTGTTGAAAGCACGCGTGGTCCTGGTGGCGGCTATACCCTAGCGAGAAGACCACAAGAAGTGACTGTAGCCGACATCATTATTGCTGTGGATGAACCTTTGGATGCAACTCAATGTGGTGGCAAAGGTAATTGTCACGGCGAAGATCAAAGCAAAGGTCGTTGTATGACGCATGACCTATGGACTAACTTGAATCAGAAGATGGTCGAGTATCTAAGTTCTGTGAGTTTGGCTGATTTGATGAAGCAGCAAGAGGGGCGTGTGGTCATGCAAGATTTGAGGACTTCTAAAGCAAAAATGGATGCGCCTCAAAAGCCACATAAAGCAGTCGTTGAAGCGGCCAAGAAAGAGCCTGAAACGAAGAAGCCTTTGGCTAACTCAGTGTTTACTTTTGCTCAGCAAATTAATTGAACCTAATAATAAAAAACTGAAGAATTTAAAAAGGATTTAAGAATATGTCGTCACCTAAACCAGTGCCAATGTTTAGCCCAGAGCATTTCCCTATTTATATGGATTACTCTGCGACTACGCCTGTGGACCCGCGAGTTGTGGATGTGATGATTCCTTATTTACGTGAGCAATTTGGTAACCCTGCGTCACGTAGTCATGCGTATGGATGGAGTGCTGAGGAGGCAGTTGAAAATGCACGTTCTGAAGTAGCTAAGTTGGTTAATGCAGATCCTAGAGAAATTGTTTGGACTTCTGGTGCAACCGAGAGCAATAACTTGGCATTGAAGGGCGCAGCGCATTTTTACAAAGAAAAAGGCAAGCATCTTATTACCGTGAAAACTGAGCACAAGGCTGTTTTGGATACTTGCCGTGAGCTTGAGCGTGAGGGTTACGAAGTAACTTATTTGGATGTTTTGCCAAATGGGTTAATTGACTTTGAGGTATTAAAGGCAGCAGTTCGCCCAGACACTATTTTAATTTCTGTGATGTTTGTTAATAATGAAATTGGTGTTATTCAAGACATTCCTCGCATTGGTGAGTTTTGTCGTGAGAAGGGCATTATTTTCCATGTGGATGCTGCTCAAGCAACGGGTAAGGTGGTTATTGACCTTCAAACAATGAAGGTTGATCTAATGAGTTTCTCTGCGCACAAAACATATGGCCCTAAAGGTGTTGGTGCCTTGTATGTAAGACGTAAACCACGTGTGCGTATTGAGGCTCAGATGCATGGCGGTGGTCATGAGCGCGGCATGCGCTCTGGAACATTGGCGCCACACCAAATCGCTGGTATGGGTGAGTGTTTCAGAATTGCTAGAGAAGAAATGCAAGTTGAGAATGAGCGTATCCGTATGTTGCGCGATCGTTTATGGAATGGCCTCAATCAAATTGAAGAGGTTTATCTCAACGGTGATATGGATAGTAGGGTTCCACATAACTTGAACATTAGTTTTAATTATGTGGAAGGTGAGTCGATGATCATGGCGTTAAAAGATATCGCTGTATCAAGTGGTTCAGCATGTACATCTGCTTCATTAGAGCCTTCTTATGTGTTGCGATCATTGGGGCGTAATGATGAATTGGCGCATAGCTCGATTCGTTTCACAATTGGTCGCTTTACAACTGAGGAAGATGTTGATTTCACAATTGATTTAGTCAAGAGCAAGATTGCTAAGTTAAGAGAATTATCTCCATTGTGGGAAATGTATAAAGATGGCGTTGATTTAAGTACGATTCAGTGGGCAGCCCACTAATTAACTGGAAAGAATTAAGGAGTTAAAGATGGCTTATAGCGATAAAGTAATTGAGCATTATGAAAATCCACGCAATGTAGGTTCCTTTGAAAAAGGGGATGATCATGTGGGTACAGGTATGGTAGGTGCACCCGCTTGTGGCGACGTTATGAAATTACAAATTCGTGTTAACGATCAAGGTGTGATTGAAGACGCTAAATTTAAAACTTATGGTTGCGGCTCAGCGATTGCTTCATCTTCTTTGGTAACGGAGTGGGTGAAAGGCAAGACTTTGGATCAGGCACTTGAGATTAAGAACTCTCAAATTGCAGAAGAGTTAGCTTTGCCTCCAGTAAAGATTCACTGTTCTATTTTGGCTGAAGATGCTATTAAAGCAGCTGTTAAAGATTACAAAGAAAAACACGCTAAATAATCATGGCTATTACGCTTACTGAAAAAGCTGCCAAACATATCACGCGTTATATTGAACGTCGTGGTAAGGGTATTGGCTTGCGCCTTGGTGTTAGAACCACAGGTTGTTCTGGTTTAGCCTATCAGTTGGAGTATGTTGACGAGGCTGCTCCTGAAGATACTTTATTTGAGTCGCTAGGTGTAAAGGTTTATGTGGACCCTAAGAGCTTGGCATATCTTGATGGCACAGAGTTAGATTATGTGCGTGAGGGATTGAACGAAGGGTTTAAGTTCCAAAATCCGAATGTGAAAGATGAGTGCGGTTGTGGCGAGTCTTTTAGAGTTTGACGATTACTTTGCCCTGTTTCAGTTAAAGCCGCAATTTAAAATAGATAGGCAGGCTTTGGAGTCTGCTTATTTAACGGTTCAAAAACAAGTACACCCTGATTTGCATGTCCAAGGTAGTGATGCTGAAAAGCGCATCTCAATGCAGATGGCTACCTTAGCAAATGCAGCCTATCGAACGCTCGCTAACCCTATTCAACGAGGTTTGTATTTGTGCGCTAAAAATGGCGTAGATCCTCAGTTAGAAACAAATACTGCTATGCCGGCTCAGTTTTTAATGCAGCAGATGGAGTGGCGTGAATCTTTAGATGAGGTTAGAGATCAGCCCAATCAGTTAGATCAGCTATACCAGCAAGTGGAAGCCACTCGCAAAGAACTTTTGTTGGAAGTTGAAGTAGCAATTGATCAAGCTCACAATTTTCAATTAGCTGCTGAGAAGCTCAGGGCTTTATTATTCATTGATAAATTTAGCGTTGAATTAGAAGACGCAATGTCAGCATAACTACACAATATATATGGCCCTATTACAAATCGCAGAACCTGGTCAATCATTAGCTCCTCATCAAAGACGTATCGCTGTTGGTATAGATTTAGGAACCACTAACTCTTTAGTGGCTACTATGAAAAATGCTCTCCCTGAAGTTTTGGTTGATGAGCAGGGGCGAGCACTATTGCCATCGGTGGTGCGTTATTTGCCTGGGGGTACGACGCAGGCCGGATATCAAGCCTTACAGAATGCTAATGGTGATCCTAAAAACACCATTATTTCAGCTAAGCGTTTTATGGGCCGTGGGTTGAGTGATGTGGCGCATTTTGAATCTTTGCCTTATGAGTTTGTGGATGCTCCTGGCATGCTCAAAATAAAAACAATTGCTGGTGATAAGAGTCCTGTTGAAGTATCTGCGGAGATTTTGGCAAGATTAAGACAAAGAGCGGAAGATTCTTTTGATGATGAAATCGTGGGTGCGGTTATTACCGTGCCAGCTTATTTTGATGATGCTCAAAGACAAGCTACTAAAGATGCGGCGAAATTAGCAGGTATAGAAGTTTTAAGGCTATTAAATGAGCCAACAGCTGCTGCAATTGCTTATGGATTAGATAATGCTTCAGAAGGCCTTTACGCCGTTTACGATTTGGGTGGAGGTACTTTTGATATTTCTATTCTGAGGTTGAGTAAGGGTGTCTTTGAAGTGCTCTCAACTGGCGGTGATTCGGCTTTGGGTGGTGATGATTTTGACCATCGTTTGTATTGCTGGGTATTAGAACAAGCAAAGTTGCAGCTTTTATCAGACAAAGATACGCGTTTATTGGTGAGCGCTGCAAAAGAAGCTAAGGAACAATTAAGCAAGAACCCGCTTGCAAGAGTGCATGTGACATTGGGGACCGGTACGGTTGTTAATGTGGGCATTAGTCAAGCCCAGTTCTTTGAGCTAACCCAGCATTTAGTTTCTAAAACATTGGTTGCCGCTAAAAAAGCCTTAAGAGATGCTGGTTTGACTGCTGAAGAAATTAAAGGTGTGGTGATGGTGGGTGGTGCTACCCGCATGCCGCATGTGCAAAGAGCGGTTGGCGAGTTATTTGGTCAAGCGCCGTTAAATAATTTAGACCCGGATAAAGTAGTGGCTATGGGTGCTGCGATGCAAGCTGATCTATTGGCTGGTAATAAGCAAAAGGGTGATGAATGGTTGTTGTTAGATGTCATTCCGTTATCTTTGGGTGTTGAAACGATGGGTGGATTGGTTGAGAAAATTATTCCTCGTAATACGCCGATTCCAGTAGCTAGAGCTCAAGATTTCACAACCTTCAGAGACGGTCAAACGGCTTTGGCCTTGCATGTGTTGCAAGGTGAGCGAGAAGTGGTCGATGCTTGCCGTTCGTTGGCTAAATTTGAATTACGGGGTATCCCACCAATGGCTGCTGGCGCAGCTCGTATTCGTGTTACCTATCAAGTGGATGCGGATGGTCTGTTGTCTGTAACCGCAAAAGAGCAACAGTCTAGTGTTGAGGCAAGCATTACAGTCAAACCATCTTATGGCTTATCAGACTCTGATATTACTAGCATGCTTCAAGATGGTTTTAGCCATGCTGCAGAAGATGTTCAGGCTAGAGCGTTGAGAGAAGAGATTGTTGATGCTAATCGTTTAATTGAGGCTGTTGAGGCAGCGCTTTTAGAAGATAAACATCTGCTCGATGAAGATGAGTTAGATGTTATTGAGCGAAAAGTATTGGCGTTAAAAGAATTGGTTAAAACGACTAAAGATGCACAGGTCTTGAGGCGTTCAGTTGAATCTTTATCAAAAGCAACCGATGATTTTGCTGCTCGCCGTATGAACGAGAGTATTAAAAAAGCTTTATCTGGTAAAAAAATTGCAGAGATTTAAAAGGAATAGGAATGCCACAAATAGTTGTATTGCCGCACGCTGAATATTGCCCTGAAGGGGCAGTTCTTGAAGTTGAAACCGGAGCCAATCTTTGCGAGGCTTTGTTGGAAAATGATATTGAGATTGAGCATGCCTGTGAGTTATCTTGTGCATGTACAACTTGCCATGTGATTGTGCGTGAGGGTGCTGCTAGTTTGAATGAATCAACCGAGGAAGAGGATGATTTGTTAGATCGTGCTTGGGGCTTAACACCTCAATCAAGATTATCTTGCCAAGCAATTGTGGCCAAAGAAGATTTGGTGATTGAGATACCGAAGTATTCAATCAATCATGCTAAAGAGAGTCACTAAAAGCAAAGCATCTAAAAATCCCACCAATAAAAAAGGCTAGTTCAACTAGCCTTTTTTATTGGTGGATGAGTTAATTGGTTAATAAACTAACTAACTTATCAATCAATCTTCTCTTCTCATGTGAGGGAAAAGAATAACATCGCGAATGTTTGGTGAGTCTGTAATCAACATCATTAGGCGATCAATGCCGATGCCGCAGCCGCCGGTTGGGGGCATGCCGTATTCAAGGGCACGGATGAAATCAGCATCGAAGTACATAGCTTCTTCGTCACCAGCTTCTTTTTGCTCTA
>Ga0213921_1000583_pt1 | contig 11502 bp, 13 predicted proteins | sample McNCre2017MG_FD_165041 | JGI IMG/M metagenome (GOLD analysis project Ga0213921, IMG submission 165041) | Freshwater microbial communities from McNutts Creek, Athens, Georgia, United States - 20-17 MG | ecosystem: Environmental > Aquatic > Freshwater > Creek | place: USA: Georgia | collected...
CGAAGCGCGTAACTTTGACATTCGCAAACAGCTGCTGGAATACGACGATGTGTCGAACGACCAACGCCGTGTGATTTACCAACAGCGCAACGACATCTTGGATGCGACCGATTTGACGGCGCAAATTGCCAGCTTGCGCGAAGGCAGTTTTACCGATTTGGTTCGCCAATATGTGCCCGAAGAGTCGGTGGAAGAGCAGTGGGATATTGCTGGTTTGCAACGTGCGTTGCTGCAAGAGTGGCTCATTGAGTTGCCCTTGCAAGAGACGGTGCAGCAAGCCTCGGCCATCACCGATGAAGAAATTCTTGAGCAAGTGATTGAAGCTGCGCATGCGGCGTTCCAAGCTAAATTGGATCGCGTCGGCATTGAGCAATTCACACCGTTCATGCGTGTGGTGCTGCTGCAAAACATCGACAGCCATTGGCGCGAACATTTGGCCGCCTTGGACTATTTGCGTCAAGGTATTCACTTGCGTGGCTATGCACAAAAGCAGCCTAAGCAAGAGTACAAGCGTGAAGCGTTTGAGCTGTTCGGTCAGTTGCTCGACTTGGTCAAGAACGAAGTCACCCGCGTGCTGATGACGGTCAAGATTGAATCGAACGAGCAAATCGAACAGGCTGCGACTGAGTTGGAAGACCGTGCAGAACACCTGCACAACGTCACGTACACCGCGCCCGATGAGTCAGGTCAGGCGGTGACCACAGCCGACGAAGCGACATTTGCAGCGCAAATGCCACCCGTGGGCCGCAACGATCCCTGCCCATGCGGCAGCGGTAAAAAATACAAGCAATGCCACGGTAAGTTGGCCTAAGGTTTATGGCAGTTCATCTCAATCCTCCTAATCCTGCAGATTTGCACGTCATCGCCGGTGTGCGCATTGGTGTCACCCAAGCTGGCATTCGCAAAGCGGGCCGTAAAGATTTGACCGTTGTGTTGATCGACGAAGGTGCTTCGGTCAGTGGCGTGTTCACACAAAATCGTTTTTGTGCAGCCCCTGTGCAAGTGTGTCGCGAGCATTTGGATTCAGGCCAAAGCATCCGCGCGATGGTGGTCAACACAGGCAACGCCAACGCAGGCACTGGCGAAGACGGTTTGAAGCGTGCGCGTGAAACGTGCGTTGCTTTGGCGGAAGCTTTGAACATTTCACCGAACCAAGTGTTGCCGTTCTCGACGGGCGTCATCATGGAGCCGCTGCCGCACGACCGCATCATCGCGGGCATGCCGGCCGCCATTGCTGCCGCAGATAAAGCTGGTAGCGCACAGCAATGGGCCGATGCCGCCGAAGGCATCATGACCACCGACACCGTGCCAAAGGCTGCCAGTGCGCAAGTGAAACTGGGTGAGACAACTGTTAGCGTGACGGGTATCAGCAAAGGTGCTGGCATGATTCGCCCCAACATGGCCACGATGTTGGGCTATGTTGCCACCGATGCGTGCGTCGCACCTGTGTTGATGAAAGAGTTGTCATTGGCTTTGGCCGAAGGTTCGTTCAACCGCATCACCGTGGACGGCGACACCTCGACCAACGATTCGTTTGTGGTGATTGCCACCAACAAAGCCAACCACGCACCCATCACCAGCTTGCAAAGTGCAGAGGGCCAAGCCTTGCTGCAAGCGATGTTGCAAGTGGCGCGTCAACTCGCGCAAGCCATTGTGCGCGATGGTGAAGGGGCGACCAAGTTCATCACCGTGCGTGTGGAAGGTGGCCAGACCAGCGCAGAGTGTCGCCAAGTGGCCTACGCCATTGCGCATTCACCCTTGGTGAAAACGGCCTTCTTCGCCAGCGACCCTAACCTGGGCCGCATCTTGGCGGCGGTGGGCTATGCAGGCATCACCGACCTCGATCAAACGGGTATTGATTTGTATTTGGACGATGTGCACGTGGCCGTGCAAGGTGGTCGTCACCCCGAGTACCGCGAAGAAGATGGTCAGCGCGTGATGAAGCAATCTGAAATTACCGTGCGCGTGGTGTTGGGCCGAGGCACCGCCAGCGACACCGTGTGGACGTGTGACTTAAGCCACGACTACGTCAGCATCAACGCCGACTACCGCAGCTGATGACCGACGCACTTCACCCTCTCGAACGCTTGGTGCAACGCGCCGAGGCCTTGATGACCCGCATTGAGCAGGTGCTGCCGCAACCTATGGCTGCCCCCGATTGGTCCGCCAGTGTGGCCTTTCGCTACCGCAAACGCAACAACGGACGTGGTGGTTTAGAGCCTGTGCGCCATGTGGCTAAGCTGGGCTTGGCGGACTTGCAAGAGATCGACGGGCAAAAAGAAAAAATCCAACGCAACACCGAGCAGTTTGTGAAGGGCTTGCCCGCTAACAACGTGTTGCTCACGGGTGCGCGCGGTACAGGCAAATCGTCGCTCATCAAGGCTTGCTTGAACGAATATGGCTCACAAGGTTTGCGCCTGATCGAGGTCGACAAAGACGATCTGACAGACTTGCCCGACATCATTGAGTTGGTGTCTGAGCGTCCTGAAAAATTCATGATCTTCTGCGATGACTTGAGCTTTGAAGATGGCGAGCCTGGCTATAAGGCGTTGAAGTCCATCTTGGATGGCTCGATCGCCGCAGCAACGCCTAATGTGTTGATTTACGCCACCAGCAACCGTCGCCATTTGTTGCCCGAGTACATGAAGGAAAACCTCACGTACACGCACACGGAAGATGGTGAAGTGCACCCAGGTGAGGGCGTTGAAGAGAAAATTTCTTTGTCAGAGCGCTTTGGTTTGTGGGTGAGTTTTTATCCTTTCAGCCAAGACGAGTACTTGACCATTGCCGCGCAGTGGTTGACCTCATTCGGTATCCAACCCGCCGAGATTGAGGCTGCTAAACCCGAGGCTTTGGTGTGGGCCTTGGAGCGCGGTTCTCGCAGTGGTCGTGTGGCATTTCAGTTTGCACGCGACTACGCGGGAAAGCACACAGCCTAAAGTCATGAGTCACTTGGAAGTGCGTGTGGTCGATGCAGATCAACCGCGTTCAGCGGATCGACGTTTGGTGCAAGTGGCAGTGGGTGTGTTGGTGCGTGCCGACGATGCCTTCTTGCTCACCAGTCGCCCAGAAGGCAAAGCCTACGCAGGCTATTGGGAGTTTCCGGGCGGCAAGCTCGAAGCGGGCGAAACGGTGGCGCAAGCGCTACGCCGCGAGTTGCAAGAAGAAATTGGGATCACCATCCAAGACTGCGCCGTCTGGAAGACCGAACGCATTGACTATCCGCATGCCTTGGTACAACTGAACTTTTGCAAAGTCACGCAATGGACGGGGGAGCTGCAGATGTTGGAGTCTCAGTCGTTTGCCTGGCAGCAATTGCCTATCGAGGTGAAGCCTGTGTTGCCTGGCACCTTGCCCGTGTTGCAGTGGTTTGCGCAAGAGCGCGGTTTTGTAGGGGCGACACACAGCGATTGAGCTGTGTGGCTGCTCAGTGCACTTGGGTGTTTTCGAAATCCGCGTCGTCTTGCGGTGTTTCGTCGGGCAATCGGTGTTCTTCGTTGGCCCAAGCGCCTAGGTCAATGCTGCGGCAGCGTTCGCCACAAAATGGACGATATTTGTTGGCCGCTTCATAACGGCTACGGCCGCCGCACTGAGGGCAAACAACGATGCGAAGCTCAGCGTCTTGCATGGCTTACACGCAAAGCGCCATTTCAAACGGCACGTCTTCGGTGCTGTGCTGCAAACGGCCATCGCCGTCTTGGCGCATCATGCGTACCCAGATCATCAAGCGGTTGCCGCTGATTTCTGGGATGAAGCCCAATGAGGGGTCAATCGCGACACGCATGAGCTGGAACTTGCCTTGCGCCAATGACTGCTGGAATTGGCCGCCTATGGCCATCATCTTTTGCGTGGTGCCTGTGTCGCGCATGAGCGAGAGCAATAAGTTGACCGAATCTTTCATGGGCTGGAACACTTCAAACCAACGCAAGATGTCGGCGCGGCGCACATCGGGACTGAGTTGTTGCCACGCATGGTACGCAGGCAAATCAAAGCAGCAGGTGCCGCCAGGGATGGCTGCTCGGTTGCGCAAGGCAGAGAGCCATTCGTTTTCGGTGATGTTTTGACCAATCTTGCCCACTGCTCCATTGAGGCCACCAAAACAATGGTCGATGTTGTCGAGCAACTGTTGCAATGCCGTTTCAGACACCGAAGGATTGCCGCGCAAGGCGCTGAATTGTTGTTTGTGGCGCTCTAAGTCTTTGAGCACATCCGACTTGAGATCGGTGCGACCACCGGCCTCGACCAACTCAAACAAGGTGATGAGCGCAAAGTGGTTGTCCACGGGGTGATTACGTGCTGTCAGTTCTTCAAAACGTTGAAACAGGTGTTCCAAACGCAGGTAAGTGCGTACACGTTCATTGAAGGGATGTTCGTACAGAATCACGCGAAAACCGGCTGATAGGGGGACGTTGGTAATTGTCAAGATCATACCCGTTCAAAGGGCATATTCTTTGGATTTAGGCTGTAGGGATTGGTAGGTTTTGTACCCGTTTGTAAAGTGTTTCCAACGTGATGCCATCGTTGCTGATCACCCAATCAGCCGCCGCTAATTTTTGTGCGCGGGAGGCTTGTGCGGCAATGATGCGTTCCACCGTCGCACGGTCCCAGCCATTGCGCCCCATGACCCGTTGAATTTGCGTGTTTACCGAGCAGTCCACAACCAACACACGGTCAACTTGTGTGCGCCAACGTGCGCCCGACTCCACCAATAATGGCACATCAAACACCAGCGTGTGATGTCCTTGGGCGATGGCCTCTTGCGCTTGATGTTGTGTCTCTTGACTGACCAGTGGATGGATGATGGCTTCGAGCGCCTGTTTGGCCTCTGGGTGTTGGAACACGTGCGCCCGCATGCGTTCGCGGTCGAGTGCGCCCTCTGTGGTGATGAATTCAGTGCCAAAGGCTAGCGCAATGGCTGGCATCGCTGCGCCGTGCGGGGCTGTCAGGTTGCGAGCAATGGCATCGGCATCAATCACCGCCGCGCCGCGCGCTTGCAGCATTTGGCCAACGGTACTTTTGCCGCTGCCAATGCCGCCCGTCAGGCCGATGCGAAGTGTGTGTGATGTCATGGTGCCAAGTCTATGCAAAAAATCACCAACCCATCCATACGGCCATGTGGTCCATACCAAGCGTGGCAACGATGGCGCCTGCTGCTGCCAAGAAAGGGCCAAACGGCACATAGCCATCAGCATCGAGGCGGTGGGTGAACTTGAGAAACAAACCCACCACAGCGCCGCTGAGGCTTGCCAGCATCACCACAGGCAGCAATGCCAACGGTCCAAGCCATGCGCCTAAACCTGCAAGCAACTTGAAGTCGCCTGCACCCATGCCTTGCTTGCCTGTGATGCGTTCAAACGCAGTGGCAATCGACCACAAAAAGAGATAACCTGCCACGGCACCCCACACCGATTGCGTGAGGGGTAACGGCAAGCAACCCCACGCAGAAGCGATCAATCCACCCCACACCAACGCTTGTGTGAGGTCGTCCGGCAGTAGCGTGGTTTGCCAGTCAATCACAGACAGTGCCAACAACGCTGTACCAAATGCCGCCCAACAAAACCCCGTGGTGTTAAAGCCCCAGTGCCAAGTGCAAAACACCCAAATGAAAGCGGTTGCAATTTCGACGAGGGGGTATTGCCCACCAATGGGATGTTGGCAAAACCCGCAGCGCCCCTTGAGTGCGAGATAGCTGAGCACGGGCAGGTTGTGCCATAGATTGAGAGGTGTTCGGCAGTGTGGGCAATGCGAAGCTGGCCAGCACAAGTCGTAACGCGGCGTAGGTACCTCGGCAGAGTGATTGGCCATGACCATGCGTGGCAAACGGTGGATGAGCACATTTGCAAAACTGCCAAATAACAGACCCAACCCAAAGGCGAGCGCCAAATCCGAAGTCATACCACTTGACCCAACTGAAAAATTGGAAGATACAAAGCCATCACCAAGCTACCAATCAATGAACCGATCACCACCATGATGAAAGGTTCCAAGAGTGTAGACAGTCGCGCGACGGTGGTGTCGACCTCTCGTTCGTAGTGTTCGGCGGTTTTCTCCAGCATGTGATCGAGCGCGCCTGACTCTTCGCCAATCGCGCACATTTGCACCACCATATTGGGAAATAAACCTTGCGTGTCTGCTAACGCGTGTGACAACGCTCGGCCTTCCATCAGCTGAGCTTGGATGGTGTGCGTGGCGGATTGAAACAGCAAATTCCCTGTCACCTCTTGCACCGCAGCCAAAGCTTCTGTGAGGGGCACACCTGCGGCAAATAAAGTGGCCAACGTACGCGTCCAGCGCGCAGTGCAAGCATGGCGCGTGAGCGTGCCTGCAATCGGTAGGCGCAACAGCAGCCCATGCAAATAGCGCTGCCAGTGCAGACGTTGGGCAGTTTGTGTTTTGACCCACCACGCTCCAACAACCAACGCGAACAGCAAGACCAAACCGTGGCGTTGCACACCTTCACTCAAGCTAATGACGATGCGTGTGAGCCACGGCAGCTCGGCGCCAAACGAAGCAAAGATGGCTTGAAACGCGGGCACCACAAATACCAAAATCAGAATCAGCACAGCCGTGGCAATGCCCAATACCGCGGTGGGATAAATCATGGCCGAGCGAACCATCGCACGCAGAGCTGCGGATTTTTCGAGATGCTTGGCCAAGCGCTCCAGCATGGTGTCGAGCATGCCTGCCAATTCGCCGACTGCGACCAAGTTGCAATACAGAGCGTCGAACGGCGCATGCTCGCGCAAGGCTTGGTTCAACGCCATGCCGCCTTCGATGCGCTGATGCAGTGTTCGAATCATGGCTTGCATCGTCACGTGGCCTGTGCCACGTTCCAAAATATCAAAGGCCTGCAACAGCGGCACGCCAGCCTGTAGCAAGGTGGCCAATTGGCGCGTGAATTGGGTGATGTCGCGCGCAGAGGTGCGTGGGGCGGTGGTGATATGCAGCCAGGTCGGCAGTTGGTAGTGGCGCTGAATGCGTGTGGCTCGTATGCGTTGTTCACGTAAAAGCGCCGTCACGGTGTGTGTGGTCTCGGCTTGCATCTCTCCGCTCACGACTTGGCCTTGACGATCGATGCCGGTCCATCTGTAGCGATATTCAGCCATGGTGCGTCAGTGCCATGACTTCTTCGATAGACGTGATGCCTTGCAACACCTTGAGCCAACCTGCTTGACGCAAGGTGCGCACCCCTTCGAGTGCCGCTTGTGCAGCCAAAGTTTGGGTGTCGCTGTCGCGCAAGATGAGCGCTTGCATGGCTTCGCTGATGGGCATCACTTGGTAAAGCCCGGTGCGACCTTTGTAGCCTTGATCGCAGGCGTCACAGCCTACTGCTTTGTAAGGCGAGGCGTGCGTGCGCAGCTGCGTCGGGATGGCCAGTTGATCTGCTTCACTGAGGCTTTGAAAAAAGAAATCAATTTGCTCGGGGGGCATGGGGTGCTTGCAGTGGTCGCACAAACGCCGCACCAAACGTTGCGCAGTGATCAGGCTCACACTGGCCGCAATATTGAAAGCGGCTACGCCCATGTGACGTAAACGTGCTAGCGTGCCAGGGGCATCGTTGGTGTGTAGGGTGGATAAAACCAAATGCCCCGTTTGGGCAGCTTGAATGGCGGTGTCGGCCGTCTCTAAATCGCGAATCTCGCCCACCATGATCACATCGGGGTCTTGTCTCAGCAGCGCACGCAAGGTGCTGGCAAAGGTCAATCCAGCCCGCTCGTTGATGTTGACCTGGTTGGCGCCAGGTAAATGAATTTCCGACGGGTCTTCAACCGTTGAGATATTCACTTCGGTGCGATTGAGTAATTCAAGACAGCTGTACAACGACAAGGTTTTGCCTGAGCCTGTGGGACCTGTCATCAAGACCAACCCATGCGGTAAACCGATGGCTTGGATGAGCTTGGCGCGATCATCAGGTTCGTAACCCAATGCTGGCAGCTCTGGCCGCTTACGGCTGAAATTTAGAATGCGCACCACGATTTTTTCGCCATGCAAAGTGGGAAGTGAGCTCACGCGCAAATCAATGAGCTGATCCAAGTACGGGTATTGAATGCGACCGTCTTGGGGAAGACGTTTTTCTGCGATGTCCATGCGTGCCAATACCTTGATGCGTGACACGATGGCATCTCGCAACGACAGCGCAGGCGTGGCGCCCATGCGAAGCAAACCATCGATGCGAAAGCGTGCGCGAAAGAAATCTTCGCCGCTTTCAAAGTGCACATCGGATGCGCCAAGTGCTAGCGCTTGATGCAGTAAATCATCCAAGGTTTGGGTGGCTGTGTCGAGCGTAGGCACCATTCAATTCCCCTCATCAGTGCGTTCAAATTTTTGGTCATTGGCTGTGTGCGAAGTGCAGGTCGTTATTACAAAAAACTGTGTGTTTCTCCTTGTGAAAGCACATCGTTGAATACGCCAATTGGCGTATTTATTTCTCAAATAAATTAAGTAAACTGATTGAATCAGCATTGCTGGTAATCAAATCAACAATAGGAACAACAACGTGAATAAGACCGAACTGATTGAACACATCGCAACTAAATCTGACATTTCTAAAGCAGCCGCCACACGTGCGCTCACTTCTATCATTGAAGCTGTCAAAAAGACCCTCAAAAAAGGCGACACAGTGACCTTGGTGGGCTTCGGTACTTTCAGCGTTAGCAAGCGCGCTGCTCGTACAGGTCGCAACCCACGCACCGGTGCTGCTTTGAAAATCAAAGCGGCCAAGGTGCCACGCTTCAAGCCTGGTAAAGGCCTGAAAGATGCTTTGAATTAATATTCAATTAAAATCAAATTAATAAAAGCCCGCCTTGTGTGGGCTTTTATATTTTGCGAAGTATGTTTAAAATAAGCGCATCTTCTAAAACATATTGAATAGGATATTTCATGGCACGCACAACCGTCGCAAATCAATTGGCAGCCATTCGTAAACAGCGCGAATTGCTAGATAAAAAAGAGCAAGCTTTGAAATCAAAGTCGCACGATAAGGTTTTGGCAAAAATCGTGGCGATGGCCAAAGAAGCGGGCTTGAGTGCGGCCGATATCAACAAAGCGCTCAGCGCAGGTAAGCCTGCCAAAGCCAGTAAAGTGGCTAAAAAAGGTGCTTTGGCTGGCAAGAAAGTAGCCCCTAAATACCGCAACCCCGCTAATCCAGAGCAAACATGGACAGGTCGTGGCGTATCGCCCACTTGGGTGCAGGCTTTGAAGGCTGCCGGCACTTTGGACTCTGCTTTGATCGTCCAAGCTGTTGCAGCTTAATTAATTAACAGTTGAGAAGCCATGATGAATCGCATGAAATATTGGGTATTAGCTTTGGCGTGTATTGGTTTTGCCGCAATGGCCAAACCCATTGGTCCTTATCCTTCGATGCATGTCAGCGAGTTGCCTGATTCGCTGAAGTCGCAGTGGAAAATAGTTAAGCCAGAGATGACGGAAATGAGCCATTGCGCAGCGGCATTTGATAGCCACACGGATGGCGAAAAAATGGCGTGGCATTGCTCCATCTATATAAAAATGTCCGCAGAAGGTGAACGTCGCGCTATGCGCACTTGCGAAGAAAAACGCGAAGAAAAGGGCATCAAAATGCCCTGTAAATTGGTCGAAGAATAACTATCTGGCGCGTGTTAATTAACGCGCCAGATTTAGTTTTTGCATGATTTGCTGCGTGGCTTGAATAATCGGCGCAGCAGCTTGCGCCAGCACCGTGGCGTCCAAAGATTGGTGTGCCCACTGGTCTGCGCGATCTAATATTAAATAAAAATCTGTCATGTCGCCAATTTCGAATGTCTCGTCTTTGGCTTTCATGATTTCAAGCAGCGTGACGTAGCCTAAAAAATACAACGCAAACATCAAAGAAATAGACGCGTTTTGCGACAACGCGTGGTCATCCACGATTTCGGTAAACATTTCACGAATCGTATCGATTGTGACTATTTCGTTTGGATCGAACTTGAATTCCGCTTTGAAGCAATCGCAAGCAATATCCCATTGCTGAATGCTGTCGGTATAGGGTTTGTCTAAATCGTGCATTCGGTGTCTTGGGTGAATTAGTTGCGGCGATCCAGCAGTTGTGCCGCCAAGGCGTGCATGGCATCACGGTATTCGCTGGCCGGCAAGATGCTGAGCGCTGCAATGGCGCGTTCTGCTTCTGCGCTGGCTGCGGCACGGGTGGCTTCTAGTGCGCCCGTGCTTCGCACAATGTCTACGATTTCTGCCAAAGCATCCATCTCACCGTTTTCGATGGCGCTTTGAATGGTTTGACGTTGCGCGGGCGTGCCGCGCTGCATGGCGATGATGAGTGGCAGCGTGTTCTTGCCTTCGCGCAAATCATCGCCCAAGTTTTTACCCAACTCTTTGGCGTCTCCGTCATAGTCAAGCACATCGTCAATCACTTGGAATGCGGTGCCCAAGGCTTGGCCATAGTCGGCGCAAGCGGCTTCCACCTCTGGTGTGCTCTTAGCCAAGATGGCGGCCAAGCGTGTGCTGGCTTCAAACAGCTTGGCTGTTTTGGAGCGAATGACGCGCAAATAGCCAGCTTCATCGAGTGAGGCATCATGCATGTTCATCAGCTGCAACACTTCACCTTCGGCAATCACGTTGGTGGCCTCAGCCAGCACTTCCATGACGCGCATTTCGCCAGAGTCGACCATCATTTGGAAAGCGCGGGAATACAAAAAGTCGCCGACCAACACGCTGGCAGGGTTGCCAAACGATTCATTGGCCGTGGGACGGCCGCGGCGCAGCGTGGACTCGTCCACCACGTCGTCGTGCAGCAAGGTGGCGGTGTGGATGAACTCCACCACAGCGGCCAAGTTGTGGCGCTGTGCGTCGGCATAGCCCAAGGCACCTGCCATGAGTAAGAGCAGCGCGGGGCGAATGCGCTTACCGCCTGCGGAAATGATGTACTGAGACACCGTGCCGACCAAGGGCACGCCCGAATCCAAGCGTTGCGCGATGACGCGGTCAACTTCTGCCATATCGGCAGCAATCAGGGCGAGGGGGTTGGCTGGTGTGGAGGACAAGGCGTGACTTGGGAAAATGGGAAGAAAAGCGCCTAAACGCTGTTGGATTATAGGGATTGGCAGGACTGAGCCTTTCACTGCTATAATTTCGGGCTCTGCGGAAATCCGTCCGTAGATATCCACTAGATTCTTATCTAAAGGTCTCACATGTACGCGGTCATAAAAACCGGTGGCAAACAGTATCGTGTTGCTGCTGGCGAAAAAATTAAAGTAGAACAGATTGCTGCGGACGTAGGCCAAGAGATCGTGATCGATCAAGTATTGGCAGTCGGCAACGGCGCTGAACTCAAGATCGGCACTCCCTTGGTGTCCGGCGCAACTGTGAAAGCCACCATCGTGGCTCACGGTAAACACGACAAGGTTCGCATTTTCAAAATGCGTCGTCGTAAGCACTACCAAAAACGCCAAGGGCATCGTCAGCAGTTCACAGAACTGCAGATTGCTTCCATCAACGGCTAAGGAGCATTTGACATGGCACAGAAAAAAG
>Ga0213921_1000584_pt1 | contig 11495 bp, 17 predicted proteins | sample McNCre2017MG_FD_165041 | JGI IMG/M metagenome (GOLD analysis project Ga0213921, IMG submission 165041) | Freshwater microbial communities from McNutts Creek, Athens, Georgia, United States - 20-17 MG | ecosystem: Environmental > Aquatic > Freshwater > Creek | place: USA: Georgia | collected...
TTGCGTTGCCACTTCGGGCAATGCGCTCAAGCGACCGTTGTCAATCACGGCGCGCAAAAAGTTTTGCGCAGCAGTTGGCAATTTGGATTTGGCAACACCCACGATCAGATCAAACACTTGGTTAGATGTGACTTTGGGGCCTTCTGCAAATTGCAGCAATTGGGCGTTCCCAGCGATCGCTGCGAGCTCATCGAGCCATACAGCGGTACCACTCAGGTCTGCGGCCGAAGCCTTGAACAGAGCTTCTGCGTAAGGGCGGGCAATGGTGGCTAGTTCGGCCATGTTGTCCTCTTACAGCTCAGTTTTCAGACGACCCAACAAGTCGGCGTGAACACCAGCATTGACTTCCTTGCGGAGAATCTGCTCGGCGCCTTTGACAGCCAATGCAGCCACTTGCTCGCGCAGGGCTTCACGTGCTTTCACGACTTCTTGCGCAGCTTCTGCATGAGCAGCGGCCACAATCTTTTTCGCTTCGTCCGAGGCGTGAGCCTTGGCTTCGTCGATCAAGTGCTGGGCGCGACGCTCGGCATCAGCCAACAAAGCGGTGGATTCGTTGCGGGTCTCAGCCAGCTTCAATTCCACTTCTTTGTGCGCGTTGGACAGTTCAATCTTGGCATGTTCGGCAGCAGCCAAACCATGGGCAATTTTTTCTGAACGTTCGTCAAGAGCGCTTGCGATGGGAGGCCACACAAATTTCATTGTGAACCACACCAAGATCGCAAAAACGATCATCTGGACGAACAGGGTTGCGTTGATACTCACGGCAACACCTTTCTTTTGGTAGTTGCGAGAATTACTTCAGAACGAAGGGGTTTGCGAAAGCAAACATCATGGCGATACCAACGCCAATCAAGAACGCAGCGTCGATCAAACCAGCCAACAAGAACATCTTGGTTTGCAATTCGTTCATCAATTCTGGCTGACGAGCAGCAGCTTCGAGATACTTGCTACCCATGATGCCGATACCGATACATGCACCGATAGCGCCCAAACCAATGATGAGGCCAGCTGCGAGTGCGACGTAACCGAGGATGTGTTCCATTTTGTTGCTCCTAAAGAATGGATGAGAGAGAAAAGTTAAGAAAAAACCGAAATCAGTGCGCGTCGTGCGCTTGCCCCACATACACCAGCGTCAACATCATGAAGATGAAGGCTTGCAATGTGATGATCATGATGTGGAAGATGGCCCAAATAGAACCAGCAATGATGTGACCGATAGGCAGCAAGATGCCAGGCAATGAAGCAGCAGCAGCGCCACCCATCAAGGCGATCAACATGAACACCAATTCGCCAGCGTACATATTGCCGAACAGTCGCATGCCATGCGACACAGTCTTGGCCGCGAATTCAATCATCTGCATGATGAAGTTCACAGGCCACAAGAGGGGGTGAGCACCGAATGGGGCGCAGAACAATTCGTGAATCCAACCGCCAATGCCTTTGATCTTCATGTTGTAGAACACGCAAACCAACAACACAGAAGTCGACAAGCCCAAAGTTGTAGACAAGTCAGCCGAAGGCACGACACGCATGTATGCGTGGTGCGCATCACCACCGTTCGCGCCGTAGACGATTTCCCAAATTTTTGGGAACAGATCGACAGGGAACAAGTCCATGGCGTTCATCAAGAAAATCCAGACAAACACCGTCAAAGCCAAAGGCGCAACCAGCTTGCGGCTTTGGGCGTTGTGAATGATGCCCTTGGCTTGGCTATCCACCATTTCAACCAAAATCTCCACAGCAGCTTGGAAGCGGCCGGGTGCGTGAGCGGTTGCACCGCGTGCCGCGCGCCACAAGAAGAAGCTAGCCACCACACCCAACAACACAGACCAGAAAATCGAGTCCAAGTTGTAAACGGAGAAGTCAATGACGCCAGCCATCGGCTTGTTTTGCAGATGCGTCAGGTGGTGAACGATGTATTCACCAGCGGTCGGACCATGTTCAACAGACATTCGTTCGCTCTTTTTTAAGTTGGATTAACTGGGTAAAACACCTTACGAAAGCCAAGTGCCACCCAATACACCTTCATTGTCACCACCAAGCCCGCCAACATGGCAGGCCAGCTCAAATCATTCACCAAACGCGGCGCTGCAAACAGCATTGCCACCGTAAGGCCTATCTTGACCATTTCCCAAAGGAAAAAGCCAAACACCGCAGCGCCAGCATTGACCGAGGCAACACGACTGGTCAGACCTCGCGCAAATAGCGCCGCAGGGACAATCACCGCCAGTGCGCCGTAGAGTGCCGAATAAACCGCAGCCATACGCTCTGACACCAGCCACACAAGACCTGCCAACAAGAGCCCTAGCACCGCTTGGACTCCCACCACCCGCCATACCGACAGAAGGGGCTGATGTTTGCGCAACTCGGCTGCCTGTTCGGCAGTCAGTGGCTCAAACGTTTCTTGTACGTCTTCCTGATCTTCGGGGTGTATTCTGGTCATGTTTGTTTACGCCCAGGTTACATCCGTCATGTCTCTATAGAACCAAGAATTGTACGTGATAACACATACGCTTTTGAGCCTATCGCATCAAGAGGAGGATAATTTGCGGCATGACAAGCCCCAGCACACCCCAAGAAAACCCTCGCGCAGACTCGCTGATCGAGTACCCAAGCCTCTTTCCCATCAAAGTCATGGGCGAGCGGGTTGACGGTTTTGTGCACGCCGTAACCTTCATTGCCGAACAATTCGATCCCGCCTTTGACGCCAGCACCATCGAACTACGCGAAAGCAAAGGCGGTAAGTATTTAGGCGTCACCATCACCGTGACCGCCACCAGCCGCGAACAGCTCGACGAGTTGTACCGCACCCTCACCTCTCACCCCTTGGTGAAAGTGGTCCTGTGATCAAACACCTCGGCCTTGTGCCGTACCTGCCGACCTATCAGGCCATGCAGGATTTCACAGCCGCACGCACGCCGGACACACCCGATGAGCTATGGGTTTGCGAACACCCCCCCGTGTTCACGCAAGGCCTTGCTGGCCACGAAGACCATCTGCTTGCGCCCGGCGACATTCCGGTTGTTGCCACCAACCGCGGCGGTCAAGTGACGTTTCATGGCCCGGGCCAAGTGGTGGCTTACCCATTGATCGACCTCCAACGCGCGGGCTACTACGTCAAGGAATACGTGTACCGCATTGAAGAAGCCGTGATTCGCACGCTCGATCACTTTGGCGTCACCGGCCATCGCGTTTCTGGCGCACCCGGCATTTATGTGCGCTTAGACGACCCGCACAGCCACGCCATGCTGACACAACGCCCGCAAAAAGATGCCAGCAAAGACCCAGACTTTGCCGGGCTCGGCAAAATTGCAGCTCTTGGCATCAAGGTCAGCCGCCATTGCACGTACCACGGCGTGGCCCTGAACGTGGCCATGGACTTATCCCCCTACCAACGCATCAACCCTTGCGGCTATCAAGGCTTGCAAACGGTTGATCTTTCTACAATCGGCGTATCGGTCAGTTGGCAAGAAGCCGCTGACGTTTTGAGCCAAAAGCTCGTCACCCATTTGGCGCCCTGACACAGGGCCATTCACACAGGCTTATCGCGATGTCCACCCCAGAAAACCAAGTTGTGCGCGAAGCACAAACCGTTGACAACTACAACGCCTCGGCCAAACAAAAAGCCGCCGCCAAACTCTCACGCATCCCCGTGAAAGTGGAGCAAGGCGAAGTGCTCAAAAAGCCCGCTTGGATTCGCGTCAAAGCCGGCTCGCCCTCGACACGTTTTTATGAAATCAAAGACGTGCTGCGCGCCAACAAGTTGGTCACCGTGTGCGAAGAAGCCAGCTGCCCCAACATTGGTGAATGCTTTGGCAAAGGCACCGCCACCTTCATGATCATGGGCGACAAGTGCACACGCCGCTGCCCCTTCTGCGATGTGGGCCACGGACGCCCTGACCCGCTCGATGTGAACGAGCCAGAAAACTTAGCCAAAACTATTGCCGACTTGAAGCTGAAATACGTCGTCATCACCAGCGTGGATCGTGATGATTTGCGTGACGGCGGCAGCCAACACTTTGTGGATTGCATTCGCCGCACACGCGAGTTGTCACCCCAAACACAAATTGAAATTTTGGTGCCCGACTTCCGCGGTCGCGATGACCGTGCGCTTGAAATTCTCAAAGCCGCCCCGCCTGATGTGATGAACCACAACATGGAAACCGTGCCGCGCTTGTACAAAGAAGCACGTCCCGGCAGCGACTACGCGTTCAGCTTGAACTTGCTCAAGAAGTTCAAAGCCCTGTTCCCCAACGTGCCCACCAAGAGTGGCTTGATGGTGGGCTTAGGCGAAACAGACGAAGAGATTCTGCAAGTCATGCAAGACATGCGCGACCACAACATCGACATGCTCACCATCGGCCAGTACTTAGCGCCAAGCACCAGCCATATTCCGGTGCGCCGCTATGTGCATCCAGACACGTTCAAGATGTTTGAGACGAAGGCCTACGAAATGGGCTTCACACACGCAGCCGTCGGCGCAATGGTGCGATCGTCGTACCACGCGGACCAACAGGCCCACGCAGCGCTTAATTCTTAAGGCCCATCAACTCCGCCGGCTCATCGCTGGCGAGCACGTCTTGCGCCCACGCTTCTAAGCGCGAGGCGTCTGCGCGAATCACCTCTTGCTTCACCGCCAAGATTTGCGTGGGATGCATGGAGAAGCTACGCAAGCCTAAGCCCAACAGCAAGCGCGTCATGGCGGGGTCGCCCGCCATTTCGCCGCACACACTCACGCTCTTACCTTGGGCTCGGCTTTCGGCAATGGTGTCTGCCAACAAGCGCAACACAGCGGGGTGCAACGGGTCGTACAAATGCGCCACCAACTCGTCTGCGCGGTCAATGGCCAAGGTGTACTGAATCAAATCATTGGTGCCGACCGATAAAAAGTCGAAGTGCCGCAAGAACATCTTCACGCTCAACGCCGCCGCAGGCACTTCAATCATCGCCCCCACTTTGACGGGGCCAAACACTGCGCCACGCGCATCGAGTTGGCTGCGCGCTTTGTCTAAGAGCGCCAAGGTTTGCTTGATTTCTCGCGCGTGCGCCAGCATCGGGATGAGCAAGTGAACTTGCCCATGCGCAGCCGCTCGCAAAATGGCGCGTAGCTGCGTCAAGAACATGGCGGGGTCCGCCAAGCTCCAGCGAATCGCGCGCAAACCTAACGCGGGGTTGAGGTGCGTTTCGTCTTTGACGGTGCGATCCAGCGGTTTGTCAGCGCCAATGTCCACCGTGCGAATGGTGACGGGCAAGCCCTTCATGCCATCCACCGCACGCTTGTAGGCGAGGTATTGCTCTTCTTCATCGGGCAAAGCACCTGCACGCCCCATGAACAAAAATTCACTGCGGAACAGCCCCACACCCACAGCACCGACATCCAACGCCGCAGGCGAGTCTTCTGGCATTTCAATGTTGGCCAACAGGTCCACCCGCTGACCATCCAGCGTGACCGCCGGTGTGTGCCGCAAACGCAAAAGCCGTTCGCGCTCTAAATCGGCTTGACGCTGCTTGAACCCGTACTCCGCCAAGATGATGGGCGAAGGGTTGACAATCACCACCCCGGCATCGCCATCGATGATGATCCAGTCGTCTTGACGCACCAACTGACTGGCAGTTCGTGCGCCAACCACCGCAGGAATATCCAAGCTACGCGCCACGATGGCCGTGTGTGATGTCTTGCCGCCCACATCGGTGACAAAGCCTGTGAACACGCTTTGCTTGAACTGCAACATGTCCGCAGGCGATAAATCGTGCGCCACCAACACCAGCGGCACATCCATGTCGTCATCAAGCTGAAGGTCTTGCTGACGCGATGGGCTGCCGCGTTTGACCGACGCGTGTGGCATGACATGGGTCACGCCTTTCATGTGGCGCAGCATGCGCTCCACCACTTGCTCGAGGTCGCCTTTGCGCTCGCGCAAATAAGGGTCATCCATTTCATCGAACTGGCGCGCCACGACATCGAGCTGCGATGTCAAAGCCCATTCGGCGTTGTACAAACGCTCGCGAATCCAGCCCGTCACGCCCTCTTCCAACATGCTGTCTTGCAACAGCATCAAGTGGACTTCCAAAATGGCGGACAACTCAGGCGGCGAGTCTTTGGGCAAGTTGTCGTGCAGGTGGTTCAACTCAGCAAGCACCGCCTCGCGGGCTTGCGCAAGTCGACGCAACTCAGAACTGACTTGCGCTGGCTCAATGAAGTAATGCGCCACATCCACGCGACTAGACGCCACCAACACAGCACGCCCAATGGCAATGCCGCGCGCGACCGCAAGACCGTGAACTGAAAACGTCATGGTGACTTACTCGCCTTCACCAAATTTATCGGCGATCAGCGCCAACAGACCGTCCATGGCTTCTTGCTCTTGCGCGCCATCGGTTTCAAGCTCAACCTCGCTGCCAATACCCGCGGCCAGCATCATGACGCCCATGATGCTTTTGGCGTTCACGCGGCGATCGCCTTTGCTGATCCAAACCTCGCACGGAAAACTGCCGGCGAGCTTGGTGAGTTTGGCTGAAGCACGTGCGTGCAAGCCCAATTTATTGCTGATGGTTGTTGTGGTTTTGATCATGGGTTCGACGTGTTTGATTTTGTGGGGCAGTGATGGCCACTTGCATCACACCCTGCGTGCCGCCGGTTAAGGCTCTTGCCACGAGCGCATCGAGCGGTTCATGGCGGTAGCACACGGTTCTAAAAAGCATCGGCACATTCACACCAGCAATGAGCTTGGCATTGGTGCCAGCCACCAACTTCTGCGCTACGTTTGCGGGTGTTGCACCAAAAATATCGGTCAACACCAACAAGCCACTGTCTAGCGCAGAGCCCGCAGCATCCAAGGCTTGCGCCAACGTATCTTCGGGCTGTGCACCTGGCTGAACATCAATCGCAATGACATCGTCCGCGCATTCGGCGTACACGTGCATGGCGCAGTCGCGCAGCGCTTGGGCCAATGGCGCGTGGGCAATGATGAGGATGCGATTGCTCATAGGAATGTGAATGAAGTTGCGCTGATTATCAGTGGTCTGACTTGCGCTTTAAAAAGTAGCCATACGAGACCAAGCAGCACGCGAAGTACACCGCCATCGCCCCTTGAAAAGCCTGCGCCTCGACCAGCCCCTGCGTCTTGAAGGCATCAATCATCAGACCCATGCCCCACTGCACAACAAACACCCCCAAGAACAGCACCAGATTGAATGCCGATAAGGCACGCCCCGCCACCGCCGCAGGAAACGCCATGCCCACCGCAGGCTGCGCCAAGGCCACGAATGAACTGCTGATGCAAAACAAAGCCCAATGCAAAGCACCCGCATCGGCACCACCCACGATGATGTAAATCTGCACGCATAAATTCAAGGGCACGCCGTACGTCATCAACTTGTTGGCTGTGTAACCGCGCTTGGTGAGATTCGGGGTGAACAACCCCCACAACCAAAACGTGATCAACATGCACACGTTGAGCCAAAACAAACCTGTGGCCGCCTCTAGCGGTGTATAGCCCGCCACCTTGACCATCCAAGGACCCGCCCAAAGGGTTTGCATGGCGACAAAGCCCCCGTAATTGAAAAAGCCCATCGGTGTGAGGCTGCGAAAGTACGGATGCGCCCACACCTGTCGATAGCTCGCCAAGATGCCGCCTCGCTTGCTTGGCTCAGTTTGCGCCGCAGCTTCTGTAACGCGCCACTTGGGCACCTGCCAAGCCATCAGGGCCATGGATAAAACGATGAGCACGGCAAGGCCCACAAATATCCAACGCCAACCCACCACCGGCAACAACCACTGCACGGGTAACGTGGAGGCCAACATGCCGAATGCGCCGGTCATCAGCATCCACGCGTTGGCTCGCTGTTGATTTTCAAGGGCCAACCAACGGCGGTAGCCTGTGAGAGGCGCCATCAAACATGCGCTCACACCCACGCCAATTAACACACGTGCGGCCAACAACCCATAAAAATCGTTGGCCCACGAAAACGCCAAACAACCGAGTACCGCGACGCCCAAAAAACTGAGCACCACTTTTTTGGGCCCGTGGCTGTCCAGCCAATGCCCCATCGGCAATTGCGTGAGCGAGAAGCCCAAAAAGTAGCCGCCAGCGAGCAAGCCCAAATCGCGTGCTTGAAGCCCTAACTCAAGCGTCAAGGTGGGCGACAGTGTGGCGGTGATGGCTCGCAACAAAGTCGACAAGAAATACGCCGAAGCAAACGCCACAAAAACCCAGACCGCAACGCGACGGGGCAATACATCTTGGTTCATAGCTCAGCGCTTCCCTGTGAATCTTTCATGGGCTGAATTATCTGAGCACTGGGTACGCAAAACTGACGCGCTGCGCATGCTGTGGCATGTGCGCTGTCGCCTGCTCGACTCATGGCCCACCACAAATACAAACGGGGCAAGACGGCATCGTCTTTGCCCCGTTTGTCGTGCGTCCATCTTTGGATGGATGCACATCAGCTTGCGTGCTTACTTGCTCTTGAAATCATCGTGGCAGGTCTTGCAAGCCCCGCCTGTGGCGCTGAATGCGGCCTTAAAGCCATCTTCTTTACCCGTCTTGGCTGCTGCAACCAATTTGACAGATTCAGCTTGGAGCTTTTCTGCGGCCTCTTTGAACTTGGCATTTTGTTTCCACACCTCTGGCTTCGCTTTGGTATCGGCTGTGTCGGTGCCTTCACCAAATGCATGCCATGGCAACTTGGCCATGTTGGCAACGATCTCCGCATTTTCGGTTGCCAGTTTGGCATCGAAAGGCACCTTGCCTTGCGCCATGGCTCCCAAGCGGCCGAAATGTGAAGCCATCACGGTGAATGCCGACTTGCGGTACTTCACGGCGTCTTCGGGTTTGGCAAATTGTGCGGCGGCTGAAAAACTGAGCGCGGCGGTGCAACAAGCCACCAGGGTCAAAAGCGTCTTTTTCATATCAAGGGTCCTTTAGGGTTGAGAATGGGGTGTGCGGAGTTTACGAACTTTGCGGCACTCTGTCTTTTTCGCATTGGATGTCACACATGCCTCACCGCCTCTCTCTACATCGCATTCGAGTTTGGGACCTTCCCACGCGTGGATTTCATGTCCTGCTCGCCCTCTGTGTTGCGGGACTGCTCGCCACCGGCGAGATAGGTGGTAGCGCCATGCAACTGCACTTTTGGCTGGGGTACGCGGTGTTGAGCTTGGTCTTATTCCGCTTGGTCTGGGGCTTTGTGGGTGGGCACTGGTCGAGGTTCATCAACTTCGTCCCCACGCCCAATCAGCTACGCGCACATGTGCAAGCCTTGCGCGCGCACCAAACGCCTCACAGCGTGGGCCACAACCCCTTGGGCGCGCTGTCGGTCATCGGCATGCTGGGTGTTTTGTTGCTGCAGGTTTTCTCAGGTTTCATGAGCGATGACGAAATTGCCAATACCGGCCCGTGGACCTCTTGGGTCTCAGCCGATTGGGTCGAGCTTGCAACCGAATACCACAGCGAGATCGGCAAAGTCATTTTGCTGATCCTGATTGGCCTGCACATTGTCACCGTGCTTTATTACAAGCTCGTCAAAAACGATGACTTGATCACACCCATGCTCACAGGTGACAAAGTGTTGCCCACACCAACGCAGGATTCACGCGACACGCGCACCTCGCGCCTTTTTGCGCTCAGCATCTTCGCAGGCTGTGTGTATGTGGTTTACCGCTTGGTCACACTTGGCTGAGTTTGCTTCGCGCACAAAAAAAGCCGCGCTAATTACTTGCGCAGCTTTTTTAATGGTTGTGGCGATTAAGCCTTGACTTGTGCCAACAATGTGTTTGCATCGCTGACTTCAAATTTCCCTGGGCCTTCGACGTTCAAGTGAACGACCTTGCCGTCTTTCACCAACATGGAGTATCGGTTGCTGCGCACACCCATGCCGCGTGAAGTCAAGTCCAAAGTCAAACCCGTGGCATTTGCAAAATCTGCACTGCCATCGCCCAACATACGCACCTTGCCGGCGGTGTGCTGATCGCGGGCCCATGCGCCCATGACGAATGCATCGTTGACGCTGACGCACCAAATTTCATCTACGCCTGCGGCTTTGAACTGCTCGTAGTGTTCAACGTAGCCCGGCACGTGCTTGGCTGAACATGTGGGCGTGAATGCGCCGGGCAAGGCAAACAAGGCAATGGTCTTGCCTGCGGTGGCTTTGGCCACGTCAACAGCATTGGGCCCAATGCTGCAACCTTCGCCTTCGACCTCTGAGTATTCCATCAGGGTGGTGTGTGGCAGGGTATCTCCAACTTTAATCATGCTGTCTCCAAAAAATGTTGCTACAAAAACAAAAACGACCCAAATTGTGGGTCGTTTTCTTTAGCCTTGCAGAGCCGAGGCTCTTTGGTATTTAAACCGCTGCAGCTTTCTCAACCAAACGGGTCACGACCCAGTTTTTGGTTTTCGAAATTGGCTTGCTCTCAGTGATCTCGATCACGTCGCCCAGGTGGTATGCACCTGTTTCGTCGTGAGCGTGATACTTCGAAGACTTAGCAACAATCTTGCCGTAGAGGGCGTGCTTCACACGACGCTCCACGAGCACGGTCACAGTCTTCGCACGCTTGTCGCTCACCACCTTGCCAATCAAGGTGCGCTTGAGGGATTTCTTAGCTTCCGTCATGTTCACTCCTTACTTGGCGGCTTGCTTTTCAGCAAGAATGGTTTTTGCACGAGCAATGCTGCGACGTGTAGAACGCAGTTGTGCTGTGTTGTTGAGTTGTTGCGTACCTTTTTGCATGCGTAAGCCAAAGTGAGCTTTTTGCAACTCTTTGACTTCAGCTTCGAGGCCGGCAACGTCTTTTTGGCGCAGTTCAGCAGCTTTCATTTCTTATTTCTCCTGAATTACTGGCCGATCATGCGTGCCACAAATGTGGTGCGCAAGGGCAACTTTGCAGCGGCCAGACGGAATGCTTCACGGGCCAACTCTTCAGGGACGCCCACGATTTCGTAGAGGACCTTGCCGGGTTGGATTTCTGCCACGTAGTACTCGGGGTTACCTTTACCGTTACCCATACGCACTTCAGCAGGCTTATTGGAAATCGGCTTGTCAGGGAACACACGAATCCAGATACGGCCGCCACGTTTGACGTGACGAGAGATCGCACGACGTGCGGCCTCGATCTGGCGGGCCGTCAAACGGCCGCGATCGGTGGATTTGAGACCGAAGTCACCGAAAGCAACGGTGTTACCACGTGTTGCGATGCCGGTGTTGCGGCCTTTTTGCTCTTTGCGGTATTTACGGCGTGCTGGTTGCAGCATGCTTATTCTCCTGTTCCGTCCGCAGCCGTGCCAGTGGCTGCGGGCGCGGCAACCTTGCGGACGCGCTTGACGGCAGTTTTAGGGGCATCAGCGGCTTCAGCGGGTTTATCGCTGCCATCCGTTGGTGCGGCATTGGTACCCGCTGGGCGACGTGCACCGCGAGCTGGGCGATCACCAGCTGGGCGTGCGTCACGGCGAGGACCGCGAGGACGACGCTCTTCTTCAGCACGGGGCTCAACGGCG
>Ga0213921_1000588_pt1 | contig 11420 bp, 24 predicted proteins | sample McNCre2017MG_FD_165041 | JGI IMG/M metagenome (GOLD analysis project Ga0213921, IMG submission 165041) | Freshwater microbial communities from McNutts Creek, Athens, Georgia, United States - 20-17 MG | ecosystem: Environmental > Aquatic > Freshwater > Creek | place: USA: Georgia | collected...
GGGGCAGATACGGGCCGCATGAGTTGTAGGAATCCGAACCTTCAGCAAGTGCCTCGGGATAAGGGGTTCAGAGCTGCTGCTGAAGCGCCAGAGGGTTGGAGCTTTGTGGTGTGTGACTTCGGGCAGATGGAACTCCGCTTAGCTGCAGCGATCAGTCAGGACCAGCGGATGATTAAAGCGTTTCAGGATGGAGAGGATTTGCATACGATTACAGCTGCGGCTATTTATGGTCAACCGGTTGAGGACCTAGCAGAAATGAAGCAGCGTAGGCAGGTAGCTAAGTCTGCTAATTTTGGCCTTTTGTTTGGTTCTGGGGCTAAGGGGTTGCGTAACTATGCTGGTGCGATGGGAATTACTATGGATATTGAGGAAGCCGACCAGATCCGCAACACTTTCAGAGACACTTATGTAGGTATCACTAAGTGGCAGATGTGTAATGCGCGTGAGGCTGATGATACCCAGCATGACAGGTGGGCTCAGGTAAGGATTCCAGTTAGTGGAATGCGGAGGTATCTGCCCGGTGATCTCAACCGGCTTACGACGCGGTGTAATACGCCGGTGCAAGGAGCAGGTGCAGCTGTGCTTAAGGTGGCGCTTGCGTCGCTCTGGATAGAGCTGTGTGCTGCTGGCGAGGACACTGCACGCTTAGCTGCTGTGGTACACGATGAAGTGGTGCTACTTGTACGCGAAGACTTAGAGGAAAAGTGGCTGCTTACATTGCAGCGGTGTATGGAGGACGCTGAGGCTATGTGGCTTGGCGATATTCCTGCGCTGGCGGAGGGCGCCTACGGGAAGACCTGGGCTGACGCAAAGTAGCAGAGGCGTGGTATTGGTAGGTATTGGCGTTTACGCTGTACTTACCAATACTTCGCAGCTTGGTGCGTACGGGACGCGAAATTATGGTTGCGTGGCTACGCGATGAGATCCGGCAGGCCAGCGTTGCTGATCTGCAGAGGGCTGCTGAGTTTCTGGAGTTTGCGCGGCAGGTCCGTAAGGGGTGTGCTAGGCAGCGTGGCCGAGCGCGTAGGCAGCAAAGTAATGCGTGGCGCAAGTATGTGGATTCTGATTTGCGTTGGTAGTGTCTCCTGCGCTTGACGCTTGATTGGATTCCGTGTAAGCTTTTGCTTTCCATGCGTTTTACGCACAGCTTATGACTTTCCCGGTTCTTTCAGCTGCGGAAGTGCCCGCACGCGCAACGAGGACATCTAAGACCACACCGCTGCGCAATGCCTTGGCTGCGCTCCAGATTGGAGAGGCCATCGAGGTGGATTACGATTCACACGATCCTGAGGCGGGCTACAGGCCTACGACCATCAGCCAGATCGCCGGTACAATGACGGCGCGTTCCAGTGATGTGAAGTTCTCGGTGCGCAGAAAGGCTGATGGCACTGGGTGTTATCTGATTGCTGGTCCGAAGCCGGAACCTGGTGCTCCTAAGCGTGGTCGCAAGCCCAAAGCGGCTAAGGCTGAGCTAGAAGCAGTTTGACCGCAATGCTGGCTGCGCCTGGTTTGTCGGGCGCAGCTACTACTTACTAAGTTTCTGAGATTATGCTTAAGTTTTTCAGTAATGTTTTGTCTGTTGAGGTCGAGTTTGAGCGGATTGGGAGCCTGACGAAGCATGAGCTGGAGGCCTTCCATGATGAGCTGTCCGAGATGGTTACAACACTTAACTCGGTGCTTACAGAGGCCAAGACAAAGGAGCGGGCCAGCGGAGTGCCGTTGAACAGTGACTGGTTGCATCGCGTGAATACGAAGAAGCGTATCGCGCTTAAATTTGCTACAGAAGTGCATAGTTGTCTGCAAGGGGGCACGACGGTAGAGCAACGGTCTGAATACGACCGTATTTACAAGGCCCAATTACGTGCTATCCTCTTAGAGGAGTTCGGTGAAGCCGGGCTTCAGGAGCTAGAGCAGGAAGTGCTGGACAAGGCGCGAGCTGCGTACCAGACCTGGATCGACTCCACAAAGCAGCGCATGTGGTTTGTCCCCTAGGCGCTGCGCACACACCCCATCTTGTAATTGCTCGCCTTATGACACCAGAACAGACAGTACACATGCTGCTAAGTGCAGCGCATTTTGGAGGAAGTTTTATGCGTACCGTTGCACGGGCCGGGCTTGTAGCAGATCCTGCAAATCGACAGCGCTTAGTTGATGCTTTTCCTGAGTTGTGCGCAACTTATGGCCCGCATACCGCTTTGTATAGAGAGGACTGGGATTGATGGACAACCTTGTACGCAATGATCGTCAGTGGCAAACACCGGCACATGGGGATCCTTTAGCTGCAATTCTGGAGCTGCGCGCTCGCGTGGAGGCGCTAGAAGCTGCTCGACGCCCCGCTTCAAAGGTCCACAAAATCAGCGAACCTCTGCAGCTCACGCCGGAGCAAGCGCAGCAGGTGAGGGATCTACTTGCGCCCAACTCCAAATCAACTCCTAATCTCAGCCAAATTAGGAGTTCGCTGCAGCTAACCCCGGAGCAAGAAACGGAAATCGCCGCGCTGCTGCGGCCTGAGCCGTTTGACGAGGAAGAGAACGACCGCCGCTTTAAGGCCACCATGGCTGCGATCGACAACGCCACGCCAGAGCAGATCCGTGCGGCGGCCGAGCTGCCCGAGCGCAATTCGCTGGTAGAACGTGTAGCAGGCGCCATTGCTGACAGTGAGGACCCGCATGAGTTGTGGTACGACGATGCCCGCGCCGCGATCCGCGAGGTGGCGGCGTGGGTCAGGGAGGGCGATCCGTTCTCGTGCGACATCAACGGCATGGCTGCCGCACTTGAGCAGGAGGCCGAGCGATGACTTTCGACGTGATCAACGGCCAGCGTCGCTACGGGGCCTGGGCCGGCTGCCCCCATGGATCGCCAGAAGATCCGGCTCGCTGCATCGAAGAGGTATGGCCGCATGGCGGCTGGATTCCGCACCAGTGCAGCCGCAAGCGTGGCCATGGTCCTGATGGTCTCTACTGCAAACAGCACGCCAAGAAGGCCGTGGAGGCCGAACTATGACTGACAACACTTCAACTTTTTGGGTCCAGCCCAGGATCAACTGCCCGAAGCACGGCATCCACAGACACATCATTACCAGCATGATCGCTGGCCATGAAGGGCACTGGTGCCAGATATGTTGGCTTGAATCGCTGGGGCCTTCTTTGCCTCTTGTTGAGCAGGAGGCCGAGCGATGACCCACCCCATCACCCCACCGCCGGAGCTGGTGCAGCAGTGGGTGGCTGCCACAGAATCCAACGACTGCATTGGCGCGTTGCCGACCAACTTTGAGCAACTCGATGACTGACCTTTCCCCCGCCGCGCAGGCAGTGCTAGATGCTGCCAATGGTGCTTCATCCTACGGTCCAGATGATTGCCTCAACGAATCTCGCTGGATTGCCGCCGCCGCCCTGCGAGCAGCTGCGGATCAGGTGGTGCCAGAGGAACCGGAGCCGGATCAATCAGCTATGACGTTTTCAGATTGGAATCTCAAAACTGAAAGCTGGGATGCCCGCATGGCTACCCGCTCCGAACTCCTCGCCATCGCCGCCGAGCTGGAGCAGGCGGATGACTGACCATTTTGGGGAGCTGCACAAAATGGTCCCTGCCGACTTCGACGCTCTGTTGCGTCGGCTGTCCAAGCCGGGCCGGTACTGCCCACGAGTGGCAAAAGTCCTGTCCACGCCCGCGCCTTGGGACGCCGGGTGCGACAAAACCTCTACACCCGCAAAACAATGAGCTTGTTCTGTCGCCAGGGCGACTTGCTTCGCCTGCGCGTGCCACTGCTTTCTGGCTGGCAGGGCATCGGAATTGCTGCTGAAGATGTTGAAGACGACGGCGATCCCGACACCGTCGTGGCCTTCTACAAGAAGGACCAACCAGACGCAGCAGAAAGCATCGCCCTGATTGGCGACGTCGAGCTTGTGGCATGGGACCGCAAGCTGCCGATCCATGAGACCTGCCCACCTGGTGGCTGCGACATCTGCCAGAGCGATTGGCCATGCGCCCGATTAGAGCGGGCCAAGGCAGATCCGACTCAGGCCGATCTGCGTCAGCTGTTCGACGACCAGTCTGGCTACATCAACGACGAACAGGTGATGTGGTGGGCCGACTTCCACAAGGCCGTTCGTGCCGCGCTGGAGCGGTGGGGGCGATGACTGACCGCCCCCTCTACCGCGACCTGCGCACCGTGTTCCTCGACTCCTGGAGCGACGCCAACGGCTGGGCTTCGATGCTGCGGATGATCGCCGATCGAGCGGAGACTGAGCCGGCCACCGCCGCCTGGCTGCGAGCTGAAGCGGATCGGGCGGAAGACCTGGAGGTTCCTTGGTCGTATATGGGAGACAGTTTTCGGGTGTACGAACACGGACAGACCTCTGCCGCCGAGCATCTACGCGTCATTGCCGCCGAGCTAGAAACCTCTACCCCTGAAAACCGATGACTGACTTCCGAGCACTGTGCGCTGAGCTGGTTGATGCACTGCAGTACCACCGAGAGCAGACCCGCCCGATCAAAAGGACCACTGAGATCCTCACCCGCGCCCGAGCCGCCCTGTCCCAGCCCGAGCCGCAGGGGCCGACGGATGAGAAGTGGTTTGCCGACTTTGCCGCTTGGCTGGCCCGCGAGATGCCTGCAGGCACCGTGATCGCTGACCCGCTGTGGTGGGCACCACGCATTGCCCGCGCCGTCCTCGCCCGCTGGGGCCGCCCCGCCATCGCGCCAGATGGACCGGCTGTGCCTCATGGCAGGGAACCGGCCTCTGTCACTCACCAGCCTACCGACAAAGAGCTGCACCGGCTAATGCACAGTTTTGTATTAGGTGGCGAATCGCCAGAGGACTTCAGCTTTGATCACTGTGGCTTTGCGCGGGCCGTCTTAGTCCGCTGGGCCCGCCCCGCCATCAAGCCGGTGCCGCAGTAAGCCTTTGTACCTCGCACAAAACCACACTTACCCACACTTCCTATGACTACAGCGCGACTTATCTGGATTACACCAGATGCCGAAAACATGATCACGTACACCGCGCGCGTTTCTAATCCCAAAAACCAGGCCAATGCGGATACAGCCCCTCGCCTGCTTAGATACTGCCTGGAGCATGGGCATGTATCTATTTTTGAGATGGCGAACATGTGCATAGAAATTGAAACAACAAGGGCTATCTCTGCACAAATACTTAGACATAGATCTTTTTCTTTTCAGGAATATAGTCAAAGGTACGCCAGTACAGAAGCCCTAGGTGCTGCTAAGGTGCCGGAGCTGCGTAGACAGGATATAAAAAATAGGCAAAATTCGATTGACGATTTAAGCGATGAGGTTCATGAGATGTACACCAATAGAATTGAAAACTTGTTCGCGGAAGCCGAGCATCTGTATGAGTGTATGGTGCAGGATGGGGTTGCTAAAGAGTGTGCTCGTAATGTTCTGCCTTTAGCAACGCCTACACGGCTATACATGAACGGTACAATTAGGTCGTGGATTCATTACCTACAGGTCCGTACAAGCGCCGGAACACAGCTCGAACACAGAAACCTAGCGCTCCAGATCCAGCACATCTTCGCTGAACAGCTGCCTACCATAGCTGAGGCGGCCTTCCACTCGGCTGCACAGTAGGTAAGCTCTCACCTGCTTATCTACCCCCATGCACTATCTCCCTCCATACCGCTTATGAACGCCGACTGTAACCCTGTAGAGCAGCAGCTTAGGCAGGATCATCTTGACCGTCTGTATGACGAAGATGGGCGCCACGATCCCGCACATCCATTCCATGCCGTGTACACCGACCTTGTTTACAAACCCGACGAAGCTCCCTGCCATGCGTAAACGAGACCGCTTAGCGCTGAGTGCATACCAGTCCGTTGAGACTGGGATAGACCGTGCTGGCCGCTACTGGATCGCCTACAAGGGTGATTCCAGTATGTTTACGCGGCATGAACACGAACTGCAACGATTTTTCAAGGGCATCCGTGATGTAGCAACACGCGCTGCCTTAGATTCGTGGCTTGCAAGTCTTGCTGCAATGGACAGCGAAACGCCCTAAGCATTGCCTTTACGCCCGGTAAGTGCTACTGTACCGTTGCTACAAAACATCACACAACTCAACTCCTTATGAAATGTCCTGATTGTGGATGCCACCGCGTTGAGGTGGTAATTACTACTTACAGCACCGATGAGCAGATTGTGCGGAGGCGTCACTGCTTTGCGTGCGACGCAAGGTGGTACACTCTGCAGGCCCAAGAGGTACTGCTTGACAAAAAAGATTTTACGTGGATAGAGCGTGCAGGGCGCCGGAAAGCCGTAAAACTGCACACCAACGAGACCCCCGCTTAGTTACCTATCCCATGTCCTACTCTGTTGATTCTTTTAAGTCCTATCTCACTGAAATAGCGAGATACCCTCTGCTTACGGTCGAGCAGGAGATCCAGCTTTCACGGCAAGTCGAAGCAGGTAGGCAGCTCAGCGGTAAGGAGGAGTTTAGTCCGGCTGAGCGGCGTACTGCACGTACTGCTGAAAGGGCTAAGCATAAGCTGATTAACTGCAACTTACGCTTAGTGGTAAGTGTGGCTAAGCAATATACACGCCGCCTTAACGGCAGCAGCATGGAGCTTATGGACCTCATCCAGGAGGGAGCTTTAGGGCTGCATAGGGCCGTCGAGCTATTTGATGGGACTAAAGGCTACAAATTCTCCACCTATGCTTATTGGTGGATAAAGCAGGCGATTACACGCGGGATCGACACCAAAGAGCGGCTTATTCGCGTTCCGCAGCATGGATTAGATACTGTTTATAGGGTGGTTAGGTTCCAAAAAGATTACATGCAAAAGCATGGACGGATGCCTACGCTGCAGGTGATGGCAGAGGAAAACGATGTCAGTCCTGAGTATTTAGAAATGCTTATGTCGCGTAATTCGTGGCATAGGAGCTTGGACGCATTGGCGATTGAAGACGGTGCTCCGATTATGGATTTGATACCGGATATAAGCGGTCTAGACGCTCAACAGGATCTTTTAGAAAAAGAAGAAAAGCAGGTAATGCTCAGTCTAGCACTCGACTGCTTAAACGACGTAGAGCTCGATATGATTACTAAGCGGTATGGGCTTAAGGGCAGTCCCCCAATGTCACTATCCGGGATTGCAGCAGAGGCTGGTATTACCCGCGAAAGTATCCGCCAGCGCTTACTGCAAGCGCATACAAAAATGCGCCTAAAACTTAACACTGCACGTTACGTTTGAACCATGACTAAGCAGCTTATTGGTCTCTATTCCCCTGCTCCCCAGTGCGGCAAAACTACGGTCAGTAGAGTGTTGGAAGGGAAGGGTTTTGTGCGCGTGCCTTTTGCTGAGGCGCTGAAACTGATGTTGCATCCTCTGTTAGTTGAGCTGGGCTACACGCCTGCAGAGGCTACACGTCTGCTCTACGTCGCCAAGGAAGAATGCCTCAGCAGCCTAAATGTTACGTCACGCCATCTACTTCAGACCTTAGGAACGGAGTGGGGAAGGCAGTGCGTGCATCCAGATATGTGGTTGCGAGTATGGGAGGTACGTGCAAAACGCTACGAGAGGGTTGTTGTAGATGATGTGCGCTTTGTCAACGAAGCAGAGCTTGTCCGCAGCCTGGGCGGTGAGCTTTGGAGAATTGATAGGCCTGGTACTGTGAATACAAGCACGCACGCATCGGAAGGAGGGCTGGATGCATGTGACTATTTTTCCCAGTATATTTGTAACGATGGATCGCTAGACCAGCTTACTAATGCCGTCACTTCGCTACCACTCTGGGAAGATGGTACTGATCCCCCAGGATGAGGGGTGGTTACTGCGCTTAAAAACTAAGCAGGGGCTTATTGAACTGCCACTTCTAAGCGAGAGCCTAGAGGTGGCATTGATGGAAGCTGAGCAACTCTATGCGGATGCTTGTGTAGCTGCTACTGGCAAAGTACGGTGTCAGAAATGTGTGCATTGGGATTTCGTGGCCGGTGCTTGTAGCTTGGGCTTTCCTGAAGGCAAACGTAGTGGTGGAAAACACGCACAAGACTGCGCGGCCTTTTGGTTAAGCACGCATTAAGGGGCAGGATTATGCTTATCTAGTAGCTCCTTAGCCCACTTATAGTGCTTCTGCTCAGGTTCCATAGAGCTTACGGTGGACTCGCTTAGAGCTAACTCAACCTCTAGACACCTTACACGGCGAAGTAGGCTGTCAATTAAAGTGCTGTGTGTGTACCAGTCTTGAATCAGCTTATCGGCAAGCTCTGAAAGCTGAAAGTGGGGAAGGGAGGCGGCAGCACGGCGATCCAGTTCTTGCCGTAGCTGGGTAGCTAGGTCAAGTTGAGGTACAAACCAAGGCTTAGACTCATCAGCTTCCGAGGCAGTAGCCATATAAGCGTTTAGATTGTTATTGATACAGCTTAGCATAGTTCTATGGAGCCGCCACGTCTAAGCGCTAGTGCGGGGCAGTCCCCGAGGGTATGGGTTGTGTCTTATGCAGGTATGGAATGGATATTTGTAGAAGACTGGAGAGCCCTAGAGCTATTCAATAGCATACTCAACCGTCCAACCAGCCCTGAATTCTTACTACGCGATCTAAGGTATATGAAGGCTGCTTAGCGTACCAAGACAGCCATTCTTCGCTGCCTTTTTTGCGGTTGCAATCGCGGCAAGCTGGTACAAGATTATTCGTTACTGTGGCACCTCCCTTATGACGAGGTTTTACGTGGTCGAGGGTGTCAGCAGGAGAGGCGCAGTAGGCGCACACGTGTTCCCATGCGGTGAAGATTTGCTGCCTAAATCGGTGCTTGGCACTTCTTTTGGGGATGAGAGAAGAGCCATCAATCTCGTGGTCCACGCAGCTCAGGGATAGGGAGTGTCTGGACCGAAAGGCCCAGGATGTGATCGTCTGATGCAGCTAATTCAGTGAGACGAGAAATGAAATTGTCGCTGACGTGCTCGGGGTCATCGTCGCAGCTCTCTATAACAATGGTGTACTCAATTTCAAGGACGTATTGTTTCATACAGTTGGGGCGCAGGTGATCTCAACGCCGCCTCGGTAGCGTGGCTTTAGTGTAAGCCAGATACCGCCCAGTGATTTGGGCATCACGATGCGTTCGACGGCCCAGCCGCCTGTCCCGCCGAACTCTTCTTTATAGGTTCCGCACTGCAGATGCCAGCGTTGCTCAACCCAGGCTTTCCCTGTGACATCAACGCGATAGCAGGAGTGGGCTACCATGCTCCGTTCGTGGTTGTGCCCATTGACGATCAGATCTGCGTCGGGAGCGATTGCGGCATAGCGACCTCCGCCCATGGTGCCCTTCGTGATAATTCCGCCCCAAGCACCGTGATGGAAAAACAACATACACCGTCTAACTTTAGCGTTGTTATTAGTAAACATAAACCTTACCCAGCCTTGGTAGCCCATGTGCTCAATAGAGCTACCGTTATTGCGCATGGTACGCACGACGTTTTCTAGGGGGTCTATTTCTTGGTTATTTAGGACTGCGGTTTCGTGGTTTCCATCGCCTGCCATCAGGATGATGTCTTGCCAGGGCTTAAGAAAATCTGCTGCTTCGTTGAAGACCAGATCGAAGTAGTTTCCGCCCATGTGCTCGGGCCGCGCGTCTCCCTTACCGCCGCGACGATCTTTTTTGCCCTGCATAAGGCATAGAATATCGCCAAACATAAGTACGTGGCCTTTGCGCTCTCTGCACTCGTCTAGGTGCTTAGCGAGTAGTTTGCGGTTGCACTTAGGGTTATCTAAGTGGATGTCGCTAAGCAGGAGAAAAGTGGAGGAGTCGTTGAAGGATGTATAGGGTATGCGTAGCTCCAGTAGCTCAGGCGTTTTTCTAGATGTAGTTAAAGCCATGAGTATCTGGTACAGATACGCTTAGTCTAGTTTTGACGGCTTACAAGCATTGCCCAGCCTGTGCCGGGGCCGTCCACTTCCCAACGACGCAGCCAGTTTTTACGGCTATAGGCAATCCCATTACCTTTAGTGTTATTGACATAACCGCCGTTTATTATATCCGCTTCGCCGTTGGGGTCATTGTGGATGAAGGCAGATAGTGTGCTGCCGGTGATGACGCTCCAATGGCCCCCGCCTGTGGGAGCGGTCACAGGTCCTTTATGAAGCCAACCAACCATGACGGGGCGCCCTGCCTGTAGCTCGGCATCAATAAGCGCAGCTTTTGCATTTGTAACTAGGCGAGCGGATAAACCTAGGCTTTGCAGTGCTTTGATTTGCGCTTGTGCATCGGTTGTATCACCAAACTTAGCGCGGATCTTATTATAGGCATCATCTCCAATAACCTTACCGTAAAAGGCGGCTACCATAGATGCGCTGCTGCTAAAGCACTCTCTATAGCCTGTACCGCTACTATTGTCGTTCTGTGCGTAATAGGGTACACGCAATAGAACGTCTGTACTAGGAGTTTGTTGTGTGCTTAGACCGGAGCGCCATAAATCGGCTTCTGCTTTTCTACGACGAAGTAGCCCAGCCTCTACGTCTGTGCCTGGATTGCGGTATAGGAGCAAGGCATCGGGCACAGCGGCCCAGTTTTTAGCTTTAAGTTTGGCGCTAAGCGTTTCAAAGCCTGCGCTACCGTAGAAGCCATCGCCCAAGTTGTAAGCAAAACTTACAAGTGCCGACTTTTGCTTATCGCTCATTTCGGGCCAGTAGGGGATGGTAGAGCGCAGGCGTTCGGCTATGCGGTCAACCTCAAGACGAAGTAGCATATCCGCTTCGATAACGTTAATCTTATCGCCGCGTTTTACAGGTGTATTACCATTATAGCGTGTTGTGCCGTAGCCGATCGTCCACGGAGCGTCGCCCGTGAGTGGATCGGGGTAGGCGCTGAGTCTGCAGCCTTCAAAAGATTTGATGAGCTGTATGGAGGTAGATAGGTCAGCCTGCTTACCGGCCACACTCCAGGTTTTGAACCACGTCTGCGAACGATCTAGCAGCGTAGGTGCGTGTTTGAGTAGAGCCTCTTCCAGCTCGCCTACTGCGGCGATTTGATGGGGTAAGCCCTTGTAATAGCGAAACAGATCAATTAGGCGCAGGCGTTGTGTAGACATTAGCTTCGGCTCACCACTACTGCTTAGCGCTTGACGAGAGGACTAATTACGCCTGCCAGGATCTCAATAGCGCGGTAGGCCTTTACAGCCAAGCGGGTGTAGGCGTCGAGGGCCTCATCATCGCGCGGAGTTGGCGTAAGGTTCACCACCACGACTGCAACGCCGTGAACGGCGACGGCCAGAGCCACGTAATCGGAGAGACGGTCCATGAATCAGCGGCCGGGGCGTGCTTCCAGCTTAGATACCCGCTGTTCAACTGTTGAGAGGCGGCCGAAGGTTTCGCGGCGATCCTCTTTCATGTCTGTGTGCAGCACCTCTAGCTGAGCTGCTATATGCTCTACTGCTGTGGTTAGTTTTATTACGGCGTCACGGGCTTCG
>Ga0213921_1000590_pt1 | contig 11386 bp, 5 predicted proteins | sample McNCre2017MG_FD_165041 | JGI IMG/M metagenome (GOLD analysis project Ga0213921, IMG submission 165041) | Freshwater microbial communities from McNutts Creek, Athens, Georgia, United States - 20-17 MG | ecosystem: Environmental > Aquatic > Freshwater > Creek | place: USA: Georgia | collected...
AGTGGCTGTAATGGGTGGTAAATTCGGTGAAATCATGTTTCCGGCCGTCTGGGAAGTCCCTGTACTTGATGCCGACACAGACGTGGCAACAGACGACCCACTGGAGCTTGTGTTTATGTTATATGTTCCGGATGCCGACCCACCCCCGTAATACGTCGGAGTGGGGGCGGCGCGCATAGGCGTCGTGAGATACAACGACGAGAGAACGTTCGTACCAGCCGTAGCGTTTGTGGCACCAAGCAACCGAGCGCCCCCTGTGAAATGGGCGCCGTTTGTATTTGGCATCTCTTGGTAGTACCTCTGACACAAAGCCAACTCGGTCGCGTACGGCCTAAACTCGAACGGCGTCGCGACCGTCCCTTTCTCAAGCTGGACGCCTGTGAACTCGATGTAGTTGCCGGCGTTCTGGGCCCAAGGATACGTTCCAGCAATTGTCCATTGATTTCCGGAAGACAACCACCCGGGTGTAGAAGATGTGTTTGTGGGATAGACTCAACCCAGATACAGTGTAGTGTACGTCCCCCACGACGTCCCATTCGGTGGTGGAGGGACGGTGATCGTAACGTATTGCCACTGACCTCCACCGAGTGCTGTGAAGTTTTGATTGAAATTGGCTACAAACGCAGAACTGCGGATGTTCACATTGACTTGACTTCCCGAAGGCATGTTTGTACGGAACCAGAAACTGATGGTGACGGGTTGGCCAAACGGCGTACCCCACATGAGGTCTGAAACGTTAATAGCCTCAATTCTTTGCATGATGCCGTAATACGAGAATGACGTGACGCCTATTGTTGACGCATGACGGAGCGAGTACTGAAAGCCGATCTGGTACGGAGTGTCCGAAGCCGTGAGAGTTTGCTGAGTTTGGGTAATTGAACCAGTTGTGATGTAATCGTCCGATGCCCACCTATCTATCATATACGCCGTTTGCTCTGAACCTGTACTTGGAACCACATTACTCGTCCCCCTCTGCGCGATTCGCATGTCCCCGTTGATGATCCTATTGCGATACATGAGCGGATTCCCGGCAGAGACGGTCCCACCCACGACCACGTCGCCCGCAACTTCAAGGGATCTTTGCGGATTCGCGATGCCGACCCCAACCTTCGCGTCATTCGTGATACACAGACTTTCTTCGGTGCCGTTGAGTGTGAGTTCGTACATGTTTGTGGTTGATTGACCTGTATTCAGAGCTCCGGCAACGAATCTATAGTAGTTATAAGATTGAGTTGCGTTTACAGTAAAAGTCTGAGATGCAAAAGATGCTCCTGAATACTTGAATACCAAATTCCAGTTGATTCCATCGCGTGATCCTAACAGCCAAAACAGGGACGGTCCATAACCACCTGTTGCTGAGTTGTTATAAGACGTAAAAGTAGAAAGGAGTACAGAAACGGGCATTTGGATCTGCAACCATTCACCGGGGTATGAGTTTCCAAGTGTATCAACTGTAGACACTGTACCCGAATAAGCTCCGGCCCCTGCATATGTGGCATTACCAGACGCCCAAGTGCTTCCGCCCGTGTTCTTGTCAAATGCGTTGTATGCCACATTTCCACTTCCGTACTCACTACTCGCACTCGCCACGTACTTCCCCTGTCCATAGGTCACCAAGCTATTCGACGTTGTATCCAAAAGGTACGAAGACATGGGCGCCGGGGGGTACGCGTTGGTTGTTCGAGTTGCACCGAGACTGACCGAATTGAGTCCACGGCCTTGAACTTCGAGGGTGGTTCCTACTTGTCCGCCAAGGGATTTGAGCAGGAGCAAAGTGTTGGCGTCTGTTGAGAAGGGTTGAGACGGTACGGAATACGTTGTACCCGTGTACCGAGCCACGTTGGAGACGCGGACGTCGGCGAGGTTGCCCGAAAGGTACGAAGGTCCGCCGTACCAATAACCACTTTGAACACTGAATGTAGGATTATAAGCAAAGGAAGATGCTGTTATGTTTGTAGGATACGAAAGACTGTCTACTGATGAATACAAATTTGTTCGAGCTCCATCATACGTTGCAGCTATATGTGTCCATGTTCTCAACGGAATTGTAGCCCCACCTGTGAAAATAGGAGATCCGACTGAATTTCCATATGCGAAAATTAACTGACCACCTGTGTTCATATACACGAGCCAGTCATATGCTGAACCCGATTGGCGTGCTAAAATGGGAGTCACGCCACCAAGAGTGGTGTAGCTGTTCAGATACACCCACGCCTCAATAGTCCACGAATTTGCCCACAGGTTCGTAGTCAAAGCAGAAGTCGCCGCATTTCCGTAATCGATGTATCCCGTGCCGTCGAACCTCAAGCTTTGGAGTTGCGTGCCTGTGTACGGACTGAGCGTGTTCGATGTGACACCACCTACAGGAGTGGGGGCTGCGCCGTAAACAGTTGTCTGTGCAGACAACTGGGTAACATCCTGGATCGACGGGTAGGTTGGTAAAGGGTACTGAGACTCGAGTTGCCAAAACGGCGCTGTGGCACTTGTGGCAAAGTTGGGGCTGGGTGTGAAGCTCCCGGACGAGTACACATTCGCACCGTAAATGAGGCGGGCTTTGGCTATCGCGAAGTTGGGGCCTGTGTACGTGTAGTACTGTCCGACGGTCATTGCCGAACCAGATTGCGGTCCGGTCGTCGTGCTTGGGGCCAGCGTCGGTGCGACCGTCGTGTTACCAGCGGTTGGCGTGAACCCCTGGGCCGTCAGAGTCGTGAAGTTGCCGTTGATGGCCATGTACACGTTCGAGCCGTTTCCTTGGACCATAACATGATTCCATGATCCGGTCGTGATTGTGTTGGACGTGACGAAAGCATTGGTTGTGCCGCCAGACGCCCACCAGATGAAGGCTATTTGGCCTGTCGTCGTCGGTCCGAATCCGTACATGGCGGAGCCAAGACCTGGAGGCGGTGTCGTTGTCGTAATCATAAATGGATATGAAGCGCCTGTATTGAAAACGTTCGAGTTGGCCAGTGACGCGAAATTGACCCAAGCCTCGAGAGTGAATCCAGTTGTTTTCCAGTCAGAATGCGCCGCCGAGGGGAGTTGCGCGTAATACGACCCCACCGTCCCCGGCAAGGTCAAACACGGTCCATAGGGGCTTGTCGAAGCACCCGGGAAGTACTGAGTGTACAGAGCCATCGTGAGGTTGGACGTGTAGCCCGTATCCATACCGGTTCGGTACGTCGGAGCGGTTGTGAAAGGTGCATTTTGAGGTGTGAACGTGGTCACGGGGACGATACACCCAGTCATGACACGAACGTCCGCGACGTTTCCATAGAACATGGAGGTCGATAACGTATCGCCACCGATACAGATGTTTGCCGTTGGGGTCACACGTGGTTGGGTACTGACTGCTCCAGATCCTACACCACCGCCGTTTACAAATACATACAAAGTACCGGCAGTCGTACTTGTGCGCGCATATGAAAACGCAACGTGGACCCACGAACCCGTAGAGATGGTCGTTGAGCTCGTCGCGGAAGCTGCTGTTGCTCCAGCGGTATTGAGAATCGACCCGGTAAGCACACCGGCCGTGGTAATGAAAAAGTAGAAATCGGCCGTCCCTCCCAAATTGCGTTGAAGAATGGTTCTGTTTGCACCTGCTATGAGTGTTGGGTTGATCCATGCCTCGATAAACAGGTTGGACGTTGCCAAGTTTGAAAATGTGGCGGAAATCGAAGGAGGGAAATTCAAAAACGAATTTGATGAACTTACACCGGGAAGGTTCAGAGCCTGCGTGATACTCCCAGTCCCCGTATTGGATGTGATACTTGCTGCATTGCCCAAGTAATTTTGGATCAAATTTGTGGTCGTGGTCAAAGGTGCACGGCCAGTGACATACTGCGTCACGTCTAGGGACCCGGCCGGCACGCGCTTTGCCACCACGTAGGTGTTCGACGAAAAGTCCCCGGACCGCGTCACGTTCCCCACGAAAGACGTGTTTCCGCTTATGGTCAGTGTTTCCGTCAAAGCTGTAGGAACTACACCGACACCGACGGGCCCACCGTTATAGTATACGCTCGTTCCTTGTTGCGTCCATGGATTTTGTTCCCGTGTTAATGTACCCACCAATCGGTTTGATGGATACGAAGGTCGAGGTTTGGTTCAAAGCGACGTTCCCGGTCAAGGTACCTGCAAAAGAACACTCGACAAAGTAGACGTTCGAGATATTTGTAATGTTCAGAGGCATTTGTATGACCGTTGACGGGTCTTGGGTATACATGGGAGTGTAGGAATAGAGATACGCAGTACTCGCCCCCGGGTTCAACGTATCCGAAGAGAGCGACCCTACCTGAAACTTTACGGGCGTGTTGCCTACACAGTTCAAACACATATTCACCTCGTAAATACCTGCTTGATTTACTTGGAAATTGCCGTTTGCTGTTGCTGCCAAGGATGTGGACGTTCCGTTCACGGTCCAACCGTTTGCAGTGGTCAAAGTCACTCGGTACGTATTCGATGAATAGACACCACTCAAGTTGGATGACGTTGAGCAGTTGGCTAAGAGGGCAGAGGCAACGCCGGTTGTAGAGCTCAGGTAACTTCCAAAAGGCGCAATTTGGATCCATGTTCCGTTATTCGTTCCCGATGCCGACCCTGAGGTTGTAAGGTACAGTTGGGTCGCGTTTCCGGCAAAGTACGCGTCCAGGTAATAGTACTTGGAAATGTCCGTGACGTTCAAGGGAAGAGTCACCATCTCCGAAGGTGATGAATTTACGGGGTAATTGAACACGTATGTATACGCCGTGGTAGACGACCCGAACGATGCGGACGATGACGTCCCAACGGCAAGCTTCACGATAGGTTGGTCGCCGGCAAGGACACACGTTACTTGGTACAGACCTGTTGCCGTAAACTTCAAAAGCCCCGTGGATGTTGAGAAGGCCGTGACCGTTCCCGCCCCTTGTGCAACGAATGTTGTACTAAAATTGATATGGTACGCGTTCGTAAAAGGAGCGCCTGTGGATTGGTAAAACGGAGCACCGAGCGTGTATGCGGAAGGAAGAGTCAAGAGAATGCCTTGGGACAAACCGGCGGCAACACTTGACCATTGAAGCCCCGTTCCCGTCGCCTGAATGATTTGTCCAGTTGTTCCGGCAACACCGTTAATCAAAAACTGTGACGTGTTGACGTTCGTTGTTGTAACCGCGTTGGACGCATACAGGTTGTTTGTCAAGGTCAAAGTGTTGGCGAACAGGTTGGTTGTTGTGACGGCATTGGACGCGTACAGATTGCCTGTGACAGTGACAGGCCCTGTGAACGCTGCGGTGTTTGCGACCGTCAGTACATTTGTAAGCACGTTGGTCGACGTGAGCGCATTGGATGCATATACGTTTCCAATCACTGTTAAGTTTGCGTCTGCACTTACCGTCCCTATTCCGACACTCCCCGTTGCCGCCTTAATGACCATTTGGGGCGTGAGGGATGTGAGATCGGCCGCACTTGTTCCGAAATACGCCGTGTACCCCGAATTGTTCGCCGTGTTGTTCGGATAACTCGTTACGAGGAGTGCGGACCCCGAGTACGTAAACGTCCCAACACCCGAAACGCCTCCACAATATGCTTGGTCCGAGTGTATGTAGGTTGTGTGATTTGCGCCGCCCGAACTTGAAATGTTATTTATAATCATCTGGATGTTTGACGACGAAGACCCGTAGACGTGGAGATTCGCGGTAGGGCCCGCTGTTCCTATACCTACGTTCCCCCCGGTATACACGAAAGTTGCAACGGTCGCCGCCGTCGTTGCTGACGTTGCATAGAGTACCCCGTTTGTGCCGAGTCCTGAGAGACCGGCTGGTTGAGCAACCCATGCAAGACCCGTTCCCGACCCCGTCGTCGAAAGAACGTACCCGGACGTGGGTGTTGAGCCAGAGACGGAGACTGATGTTACATTCATTGTCCCGGCATTCATGGTCGTTGCCGTGACGTTCGTGGTTGAAAGCGCGTTTGATGCGTAGACATTCCCCGCAACCTGGAGGTTCGATGCGGGGGATGTTGTGCCAACACCCAAGTTCCCTAATCCAGCCAACGTCCTGAAATACGGAGTCGTTGACATCTAGTAGAGTATGATATTTTCATATTGGTCGAATAATGACATAACTTCCTGTATACGCATTTGCGGCTATGTTTGAGTATGCTGTTTGGTACACGGTATCACCCTGAACATTCGTTTCGATATCGAGGTAATAATATGTCGAAGTACTTGATACGTAAAAAGGCAAAGTGACTGGAACGGACGGAATCTCACCGAAACTGTACCTGAAACAATATGACCATACGTTCGTGACGTTCGAGTGGTAGTCTCCAAGGGCGTTGGAAGACACGGCAAGTGTTTTGACCCCGTAGTTTGTTGCGAAGGAACATGTCATGGAGTATGGCCCGGTCTGTGCAAACGTAAACCCGCCGTTTGCCGTTGGGCCTCGGATAATGGGACCTGTAGACTGACCATAGGCGTTCCATGTTTGCCCACCCGTCCCGTTAAAGAGCGTATACAGGTTCGAGGTTGTGATTGTAGTACTTGCAATGTTCCCGTTCCAATTTCCTGTAAGTACAAAATTTGATTGTAAATTCATGAAAAGACCTTGGGTCGCGGGAATAAGGTTCGAGGTTTGGATGTTAAGTGCTATGACGTTTGTTGTTTGTATGGCGTTCGAGGCGTAGATGTTTCCAGTGACTGATAAGTTTGCTGTGACGGCACTTGTTCCTATCCCCACGTTTGAAAGGTAGTAGATGTTTCCCGTTCCTGTTGTCCATTGTGAACCGATGAACCCGACGATATTTGTCGTGTAAATGTTTGCAATATTTGCAACAAAAATGTTGGCTGTTTGTTGGACGTTCAAATTTCCAGTCGAAAGTGTATTGGACACATACACGTTTCCAACCACCGCGAGGTTCGACGTAGGCGTCGTCGTTCCGATACCCACTTGACCGTTATAGACGGCAAACGTGTTGTTGACCAAAAACTTGGGCCCGACCGTGAATACTGCCGCGTACCCAGCACCACTGGATGCACCAACGAGTGCCGTGTTTCCGTCCGAGGAGAGTGCAACTGAATAACCAAACCGTGCAAATGTTCCAGCAGTGCTTGTAAGAGGCGATGCAGACCCCCACGACCCGCTCGTGTATCGAAACACCGCTGCGTACCCATCTTGACTGGATGCAAAGTGTGCACCAACAAGTGCCGTGTTTCCATCAGCCGAGAGTGAGACTGAAGCGCCAAACAATGAACTCGTACCCGCCGTGCTTGTGAGTGTGGATGCAGACCCCCATGACCCGCTCGTGTATCGAAACACCGCTGCGTACCCCGACAGACTCGATGCCTGGAATGCACCAACAAGTGCCGTGTTTCCATCGGCTGAGAGATCAACTGAATTTCCAAAGTATGCACTCGCACCAGCTGTGCTTGTAAGCGTAGACGCCGAACCCCATGACCCGTTCGAGTATCGAAACACGACTGCGTACCCTGCATTCGTGGAATCATACGGTGCACCAACAAGTGCCGTGTTCCCGTCCGCGGAGAGTGCAACGGAATAGCCGAACTGTGCGGTCGCACCAGCTGTGCTTGTAAGCGTAGACGCCGAACCCCATGACCCACCTGAGTATCGAAACACGGCCGCGTACCCTGCATTACCGGACGCGGTGCCTGCACCAACAAGTGCCGTGTTCCCGTCGGCTGAGAGTGCTAATGATGTCGCATTCGCACTCGTACTTGTCAGTGTCGTAGCTGTTCCCCATGACCCGTTCGAGTATCGAAACACAGCCACGTACCCTGTACTCGGGTATGGACGTGCACTAACAAGCGCCGTGTTTCCATCAGCGGAGAGTGCAACCACACTACCAAACTGTGCACCTGTACCAGCTGTACTCGTCAGTGTCGTAGCCGTTCCCCATGATCCGTTCGTGTACCTATAGATGGCCGCATATCCATCTAGACTAGACGCCTGATTTGCACCGACGAGTGCCGTGTTTCCGTCGGCTGAAAACGCAATTGAAATACCAAACGCTCCGCCCCCAGAAGTGCTTATCAACTGCGTTGCAGCGACCGTGTCGTTAAAGTAAAACTGGGACCCACCGGTCGCTAAAAAGTTGGGGTACGATGCCGTGAACGTATTGATTGGTTGTCCGGTGGACATGAGAGATTGACCACCCACGTAGGAACCCAGAGTACTTATACTTATGGGTTGTGTCACAGTACCTGAAAACGTCCCGGTTTGTGCTGTCAGACTTGAGGCAAACACGTTGGTTGTTGTGATCGCATTAGACACGTAGACGTTTCCTACTACGGTCAAGTTCGAAGAAACAGCACTCGTCCCTATTCCAACATTTGACAAGTAATAGATGTTTCCCGTTCCCGTTGTCCATTGTGAACCTATGAACCCGACAATGTTGGTCGTGTAAATGTTTGCAATATTTGCGACAAAGATGTTGGCCGTTTGTTGGACGTTCAAATTTCCAGACAAAAATGCGTTCGATGTTGTTAAGGAATTGGAAACGGCTAAATTTGACAGGAGTCCTACACTCGTGATATTTGGTTGAGCCGCCTGTGACACGACCAGGGCGACATCGGCGTTTGCGACGTTCCCAACAAGGTTTGACGAATTTAGGTTTGAAATTCCAGACCCGTTTGACGCAATCAAGAGACCCTGGACATTGAGACCTGACAAAGTACCTACGGACGTGATGTTTGTCTGGGCGGCCACCGTAACGCTCTGTGCCGTCGGAACGGTTGAGACGTTTGCTCCATTTATGTTTGAAATTCCAGACCCGTTTGACGCAATCAAGAGACCCTGGACATTGAGACCTGTCAAGGTACCTACAGACGTGATGTTCGTCTGGGCAGCAACTGTAACGCTCTGCGCCGTCGGAACGGTTGAGACGTTTGCACCATTTATGTTTGAAATTCCAGACCCGTTTGACGCAATCAAGAGACCCTGGACGTTGAGACCTGTCAAAGTACCTACAGACGTGATGTTTGTCTGGGCAGCAACTGTGACGCTCTGTGCCGTCGGAACGGTCGAGACGTTTGCTCCATTTATGTTTGAAATTCCAAACCCGTTTGACACAATCAAAAGACCTTGGACGTTCAAGCCCGTCAAGGTCCCTACAGACGTAATGTTTGGTTGAGCAGCTTGGGACACGACCAGAGACACATCAGCATTTGCAACGTTCCCTACAAGGTTCGACGAGTTGAGTGAATATAGGGACGCTCCGTTTGCTGAGATATTTGAGACTGAAATTGAGGATGGCAAGTCAGCATTCACGAGGGCGCGGAACAGGGGTGCACCGGCCGACCCTGCAGATGGTCCGGCAAATACGTAGTTCTGTGTCGCCCCAGACGCCGTTCCTGTCCCACCTGATGATATGCTCAGAGGTGTCCCAAGGGTCAATTTGTCTATAGAAGCCCCGTCAACAACTGTAAACGCGTACCCAGGACTCGAAGCCTGGTGGATCGCCACGTTCCCGTTTCCGTCAATGACCATTGCAAGTTGGGTATGGTCCCAGAACTCAGCTACGTTATACGTCATGTTCGGAAACTCATTCTGGTTCACATACAGAGCGGTCGTTGTCCCCTGATTTGTAATTGAAATTGAGTTTGAAACCTGTGTGTTCGTGGCTGTAACGATAAAGGCGTTCGTAACAGTCAAGTTCGAGGCAATAACGTTTGCAAAGTTCAATACTCCTGTACTTGTGATGTTCTTTGCCGATATAGGACCGTTCATGGTCAACGCACTGAGTGTCGTTGTCCCATAGACGTTCAAGTCTCCAGCCACATTACTGTAGCCCATCTGGTATTTACAGAGTAAAAAAAAGGTGCGGAAATACCAGATGAGCACCGTGTTTCGAAACACTTCCGGGGGCTCTGCATTATTTAAAGCAACGGGGTCGGGACGGGCAACTTTTACTTCGTCTATTCCTACAAATCTTTACGCTTTCACGAGCTTTGTCTTTTCGAACGCGGGGGCGACGGGGAACATAGGACCCACATACAATCAAGTCAAGGCGGCCTACTCGGCAACGTCCTGGACTCAAAACCAGTCGTACTTGAATGTGGTGACTCAGGGGTTTCAACTCTGGACGGTTCCAACGACGGGCTCATACACGATTCAAGCGGCTGGTGCTGCCGGTGGGTTCCCTTCGGCGTCAAACGGTCTGGGTAACATCATAAGTTCTACATTCACATTTACACAGGGTCAGAAGCTTCAGGTTATCGTGGGACAAAATGGAATCAAGGGAACGAGTTCAGGTCACGGAGGTGGTGGTGGTTCGTTTGTTATTCAGGAGGATGGTACACTCATCTTAGCGGCATCAGGTGGTGGTGGAAACAATCAGGCTTCCGGCTCGGTCGGTCTGGGTATTTGTGGTGAATCGGGGACCTCAGGTACAAAAGATGGCGGTGGTCAGGGAACAGGTGGAACGAATGGAAACGGTGGCTCTATGGTCGGAGGGTTCACGAGTTCATACGGCAACGGAGGGTGCGGTGCCGGTGTCTTGTCGAACGGTGGGTACGTTACAGGGGGTGTGGCGGCTCTTCACGGAAAGGGTGGTTCGTCATATGCAAATGGCTTTTTAGGAGGATCCAGAGGTGGTATAGGATACACGTATCCCGGTGGAGACGGTGGGTTTGGGGGTGGCGGTGGCGGTGGAGGGGGAAACGATTCGCGCGCATGCTGCGGAGGAGGTGGCGGGTATTCAGGAGGTGCAGGAGGAATTCCCGTTTCTCAGTTTCAAGGAGGAGGGGGAGGCGGTTCATATTCCACAGGAACAATCACGGCCATAGGTCGATGTACCAGTAACGGCTATGTCATAATTACTAAAAATTAATTTTTTTCCCAGTATATAGTACCAAATGTCCAAGATTGCTGCGTTCGTCACTTTCTTCCTGGTTGCCAACCCCATGACCTACGATCTGGTGAGCAAGCTGCCCCTGATCGGCGACTACGTCGAGGACGCTGCAGGCCGCCCGACCCAGGTGGGTGTGCTGCTCCACGCCCTGGTGTTTGTGCTGCTGCTGACGTACATCTCTAAGATGCTGTAAAGGAACCAGTTGTGAAACAACTGAGACCAGAGTCCGTCATGTACGATTAACGTGTAGTGCGTCTTTGTCAATAGGAGTCTCTGAACACTCGATGACTCGCTCGTCAAGCTTATGAATCGCCTTTGTGATATCATCAACATAGTCCCAAGCAATTGTACACTCTTTGGTCTTTTCGTAGCGGGCACATAAGAACTGAGCGTGCCGAATCGCCAAACGACGCTTCTGGAGTAAGTGAATCCTTGCGGGCATGTACAATGGAAGACTCATGCTTGTTTTTACTCAAGAGAATTGTTCTAATACAGATTGAATAGCACTTTTAAAAGCATTCTTTACATTCTTAAGACCTCTGTACTC
>Ga0213921_1000592_pt1 | contig 11379 bp, 24 predicted proteins | sample McNCre2017MG_FD_165041 | JGI IMG/M metagenome (GOLD analysis project Ga0213921, IMG submission 165041) | Freshwater microbial communities from McNutts Creek, Athens, Georgia, United States - 20-17 MG | ecosystem: Environmental > Aquatic > Freshwater > Creek | place: USA: Georgia | collected...
GAAGGTAAGCGCAAAGGTAGGAGCAGCAACTGTTGCTGCACGCATTGCAATAGCTAATGCGATCATGCCTAAGAAGTTTAACTATCCCGCCAGGTGAGTTATAGCTCCCTGCCAGGTGCAATGCCTGGCTTGGTTATTGCCTGCAGCGGAGATGGGCACCGCACAATCCAGTGCAAATCATGTACATCATCTTTGTTAATGGCGAAGAGCATAGCTGCTACGGCTCCAACGAGTACGTTGAGGCTATGGAAGAAGCTGCTCAGCTGGACTTCATGTACAACTCACCTGAGTTGAATGATGGCGTCCAGGGCAACACAGTGGTCAGGCTTCTGACAGTATCAGGTCGCATCTTGTCTGATGCAGAGCTTGATGCTCGTGCAGCTATGGCTGACTAGCTGATCCGTATAAGCGGGAGGCAGGGTGCAAACCCCTGCTCAGTTATTGCCAACCACTGAGGTTGGCTTACACCAACGCAACTCATGTTTATCTATCAACCAAAGGATGCTACTGATCGTGTCGTATGGTACGGCGGTGAGTCTACTCAACTGCACTATGAGCAGCAAGTAGATGGATGGAACGGCAATCCTGATTGGATTGAACGTTCAGTTCGTACTCTTGGTGGTGGTATACCAGCAGGAGTATCTGAACTACAAGCCGAACTTATCGACTATTACAACTACTGTCAGTGCGCAGTTAACTACGAAGACTGACTTTGGATTCTTTATTTCAATCCATTCACACAAATGGAACAAAGACAATCATCAGTTCTAGGAACTCTAAACATTATGTGATTTCCAGAACAACAATCTCTATCACCACATTTCATACAATTATCACAAACCCACTTTTTTTGATTACGACATTTGACGAAATCTTCAAGAGTATACTTTTGAAGAAGGTTAGACATCGGTTTGGTTGTTTATGAGAGTATCATACAACTCCCAGAACCCGATGGAAGGTTTCCTACAGGACTCAACATCCTGTCACTCAACTCAACTAGGACTCAACCATGACTCCTGCATACGTTGAAAGACTGCTCACCCAAGATGCTCGACTGCTTGCCAGGAGAGATTCAACGCGTGAGCTACCATGCATCGATTGGTCTATTGAAGACCGCAGGCAGAAAGCACTAGAGCTTTTCTTTGCCTGGCAAGATGGCATGGCACAATTTGAAGACCTTATTCCAGTCTGTATGTTCCTTAAGGTGAAGGTTGATCTCAACCGTGCTTTAATTAAGTGGGAACAAGAGTACGGACTGGAAGACTGACTCCTGTACCTAGCCCTTCCACCGAAAGGTGGTGGGTTTTCTACAGGACTTAACATCCTGTCACTCAACTCAACACAACGGTCATGTTTAGTAACACCATCATCGGTCGCGTTGTTTACATGGAGCCTGCTGTGCATGAAGGCAGGGAATTCCTGGCTATCAAGCTGGCAGTATCCGATGTATCTGGCAACGAGATCCGTGTCAAGTTCAACAACGCCAATGGATTGTTTACCGCATATAAGAATGGCACACTCGTCATTGGTCACCAGCTAATCCTTACTCAGTTCGACGTTCGTCTTAATAGCATTCGTACGCATTACCTCAAGGATGAGATGCTTCATCAGTTGAAGTATCCGGAGATTGCACTGACGAAGGTACGAGCTGTTATGGGTTCAGCTCCAAGGCAGAAGGCAGAAGTGCCTCATGCTTACACCGATAACCAACAGGTGGAGGAGATGGCACCATACGCTGGCGAACCAACGCTAGAGACTGTACCGTTCTGAAGTCTGCACTTAACCCTTCTGTCGAGAGACAGTGGGTTTTCTGCAGACATCTCACCAAAGGTGTCTGTACTATCCATTAGCTCAACTTATGAAACACATCGTCAGGTTACGACCAGGACGCTATGTGCAACTTGATTCTTACGGTGAGTCTTATGAGACTCCCGGTAGTCAGTTGCTTGTCCTGGTTCTTAGTGTACTAATCAGTGCGCTCACCGTAGGTGCACTGTTCGGAGCTGACATTACTCAATTCAACCCACAACACAACAATGGCAATACTCAGCGTTGACAACCAACTGGTTATGCAGCGCATCTTGCAGTTATGCGAGGCGCTGGAAAAAGATTTTAAACGTCGCGGTAACGTAACGGTTATCGACTATGAATTTCAGACTGGTACCAAGTACTACAAGATTATTCAAGTGGATAATCCTGGGATGAGGTATCAGTCGAGAAGTGTACATGCCTTTGTTGATCGCCAGACTGGTGCTGTGTACAAACCAGCATCTTTTAGAGCACCAGCAAAGCACGTACGTTATAACCTCCTAGATGATGCATCGTTTGAGGATTGTCTCAAGCGTGCTGATTACACTGGAGGTTATTTGTATATGAAGTGAGACTACTCATAACTGGAGTGAAATCACCCCAGATTTGAGTAGGATCCCCCTGGCCCCCGGCCAACAGCCGGCACCAGGGATATGGCTGTTTAGTATTTGACTTTACTTTATTAAGTATTTGAGTATTTGACGTTTATTCAATTTACTTATATGGATGGACCTGAGCATGTCCTTAAACTGCTCAGCAAACTTATCTATCACACACCATGAACAATCTTGATCAGAACTACAACGCTGACTTGCTTGATGCCATGGCTGACATGGCTTATGAAGAAGAGCAAGCCATGCGTGAATCAAATGAAGATGACTGGAGCTTTGTAGATCGAACCAATGGAATTGTATCGGTAGATCTACTTAATGACAATGTAAACTTATTTGAAGACATTATTTATGATGACGAAACAAACTGATCCCACAATGGATGACATAATTATTGTCATTCTTGCAATCGTTTCAATCCTAATTACTGAACTAATCTCATGCTTCACCCCAGCACCCAAGAAATCGCTGCAACCTTCGGGTACCAACCCTTCGACGAAGAAGAAGGTCAGCAGCAGTTCCAGGCAGAGTGCGACTTCCAGGACGCACCTCCAAACGCCATTGCCTGCACTGGTAGCGTCTACAGAAACAAGCAGGGAGTCCTGCGTTGTTACTGGATTCCAGCCGGAGGCAACTACTCGGCAGAGGAAAAGGACGAGCTCACGGGCTGGTATGACATCCCAAGCAACGAAGACATCGAGGAGTGGGTGTTCGACAGCATCTGTTTCACACCAGCAGATGATGAAGTAGAACCAGACCACCCCGATAGCTGGCTCTCAATCCTTGGATTGATTTAACCCAGGCGTTCGCTATTCGCAAATAGCGAACAGAAAGGAGCCAAGGGGTCCTGCCAGGCAACTACTGGCCTACCACTTGCTTGACCACACTACCTGGATCTAATCCAAGCTTTATTGATGCAGAAACTAAGCGTGCAACAAGCTCACTTTCTTGATCACCTGCTGCAAGTTTCTTGCCAGGCATCATTGTTTTAGCTAGCTGCACAGCTTCTGAGACAGAGGCTTGTTGTGAGTACTTACCTGCTAATTTTATTTGACAGATCCTTTGTATACCATAATAAGTCAGAAGGTATTGCCAAACACAAGACATGCTTCAAACTATGTGCACAACATTGTTATGCTTGACTCAATACTTTGGATCAGGCACAACATACACACATTCATACAACGCAGTTGCATTTAAAGTCCAGAATACTTTTTACTTTTGTACCAAGGATTCTGGACTATATAACTGTGTTGTCAATCAAGGACGATACCAATGAGGATTTGATTGTTGATAGTTGTAGATTGTCTCCTCTCTCAACTGCTGTGCAGGGGTGAGAGGACTTTCTACCCTATACTTATCTCCACCTGGTCCCAGGAACTGATTACTTGTTTTAATAGGTTGTGGCTTTGCGCCAAACCTAAATCTTGCTTGAATAGAAGGATCTATTACTCCAATATTTAGACCAAAATTATTTCCCATCACGCCAAACTCACCCGTTAATGGATTTAAGTTTACAGATCCCGTATCATCCTTGAATTCAAGTGATCCACGATTAAGTAAACTACCGAACACATTGCCTAACTGTTGTACGCCACTAGGTGACATTGGATTATTAAACTGTGTTGAGAACAACGCATCTTTTATAGCTGGGCTCCAGGAGCCTGCTAATTTATTAATGAAGCTAGGCATTTGTATTACTTGTTTTATTTATTTTAAACCAGGGGTATTGCCAGATAACTACTGGCCTACCCCCTGCACCCCCGGCAGAAGTACCAGGAGATAACCTCTATTAGTAACTAACCTAACCAATGCATTAAACCAATGGCACAAACTAAATCATCTCAACGTAAACAACAACCATCTCCTGATTATCCTCAAGGTAAACACACAGTTACTTTCAATGATATAGATGAAGAAGATTGGTGGTTAATAACTAATTTGTTTAAAGGACGTATTGAGTATTTCATACAACGTTTGCAGGAGATTCAACAGTCTAAAGATCCGGATCTAATACGCAGAAACACGGAGTGGCTGGAGGAAACAATTGAACGATTGGAGACAAGACTTTATGAATTTGAAGATCAAATCAGCCCTACATACTTTAAACGTAAGCGTGCAGAACATGCAGCTCGCTTAAAACAACTCAACAGCTAAACACTGGGCATTCATGTAAGTACATGATGTAAGTCCCAGGGGTTTAGAAATTACTCAACACACTCACATCATGACAAACAAAGGTTTGAAGTTTAAACCAACCATCTACAAGAAATCAGATGGTACAGAGGTTGTATTCCAAGTCAATGATTCCACACGCATTGACATGATCATTACAGAACTACATGCTATCTATGCACGTGAACAGAAACGTGACTTGATGGCACTGCACCTTCCATATGAAGCACCTGAGTTGCTGCTGGAAGCTATTGGTCTGCTTGAGAGAGCAACTGAGTGGGGTGAACCAACAGACGATGGTCTGTGCGGTGAGCCACCACTGACCATGGCTGAGATGCACTCAACTGTATGGAAGGAACATCAAGAAGCACACCGGTAACCATTCACATACCGCAAGGTTAAGAACTGGTTAACACAGTGGTCATGGCTTGACACCAACCGGTAGACTGGCCATGACCACACACTCAACCTCCACAAAACCTACATCAAATGTCCGACAAAATCAGCATTCCAAACTCAATCAACTCCAACAATCTTGCTGCAATGCAACTTGTAGCCAAGATGAAAGAGTCTGCAGACAAGCATGGTATTGGCTTCATCGGGGGATTTATATCACCCGATGGAGAGAAATTTATTATGACAAATATGGACGATGAAGATTCCCAGGCTTTGCTGCCTGAGAATCTTAAGTGAATCTTAAATTACACACTTGAAAACAATGGATGATCGTGAAGCAATGATCGATGAGATCATTGATAAATTCAACTTTGAGAAAGTGCATATTGCTATGACTGCACTTGATTGGAAATGGAAACCAACAGCTAATAACACATCAGCTGTTCCGTCGATTTCCAGGCTTAAGGAGATGGCACGTCACTTGTTGCGTGAATCAATCAAGCATAAGGTTGTAGGTAGCGGAGGTTTCGAAGCTAGGTACACACCCAAGGTTGATAATGATCCAGAGTATTTCTATTTGAGATTCATTCTTTGTGAAGCTGATTCCTATGATGACTGATCAAAAACATCCGATTGTTCCAGACCCGGAGCTACTACAAAAATGGTATGACGACAAAACAGATTACTTTATGGACATGATACGCGCCGCTCAATGGGGAGCGGATAAGGAATTGGATGCGTGCTGTGAGTGGTTGCAGCATGACTATCCCAACATTGGTGCAAACGCACTACGCACCTCTCGCCGCCCCAAGCCGCCGACCTTGAAAGAGCAGGCGTTAGCAGTGCTTGAAGAAGAACCTGAAGATACTAAAGAACTTATTGTGTTTGATACTGATCAAGTTAATCTAATCCGCCGCGCACTAAAAGCTCTGCCAGATGACTAAACCTAAATCACCAATTAACTTTGATCGAACTATCGCTGGGTTTAATATCACAGAACATGGTATCAAATCATTTACCAAGTCAATTAAACTTGGTCCATTCCAGGTAACACTTAACGCCAGAGAATCTGGTGTGCGTGCATCTGTATCATTACCTGGTACAGGACTATCACGTCGTAACATCAAGTTACTTTGATTGACTCGTCCTGGGCATGACATTAAACTGCCTATGTTCACTCAACTTAAATCACATGGAACCAGGACTTACTTTCTTTGACAGGCTGTCAATTGCGAATTGCGCCAAGCAACGAGCAGAACAGAACTGTTGCGACAGACGTCGTTTTACCGACGAGTTTTTCACTGCACGCATGTGGGCTCGCTATCGGTGCTACATCACACGTGAGATTCAATTCGTGGAGCCTGATTGATGTCTGTACTTGCAGTCGAACACACTACTATTGATGGTAACGATGTTACTGTTACAGCAGTTGTTGATGAGATGCGTTTGCTTTATCGAGCAACACATCTCGATCCTGAAGAGTATGCTCCTGCATTGTGCCAGGCATATTTCACAGTGGATGAGGGAGAACAAATCCCTACTGACGAAGATGGCTTCTGTCAGTATCTTGATTCACTCAATCTTGACTGGCAACTACTCCCTATAGAGAACGACTGATGATTGGTTTCTCACTCGAATTCAAACGTTGGTACATTGTTATCAGAGGTCCTAAGGGCAGAATTTATTTGGCTGTTGGATTTGCTAGAAGCATGCCTGTGTTTACATCAACAGGTACACTGACCCTTGATGAATGCATAGATGACAGTCACTCTGCAATACTTGCAGATGAATGGAGAGAAGATGAAGCGGATGAAGAATTTTTAAAACAACTGAAAGACATCCGTTGATTACACGTCCTGGACATGACGTTAAACTGTCCGCTACACTACAAACTCACTCCGAACTCACCATGGAATTTCAACTGCCCTCCAATCTCAAGACTACGCTAGTCCCTTACGATGCCACGCTTAAACAGCAGGCTAAACTTACCAAGCAACCTCGTACTAAAACAGCTAAGCCTAAGTACCCGCTTGGTAACGTTAATGATTTAATTCCTGAAGACATTGTTGATCCTGCTCTATTACAACAAACTGTTGATCGAATTAATAGTATCTATGCAGAGGATCGTTGTCAAATATTCAGATCAACAGACGAAGGTGTTAGGTCAACAGCTATCTTGTACCACTACGAACAACTATGGATAGCTGCATGGCTACCACCTAAAGGCGAAGAGGATGTATATGTATATGGATATGCTTATGCATTTAAAGATACAGAATCTGCACGTAAGTTAAATCGTGACTTTATTATTAACGATCAGATTGATACATTTAACAAGGTTAGTTACGGTCGCAGTCAATTCTTTGTACGCAAGCGTTACGTTACTGTAAATGATATCAAGAATGGTGATGACAAACGTAATTGGAATCACCGATATATTTCATACGGTAAAGGTGTAAACATTCGTCCTGTTATTACTTACTTTGAGAACGCATTGCGCCAAACAATTCCGCAATGGGAAGACTCACGTTATATCTTTGATCGCATCAAAGATTCATATATTCTTAATGTGTTGTTTGAAGGCAGAGAGAAAGTTCATTCATACTTTAAAGATAAGTTTAATATCTGGTTGCCTAGCGCCAGTGCAGTTATTGATCTTGTTGATAACAACATGGTTAATTTATCTGCAGCGCCTGCTAGTACAATCCGTCATATTATTGATAAACCATTTTTTCGTAAATGGATTCAACAACAGTGTGATGAAGTATTAGCTATTTATAACAACAAAGACAATGAATCACGTAAGGCTATTCAACGTCCATGGAACATAATTACTTTGTTACTTAGTCGTATTGCATATATCAATAGTATTTGGCCCGATTGTCCAATTGATTATTACCAAAACAATATTGATGTATTACTGACAACGGACTTTGGTTACTACCACAACAGTGCAGTTACTCAATGGCTAAATACATACATGCCAGTTGCTTCGTTCTTTAATATTCTTAATAAGTTTAAAGAGCAGAACACAGTTCAAGGTTATAGAAGCAATGAGACAGGCTTGACTATTGCCAATCTATATGACTGGCGTGACACGTATCAAATGCTTGATCAGATTCTTAGTGCTGACAAAACTATTGAACCGCCACGTCGTTGGCGTCTTAATGAATTCCATGATCATGTGCAAGCAGAAGCATGGAAGATCAAACATCCCAATAGTTCATTGCCCCAGGATTTATTTCCTGCTCCAGTGCGTATTACATATAACCAACAGGCCTGGTCATTCTTTCAGCCTATTGATACACATCAACTATCTAATTGGGGCCAGGCTGTACGTAACTGCGTAGGTAATGCATCTAGTTATGCAGAAGGTGTACGCAAGAAGAAACACTTTATTGTTCTGTGTATCATTGATGGCAAGCCAACGTTTACTGTGCAGCTTACCGTTGATAACGGCATGATGTCTGTCACACAAATCGTTGGCACATCTAATGCCAAGCTTAGCTCTGAGCAGCAAGCCGAATACACAGAAGCTTTTCGCCTTGCGTTGCAAGCACGGGAATCTGAGCTAGGATCAAAACGTTGAAGCCAACAGCCAGCATCCTCGTCACTGCTGGCTTTCATTCTTATGTCAGGGTCTATTGCTCCAAGTGCAAACGATGATCAACAGCCACTATCAGTGGAGGATCAGCGGCTGCTTGCAATGGCCCTGGCCAATCTTGGTGAATACCTTCATGACAACTCACCACACTATGAGTTGATTGAAGATCCACGTAACGATGATGACTATGATACCTGGGATGTGGGCATGGAACCACTTCCAGGTGATCACACTTGGAAATCAAATTCAATCAATGTCAATTCATCTGAAGTACAATGACAAAAGAACTTCTTGATCAAGCTTACCAGCTTTGCAAAAAGCTTGAACAGCTTTGTTGGAAAACATCAATAGATCAGAACGAATCTTTGTATAACCGTTGCAAAGAAGTAGAACGCAAATCCTGGAACAGATATGAACGGCGCTTTACAAAGTATCGGTCGAGTACTTAACCCATCTCGTTCTTCTATCACTAGAGAAGAGCTGTTCAATCAATTGTTTTCACAAGCAAAGCAGCGGTTTGCAATTGAACCAGGACCAATTGTTACCCGTCAAAACAATAGTGATTTAACACAGGCTTTACATAAGTCACAGCAATTTGCTCAACGTACTTTGCAACGGCATGTTGATGCTGGTGCACTAGAGCTTGATCGACTTCTTGGATCAGTTGGTATTCCATCTAACCTATCTGAAACACTTAAGTATCCAACAACTCATTATGTATTAGAGCCTGGTGTTTATTACAAACGTCAACATAAGTTACCTGCTAACCAGCCGCGCCCAACAATTCAATCTCCTGGTGTGATCCAGGAGTTCATTGGTTTTAAAGACACACCAATGATGGATTGGGATGTGGCTGGTCCCTATCATGCAGAACGCAATGCAACCATTAGACATCTTGGTGATGTTGAAGATCGTATTCAAAACTATCTGCAACAAAATCCTGAGGCAACAATTAAACTCTATCAATCACCAGGGGGATACCGTGCATTTGATTTAACTACAAGACAATCTCCAACACAGTACAATCGTGCGTTTGAATTATTGGATGTTGATCCAGACTATCGAATCATCTCTCAACAAAAACCTGATGTGCTTAAGTATGAAGGATCAATTCCTGTCAATGATACAGAACGTTTTAATGCACGTATTAATCCCAAAGGTGGGCGCGTTGATTGGGTTGCTCAACCGATTGCTGAAATCAAAGGAACACAAGCAATCGTGGACCCTGAAAGCATGAGACGTGTTCGTGTGTATCATGATGAACCAATTGAGAGGAACTTTTTGAGTGGACAAGCGCAAGCTGCTGGTATTGAAAAGGTGAGAGAGAACCTGCCAACAGCGTCACAATTTTTACAACAACAGATCCGTTCTTACTTGGGTTTGTAAGCTAAGCTTTGGTTGCGCCCGAGTAGCCCAACGGAAGAGGCAAGCGACTTAAAATCGCTACAGTGAGGGTTCGAGTCCCTCCTCGGGCATAGACCTGGGATGTCTTTAAACTCATCCAACTCTTTATTCAATTCAAACCATGGGAATCCTTAACGTATTCAAGTGCATTATTCCAGAGTTCCATGCTTATAGCGATGAAGACAAGCGCTATAACATTGGTGCTACATGGACTGGGCAAGATGGTTTGCATGACTATCACAACATTGAATTGAAGTATGTCCATAACTCTGAGCGTCTTGCGCTTCAGGGTGATCCACAACCTGATGGTAGCTGGAAGTATGTAGAACCCAATGGCAATGTCCATATCATTAGCGCTGAGCGTGCCAGGCATTTTATGGAGGCTACGCAACAAAATGCAACAATCATGTGCAACATGCTTGACCGCCTCAGAGATTTAGGTGTGACTGGTGAGACACTGGACACCAGTGCTGAACCCGTCTAGGATTACAACAGAATGTTCAGGCCCCGGCTTGCACCGGGGTCTTTCTCTATGACACAACCCAACTTAAAATCATGACACAACAACATCCCATCACTCCACCCTCAGAGCTGTTGCAGCAGTGGGTGGCCCAAATCTGGCATGAAGGAACACCAGTTCGAGTTGCATTGAGCGACGAACACATCGCCACCCGCGCCGCCCAATGGGGCTACCAGCAGGCCGTTGAAGAGCTTGAGGCGTTTCTAAGGAAAGACCATGAAAAAGGCTGAGATCGAGGTTCTGCGTGAGTACCTGCAACTCGACCCGGCAGTTCCCAGCGGGCTTCGATGGATCAAGTCAACCAACGGACGAATCAAGCCGGGACAGCCAGCAGGCTCTATTAACTCTGAGGGTTATTACCAATTTCGACTACATCGCAAACACTACAAATGCCATCGCGTGATTCTGCTTCTTAACGGGATAGAGCCACCCGAAGGGTGCATAGAGGTTGACCACCTCGACCGAAACCCTGCAAACAACCTTCTTTCAAACCTGCGTTGGGTAGATCGAGCAGCAAATGTACGAAACTGCGGTATCAAGGGCCGAATCCCATGGCGCTACGTTTCTCCTGCATTTGGTCGGCTGAAGTCTCAGTACGTCCATCCAATTACCAAACGCAAGATTCACGTTGGAACCTATGACGATGCCTACGAAGCGCATTGCCAAGCACTTGCTCACCGCCTCGAAAACCACTGGATTGCACAATGAAAACCGTAACTGAACTTGCACAACAAATTGCCGACCAGGAGCTGAAGGCGTGTTGTGAGTGGCTGGAAGCATACGATTACGACGAAGTGGGACGGCAATTGGCTGAGGTAATGCACGCCGCCCGTCGTCCCAAGCCCAAGCCGCCTACCTTA
>Ga0213921_1000608_pt1 | contig 11176 bp, 13 predicted proteins | sample McNCre2017MG_FD_165041 | JGI IMG/M metagenome (GOLD analysis project Ga0213921, IMG submission 165041) | Freshwater microbial communities from McNutts Creek, Athens, Georgia, United States - 20-17 MG | ecosystem: Environmental > Aquatic > Freshwater > Creek | place: USA: Georgia | collected...
GCTTGCAATCTCTTTGGAACGAAACGAAACGGAATTGAACGCGCCCGAGCTGGCCGAGGCAAAGACCGACGAGACCGGGTTGATCTTGCCAAGATTGAACACGCCAACTTGGGGGCAAGAGACCTACGGCCCTGAGGTTGCCGCGTGGGCCCGCCAGAACCTTGACCTTGAGCTCATGCCTTGGCAACGCCTCGCACTCGATCAAATGCTTGAGTATTTCCCGACCGACGGCGACGGCCACAAAGCCGGCGACCTCTGTCACCGTACCTCGGTTGTTTCGGTTGCCCGCCAGAACGGCAAAACGACGTGCCTCTTGGGGCTCATCGGTTGGGCTCTCACCGTCTGGCCCGTTCACCGCGCCGGCAAAGTTACGGTGATTTCAACGGCCCACAATCTCAATCTTGCTGAGGCGTTGTTTCATCAGCTGGCGCCGATACTTGAGGCTAACTTTGGTGCCGAGGCGTATTGGTCCTCGGGCCGTATGAGTCTCACTTTGCCCGATGGCTCATATTGGGGCGTACAGGCGGCGCGCCCGTCAAGCTTTCACGGCCGTAGCCCTACCTTGGTTATCGCTGACGAGATTTGGTCAATTCAAGAGTCAATCATTGCCGACGGCGCGGTGCCCGCGCAACGAGCTCAACGGTCGCCTCTGCTCTCAATGTGGTCTACGGCGGGTACCGAGGACTCAAAACTATTTCAGCGATATAGGACTCAAGGACTCAAAGCAATTGACAAAGGCGTACCGTCAACTTTGCATATGGCGGAATGGTCGCCGAGCCCCGACGCGAATACGGCGAGCCTTGAAACTATGAAAATGGCAAACCCCGCCCTCGGTCATACAATCACCCTTGATACTTTGATTGAAGAGGCCCGCGACCCCGCCAACCGTACCGCTTGGTTGCGCGGCGCTTTGAATATGTGGGTCGCGACCGCCGAGGGTTGGTTACAGTCTGGCTATTGGGGCCGTCAAGTTTACGACGGACCGAAACCGACCGACCCGCTAGTTCTCGCGGTAGAGGTTGACCCCGACGGCGGTTTGTACGGCGGGGTATTCGGCTACCAATTGCCCGACGGCGGCGTCTATGTTTCGCAAGCTCTCGTCGCGTCAACGGCCGAGGAAATGTGGCAAACCATAGAGCAGATTTTGCCGAGCGGTTGCACCCTCATAGTCGGCGCGTCGCTCGAGTTAGCAATCCCGCAGAGCTTACGCCGGCGCTCACAAATCGCGGGTTTCGGTGAAGTCACCAAGTGGACTATGCCGGTCAAAGCGATGATCTTAGAAGGTCGGCTATGGCATGACGGCGCGCAAATGTTGAGCGAGCATGTCGCTCGAGCGGTAGCGGTGCGGACCAACGGCGGGAACAATACGACGCTCTCAACGAAACGGTCGCCCGGTCCTATCGTGCTGACTCGCGCCATGATTTGGGCGGCCGCTATTTGTACTCAGAAACGCGCACCCGGTAAGCCGATGATTGTTGCCTCTAGACGAAAATAATCTCTCTGATTTCGCTAGTAGAAATCTTTTGCAAACTGTGGGAGACTCGGGCGATGGCCATTTTCAAGAGACGTCAAGAGGTGCAAGCTACTTGCTCGCCTACTGTCGTATCTGGCAACCTTGGCGCGATCGCAAACGGCGTCGGAACCGGGCGCGATCGGGCCATGAGGCTACCGACCGTCGCCAGATCGCGAGACATTAACGCGTCGCTGATCGGGTCGCTACCAATCCGTCGGTACGGCACTCAATGGAATGGCGAACAACTTGAGGAAATCGCGTTACCGCCCGAGCCTTGGCAACTACGGCCCGACCCCGAGTCAACCCGTACTCATATGCTCAGCTGGCTCTACGACGATATGCGCTTTTACGGTTTCGGCGCTTGGTATGTCACCCGCCGTTATGCCGCTACGGGTTTCCCTGCCGAGTTTAAGTGGTTGCCCGCCGCTTGTGTTCAAATCGTTTCACCCGCGACCTACGGTAACTACCCCGTCGGCGGTGTAACCGATATCCAATACAACGGCGTCTCACTACCGAAAGACGATGTGATTTTGTTTTTCTCATCGCTTGACCCTTTCCTAGAAACGGGCGCTCGAGCGGTCCGCATTTCTGAGCGTCTTGATACCGCCGCTGAGCGTTTCGCTTGTACCGAAGTTCCCGCTGGCTATCTACGGATTACGGGCGGTGAACCAATGAGCTCAGAGGATTTACAACTCATGGCCGACGCTTGGTCAGAGGCCCGCCAAGCCAACACAACGGCGATACTTTCCGAAAACCTTGACTATGTGCCAACCGATGTAGACGCCTCAAAAATGCAACTTACCGAGGGCCGCAACTATGCCGACCTCGCTTTGTCGCGTTGCATGGATACACCCCCGTACCTCGTCGGCGCGCCAACGGGTACCGGCATGACCTACCAAAACGCGGTACAAGCCAGAGGCGACGCGATCATATTTGGCGCTCTGCCTTATATTGAGGTCATTGAGCAAGTTTTGTCTAGCGACCGCGTCACCCCGCGCGGTCAAATAATCCGTCTTGATCGGTCGGCTTGGCTAGACAATCCTCTAGATAACAACGCCGAAACGCCCGCCGAACAACTACCCCAAAAGGCGAACGTATGAAAATTGAACTCTCACAATCTTTTGACATCATAAAAGCGGCCGAGGGCGACACACCCGGCCGCACCTTGTCGGGCGTTGCCGTACCTTGGGACTCGGTCGGCAACGCCTCGACCGGGCCTGTCAAGTTTCTACGCGACTCAATCCCAACCGACGGACCCGCGCCGAAACTTTTACGCGATCACAATACGGCCAACCCGATCGGCTTAGTTAACGCTCTGGTCAGCACCGAAACGGCAATGTTATTCGATGCAAAAGTGAGTGCCATTCCCGAGGGCGATATCGCGTTACAGCTCGCCCTAGACAAGGTGCTAGACGCCGTAAGTGTTGGCGTTGACGTGCAAGAGTTCACCTACGACGGTGACGTGCTTGTAGTGAGTAAAGGCGTTATGCGCGAGCTCTCATTGTTGCCCTTTGGCGCGTTCCCCGAGGCACGCGTTGAAAAAGTCGCCGCCGCCGAAATTGACCCCGAAACGGTTGACGGCGAAACCGACGAAAACCAAGAAACAACCCCCCAAGAACCAACTAGCGAAAGCGAAAACGAAATGGAATTAGAACAAATCAACGTTGAGGCCGCTACGGTCCCGACCTTTACAATGGCACCGAGCGCCCGCAAGGTTTCGGCTGCCGAATACATAAGCGCCGTTATCACGGGCGACACCGCGACCGTACGCGCCGCACAAGGAAACTCGGGCGACATTCCGGGCTTGTTGCCCTTGCCGGTGTCGGGCCAAGTGTACGACGGACTGTCAGCTATGCGACCTGTGATCAGCGCACTCGGCACTCGCGGTCTTAGCGGTAGCGGTAAGCAATTTATCCGACCAAAGATCACCGTACGGCCAACTGTCAATGCACCCGGTGAGGGCGTTGCGTTCAGCTCAACCCCGCTCGAAGTAACCGACATCGTTTTGACAAAAGTCCTCTACGGCGGTTTCATCGTGGAATCAGAGCAGGCCATTGATTGGGCAGACGTTGACCTCGTCGCTCTGTACATTGACCAACTCGCCAAGGCTTACGCCCGCCAGACCGAAAGCGTCGTTTGTGGCGTCGTTGAGGGCGGCACCGGCTCAAGCGTTCCCGTAGCCGATTGGACCGACGCCGCAGAGGTGCTCGGTGCGATCTACACCGCCGCGACCGACATTTTCAGCGCCTCGGGCGATATGCCGACTCACTTGTTCGCAAGCCCCGACCGCTACAAAGACGTCGCCGTACTCGAGTCAACCTCTGGCGATTTCTTGTTCCCATCATTGAACCCAAGCTCGGCTTTCGGTTCATTGTCGGCCGCCTCAACCGTCGGAACCCCCGCAGGCTTGACCCTCGTTGTCTCTAACGCTTTCAGCGCTGGCACCTTGATTGTCGGCTCGGCAAGCGGTGTCGAAGTCTTTGAACAGACCAAGGGCTCAATTGCCGTCAACAAGCCGTCAACGGCCGAAATCGAGTTGGCATGGCGCGGTTACATGACCTCGCACGTCATTGACGAAAACAAACTCGTCGCAATCGTCAACGACTGATAGCAAGCAACTAGGCAAAGGGCAAAGTATGGCACTCGAAAAACTCGTGACTCACGGCGTCGCGGTCTCGGGCGTACATACTTTGACCCTTGCCAATGTTGACGGCCTCTATGTTGGCTATAGCGTCAAGTTTGCCGGGTGCGGTGTCTTTGACGGTACGCACGACCTCACCGACGTGGACCCCGTCGCTCTCACCGTTGAATACACACAAGGCAACCAAACTCACACCGCGACAGACCTACACGGTCAAGCGTCGGTCATCGTTGAATGGGCAGACACCGACGACGTCACAACCTTTCTAGGTGTAGCTGGTGACGCCGATTGGCTTGACTATTGCACCGACGCCGCTAACGAGTTTTGTTGGGGCCGTCGTCAAGCCGCTAACTATCATTTAGATTTACCGACCGTCGTACCAAACTCACGCGTACTTGAGGCCGTCGTGCTCTATGCCGGCGCCCTCTACCGTGAACGATCGTCGGTTGACTCGTACGCGAGTTTTAATGAAATGCCGATAAGCCCGCCAATTGGCACTATGGGCCGTGTCAAACAATTGCTAGGCGTTGAAAGACCGAGTTTCGCATGAGCGGGGCTCTCAATGCCGCTTGGGATATGTTGACGACCGCGTTAGACGACGCGGGGCTCAACGTCACTCAAGACCCTCGTAATGTCACCCCGCCGTGTGTGTTGCTTGACGCGCCTAGTTTCACGGTCCCCAATTCCAAATCTGTCGTTGTCACAATTCCTTGTATGGTCCTCGCGCCGCCCCCCGGCAACTATGAGGCCGTCAAGGTCATGCTTGATGATTGCGACATAATCGCCGCGTTACCCGGTGTGCTAGTGGGGTCTGGCTCACCAATGGTTTACGAATACGGCGACGCCCAAATACCCGCCTACCGATTGAGCATTGAGCTCACCGTAATTAGATAAGGAAACAACCAAATGACAACTCAGATTTTTACCGGCAAAGATATCACTATCAAGATTGCCGGCACCTCATACGATGACCAATGCAACTCGGCAACGATTGCCACAAACAACAACTCGGTCACCGTTCAAACATTGGCGGGACCGGTTAGCGCTCAATTGCCCGCCTCGTATGAGCTGACAATCACCGCATATCAAGATTGGGGCAAGGCTGGCTCATTCTCTGAGGCTTTGTGGGCGGCCGCGTTGACCGGTACCGTCGTCGCTTTTGAACTTTCGCTCGGCACTAAAAAGCTTTCGGGTAATTGCGTGCCGATGTTTCCCGACGCCGGCGGTGCTGCCGACGGTGTGCTCGAGTTCTCGTTGACTCTGCCCATCTCTGGCGTTCCGACCTTGGCGTGACCGTGACCGCCGTTCGCGGCGGTTGGACTACGCCGCCCTTAAAGATACGCATTGGCAATATCATTAAGGGCGCCAAGTTTGAGGACAAAAGCGCGGCTACCGCTTTCGCGGTACCGATCGCGAAAACTCTAAAAGCTGAGGCGCTCAAAGCGGGTATCGCGGTCTTTGGTTCTGACCTCAGACCCTTTGCTAACAAGGGCGTCAAAGTGCGCGTCTATGACGAAATCCAATATGAGCAACCGACCGCGACGGGCGGCGGTTTCAACCTTTGGATTTTTCTTAAACCGGGTGAGCTTTGGGCGATCGGTGAATGGGGAACTTATGACCATTTGATCGGTATGCCCAAGGGCTACGGGTCAGGCCGTTCTACGGGCGGTAAAGCTCAGCTCTCGGCTTTTGGTCAACTTGAGGCTCAACGAAAGCGTCAACGTCGAATAGCGACACGAGCTGATCGCGCATACCAGACCGTCAACGGCAAAAAGGCTTTGAAAGCCCCCGGGTACGCTCACCCGGTCAAAGGCCCGATCTTTGTTAAAGGCATAAAACCTAGGGGCGCTATAAAATACGCTTTCAAGTTGGTAGGTCAAAAAGAATATGAAGTAGTTAACGACGCGTGGCAAAAGTACATGGTCAAAGAGATTTTGAAAAGTTGAGCAATGGCACAAGACCCGAAAATAACACTCAACGTAGACACAAGCGCCGCCGTCAAAAACTTGCTCGGCCTTGAGGAAACGGCGACCGACTCAGACCAAGCCATTGAAAAAATAGACGGCTCTAGCGTCTCGGTAGACACCTCAGCAACTCAGCGAGCTTTACAAGAGGTAGCCGACAAGCTTGACAAAGTTGACGCGAATAGCACGAAAGCGGGCAAGCAAGGCATACCCGTTTCAACTAACGCTTTTAAGGATTTGACCGAGGGTATCGGCGGACCGGCAAGCGGTGCGATCGGTTCACTTTTTGGATTTGGCGAAACACTCGAGGGCCTCGGCGATCTGGCTGAGGGCTTTGGCACAAAATTAGGGCTCACCGAAACACAAGTAGGCAACCTCACAACCAAACTCGGAACGGGCCTCGCCGCTCTCGGTTTGCTAGGCGTCGGTTTCACACTTGCCCAAGCCGCCAACGAGGCGTGGGGCAACCAAGCTGAGAAAGAGGCTAAAAAACAAGAGGAACTCAACAAAGCAATTGACAACACCGCCGAGTCACTCAGAAATGTTGCCGAGGCTTTCCGAGAGGGCGACAAAGCTAAAGCGTTCAGAGGCATTGTCGAGGATTTAACGCCGTTGCTAGACAATATGAAAGACGCCGGCATAGACGCCGCCGACGCGGTTTTAGATATTGCTACGGGGTCAACGAGGACTGAGGACAAATTACGAGCAATGGGCCAAGAGCTCATCAGAAATAAAGACAAGACCGATGATTTGAGCGCGACAGATGTTGACTACCTCAAAAATATTGAGCTAGTTATTACCGAGGTTGAGAAACGCCGTCTCGGTATAGAACGAGCAACCGAGCAAGACCAAATCGCAGAAACCGCCCTAGGCCGTCTCAATACAACCGTTGAGGACAACACCGAATTACTAGAAAAAAACGCGACAACGCTTGAGGAACGCCGACAAAAACAACTCGACGCGATTGAAACAGAACGCGATCTCGAGTTGCAATTCTTAAACACCAAAGACGCTATTGAGGGATACGACGAAAAGATCGCGGCCGCCAGAGGCGACACCGACAAAATGCGACAAATCACGCTTGAGACCGCCGGCGAGGTTGTCAATATGGCTAAGGCGTACGGTGCGCTTGCGGGTCCTGAGGGCTCTATTGAAAATGTCAAAGCGACGCGTGAGGCGCTTACTTTCTTATCTGGCGATCTTGAACCGGGCTCGCCATTGCGTACAAACATTCTCGGGACTATTGCCGACCTTGCCAAGATTGAGACGGGGTTTGTATCTGGCGGTCCGATTACGGGCAGAGCTCTGAGCGCGAAAGAGGGCGGCGTAAATACGAACTACAACTCGAATACGACAATTAACGTGACGGTCACTAGCGCGGACCCTCAAGCGGTTGTCAAAGCTCTACAAACATACGTCAGACAAAATGGGTCTTTGCCCGCAAACCTAAGGTGAGTTATGGCGCGGTCTGAGTGGAAAGTAATTATCAACGGCACCGACCGTAGTTCAATTGTCTTGAACGCGAGTTTTGATGTTGGCCGTCAATCATTCCTAGATGATTTTGCGACTAACTACGCGACCGTCACGGCCCGTAATAACCTCGGACAATTTGACTCAATGACACCCGGTCAACTCTGCCGATTTGAACACGTCACAAGCTCTAAAGTGTTCCCGTTTTGGCTTGAGTCAATCAGCTATAACGACGGCATTGACGCTGACACCTCAACGGCTACCCTTGTCTTTTCTGACGTCATGGGCCGACTATCAAAAGCCTTAGGTAGTAGTAACACGCCCCCGCTCTCAAATTACAATGGTATGCAATTACTAAGCGACGTATTTACCAACGCTTTTATTTACGGCCAATACGCGCCCCCGCCCGATTTACTAACGCCAACAACGAATTACACAAATCACCAGCAATACGACATACAAGGCGACAAAAGCCTCGCCGAAATCGTCAACATAGTCCTAAAAAACGAGGGCGGCGGTTTCTATACCCAATACGTCAACCCGACAACAATCTGGTTTTACCCTTGGACTCAAGACATGATCTACCGAAACGTCGCCGGCTTTACTTTCGGGAACGCGCCGAGCGCCTCAATGCTTGTTTGGGACCAAATGACTCGGTCAAACTTTGGTGACCTTTTTGCAAATACGGTGAGTCTCAGTTACCAAAGGACAGATTTAGGCACCGCCCCCGGGCCATATAAAAACTCAACGAGCGTCAGCGCTTACGGTATCTACAACACAACCTTTGACAATTTCAACAACACTTTCAACTCTGGCGACCCGTTCAACCCGTTTTTTGGTATCGGTGACCCTCAACCCGCACAAGCTTTGGGCGATTGGTTCGCAACCGTATTATCAGATACCAACATTCAGACCTATCAAATCCGGATATCGGACTTCGCCCAAAACAACACGGCAATGAGCACTTTTGACTCTGCTATTGAAACGCTCGCCGTGTCAATGACCTCGTTGACATACAACAAACCGATCGTCGGCCTTGTCACCGAACGAGTCAAAGTAGAGGGTTACACCGTCACCATTGAACCAGACGTGACCTACTACGACATTTACTTTTCACCGATTACCATTTACTCACAACTCACGCTCGGATTGACGGAACAAGGCAAACTCGACACCTACCGTCTCGGGTACTAAGAAAGGACAACGCCATCGCTACTCAATACACCGGCGGGCTAGTTAGTGGCCAAGTGCTACAGGCCGCGACAATGAACTCAATAGGGGCCGTTTGGGAAAGCTACACCCCGACGCTGACTCAATCGGTCACGGTCACAAAAACAATCAACAGCGCCAGATATGCCCGAATACAAAAAATTGTCACTTGTGATATTTTGCTTACTTGTACTTCGGCGGGTACCGCCGCTAATGGCGTTGTCGTAGGTCTACCGATTGCGGCGTCTGGTACACAACGTTTGGTTGGCACCGGGTTTATATATGACGCCTCAACGGCGATTGTCTATAACGTAAGCGCGATAACCGCGTCATCGACGACGGTTCAATTCTTTTATCAAACCGCTACCGGTTGGGGATTTAGCCCCAATATTGCTCTAGCACTTAATGACCAAATCCGTATTCTTTTCACTTATGAGGCCGCATGAAAACTTGTATTTGTCAAAACGAAACTTGCCCCCAAAACGGCGTTGACGAGTTCTTTGCCGGCACCCCCGACCTTGTTTTTTGTGGGGTATGCCAGACACCGTGTGAGCTCAGCGAGGAATACCCCGACCCCGAGCAACCCGAAATGGGCAACTCGTGAAAGCTTTAGCACTTGTCGCCATCATCGCGGCCGCTCTCGTCTTTTGGGCGTCTGGTTGCTCTGATCGCACCCGCGAAACTTGTAATAGTAAGCCGACCGCGCCGAGGTGTATACGGTGAAACGGTACACAAACTCAGAAATCAAAGCCCGCCTTATTTTGGTAGTTGGTATTGCTTTGTCTTTGACATTCATTTTCTCAATAGTGGCGATTATCTACGGCGTCACTTTTGTTGTACAACCGCTCGAGGTAAGCCCCAATGACGAGGCCGCTTGGGGCGCCCTCTCAAGTATCTTGCTCGTACTCAGCGGGGCGCTCACGGGCTTACTAGCAAGCAACGGATTAAAAGACAAGGAAAAAGGAAACTCAGACGATGAGCACTAGACCATATACCGGGAATAAAGACGGCGTTTCACAAAACAAGCGAGCGGGCCTTGAGCACTTGGTTGCTTGTATCGAGTATTTGAGCGCCGGCAAGCTTTGGAATAACGGCACTCGAGTTGTTAGACCTATGCGCGGTAAAAGGTCTTTGAGCGTTCACGCGACAGGCCGCGCCGCCGATATCTCATACCGAAAAATGCCCAACGGCAAAGGCTCAAGCCGCACCTATTCGCTCGAATGGATTGACCTGCTCGTAGCCAATGCCGACCTCATCGGCTTAGAGCTGCTTACCGATTACTCGTACCCCAAGGGCAAGGGCGGCGGTCGCACTTGGAAATGTGATCGGGCCGCTTGGCTTGATAATGACCGAGGCGTAATTGAGGGCGGCGGTGACCCGTCAAGCGATTGGTTTCACCTAGAGCTGGCGCCCCATTTCGCCGATGACGTGCCGGCGATACAAAACGCGGTCAACCAAATTGTCAGCCAGATACAAGCCAAACCGTTGACGGGTGCTTGACAAGCCTTGAGCGAGTCGGTAGACCGTACCTAACCAACAACGACGCCCTCGGGCGTTTCCGACCGTTAGGGGTAACTATGACAACTCAGCCGTCTTTATTTGACGCACCCGAGCCGACACCTTTTGAGAAAGGTATGAGACGCTCGGCCGAGTCCGCCCGCAAGTGGACCGACCAACAAGTACAAGCGGTAGACCGCGCCATAGAGGTTTGTATACGCCTCTACCCGGAATGGACCGCCGACGACATTTGGTCAAAACTGCCCGCCGATTTCCCCGTCACCAAGGGGCTCGGTTCACGCTTAAAACTATTCACAACCGCCGGCAAGATCATGCCTACCGATCGCACCCGCAAAAGCACTCGCGGCGGCGAGCATTGTCACGGTCAGCGCCTCACGATATGGATTTCACTATGAACCTAAAACGCTTTTTTGCTATAGCTATATCAACCTACGGCTTGTGCTTTCTATTCGGTACCGCTTTTTCTGGCGACCCCGTAGACCTCAGCACCCCCGCCCCAACCTTTCAACCCGCAGAGCTCTACCCGCCAATCCAACAAGTAGCAACCCCGCAAGAAATCGCTGACGCGATCGCACTCGAAACAACAACAACCGAAACCCCGACAACGACAACGGCGCCGGCACTAGTCCCCGCCGACACACCGTGTGCGCAATGGGCTGACGAGGCGGTAGCGGGCGGGTGGCCCGCTGACCCGTTCTTACTTGTTGAGCTTTTGTCTGAGGCTTGGTCCGAGTCGCGTTGTCTACCGATCGGGCCTGAGGGGTACGGGTACGACGAATACTCAAAGTATTGGAACGGTCACGATTACGGGATAATGCAAATTAACCGACCCGCTCATTACAAGTACGTCGTTGAGCTCTA
>Ga0213921_1000609_pt1 | contig 11098 bp, 23 predicted proteins | sample McNCre2017MG_FD_165041 | JGI IMG/M metagenome (GOLD analysis project Ga0213921, IMG submission 165041) | Freshwater microbial communities from McNutts Creek, Athens, Georgia, United States - 20-17 MG | ecosystem: Environmental > Aquatic > Freshwater > Creek | place: USA: Georgia | collected...
ATGTGGTTTGGCCACAGAAGCGTTCGTAAATAGTTCAACCGCAAGCACTTACGAAAGTGCCCAGCGGCGCGGCGGCTCGACGCAAGTGCTTGATAGTCAACGACTTACAACGTGGCACGCAATCTGCTAGAGACGCAGCAAGAGCCATGCCAGCGCCGAACCAAATCACAATTTAATTAAATTAAATCCCTTGACACGTTTTTAACGAAATATCCCTTGACATGGTTCTGGACTCTGTTAGTATCTCTCGCATGAAGATTGAACTTGACTTTAAGAAAATCGTTGACTGTCGCATGGGCGGAATTGACATGAGCGATGCGCCCGACTTTTGCGACGCATACGTTGCCGAAGCTTGGCTTGACCTTGGCAATGGGAAATTCCGCGAATTGTCTGAAAAAGAGCTTGACTTTGTGAACGAAAACGCTGAATTCGTTTTGGGTGAAGTCCAAAAGTTTCTTTACTAATTCCTTGACAGCGGCAGAAAAAACCCCATAATCGCCCACATGAAAAACGTCGCTTACAAAAGAATGGCAAACGGCCAATCGGTTCAACTGCGGAACTATGACACGCGCATCGAAGCGGAAGTTCTGGTAATCTTCAACGCCATGCCGACGGTAAGCGACGAAAACGCCTTGCGGGCCGTGTTGCCTAAGTTGGTCCCCGGCTTTGTTTGGGAAGTGCGCAAGGGCCAAATTCACAATTGCTACGGGCCGGGTGGCTCTACTGCATTTTCCCTTGGCGCGGTCACAAAAAAAGCTTGACTTTCAGAAAAAATCGAATACCATAAACACCATGAGCAATCCATCCTACCTCACCGAAAAGCAAGCGAACAAACTGGCCAGCCTCAAAAAGTGGGGCGAGCGCATGACCTTGGCACGCGAACTGCTGGATGAGGCCAAGCAAAAGAACGAATCGCGCGAGGAACTTTTCTTCAACCACCGGAAGAACGTCAACTGAAAAAATCTATGATGGCCGCGATTTTCTTCTTGTTCTGTTTCGGCGCGTGTGTTAGTATCGTGAAAGGCAATTAAATGAAACCAACTCTTAAAAAAGCCTACGGGCTTTTCAACACTGACGATAGGGGGTACGCACAAGACAAGGCGCTGAAAATCGTCGCCATTGCTGCCGCCTTAAACCCCGGAGCATACCAGACGGTAAACACGTTGAAGCTCTTGCAATTCGAGGAAGTCGCCTATTCAATGGGTGAAGAAATCCGCGATGTCAAGAAAATTATCGGCCAATTCCCCGCATTCGTGCCGACGCAAGCCTTTTACCTACACCGTTATGAAAACGGATTCGACAAGAGCGAATTCGTCGTGGGGGAAGAAAAACTCATTGAATACATCAAAACTCACGAATACACGCCGTCAATCAAACGGATAGCGATTATCAAAGACGACGAGGGCGGCGCGTGGACGTTGCTCAATAGCGAAAACGTCGTCATTGAACCGTTCGCAATGACGCGAGAAATTGCCGTGGCAAATGCCCTTAACAAGCTCACGGAAGAAGAAAAGAAATTGCTTGGGTTGGCATAAAATCCTTGACAACCCCTCGAAATCTGGCAAACTCTCCCCATGAACTGCTACATTGTCGAATCTGATGAAGGGCGCTCCTATCCTTTCCCCGTGTCGCATGAGGGACTGGAAGGCGCAATCACCGAATGCACCGGAAAGCCAAACGGCAAAGTCTATCGCGTTCGGCCAAGCGAAGTCAACGAAATTGTTTGGGAAAATCGCTAAACTTATGCCCGACTCCCCCGAAAAAATCTTCATCGCCGTGTTGATGATTGGCATCATTACTGCTATCCTGTTCTCCGCGTTTAGCCACGGCAGGAACTGACGTAAACCGTTGCGGCTCAAGCACTTACGCGCGAGCCCAGCGGCGCGGCGGCTCGACGCAAGTGCTTGGTAATCAACAACTTACAGCATGGCACGCGAATTGCTATCAAGCACGCGCCGTGCCAAATAAAAATAAAAAGAAATCCTTGACACTTTCGCAAAAAAGCCTATGCTTTGGCCATGAACGAATTCGCTTCCCTCTCCGCCGAATCAGAAGTTGACGCGCTCGCCCAAATGTCCCCGTGCGAGCTGGCCGAATACGACCAGTGGCTTGACGATTGCGCTGCAAAAAATTCCTTGACGAACTAAGTTTTTAACCCTATACTCCTAAAACTATGTGCGAAGACTCCCCTTGCTGCGGTTGCGGGTGCGGTGACAAACCCGATGAATTTCGCGAGGCCGAATTGCGCGAGCAGGCATTGCTCGCCGCTGAACATCGGGGTTTTCCCGGTGACGGGTCTGGCGAGGATGACTTTGCGGACTATAATAACAACAAGAGGGACAATTATCGCAACAAGGGCAACGAGGATGCTGTCCTTGACCAGTGGTTTGAGGACCGATGCGACGGCGGCGAGTAAGCCGTTGATTATCAAGCACTTAGCCCCGAAAGGGGCGCAAGCTGCCCAGTGACACGAGCAGGAAACTTAGGGGTAAGCCCCGATAGTCGAGCGGGAATGTCATTGGGCAGCATCTTTTTTCTTGACATGGCGATTTTTTTCGCTATACTTTGCCCATGATTAAAATTCAAAGCGTCGAAAACGAAATGCTGGCGCAAGAAATTTTCTCTGCCGCCAAGTGGTTCTTCACCAACATCGGCCCGAATAAAAACCTTGACATCGTAATTAAATTCGGCACGTTTCAAGACCCATGTACCCTAGGGGATTGCTTCACTACTAACGGGGAGTTTATCATCACCATCAATCGCAAGTTTAGGCGCGCTTACGAGCTTTACGAAACGCTCTTTCACGAGCTTTGGCACGTTCGGCAATTCGTGCGGCGCGAATTATGGGGTGACGAAACGGGCCGCTTGACCTTCAATGGCACGGATGTTGCTCATATACCCTATCAAGACAGGCCGCATGAGGTTGAAGCGCGCAAAATGGCCAGCCTGATTCTCTCCGAATACCTTGTCGCAAATGCTTGATAGTCAAGCACTTAGGCTGCCGCCCCGGCCCGCTGCGCCTCGACGCAAGTCCTTGATAATCAACGGGTTACATAAGTGAATAAAAATAACCAACCCGAGCAGAACAACACTATTAAGGCGCTTATTAGGACTATTTGAGGTATTTCGGGCAAATAATTCTATTTGGGGCTTGACATTTTAATATCTATCGTCTATCCTTTGAGTATGGCAGTTGAATCTCTAAACACCTTCGACCAGTTCACTCAAGGCTATCTCACTGCTGCATATTGGACGGCAGACGAGCGCGGGGAGTTCCAAGGGCAAGATTACGACCAAACTCCGGGGCCGAAAACGATGCACGCGAAATTACACTTCGCCGCGCTGTGTCTTGCTAGCGTTTTGTGCAAACAGTTTCAAGAACAACACTCTGAATTGCTAGCGAAGGCTGGCACAGACAGCCAGAATGGTCACGACCTTTGGTTGACTCGTAATAGACACGGCTCTGGCTATTTCGATAGGGGCTACCCCGACGAAATTGGAGATGCCCTGACTGCCGCCTCTCACGCCCTAGGCGAGTGTGACTTATATGAGGGAGACGATGGGCAACTTTATTTTTCTCGTTGACATTAGCGGTAAATTAAAATATCATTTCGCCATGACAAAAAAACACTTCATCGCACTCGCGCAAAGCATCGCTAAAATTCCCAATATCGCCGAGAGGAAAGCTCTGGCCGAAAGCCATGCCGTACTGTGCGCAAAATCCAATCCTCGTTTTGACAAGTCGAGGTTTTTCTCCGCGTGCGGGCTGTAATTCTATCTGTCACAAGCTAGTTGTAAGCTCCTGATACCCAAGGACTTGCAGCCGAGCCCCGTGGCGGCGCAAATGTGTAAGTGCTTGACTATCAATGACTTACGAAAGTTAAAAATAATCCTTGACTTGGCGCTTTTTAATGGGCATTATATGGGCATGAAAGTTGCAGCAATCATCGCAGACAAGTTCATCACCGCAATCAAAACAACTAGCGTTCTGCCGTGGCAGCGCCAATTCACCGCGCTTCACCATTGCAACGCAGTGAGCAAGCGCCCCTATCGGGGGATTAACGTCCTCCTCGCGTCCTACTTCGGCAATGATACCGAATTCGTCACGTTCAATCAAGCGAAAGCGGCTGGCGGGACCATCAAAAAGGGTTCAAAGAGTTTTCCGATTTGCTTCTTCACCAAGACTAAGGAGAAGGAAGGCGAGCGCCCGTTCTGGTTTCTGCGCTATTACAATGTTTTCAACCTTTCGGATGTCGAGGGCGGCAACATCAAGCGGCGTGAAATGCCGAATAAGTCGTTCGCCCCTGATGCGTTGGCCGATGCCATCGTAAAAGCGTCTGGCGTCCCTGTCGAGCATGGCACAAATCAGCCTTGCTACATTCCAGCGGTTCACAAGGTTAAAATGCCGATGCCAGAACAATACAAAAACACGGCCAGCTATTACAAGACCTTGTTTCATGAAATCACCCATTCACTCGCAAAAGAAACGGGAATTGTCCTTGACACGTCTTTTGGCAGCGAATCTTACGGCAAAGAGGAATTGATTGCAGAATTGGGCGCGAATTTGTTCTTGACACACTGCGGGATTGACGCTGCGGGCCTGTTCGACAACTCGCAAGCCTACTTCCAAGGGTGGCTCGAAAAGATTTCTGGCGACCCACAGTTACTAATTTCTGCCGCAAGTCAAGCACAAAAACGCTTCGACATCATCATGGCTCGCATGAATCCTGCTGCTGTGGAGGCGGACGAAGAAGAAGGGGAGTAAAAGCTCAATCGGTGTAAGTACCTGATTATCAAGGACTTACATCGGTGGGCCGGGCACTTTTGTAAGTGCTTGATGCTCAACGGGTTACACAATTTCACCGCTTGGCTTGACTTGGCGATGGTAGTTCTTTTTACCGTCCTGTCGCACCATGAGGATGATGCACCCCGCACCATCATCTATTAAGCGCAATTCACGAAAACCTTGGGAAACGAGCGAAGCCTTGGACTTTTCTTGTGCGGGAGTCACGTTCAGCATACAAATACCATACACTCAATTATTAACAACGTCAAGAGATTATTTAGGGCTTGACTTTTAATTTCTTCTCAGGTAATCTTTATCCATGAACAGTGAACGGATGAACTGGTGGGTTATTGCGCAAATCCTTAAAGGGTTTAATGGTCGCCCCGCAAGAGAAGTCAGGGAAGAGATGACCAAGCTCGGGTGGCAGCGCAAAAATGACGGGGCCAGCTCGGTCTGCTATATCCACGCTGATTACGATTTCGTTCTGAAAATCTCTTACAAGACTTGGCTTGGAGCGGCGAAAGACGTTTTCTGCTCAATTATTGGGCTCCAAGAGATTAGCAAGCTCCCCGCCGCCGTTTATTGGGTTGCCAATTTTGAGGGTTTTTCTGCCTGTATCAGCGAAAGAATAAATACCAACCGGGAGATAAATGTTAAATGGTTTAATAAACTGAAAACGGCTCGGGGGCTGAATTCAGTCAAAACTTGGGAAATTCAGACCATTATCGAAGATTACATTACAGCCAAGGGAATCAATGTCTGGGATTTGCACGCTAATAACCTACAATTTAATGAGGATGGCTCTTTTGTGATTTTCGATTACGATTGTTTCCAAGGATGCGCGCCATATCCCATGTCATTTACTTGGCAGGAATTGCATGAGCATGTAATGAACACTGTCAAGAAAAATCTTGATGAAACAGAGCTTTTGATGAAGAAACTCAAAGAGCAGCAAATGGCTTGACACTAGCTGATGTTTCATGTAATCTTTAAGCGTTCTTTGACGGTGGGCTTCCGTTCGTTTTCTCAGTGGCGTTGAAACAGAGTCTAGTCAACCTGTCCCATTGAAATAAAAGTCTGACAGGCTTTTGCAACTTGAAGCTCATTCTCAGAGAACACCAATTTTTAATGGCTGACTAGTACAATGGTAGTACAGAGCGACCCTGCAAAGAGCTATGGCCATAGCTTATAGCGCCGTCCAAAAACGTATTGGGCGAGAATGGGAACCGCGAAGGCGCTGTGTTCGATTCCGGCGTCAGCCTCTCTCTAAACCCTTGATGCTCAAGCACTTGCATCAAGGCCCCTGCGCGCGAATGTAAGTCCTTGATGGTCAACGACTTACGAAAGTTGAATAAAAATCTTGACTTCATAAAAATTCACAGATATAGTCCTCATATGAGCATCAAAGCCCTATTAGAAAATGCAGTGGCCAACTGGGATAATCTCCACAAATTCGGGGCAATCTCTCAGGCGACTCTTTATGATGACAAGCTCACATTAAAACAGTTCAACGAGGCTCTTGACTGGCTTCTGTCTCATGGGGCAGAGTGGTGCGACAATGCCCAACAATACGCAGAAATCGGCGAAGAAAATTCCTTTCACCTCTGGCTTGGGGTGCCAGCAATAAAACTCCATTGCGGATTTTCTTTCCGGGGAGAACATGGCGAAAAGATGGCGGCGGCAATAAAGAAAAAACTTGACAAATAGTTAAAACTCCCCTAAACTAAGCGCGTGAATCAAGTTCTCAAATTCAATACGGCGGCGACCAAGGTTGGCTTTACGAGCGACCTTCATTTCAATCAGCAAAACCCGGACATTGCTATTTGGGACAAGCGGGGCTTCGTGTCCTTGGATGAAATGCGCGCTGGGCTAATCGCCGCAATGAAACCTTTCGACGTGATTATTCACGGCGGGGACATGACTCTCAACACTACCGAGGAGCAATTGATTGAAATCCTCGACCAGATTCCCGGCACCATCTACACGCTTTGGGGCAACCATCCCAACCCGCTTTGGAAGATTTACAAGCGCGAAGTCGCCGCCAAATTCGGTGAAGGCTTGGAAGTCTATCCTTTCAAGTGGCGCAACGTGGTTTTCATGGGGAGTCAAGCGGTCCTTGAAGTCAACCGCAAGACCATCATTTTGAACCATTTCCCTCTGCAAATTTGGGATGGGCGCAAGCATGGTTTCTGGCATCTCTGCGGCCATTCGCATGGAAGCTTTGAACAGACCCGGCCTGAATATCCTACGGATTTTCGCCTCGACATTGGCTGGGATGTTCACAATAAAATCTTGACATTCACCGATATTGCTGGCATCATGTCGGGGAAGTCAATCGGCCAAACTCTCGACCATCATTAAATGAAATCCTTCATTGTCAACGGGATTCGCGTCTGTATCTTTGATGATGGCATTATCCGCATTGAAGCCAAAGACAAAACTCAAGCTGACGCAGTGATGAAGTATTTGTTTGATGAAGGGCTTTTTCCTCTTGACGTTTTCAAATCTTCCAGATAATATAAACCCATGAAAGAACAACTCCGCCAACTCGCAATTAACCTGCTCGACGACCAACACGGCATCTCTGAGAACGCATACGGTGCGCTCATGGATACCCTCTCCATCGCTGATGTTGAGTGCGCCGACATTATGAAGTGTGCCGAAGCTGCCGATGGCCGCTTTTTCCTCCCCGAAAACCACACCCTCACCGCCTAATTCATGGACAAGCTTCTTAAAATCTTTCGTGGTGCGCCCGGCTCTGGCAAGTCAACCCTCGCCCGCAAGTGTGTCGCTGGCGACCTTCACGCAGTCGGCCCGTTTGAGGCCTGACGATTTCATGGTTGATGCCAATGGGAAATACGAGTTTAATCCCGCTCGCCTTGGCGAATGTCATGCCAAGTGCCGCGCTGCCGTTGAGAAAGCCATGCAACAAGGATTCGCAACAGTAGTCCAATCGAATACCAACATTAAGCGGCGCGAAATGCAGCCTTACCTTGACTTGGCCGACAAATATGGCTATGCTGTGCAAGAAATCATTGTTCGGGCCAACTTGGGCAACACTCACGGTGTCCCGGCTGACAAGGTTCGATTGATGCAATCCAACTTGGAATTTTAATTTAGTTGACAAACAAAAACAAACAAAGTAACATAAGTCCATGAAGAAAATCCTGTTTAACGTCATTGGTGTTTTGCTCGTCGTCGTTGCCGTCCTCTTGGGGATTGGTGGTGTCATTGGTGGCCTGTATATGGGTCTGTACTACGGACTGTACGGCGGTATCTGTGCCGTCATCGACGCCGCGCAGAAGGCTCCGATTGTCGGGTCAGACATCGCGTGGGGAGTCATCCGCATCATCTTCGCTGGATTGATGGGATGGGCAACCTGTCTTGTCTCATGGATTGCCGCCTTCGCGGTCGGTAAATTCGGGGCATATCTCTGCCATAATGCAGATAACACGCGCCGAGACTATCGCCGTTAATCTAAACCCCTCTGGCTCAAGCACTTAGCTTCGAGCCCAGCGGGCCGGGCCTAGATGTAAGTCCTTGACCATCAAAGACTTACACCATAGGCTTTAAGGCTTGCGCGTTGTCGGCTCGAACCAAATTCCCCTTGACAAAACCAATTCACCCAAAAGCGGGAACGTAATAAAAAGCGCATTAAACGCCACCATACTATCCTTGGCGAACATTTTCAACACTTCATCACGAATACGCTCGGTTGACACTCCAGCAAAGTCCTCATGCGAGAACTGTTTCATTGCATGAGTCACGTCACCACGAATAGCAAAGCCTTTCGTGATTGCGAAGCGAACGGCGCGAAAAATGCGCAATTTGTCTTCTTTGAAGCGGTCAAGGGGATTGCCGACGCAGGCAATGAGGCGCGATTTGATATGCTTGCGGCCATCGTGAGGGTCAACAATCTCGCCAGTCTCAACACACTCGGCAATCGCATTCATCGTGAAGTCGCGCCGTGCAAGGTCATCAAAGATAGTCCCCGGCGTCACGCTCTCGGGACGGCGACCGTCAACATATTCGCCATCTTTACGGCATAGCACGAAATCAGCCGCGCCCAAATTTGGCACAATTGCCCGAATCGTCAGAAATTCCGGCTTCTCAAGGAAAATCTGCCCATTAGAGTCAAGAATGTACTGACGGACAGCCTCGAAAGACGGGGCTTCAACTACAAAATCGATGTCCTTTGACTTCAACCCGAGAAGCCCATCACGGACGCAGCCGCCAACTTTGAAAATCTTTGTCATGTCGATATAGTAGATTACTCACCGGGCTTTGTCAAGCCAATTTTTTTCCATAGAGTGTTTATATGTTCGCGCCTATCGCACTCCTGATTAATTTCCTCCAAGGTGAAAGTCATCTTCCATCCCTCTCGCTCAATATCGGCTCGCATTGAAATTAACTCCCGAAGAGTTAAATGTTGAATGTTCGGCTTGTACATGGCGAGAGATTACTTGAAACTTGGGTCACTGTCAAGAGCTTCTATAACTTCGTCCAAATTTTTGAAGTCACCCTCTGTGAATGTCCTGTTAGAGTATAAAACGAAACGATTGTCACCCCGTCGCCTACGCTCTAGGTGGCAGTGTTGTCTGACGGCCCGTTGCTCAGTCCTTCCAAATTTAAGAGCGGCCACGTTTTTGGTCGTTTTGTATTTCATTGTCTTCCTCATTCTTACATATCCGGCACAAAATGTCAACCCCATTCATCGACAAAAACGCCCTATAGATATGGTCCCAATGGATAATCCTCCTATCGCAACAGTCGCAGACCTCATTAAGAGGCTCGTCCTTCAAGTATGCTTCCTTCTGCGTCATGGGTTAAATGTACCATGAGAGCAAAAGAATAGCAAGCGGCAAAATTCGCTTGGCTTTAATTCGCCATTGCTCTAATCTCTATCCATGAAACGAATCGCCCGCCAGTGCAAATTTCCCAAATTCAAGTTCTCTATCCTTCGTCCTCATCAAGTCATTAAAATGGGAGATAGATTCAACTTCTCCTGTAAGAAGGGGACTGCCGATAGTTGGATGGCGTGCTCTTCATCCATCGGTGACAAAGTCAAGAACTTCGACACCACTCGCCCTGCTCATACATGGACGGTAATTCGTCCGCTCTAATTTTAATGGGCGCGTAGCTCAATGGTAGAGCCGAATGTTTTGTGGGTTCGAGTCCCACCGCGTCCTCTTTTTATGGCTAAGATACTCCTCCTAAACCACAGAATGGAGCGCCGGGATGCCCGCAGGATTAAAAAGGGCATAAGAATGGCTCGTACATACATAGAGCGCAGGCGGTATCAACCTTGCGACCTTGGCTGTGGAGGGCAAATGAGTTGGTGCTCTTGCTGCCGAGTCTATTCTAATGACTGCTGCGTTCCTTATGGGACTTGTCAGTGCTCCTAAGCCCCTGCATATCAAGGACTTGCGCATAAGCGCGGGGCTGGGCCTCGCTCTAAGTGCTTGATGCTCAAGGCTTTACGAAAGTTCTTGACATTTTAATTAAAGTCAGGCACTATATCGTCAATGAAAGCGCAAATCCTCCCTAATGAAGTCGCCGTTCGCCACTCTGTCCGTCCTGACGTGGACCGCGAGTTTCTGACGATTGATTGCCATAATGGTTGGGATGACGTGAAGAAGCTAACGAAAAAAGTCTTGACATTTGAAGGGCGCAAATTCACCTTCACTGGCTGGAATTCCGACTCCTGCGAATGCTACTTCGCGCGGTCATTATCTTCTGAGGTATTAACTGCGAAAATTTCTTGACTTCTAGTTAAATTCAGTCTATCATTTCCACATGCAAATTGACCTGTCAACAATCGACCGTGAACAGTTTCTCGTTCAAGAGCGTATGCTTAATGGCGAGACTGTCTATCTGGTCAATCCACAGCATATTGGTGCGAAATGGACGCGCGACAATTTGCACTTTCGCTCTTCTGTCTGGAATGCTAGCGGAGAACTGATTTCCGCGTCTTTCAAGAAATTCTTCAATTGGGGCGAACAACCGGACCTCGCTCCAATTCCTTCTGACATTCGCAAGTGCGAGTTGGTAGAAAAATTGGATGGCTCTACCCTAGTCGTTTCTCGCTACAAGGGGAATGGAATTTATCGCACGCGTGGCACGGTAGATGCTACCGGCTTGGATAATGGACATGAGATTGAAGTCCTGCGCGCCAAATATCCTTTGGCGTTTAATAATCCGCTGTTAAGCCTTGAAAACTGCTCGTTCATTTATGAATGGGTTTCCCCCGTCAACAAAATCGTAATCAATTACGGAGATGAACCGGACATTTATCTCATTGGTATCATTTAC
>Ga0213921_1000615_pt1 | contig 11023 bp, 10 predicted proteins | sample McNCre2017MG_FD_165041 | JGI IMG/M metagenome (GOLD analysis project Ga0213921, IMG submission 165041) | Freshwater microbial communities from McNutts Creek, Athens, Georgia, United States - 20-17 MG | ecosystem: Environmental > Aquatic > Freshwater > Creek | place: USA: Georgia | collected...
GCATCCGGTGCAACACGTGCGAGGCCACCTGTCCGGTGGGTGCCATCACGCATGACAGCCGCAACTATGTGGTGATTGCCGATAAGTGCAATTTCTGCATGGCTTGCGTGCCGCCATGCCCCACAGGCTCGATTGACAACTGGCGCATGCGCCCCAAAGCAGCGGCCTATACCGTGGAAGAACAACTGTCGTGGGACGATTTGCCTGCGGCTTTGTCTGACAGCGAGTTGTCGGCCATGGGCGCTGATGCCTCTGCTGCACCTGCTGCATCGACAACACCCTCTTCTGCCTCGGCTGAATCGTCAGCCGGCGAGGGCGCTGCGTTTAACTCGGCCGCGTATGGCGCCACCGTGCCGCCTTGGTCGGCCGCACATCCGTACACCAACTTGCATGGCCCCAAAGCGCCGACCACCGCGACGGTGGTGGGCAATGTGCAAGTCAACGAAGCTGGCACGGCCAACGAAACCCACCACATCGTGTTGGACTTTGGCCATATGCCGTTTCCTGTGTTGGAAGGTCAGTCGATTGGCATCGTGCCCCCTGGCACCGATGCGCAAGGCAAACCGCACCACGCACGTCAGTACTCCATTGCTAGCCCTCGCAACGGCGAGCGCCCCGGCTACAACAACCTGTCCGTCACCGTCAAGCGCGTGGTGGAAGACCACGATGGCAATCCTGTCAAAGGTGTGGCCTCGAACTATCTGTGCGATTTGAAAACCGGCGACACCGTGCAAGTCATTGGTCCGTTTGGCAGCAGCTTCTTGATGCCCAACCACCCCAAGTCCCACATCGTGATGATTTGCACCGGCACCGGCAGCGCACCCATGCGCGCCATGACTGAGTGGCGTCGTCGCTTGCGTCAAAGCGGCAAGTTTGAAGGCGGCAAGCTCATGCTGTTCTTCGGTGCGCGCACACCGGCTGAGTTGCCTTATTTCGGGCCGCTCAACAAATTGCCCAAAGATTTCATCGATATTGAATTCACGTTCTCGCGCGAGTCCGGCAAGCCCAAGCGTTACGTGCAAGATGCCTTGCGTGACCGCAGCGCCGACATCGCCGCCTTGCTCAAAGACCCCAACACCTATTTTTATGTGTGCGGTTTGAAGAGCATGGAAGAAGGCGTGGTGCTCGCTCTGCGTGACGTGGCCACCCAAGCGGGCCTGAACTGGGACACCGTGGGCCAATCGCTCAAACAAGAAGGTCGCCTGCACTTGGAGACCTACTGATGGGCCAAGCATTTCAAACCCTCGCCATCACCCAACGCGGTGCGGGCGTGGCGCAAATCACCATGTCGCGCCCCCAAGTGTTCAACGCGTTTGACGAGGTGATGATTGGCGAACTCGACGCGGCTTTCACACAGCTGAGCCAAGACGATGCCGTGCGCGTCATCGTGCTGGCAGGCGAGGGCAAGCACTTCAGTGCAGGCGCTGACTTGCAATGGATGCAACGCGCGAGTGTTGCAACGCTGGAATGGAACACGGCTGATGCAGGTCGCTTTGCCAGCATGTTGCACCGCATTGCCACCTGCAACAAACCCACCGTGGCTCGCGTGCAAGGTGCCGCTTTGGGCGGCGGTGTGGGCTTGACCTGTGCTTGCGACATGGCAGTGGTAGCGGACAACGCCAGCTTTTCGGTGAGCGAGGCCAAGTTCGGCATCTTGCCCGCCGTGATCGGCCCTTATGTGGTGAACGCGGTGGGTAAACGCCATGCGCGTTACTTGGCACTCACCACCACACGTATCGACGCGGCCACCGCGTTGAGCATGGGCATGGTGCAACGCGTGACCACGTTGGAGGCGCTAGACGCCGAGGTAGATCGCGTGGTGGCCGAGCTGGTCGCCGGTGGCCCGCAAGCGCAAATTGAAATCAAATACCTGATGGACCAACTCAGCGTGGCCCCCGTGACTGAGCAGGTGCGCGAGCTGACCGCCAGCACCATTGCCCGTGTGCGTGGTACCGATGAAGCACGTGAAGGCTTTGCCGCGTTCTTGGGCAAACGCCCAGCACGCTGGATTCCTCAATAACAATTTCTCAATGAGCACATACAACTTGAACCAAGCCCCCGTGTTGGTGGTGGGCGCAGGCATCATGGGCATGGGCATTGCCCAAGTCGCGGCGCAAGCGGGCCACACCGTGTTGGTGTACGACACGCGTGCCGAAGCTGTGCATCAAGCCAAACAAAAACTCGCCGACAGTTTGGCTGCCTTGGTGGCTAAAGGCAAGATGACGGCCGATGGCGTGCAGGCTTTGCTGGCCCGCATCACCCCTGTGGCGCAACTGAGTGACGCCGCCCAGGTGAGCTTGGTGGTCGAAGCGATTGTGGAAAACCTCGCCGTCAAACGCAGCGTGTTCCAAGAGCTCGAAGGTTGGGTGAGCGAGCAGTGTGTGTTGGCGACCAACACATCTTCTATTTCTGTGACAGCCATTGCCAATGGCTTGAAGCATCCCCAGCGCATGGTGGGCATGCACTTCTTCAACCCTGTGCCCTTGATGAAATTGGTCGAAGTGGTGTCGGGCTTGCAAACCGATGCAGCCGTAGCCCAAACCATTTTTGATTTGGCAGGCGCATGGGGCAAAACCGCGGTGTACGCGCGCTCCACACCCGGCTTCATCGTCAACCGCATCGCACGTCCGTTTTACGCCGAGACCTTGGCGTTGTTACAAGAACAAGCGGCGCAACCCGCACAGCTCGATGCGCTGCTGCGTGGTGTGGGCTTTCGCATGGGACCGTGTGAGTTGATGGACTTGATTGGTCACGACACCAACTTCTCGGTCACGCAATCGGTGTTTGAAGCCAACTTCTTTGACCGCCGTTTCACGCCCAGCTTGGTGCAACGCGAGTTGGTGGATGGCGGTTTGCTGGGCCGAAAAACAGGCCGAGGTTTTTACAGCTACCCCGAAGGTGCGCCTGCACTGCCCGCCGTGAAAGTGGGCGTCGTGCCAGCGCAAACCCAATGGGTGGTGCATGGCAGTGGCGCCACCGCCGATGCCTTGGTCGCTGCCGTGAGCCAACACTTGGGCGGCAAGCCCGCTTCGCGTGCGCCGAGCAGCGACTGGGTGGGTGTGGAAGTGGCAGGCTTGGGAACAAGCATTCAACTGCGCCAAACCGATGGTCGACCTGCATGGCAAGTGGCGCAAGACGCTGCGCTCAAAGACGTGGTTGTGTTTGATGAATTGCCCACCGTGGCGGGCGGCGCGTTGGCCTTTGCCAGCGTGGGCCGCGCCGATGCGCCCGAGCTGGCGGCTGCCGTGTTGCAAGCCTTGGGCTTTGCCCCTGTGCCCGTGGCCGATGTGCCGGGCTTGGTGGTGGCGCGCACCTTGGCCATGTTGGTCAACGAAGCCGCAGATGCGGTGCTGCAAGGCGTGTGCACCCCAGACGGAGCCAACGCTGCCATGAAGCTGGGCGTCAACTACCCCGCTGGCCCGTTTGACTGGTTGGCTCGCATGGGCCGCACCCGTGTGGTGTCTGTGCTGCAGGCCTTGGATGCTTGTTACAAAGGCGAGCGTTACCGCGTCAGTCCTTGGCTGCAACGCAACGCACACGCATAAGAGGGCGCTATGAAATTTGCGGAGTACCAAGTCGGTCAAGTGCTGCATGCAGGCCCCTATGCCGTTACAGAGGCCGAGGTCTTGGACTTTGCCAAGCAGTGGGACCCGCAGTGGTTTCACACCGACCCCGAAGCTGCGGCGCTTGGCCCCTTTGACGGTCTGATTGCCAGCGGCTGGCATACCTGCGGCATTGCCATGCGTTTGGCCACCGATGCGTTTTTGGCAGGCTCCGAATCGTATGCCTCGCCGGGCTTGGCCTATGTCAAGTGGTTGCACCCCGTGCGCCCCGGTGATGTGCTGCGTTTGCAGCTCACTGTGTTGGACTCACGTATTTCGCAAAGCAACCCCAGCTTAGGCATCTTGCGTTGGCGCTGGCAACTGCACAACGCGGCTGACATCGAGGTGCTCGACCTCGAAGCCACCAGCTTGTTCAAACTTTTCTAACCCGTTTTTTCTCTCATCACCGCCATGACACACGCCTACATTTGCGACGCCATCCGAACCCCCTTTGGCCGTTACGGCGGCGCACTCAGCAGCGTGCGTGCGGACGACTTGGCGGCCTTGCCCATCAAAGCCTTGATGGAACGCAACCCAACCGTGGACTGGTCGCAAGTGACCGATGTGTTGTACGGCTGCGCCAACCAAGCCGGTGAAGACAACCGCAACGTGGCCCGCATGGCCGCGCTGTTGGCCGGCTTGCCGCAAGAAGTGCCAGGCGGCACCATCAACCGTTTGTGCGGTTCGGGCTTAGACGCGGTGGGCACGGCAGCACGCGCCATCAAAGCGGGTGAGGCGGGTTTGATGATTGCCGGTGGCGTCGAGAGCATGAGCCGCGCCCCGTTTGTCATGCCCAAAGCCGAGAGCGCTTTCAGCCGCAACAACGCGGTGTACGACACCACCATTGGCTGGCGTTTTGTCAACAAGCTCATGAAAACCCAATACGGCGTGGACAGCATGCCCGAGACGGCAGAGAACGTGGCGGTCGATTACAAGATCGAACGCGAAGCCCAAGACCTGATGGCCGTGCGCAGCCAACGCAACGCCTTGGCCGCTATTCAAGCCGGTCACTTTGCGCGCGAAATTTGCCCCGTCACCATCCCCCAGAAAAAGGGCGATGCGGTGGTGGTGAGCCAAGACGAACACCCACGCGATACGAGCTTGGAAGCACTGGCCAAACTCAAAGGTGTGGTGCGCCCTGAGGGCAGCGTGACCGCAGGCAACGCCAGCGGTGTGAATGACGGTGCGTGTGCTTTGTTGTTGGCCAACGAAGCGAGCGTCCAGCAATACGGCCTCACACCCAAAGCGCGCGTGGTGGGCATGGCCACCGCAGGTGTGGCCCCGCGTGTGATGGGCATTGGCCCTGCACCTGCGACTGCAAAAGTGCTGGCCCAAACAGGGCTGACGCTCGACCAAATCGATGTGATTGAACTCAACGAAGCCTTTGCCGCACAAGGCTTGGCCGTGTTGCGCATGTTGGGCCTCAAAGACGACGACGCCCGTGTGAACGCATGGGGCGGTGCCATTGCGCTGGGCCATCCGCTGGGCGCGTCGGGCGCACGCTTGGTCACCACGGCACTCAACCGTTTGCACAGCACCGGCGGACGTTATGCGCTGTGCACCATGTGTATTGGCGTGGGACAGGGCATTGCGCTCATCATTGAGCGCGTTTGACGCCAAGGCGGGGATAATCTCCGCATGACTTTGCTTTTGATTGTGGTCGGCACTTTGGTTGCTGGCATGGGCAGTGTGTGGCTGGCGGCGTTGCTGGCGTACGCCTTGCTCGCTCGTTTCACCCAACACCTGTTGAGCTTGGCCGCTGGCGCGTTGCTGGCCACGGCCTTCACACGTTTGCTGCCTGAGGCGTTTGAACACGCTGCCGAAGCGGGCTTGTCGGCGCATCTGTTGTTTGCGGTGTTGCTGGTGGGCTTGGTGTTCTTTTTCTTGCTCGACAAAGCCGAGCTGTGGCACCACGGGCATGAGCATGGGCACGACCATACGCACGAGCATGCACACACGCATGCGCACCACGAACACGCCTCACACAGCCATCACCACCACGGCGCACATGGTGCCCACGGGGGGGGCGGTTGGGCGGTGTTGCTGGGCGACAGCGTGCATGCGTTTGGCGATGGCATTTTGATTGCCGCGGCGTTTGTGGCCGATTGGCGTTTGGGTGTGGCCACCGCGTTGGCGGTGATGACCCATGAAGTGCCGCACCACATTGGCGACTTGGTGGTGCTGCGTCAAACTTTGAGCCAACCCAAAGGCGCGTTGCTGCGCTTGTCGATGGCGGGTGCTGTCACTGCGCTAGGTGGTTTGGTGGGCTATGGGCTGGTGGGCGCATTTGAAGCTTACTTGCCGCTGTTTTTGGTGGTGGCGGCCAGCAGCTTCATTTATGTGGCTTTGGCCGACTTGATTCCCCAACTGCAAAAGCGTTTGAGCCCACGCGAAACCACCGCGCAAGTGGCGTGGTTGTTGGCAGGCATTGTGTTGGTGGCGGTGCTGGGCGAGTTAGCGCAGCACTGAGGTCAAGATTTTTCGCAGGGCAGGCCGGGGGTGTTGCACCACTCGCTCCAGCTGCCTGCATACAGCGCGGTGCGACCTAGACCCGCCACTTCCATGGCCAATACATTGGGCACAGCACTCACACCGCTGCCGCAGTGGTGCACCACGTGCTCGGCTTTGGTGTTGCCCAGCAAGGCTGCAAATTCCGCATGCAGTTCATCTGCACTTTTGAAGAAACCATCTGCATTGAGGTTGGTGTTGAATGGACGGTTGAGTGCGCCTGGGATGTGGCCCGCCACTGGGTCAAGCGGCTCCACCTCGCCGCGATAGCGGGGTGCGCCGCGTGCGTCGATGATGGTTTGTAGGCCATCGTTCAAATGCTGCGCCACGGTGGTGGTGTCTACCAACTTCACCAAAGGCTCGCGCAAGGCAAAGCTGCCGTGTGCGTTTTCAGCGGCTTCGCCCGAAGCCACCGCACCATCCGCAGCCACCCACGCTTGCAAGCCACCGTCGAGCACGGCCACAGCGTCGTGGCCGCACCACTTGAGCATCCACCACAAGCGGCCGCAATAGTTCATGCCGTTGCGGTCGTACACCACCACTTGGGTGTCGGTGTTCACGCCCACGCTTTGTAGCCAAGCGGCCAACACTTCGCGCTGAGGCAGCGGATGACGACCACCGTTGACGCGCAGTGCGGGGTCGTGTGTGGCCAAGTGTTCATCGAGGTCGGCGTGTTGTGCGCCGGCGATGTGCTGCTCTACAAATTGGGCATGGCCCGCAGCGGGGTTCATCAAATCAAAGGTGCAATCAAACACGGCCAAAGGTGCGCCGCTGGTTTGCCAAGCTTGGAGTTGTGCGACGGAAATGAGCGTGGTGTACATGCAGGGTCCTTTGAAACGTCAGTGTTCTTCGGCAGGTGTTTGAGGCGCTGCGCGGGCACGCAACAGCGTGGCAGAAATGCCACTGACCGTGATGAGCGCCATGCCTGCCCAACCCATCAACGGAATGTCATCGCCAAACAAGAGCAAGCTGTAAAGCGCGGCAAACACAATGCCCGAGTATTGCAAGTTGGCCACCACCAGCGTGGCACCGTGGCTGTAAGCGCGGGTCATGCACAGCTGACCGAGCGAGGCAAAAATACCGACGGGGATGAGCCACACCGCGTGCTCCCATTCCCACGTGGAGATGCCCATGAAAGCCATGCCCACAAGCCCAGCCACGATGGTGCCGATGGCAAAGTAAAACACGGTGCGTGTTTCTGGCTCGCCCATGCGACCCAAGGCGGTGACTTGCATGTAGGCAAAGGCGGCGCAAAAACCAGACATGAGACCAATCAGACCCGCATAAATTTGGTCTTGCGCCATGGTGGGGCGCAAGACCATGATCACGCCCGCAAAACCTGCCATCACCGTGAGTGCCAATGGGCCTTGTGACCAAGGGTTTTGGCCTTCGCTGGGTTTCCAGTTGATGAGTGAGCCACCCACGATGAAGGCGGCAATCCACACGCTGCTCATGTAGTTGAGCGTCATGGCGGTGGCTAGGGGTAATTTAGAGATGGCGTAAAACCAAGCGCTCAGCGACGACACGCCAATGATAGAGCGCCACACGTGCATGCCGACATATCGGGTGCGCAGCGAGATGTTTTGTTGCCGTGCAATGACGGCCAAAAAAATACAACCCACGACACCTCGGTAAAACACCAACTCGGCGGAGTTGAAGTGGGCGGAGCCATATTTGACGCAAACCCCCATGGTGGCAAAGAAGGCTGCACCCAGCAGCATCCACAGGGCTTGCATGCGTGCGTCTTAGCTTTGCGCGAAGTTGAGTTTGCCGCGGTACCACTCGTGGAAGTGCTGCATGCCGTCTTCCATCGGGCTTTGGTAGGGGCCGACTTCGTTGTCGCCGCGATCCATCAAGGCTTTGCGACCCGCGTCCATGCGCTCGGCAATTTCGTCGTCTTCGATGCAGGTTTCCATGTAGGCCGCACGTTGGGCTTCGACAAACTCGCGCTCGAAGGCGACGATTTCTTCGGGGTAGTAGAACTCCACTCGGTTCAGCGTTTGGGTGGGGCTGATTGGGTGCAAGGTGGACACGGTCAATACATGCGGGTACCACTCCACCATGATGTGGGGGTAGTAGGTGAGCCAAATCGCGCCGCGCTCGGGCAGGGCACCGTTGCGGTAGTTCAGCAGCACGTCGTGCCATTTTTTGTACACGTCTGAGCCGGGCTTGCCAAAGGTGTTGGCCACGCCCACGGTTTGCACCGAGTACTCGGGCTTGAATTCCCATTGCAAGTCGTCACAGGTGACGAAGTTGCCCAAGCCTGGGTGAAAGGGGCCGACGTGGTAGTCCTCAAGGTAGACCTCGATGAAGGTCTTCCAGTTGTAGTTGCAGGTGTGCAGCTCGACGTGGTCGAGGGCGTAGCCGTCAAAGTTCAAATCTTTGGCGGGGCCCATGTCGGCGAGGTCGGCCAAGATGTCGCGGCCGTTGTCTTCAAACAGCATGCCGTTCCACTCGCGCAACTTGTAGTTGTTGAGGTTCAGGCAAGGGTCATGCGAGAAGTGGGGTGCACCGAGCAGTTCGCCAGACGGCGCGTAGGTCCAGTGGTGGAGGGGGCACACCAAGTTGCCACCGGCGTGGCCTTGGCCTTGGGTTTGCAAATTGCCACGGCCCTTGAGCATCACGGCTTGGCGGTGGCGGCAAATGTTGGAAATCAGTTCAACGCCATTGGCCGAGCGCACGAGCACGCGCCCTTCGCCTTCTTGGGGCAAAGCGTAGTAGTCGCCCACATTCGGGACGGCAAGCTGGTGGCCCACATAACGGGGCCCTTGCTGAAAGATGGTCTCCAGTTCGCGCTGAAAAAGCGCCTCGTCAAAGTAACTGGTAACTGGTAGTTGGCTGTGCGCCTGCTGCAGTTGAAGACTTAAATCAGACATGGGTGACCTGACCTAAAGACTCCCCACAGGGAGAAGTGAAAAAAATAAATCGGCCCGAAGGTCGATTGAAGGATGCCCATTGTACCCAAGGCCCCTAACTATGCCCTGCATGCAGCCTAAAATGACAGGCTATTTGACCCACCTCAAACGGATATCCGCACACCATGCCCAAGGCCAAAACCACCCCAAGCGGCGCAGACACTGCGCCCGTCAGCTATGAGGCTGCTTTGAAAGAGCTCGAAGGCTTGGTGCAACAAATGGAAGCGGGGCAATTGCCTTTGGCCGATTTGCTGTCGGGCTACCAACGCGGTGCCGAACTTTTGGGTTACTGCCGTGCGCAGCTGGATGCGGTGGAGCAGCAAATCAAGGTGCTCGACAACGGCGCGTTGAAAACTTGGACGCCAACGTGAGCACCTGCATGACCCCTGCTGAACTCGACCAGTGGAGCCACCATTGGCTCGCTGTGGTGGAAGAGGCCTTGTCCGCTTGGATCAGCCCGCAAGCCCCCGCTGGTTTGGGCGACGCCATGCGCTACGCCGTGCTCGATGGCGGCAAGCGTTTGCGCCCTTTGTTGGTGTTGGCGGCGCGCGAGGCCGTGGCACACGGCCAAAAAGACGCCGCGCTGGATGAAGCCGCTTTGCGTGCTGCCTGCGCCGTCGAGTTGATCCACGCGTATTCACTTGTGCACGACGACATGCCGTGCATGGACAACGACGTGCTGCGCCGTGGCAAGCCCACCGTGCATGTGCAGTTTGGCGAAGCCCAAGCCTTGTTGGCGGGTGATGCGTTGCAAGCCTTGGCGTTTGAATTTCTCACACCGGAAGGCTCGGCCATTCCCGATGGCGTGCAAGCGCGTTTGTGTCGTTTGCTCGCGACCTCAGCTGGTCACGCCGGTATGGCCGGTGGCCAAGCGATTGATTTGGCCAGCGTGGGCTTGGCCTTGACCGAAGACCAACTGCGCCAGATGCACCGCTTGAAAACAGGTGCTTTGCTAGAAGGCAGCGTCATGATGGGGGCAGCGTGTGGCGAGATCACACCGCAAGCTTTGAATGGCCTCAAGCGCTATGGCCAAGCTTTGGGCTTGGCCTTTCAGGTGGTGGACGATATTTTGGATGTCATCGCCGATTCAGCCACGCTTGGTAAAACCGCAGGCAAAGACGCGGCGAATGACAAACCCACTTATGTGTCGTTGCTGGGCTTGGAAGAAGCCAAGTCTTATGCGCAGTCGTTGTTGCGCGAGGCGCTCGATGCCTTGCACAGCACTGGCTTGACGCACACCCACACGCTGGCCGCGTTGGCCGAGCGTGTGGTGAACCGGAACACGTGAACACCCATGCCTAATTTGTTGCAAACCATCAACTCGCCCGCCGACCTGCGCGCTGTGCCGCGCCACCAGTTGCCTGCGCTGGCCGATGAGTTGCGTTCGTACTTGCTGCACAGCGTCGCCAAAACAGGCGGGCATCTCAGTTCCAACCTCGGCACGGTGGAATTGACGGTGGCATTGCACTATGTGTTCAACACGCCGCACGACCGCATCGTGTGGGACGTGGGCCACCAAACTTACCCACACAAAATCTTGACGGGCCGCCGTGAGCAAATGGGCACGCTGCGTCAACGTCACGGCCTGAGCGGTTTTCCGCGTCGTGACGAAAGCGAGTACGACGCGTTTGGCACCGCCCACTCGTCCACCAGCATTTCGGCTGCCTTGGGCATGGCCATTGCGGCCCAACAAAAAGGCGAGCAGCGCCACGCCATCGCCGTGATTGGCGACGGTGCGATGACCGCAGGCATGGCCTTTGAAGCGTTGAACAACGGCGGCGTGTCCACGTCGAAGTTGCTGGTCATCTTGAACGACAACGACATGTCCATCAGCCCGCCCGTAGGTGCGCTCAATCGCTACTTGGCACAGCTGATGAGCGGCAAGTTTTACTCGGCCGCCAAAGAGGTGGGCAAGCAAGTGCTCAAAGGCGCGCCGCCTTTGTTTGAGTTGGCCAAGCGTTTTGAAGAACACGCCAAAGGCATGGTGGTGCCCGCCAC
>Ga0213921_1000616_pt1 | contig 10988 bp, 15 predicted proteins | sample McNCre2017MG_FD_165041 | JGI IMG/M metagenome (GOLD analysis project Ga0213921, IMG submission 165041) | Freshwater microbial communities from McNutts Creek, Athens, Georgia, United States - 20-17 MG | ecosystem: Environmental > Aquatic > Freshwater > Creek | place: USA: Georgia | collected...
TGGTGGTGGATTAAGAGCTTATAAAAATGATGACGGCACTTATGGCGGTCAAATGATGCCTAAATATACAGGATGGATGGGTGTGCAAACAAATCCAAAAGGTCAAAGTGTAACAGAATTATCTATTGGTGATAATATTGGCGATTTTCCATCTATTGTTCCTACATTAAATAAAACAGAATTAAATGAGATTGTTCAACATGAAAAAATAATGCCTTCTGCAAGACAAAAAGCACAAGAATGGGCAAATTTAAGACGATCACAAGGATTAAGTCCTTTTAAAGATATTTGGGATAAATAATGTTTCCAGTAAAACGAAAATCATCAGGAAGCGTATCATTACCAGCACCTATAGGTGGATGGAACGCTAGAGATAGTTTAGCGGATATGCCTGCAACAGATGCAGTTTATCTTACTAACTGGTTTCCTGCTACTACAGAATGTGTATTGCGTAAAGGTTATGCTAAATGGGCTACAGGTATATCTGGCACAGTAGAAACCATTATGAATTACGAAGGTGGCAATACTTCTAAATTATTTGCTATCTCTACAAACGGTACTGTATATGATGTAACAACACAGGGTGTAGCTACTGCAACGTCATTAACAGGATTATCTAATGCTAGATGGCAATATTGTAACTTTGCTACAGCAGGTGGTAATTACTTATACATGGCTAATGGTGTAAATACACCTTATGTATATAATGGCACTACTTATGTAAGCGTTACAGGCGTATCTACACCAGCTATTACAGGTGTTACTACTACAGAATTAAACAACCCAATAGTATTTAAACAAAGAATATTCTTTACACAAAAGAATACACTTAAAACATGGTATTTACCTGTAAGTTCTATTGGTGGTGCTGCTAATCAAATAGATGTATCACAATATGCTTATAAAGGTGGGTATGTCGTACAACACGCTACATGGACATTAGATGCTGGTTATGGTGCAGATGATTACTATGTAATTTACACTTCTAAAGGCCAAGTAGTCGTATTTAAAGGAACAGATCCTTCATCAGCTACCACATGGGCTATGATTGGTGTATGGGATTTAGGTGTTCCAATCGGCACTCGTTGTATGTATAAATACGGTGGTGACTTATTATTACTAGGTTCAGATGGCCTAACACCAATGGCTAGTGAATTACAATCATCTAGGCTTGATCCTAGAGTAGCTTTAACAGATAAAATACAATGGGCTGTATCAGAAGCTATTTCTAATTATGGCTCTACTTTTGGATGGCAAATTTTATTCTATCCACAAGAAAATCAATTATGGCTTAATGTGCCTAACCCTTATGGCAATCAACAATTTGCTATGAACAGTATTAGCAAGAATTGGTGTAATTACACAGGATGGCAAGCAAGCTGTTTTGAGATATTCCAAGATGAACCTTATTTTGGTGGTGTTGGCTATGTAGCAAGAGCATATTACACAAATGCTGACGATACGAGTAATATTATAGGTACAGGATTACAAGCGTTTTCAGACTTTAATAGTCCAGGACAAACTAAGCGTTTTACAATGGCTAAACCTATATTTAGAACTACAGGTAACCCAGCTATTTATGTAAATATTAACCTAGACTTTAATTTAGATGATCCAAACACATCTTTAAACTACACACCAAGTAATGCAGCCACATGGGATAATGCTCTTTGGGATGATGCAATATGGGGTGGTGGTTTAGCAGTATTACAACAATGGCAAGGTCTTAATGGCGTAGGTTATTATGGCGCACCTATTGTTAAAACAGCTTCACAAGGTATTGATACTCGTTGGGTATCTACAGACATAGTTATTGAAAAGGGTGCAGTCTTATAATAGTTCAAGGTCAAGCAGTAGGCGAATGGGTATGTCAAAAAGCAGGTGGCAGATGGAATGATTTATGCCAAGCTATTGGTCAAGAAACAGACGGTGAATTAGTAATAGGTGTTTTGTATAATGGTTATACAGGCAGTTCAATATCCATTCATTCAAGATGTGATAACCCTAAAAAAGTATCAAGAGAATTTTATTGGGCAATATTTAATTACCCATTCAATGTATTAAAAGTCAAACGCTTAACAGGATTAGTCTCTACAGCTAATTTAAAAGCACAAAAATTAGATGAACATTTAGGTTTTGAACGTGAAACCATAATAAAAGATTACTTTCCTGATGGTGATGGGATTGTTTATATAATGCGACCAGAAATGTGTCGTTTTTTAAAACTCGGAGATAGATATGCAAAGTAAGTTAGCTAGATTGTTAGATCCACTTTATAGATGGATTACAAGTTATATGGATACTTATGGATTCATTATGTATGGTATTGGTAAGGATGATGCACCACCACCACCAGATTATGTTGGAGCAGCTAAAGAAACTGCACAAGGTAATTTGGATGCAGCTAGAGCAGCTATTGCAGCTAACCGAGTAAACCAAATCACTCCTTATGGCAATCTTACTTATAAACAAACAGGTACAGATCCTTATGGCAATCCTATGTGGACTGCTACACAAGAGTTATCTCCAGAGCAACAAAAAATTGCAAGCCAACAAGCAAATTTATCATCAGGTTTATTAAGCACAGCTCAACAAGGCTTAGATTATGCTGGTAACTTAATGGCTAAACCAGGCATAGATCAATCTAAATTACCTTCTATAGGTATTAATCCTGGTGAAACATATTCTGATGCTATTATGCGTAGACTTCAACCACAAATGCAAATGGAAAAAAGCCAGTTTGATGCACAAATGGCTAATCAAGGTATTGCAACTAATTCAGAAGCCTATGCTAACGCTAAACGTCAATTTGACCAAGCACAAAACGATAAATTAACATCAGCAGTTGTAGGTGGATTTAATACAGGTCTTGCAGCTAATCAACAAGCATTTGGTCAAGCTGGTTACAATCAAATGCAACCAATCAATGTTATTAACGCTTTAAGAACAGGATCACAAGTACAAGCACCAAGCTATGTTAATCCAGCTCAACAAGCTACAACAGCAGGCCCTGATATTTTAGGCGCAACAGGACAACAATATAATGCACAATTAGCTCAAACTAATGCTAATAACGCTGCTTCTGGTGGATTCTTAGGTGGTCTTATGAATATGGGTGCATCATATTTAGGCCGCCCAACTACTAATATTTATTAAGGATTAAACATGGCATTTTTCCCACAAGATGATACACAAGACGTTAGTGGATTACCTGCTAATGACGTTATGGCTCAACTTGAGCTACAACGTAGACTTAAAATGGCTCAGCAATTACAAGAAGCTAAAAATCCTGAAGGCCAAATGGTTAGTGGTCATTATGTAGCACCATCATGGACACAATACGCTGCTAATGCCATGAATAAGTATTTTGGTAGAAAAGCAGAAGAGGAAGCTGTAAAAGGATATGGCGCATATCAAAAATCTAAAGCAAGTCAATTAGGTGATGTTCTTGAATCATTAAAAACAACAACAAAAGATGTGCCTTTGGATACAGTTCAAACAGGTGGTATGCCTGGTATGTGGGAAACTCAAACAGTTCAACCTGATATTAATAAAACTATTGAATTAATGAATAAGTATGATCCTAATTTTGGTGCAAAAATAGCTGAAACTCGTATTAGCAAATATTTAACACCAGAATCTAATCTTGGTAAGGTAGAAATTGATAAATTTACTCCACAATCTATAGCTGCTTATCAAAAAACAGGTGATTATAGTTCTTTAGTTCCTGTTACTAAAACATCTACAAAATACACTAATATTCAAACAGATGCAGCAGGTGTGCCTTTTGGATTTAATACAGAAACACAAAGATTTGAAAAATTGCCAGGCGAAACAACTGCTAAAACACAATGGTCAGAACCAAAATTAGTTGGTAATGAATATGTACAAAAAAATCCTATTACAGGTGAAGTGAGAAAAGCATACGAAGCTCCAGAAAAACAAGCATTTACAAAAACAACAGAATTAAGAAATGATTTTAATAATTTACCACAAGTAAAATCATGGAATGTTATTGAGCCTGTATTAATGTCTGCTAGAGAAGCTGCTAAAGATACATCTGGTGCTAGTGATCTTAATATGATTTATGCTTTAGGTAAAGTTCTTGATCCTAACTCTGTAGTGCGTGAAGGTGAATTGGATATGGCAGCAAATACTGGCTCATTAGGTCAAAAAATTGCTGGTTATTATAAATCTGTTAATCAAGGTGGAAAATTACCGCCATCAGTTAAACAAGATTTATTACGTCAAATTGAAAGTCGTACATATTCACAAAAACAACAATATGAATCAGCTAAAAATAAATATACAGAAATTGCTAAAAAGAATCAACTTGATCCTAATGATTTATTTATTAGCACAGTTGTTGAACCTGTAGATATATCTAAAACTCCAAGCAATATTAATGTGCCACAACAAAATGCTACTCACAGATTTAATCCTGCAACAGGAAAAATTGAGGTAATTAAACAATGACAAAAATTGTAGAAGTTCCTAATATAGGAAATGTAGAATTTCCAGACACTATGTCTGATGATGCTATTAGTCAAACCATATCTAAACAATTAAATGCACCAAAAAGTGCATCAGATATTGTATCAGGTAATTTTCCTGCAGCACAAAGATTTCAAGCTGGATATCAACAAATGCCTAAAATATTACAAGATCCTTATTTGGGATTATCTACAAGTAATATAGGTAAAGTTGGAAATGCTATGTTTAGTATGGCAGAACAAGCTCCTGGAATTATTAACAAATATGCTTCTTATATTACTCATCCATTACAAAATTATGGTGAAAAACTTTCAGAAAAAGCTAAAACATTAATGCAATCTGCATTAAAGCCTACCTTACAACAATCTCAATCAGGCAAAGCTGAAACAGCTATTAATACATTATTAGAACGTGAGTTACCTGTAACTCAAGGAACGGTAGAAAAATTATCAAGCGATATTGGTGGTTTAAATGAAGATATTGCTAATAGAATTTCAGGTTCAACAGGTATAGTTAAAAAATCAGATGTATTAAAAAGACTTGGTGATTTAGGTCGTGAAAGAGGAGTTCAAGTAGCACCTGAAACTGATATTAATGCAATAAATGATATTCAAAGACAATTTTTACAATATAACAAAGGTGCTTATAATCCAGATGTTATTCCTGTGCAATTAGCACAAGAAATGAAACAAGGAACATATTCTGCATTAGCTAACAAATATGGCAAAGAAATGGGAGCTGGAGAAGAAGCTCAAAAATCTTTAGCTAGAGGATTAAAAGAGGAAATTGCTACACAAATGCCAGATGTTGCAAATCTAAATAAACAAGAATCTCAATTACTAGATACATTAGATGTAACAGAACGTAGAATGTTTATGACATTAAACAAAGATCCATTTGGTTGGTCTATGTTAGCAACACATCCAGTTAAAACTGCGGCTATGCTTATGGATAGAAGTCCTGCATTTAAATCTTTAGCAGCAATACAAGTAAATAAATTAGCTAAGGCTTTAAAACCTTCTGCTACTACAACTTCAATGCCTAAAGTGCCATTATATGCTAGCAGACTACAAAATCAAGTAACACAAAATCAAAATGAGGAGCAACAATAATGGCAAGAAATGGATCAGGCGTATATTCGCTACCAGCCGGTAACCCAGTAGTCACCGGAACAACCATATCATCTACATGGGCTAACAACACACTTAATGACATCTCAACAGCCCTAACAGGTTCTCTTGCATCTGATGGTCAAACTGCACCTACAGCTAACTTAACTATGGCTGGTCTTGTGCATACAAACGTAGGTAATGCAACTGTTAGAACTAACTATGCTTCTGCTGGTGACGTGCAAGATAGTAAATATCAATATTTAACCGTAACAGGCACAGATACTATTATTGCATCTAATCCTATCGGTTTTACTGCTTATGTAGCAGGTCAAGTATTTAGGTTTATTCCTGCTGGTGCTAATACAGGTGCTGTTACAATCAACATTAACAGTATTGGTGCTAAAGCTATTACTAAAAATGGTACTACAGCCTTAGTAGCTGGTGATATTCCTGCTGGAACTATCGTCACGATTGCTTATGATGGCACACAATTCCAATTAAGTGGTTCTGCATCACTTCTTTCTAGCGACAACGTATGGACAGGTAGTAACGTATTTAATGGCCCATTTGCTATCCCTGTAGGTTCTGTAGCACAAAGACCAGATGGTTTATCAGGTTATGTTCGCTATAACTCAGACTATGGTTATTACGAAGGTTCACAATCTACTGCTGGCGCATCTGTAAATACAATTACTAGAGGTGGCGCAGGTAATCTTACAGCTACTGTGACTACATTAACAGCACATGGATTAGTGACAGGCGATTATGTTTATTTTTCAGGTGTTACACCATCACAGTTTAATGGCGGTTATAATATTACTGTTACAGGCACTACAACATTTACTTACACAATGGCATCAGCACCAAGTGGTAATGCTACTGTCGTAGGTTCTTATGTATATGCTAAATGGGTATCATTTACAGGTGCTGTAGGTAATGGTGGCGATCAAGTGTTTGTGCAAAACAATAAAACAGTTACAGCTAATTACACTATACCTACTAACTATAATGCTATGTCTACAGGCCCTATTACAGTTAATAGTGGTGTTACAGTCACAATTCCTAGCGGATCACGCTGGGCTATTATTTAAGGAAAAATATGGCAACTACTATAAATGCTTCTACATCTAATGGTCTAATACAGACTGCTGATACTAGCGGTATATTGCAATTACAATCTGCTGGTACAACTATTCTACAAGCAAACGCTGCTAGTGCAACAGGATTATTAGGTGGAATTATTCAACCATATCAATATTATGAATTAAATACTGCTGTGGTAGGTTCTAATGCTACTGGCGCACAATCTATATTAGGTGTTGGTGTTACTTTAGCTGCATCTAAAATATATGAGTTTGAAGCAGTTTTTGCATTAAGTAAAACAGCAGGCGTAACATCCCATACTATATCTTTAGGATTTGGTGGGACTGCAACCTTAAATAATATTTTATATGTAATTTTTGAAACTGGAGCAGGATCAGCATTACCTACAGCTATTGGAACTGCTCAAGGTGCAGCAACAAATTCTGTGTCTGCTATTAATGTCTCAGGTAGTATTGCTACAGCAGCTAGAACTGAATCATTTTTTCTTAAAGGCACAGTATCAGTAAACGCTGGTGGAACATTTATCCCACAATACACATTATCAGCAGCTCCAGGTGGTGCATACACAACACAAATTGGTAGCTATTTTAAAATCAGTCAGTTAGCTGCATCAGGTGCTAACGTAAACATTGGAACATGGAGTTAATATGTCATCAGTAGTTATTTCAGGCGATACAAGCGGAGCAATCACTCTTGCAGCACCATCAGTAGCAGGATCAAGCACACTTACACTTCCAGCAGGAACAGGCACAGTATCAGTAAATGGTGTTAGTTCTAATATTGTTGCAAGCACAGCACAAGCAACTACAAGTGGAACAAGTATTACATTTAGCTCTATTCCATCTTGGGTTAAACGTATTACAGTTATATTTAATGGTGTATCTATAAGTGGAACTGCTATAGGATTAGTTAGATTAGGAACTGCATCTGGAATTGAATCTACTGGATATGCTGGTGCTGTTTCATATTTATCAGCGGCAGCTAGTATTACTTCATCAACAACAGGTATTCCATTTGGATTAGGTTCTGCTACTGATACATTATCAGGTAATATGATTATTACTAATATTTCAGGAAATATTTGGGTTGCATCTCACACATCATCATTATCTTCAGGCACACAAATTCAAATTGCTGCTTCAAATAAAACATTAGGCGGTTTATTAACGCAATTATCTATTACAACATCTAATGGTACAGATACATTTGATGCAGGTTCAGTAAACATTTTATACGAATAGGAATATCATGGCAATTACATTAGACGGAACATCAGGGATTACCGCTTCAGGTAGTTTAACCACATCTAGCAACTTAACTACAGGCACGGGTGCTATATATAATGGATTACAAACAAGCACAGCAGTAGCATCTACATCAGGTACAAATATAGATTTTACCAATATTCCATCATGGGTTAAAAGAATAACTATAATGTTTAATGGTGTAACTAATGCCACTAGCATTACTGTGCGATTAGGATATGGCGCAACTCCTACTTATGTTGCAACAGGTTATAATGGAGCTTATGCTCAAGTTTCAAACGGAAGTCCAACACAGTCTAGTGTATCAAGTACTGGATTTGGTATTAATGCAAGTACTGTTGTATCTGGAATTATGACTATTTCTCTTTTGGATTCAAATGTGTGGGTTTCATCACATACTCTTAGCCCTAATAATACTGCTGTGTATTTAGGTAGTGGTAGTTTATCATTAGGAAATACATTGACAGCAGTTCGTATTGCTGGTGGCGGCACATTTTCTGCTGGAACAATTAATATTTCATACGAATAGGACAATCATGGAACGAATAGAAGTTAATGTACAAACAGGTGAAGTTACTGTAATTCAACTTACACAAGAAGAAATTGACGCAATTTTATCTCAACAACCTACTGAAACCATTGCAGAGTAATTATGAACGACATAAACCCAGTATCCTATGGCAAACTTATAGGCAAAGTAGAGTCTTTAGAGAATAAAGTAGAAAGCCTTGAAAAAGACATAAAAGAGCTATTAGAGCTTGCTAATCGCAGTAAAGGTGGCTTATGGACAGGTATGGTAATTGCATCATCTGTCGGTGGCTTTATCGGTTATTTCATGCACATATTCTCAGGCAAATAAATGTGGATTACAGAAGATTCTATCGCAGCTTTATACACCGCATTTATACAGATAGAACCCTTTGCATCTATGCCATTTCCGCCTGCCAAACGTGTAGAATTTGTGGTTTGTAACAATCCTGATTTATATGGTGAATACTCACCTGAACCACATACTATAACAATCTCTAAAGGCCGTTGTGGTCATTTAGACACAGTTATAGCAACCCTTCTACATGAGATGATTCATCAAATTATCTACATTAAATATCCTACATCAGAAAAATATCTATCACATAAAGGCGAGTTTAAAGCACTTAAAATTAAGGTCGCTAAACAATTTGGATTTGATCCTTTTGAACTATGAAAATACTAGACAAAATTAAAGAATTATTCACCAAAAAGCCTAAACCTAAACAAGACACACCTGAATTACATCATCACAATCATGGGAGTTCAACAACATAATGGGTAGCTTAATTTCACTTATCTTACCGGCTCTTGTTCCTGCATTTACAGATGGCGTTAGAGGTATATTTGCCAAACTAACAGGTGGTGCTGGTGGACAACCACAAAACATGAAAGAACGTATAGAGCTTATACAAGCTGAAACAGAACGCTTAAAGGCTTTAGCACAATTAGACACACCTAATGGCGAACCAAGTAAATGGATTATTAATTTAAGAGCTTGTTACAGATACGTTATTGTGTCATTTATACTAATTGCTACTATTGTTGTAATTTACTCACCTAGCGTTCCTGTAGGAGTCGTAAGCGTATTCCTAGACATGACAGGTGCTTGTATGTCATTTATCATTGGCGAAAGAATGTATCTAGCTATCAAAAAATGAAACTCAGATTAGAGAGGTTTGAATATGGAAGCAACTATACTATTGGAAAATTCTACATTGATGGTGTATCTCATTGTTTTTCTTTAGAGGATGTAGTTCGTAAAGGAGAAAAGGTAAATGGACAAACAGCTATTCCTACTGGCACTTACTCTGTCATCATTGATGTTTCTACTCGTTTTGGTAAGCAACTTCCCCATATACTAGACGTTCCTAATTTTACAGGCATTAGGATTCATCCTGGCAATACATCTAAAGACACAGAAGGATGTATTTTGTTAGGTTATACATGGGAAGGTGGAGATCGTATTGGCTTATCTAAAGCAGCTTTTAATTCATTTTTTGCTAAACTGCAAGAAGCTAAAACAGCTACTATTGTTATATGTTAGATTACGCAATCTGCTACACGCTTTGTGCTATAGAGGATATTAAATATATTCTTGCAATCATATTATTACTTATAGTGTATAATGAGGTAACACAACACTAGGGAGAATATCATTAAGATTTTACTCATAGATATAGAAGTAAGTCCCAATACCTGTCACACTTGGGGGGTTTTTGATCAAAACATTTCGTTGAATCAACTTCTTGAATCATCTTACACATTATGCTATGCAGCTAAATGGTATGGCGAAAAGAAAATTATGTTTGATTCTATTCACAAAAGCTCTAAAGAAGATATGCTTAAAGGCGTTCATAAGTTATTAGATGAAGCTGATGCAGTTGTTCATTACAATGGCTCTAGGTTTGATATTCCTGTGCTTAATAAAGACTTTTTATTGTCAGGTATGCCACCACCTAGCCCAGCTAAACAAATAGATTTATTACAAGTTGCTCGTAGACAATTTAGGTTTGTATCTAACAAATTAGACTATGTTTCTCAAGCGTTAGGTCTTGGTAAAAAAACAGATCACGAGGGACATACCTTGTGGATTAAGTGTATGAACAATGACCGTAAAGCATGGAAAACTATGCAGGCCTATAATATGCAAGACGTAGTGTTGCTTGAACGTGTATATAATAAATTTAAAGCATGGATAAAATCACATCCTAATCATAATGCGTATTCCGCAAATACTTGCTGCCCAAATTGCGGATCTAGCAAATTACACGCTAGAGGAACGCAAAGATCAAGAACTGCTATTTATCAGCGTTATCAATGTCAAGACTGCGGTAGCTGGGCAAGATCAGCTAAATCAGAAAAGATAAGCAAAGACTCTTTAGTAAACATTTAAGGATTAATATGGCAATCTCGGCACAACAAATATGCGATCATCTTGTAGGTAAAACTGTTGTGTCTGCTGAACTAGATTATGGCGATAATA
>Ga0213921_1000630_pt1 | contig 10872 bp, 9 predicted proteins | sample McNCre2017MG_FD_165041 | JGI IMG/M metagenome (GOLD analysis project Ga0213921, IMG submission 165041) | Freshwater microbial communities from McNutts Creek, Athens, Georgia, United States - 20-17 MG | ecosystem: Environmental > Aquatic > Freshwater > Creek | place: USA: Georgia | collected...
GCCGGTCGATGTGCCGTCAGCTGGTAATTTGTAGGAGTCACCCATGGCAAAAATGCCTTGGTAGCGATAGGAACTGTACACGCCAACAACACCGTTACCGTAGTTGTCATCAATGTAAAAATTGCCGTTAGCTCGACTTGCTCTAGCAGCGCTAGAAGCATTGCCTGCGTCATTTGCGTAACCGACTTGTACGTCCGCATGACCGGAGTCAATGTAGTAGCCGTACAAACGCCAGTACGAACCAGTCCAATAGGTTTGCACGTTGTAATCACTGCTGTCATCTCGACGGTGCAAACGAGTTGCGTAGTTGCTTCGGTCAGCTGAACCAGCACTACCAGTTACGTTAATCGACCAAGTACCGGAGGCACCTGAGCCGCCAAGGGAAGGGCTATAGCTAGTGTAATTGCTTGTTGTAAGCGCTTCGTTTAATTTGACGGGTCGGTACGTAGTAACAACGGTTTGAACGGTGCCGGAAAGCGAGGACTCGTAACCAATTGCAAATTGATCTGCGTAATTTCCGTCGAACTGTGTGTAGCCGTTCACAACACTAACGACATCCAACCCAGTGTAGTTACTAGCGGGGAACGCTACCCAAAGGTTGTACGCGCTGTCATATCCAAAACGAACATCGATAGCTGAACCAGAAGCATCCATAAGGCTGGCTTGTGGTGAGTACCAGTAGTTACCGCCGTAGTTATAACCGCAGATACGGATATCATAGCTTTCGTAGCCTTGGTAGATTCGAACCACAAACGTCAACATCCAGCTTGTGGCTGGCAAAATGCGAACTTTATAGTACCCACTACTTCTACCGTCTTGCGTGCCAAAGTGCGCTCGTTGGTGGAACGCAGTCGATGACTTTGAACCGACAGTCGAAGCGTTTCCGGTAATGTTAATACCCCAAGTACCAGACGCACCGGAACCGCCAAGTGAAGGCGAGTAACTTGTGTAATTACCAGCATGGAGCGCAGTATTTCCAGCAATAGTTAGTTGGTTTCTAAACCCAGCCGTGCCGCTATCTTGGCCGACCCAAAACTGAGTAGCGTTGGCAACGCTATTGCCGTTGCTTTGATACTGATCCTCATCAATTACGCGAAAGACATATCCGGTGTCACCAGCGCCGTAGACCGTCACGCCTTCGTTGTCGATCATCAATCCGCCAGTGTCGCCATCAGACGTTTCAATATTGATAGCGCCATTAGCTGGATTAAGTGCAAACGGAAGGCCTAGACCAAGTGTCCCAGAACCAGCCGGTCTCCACCCAATGCGAGCGGTATTTGCAGCATTAAGCCTTATTTCAGCATTAGCATAAAGATTTCCGCTAACAGTACCGCCACTCAAAGGCAGAGCGTATGAACTATAGTTGCTGCTATCAAGAACAGTCGCTTGAGTGCCGCCGCCATAAGTGCTTTTATTGCAGTAAAGAACACCGTCTGACCATTGAAACTGCCAGCCATAGGAAGGGTTATGAAAACCCGTAGTGTTTGAATTTGGATAAATCATCAAACACACAGCGCCGTTGGTAGCGTCAAATTGAAGGCCACCCCAGCCGTTTCGAGTTCCGGCTATACGCCAAGCGCCATACGATGCGTTATTCGGGTAGAAATGGGCACTGTTCTGCGGACTGTACAAACCAGAATAATTACCAAACTCGATCCACTCGTTTGAGTAGTTGCGACCGTCTGTTGTCCAACCGGGTGAAATTGTCAGACGGCCAGACATTGTTCCGCCGCTTAAAGGCACTGCATACGAGCTGTAATTGCCGCTGTGCAAGTACGGCAAGGCTCCGGTGTACTTGTAGATATCGCCATCGACATAAACGGTTTTATTGAAATAAAACTGCGGACGATCAGTTTGTATATGCGCATAGCTAGAATTTTGCGCACCAACATCAACGTAGCCATAAGAGGTTTGGCTGCGAATTGCTCCTGAACCACCACCAGTGATGTAGTTGCTGTCGTCGCCCAAGTAGTATTGACTTGCTCGAACTTTTCCATCAACTTTGCCATTGCTCAAATATTGAACAAAGCGGGTGCCAAACCAAGTGCCGTGAGTATTGTTCGACTGACGCTGACCAAACTCAGCCCAACCGTTAGCATTTCCAGTGGTTCCGTTGCCTAGATAAAGCTCAAATGCCTGACTCCAATCATGACCACGACCCCAGACAAACTGTCCGCTACTGCGTATGTACCAAGTATTTGTACCGTTGTAGTCTGCAATGACCCTATAGCCGCCTCTGGTGTAATCGTCAAAGTAGCTGTAAGCAGGGCTGTAGCTGGTGTAGTTACCTGCGTGGAGAACTTGATTGCCATTGGCTGTCACACTTCCGCCAAGCGGATTCAATGCGATTGCGTAATAAGCAAGCGATGGGTTCTGATATGCTGCCTGAATCCAGAAATTTGAATTCGTGTACTGCCCCAACGACAGGTAGTCACCGCCGCCGCCAGTCCAGTTAAAAAGCGAAGTTGGAAGGATGGCTGTATTTGACGGAGAAGACATTCCAGAAAAGGAAATGCTTGTCCTGCCGGTCAACGTACCGCCAGCCAAAGGCAAATAAGTACTGGCCGCTGACGCACTAGTCAAATAACCTGACAACGCAGAGCTTGTGATATATCCGCTTGGGTTGCTTGAGCTGTAGGCATCCGTGATTCCGTAGCCAGCCAGCGTGGTTGGTGTACCAGTTACGCCGCTCCAGGCCACAGAACCAGCAGAGCCGGTGACGCTGATACCCCATGAGCCAGATGCGCCAGTGCCTGTCAGTGTTGGTGCATAGGTGTTGTAGTTTCCGGCGTGCAGAACCGTGTTTGATCCGACCTTAACAACACCTGTTCCTTTTGGTGTTAGGGCTAGGTCAATGTTTGTATCTGTTCCTTGTGACAACATTACAGGTGCGCTTCCAGCAATTCCACCTGTAACCTGCAAATAATTAACCTGCGAAGTTGTGTTGTTTATAGTAAATGTTGTGGATGTTCCATTGTTGGAAAAAGCAATAATAGAACCGCCCTTGGCGTTAATGTTCATCGCTATTGCTGAATCGCTACCTTGGGCTGAAATGGTAGGTCTACCACCAGTAGCCGCCCCCGTTACTTGTACATAGTTAACAGCAGAGGCTGTGTGGGCTACACGCATCTGGTTGGTTTGGTTAGTTCCGTTTGTATTGAAATAAACGCTACTTGTTCCAAAAGAACCAAGCATCAAAATACCGCTTGAAGCATTGTTTGCGATAAGTTGTGTGTAGCCAGTATTAGGCGAAATTAAAATACCAGTATCAGAGTTAGCAATATCTCTAATAGTTAATGGTGGGTAATTTGGACTGGAATTGTTAGGAGTTACAAACTGAATGCTTGAAAGCGTTGAACCTGTTGTACTTGAACCTAACGATTTAATTGTAGTAACAGACCCCACAGTCGCATAAGCAGTAGCACCGCTACCACCGCCACCAGAGAAACTTACTGTTGGTTGTTCTACATAACCAGAACCTGCTGTGCCTACTGTGATTGTGTTTACAAACCAACTGACATTGAATGTTGCGCCTGTGCCTGTACCACCAGTAACCGCTACTGGATTTGTTGGCAAAACAGAATAGCCCGCCCCTGCATTGGACATTGTGAATGTTGAAATGACACCAGCAGAAACTGTGTTTACTGTTATTTGAATTACAGTTGTAAAAGTGCCACCAACTAAAGTTAATACATCACCAACCGTGTAACCCGTACCACCAGATGCAAGTGTAGTTGCGCCTGTTGAAGCCCTCATCAAAGCAGTTGCAACCGCTTGAACACCACCCGCAGTTGTTGGAGCAGTAATAGCAACAGATGGGATACTACTATATGCCGTTGCTCCCGCATTACTTACAGTCACCGCAGTAACTGTTCCACCATTAGAGATATTCACCCCTGAACTACCTGCGGCTAGGTCTATTGCTCCTGTTCCTTTGGATTGAAGAACAAGACCTACGTTTGCATCTGAACTTTGACCTGCGGCAGAAAGAATTGGAGAGTTGCCTGTAACAGCACCTGTAATACCTAAAAAGTTTACTGCTGAAACTGAGCCATCAATCCGAAGTTGCCTGTTTCCACCGCCGTTGTTGTAGAACGAAAAAGCACCAGCGCCTTTTGTATTGATTTGTCCAGATACTGTTGCATCTGAACCTTGCATTGAAATTTGTGTTCCAACACCAGTAGCCGCACCAGTCACCTGAACGTAATTGACTGCTGATGCGGTATCTGAAACTCGTAATTGTTCTCTTGTACCACCAGTTAAAAACTGAAATGCACCTGTACCTTTTGAGGCAAACTGCCCAGCAATGTTAGTTCCAGTACCATCAGTAGTAAATCTAGGGCTTGTTGTTGAACCATCGCCGCCACGCACGTTCCAGTAATTTACTGAGCCAGCGGTGTCTAAAATTCTAAAGTTGTTAGCACCTGCCGCACCACCTAAAGAAGTCTGTCCAGTAGCAGTAAGCGTAGTAAACGTACCAGCCGCAGGGGTTGTGCCTCCTATGACTGTGTTGTCAATCGTAGTGCCACTAATTACTGGCGCATTAGATTGTTCCCATAGTTGAGTTGTGCTGTTGTAAACAATTGTTTGACCGTTGCTTGGAGTTTGAGCAGAAACATTGTGAATTTCATCAAGCTCGTAGCCGTTCTGAACTTTAACAAAAATTTTACCCTGCGTTGGGTGCGCATGCTCAACAACACCAACGTAAACTAAATGCGTCGGAGCGTAAGGCTTAGTAGCTGTATATGTGCCTGCAGTAGTTCCGCTCAGATAAAGCTGTGCACCATCAGTAAATGCAGAAGTATCAATACCGGTAATCAAACCAATAATGGTCACATTACCATTTGTATTGTTTGGCAGGTCCGCAGTCAACATGCCCAATGTTTGAGCAGATGTTGCGTCTGATGTTGCCAATGCTTTAGATACTGTAGGAATCTGACCTGTAGCACCAGAGATGTAAACAACAGTACCTTTTGCCAAAGTAGCACCAGTTGCATTACGCACCTGTGCAACCACGTTGTTTGCTGCAGCTACAGAAAGATCAACCGCACCAGCATTGTTGACAACTGTGACAGAACCATCGGCAGAGGCAACGCTTGTAACCCCTGAAACAACAGTGCCTGGAACCCAGCTGGTTCCATCCCAAATTGGGGCTTGCCCAGTCGTAGGCGTACCCGTAACCTGAATCTTGTCTGTATTCAGGTTTGTAAAGTTTGCATCAACTTCATTGTTGGTAAGGGGCGAACCTTTACCTGCACGGGTAACAATTGTAGACATGAAATACCTTTATGCGTCTTCAGCGCCTTCAAACTCAGGCTTTTGTTTAATGATTGCATACAGGGCAGCTCGGTCTGCACCTGCTACATATTCATCACCTGAAATCTGAAATTTACCTGCTGACAATGGTTGTTTACCTGCATCACGGGCATCTTTAGAAGCGTATCCGTAAAAGGTTACTTCTGTGCCACGACCTTTAAAGTCTTCTTGAACAGCACCGATGTTCCAATATGAAGCAGGAATGCCAAAATCTGTGTCTACTGATTTGATTAAAGCCATGTTGTTTCCTTAGCTAATATTGATTATGGTGCTGCCATTGTAACTGTCCATGTGATTGACATGGTGTCACCTACGTCCTTATTAACGACTGAAAACACAGTGCGGCAAAGCATTGTGCCTGCAGAAGATGCGTTAAAAATACCTGCTTCAGTGATTGCAGACAAACTAGCAGGTGTACCTGCTGGGAATGTAGCTACATACGCAATAGCGCTTCCGGTCACAGTGGTGGAAGTCAAAGCTACACGTGCAGACTCAGTAACCAAGCCAGTGTTACCGGCAGCAACAGCAGTAGTACCAGTACCAATAGCCATGTGGGTCATAGCAGTTGCAGTTGCATCTTTCATGCGGCTTGCAATGTAGCCAAGCCCAGTGGTCACAACCAAGTTTTTGACTTCTTGTTCCTGTTTGATTGCTCCGTCAGGAGCAGTAACAGTAATTTTCAACGCGCCCGTGGCTACGATTTGTTCATTTGAGTTCATTTGAGGTCCTTAAAAAGTGCGGCTAGTTCCAACGTAATCATCCGCAAAGTACGTGATATCACAATACCCTTGGCTTATAACTCTACCAGTATCCGAGGATGTAGTCGAGTCATTAAGTTGCTTTTGCGTCAAAATAATGCTGGAATCTGTAGCCCGTGAAGAGTCAACCAAACTTTTAATAAACGCTTGAGCTGCTGCATCTGTAGCGCTGGCTGAATCGATCAGGTTTTTACTAAACACCGTAACCGAAACATCTGTGGCCCTTGAGGCTTCTGCCAAAGACTTATCAAACGCGGTTGTGGATGCATCAGTGGCTCTAGACGTGTCTGTGTAAAAACGTCCATACCCCATCTGCCGAATCAGGGTATCTGAAGTAGATGCAGTTTCTGTCAAGACTTTGATAAACTGAATGTTTTGGTCATCGTCTGCTGCAGCACCATTGACGTCATCAACAGCACGAGCAACATCTGTCAATGTCTTTTGTGTGTCTTTAACTAATGGATCACTGATGTGGCTGGTGTCAGACAACCCTTTACCAACGACGAACGTTTTGGTATCAGATGTAGAAGCTGAATCAGTTAAACCCTTACCTGCAGTCTTAGCAACAGCATCGGTAGCATAGCCTGAGTCACTAAACGGTTTACTAGAACTTTTGGCCAGAGCCTCTGTTGCTCTAGCAGTCTCAGTGAGCGTCTTACCAGTAACTTTAGTTAGTGTATCCTGCGGTGTTGCTGTATCAAACAGCTCGACAAACTTGACAAAGTAGCCTGTGATTGCGTCTACACGGAGCAGTACATACGTAACAGGTGCGCTTAACTTAATGTACGAGATCGTCGCTTGCAGCTTTGTGTACGAGACATTAGCATGAAGCTTTTGATAAGACGTCGTTGCTTGTAGCTTGACGTATGATGTAGCTGCTTGTAGCTTTACATATGAAGTTGCTGCCTGTAACTTAATGTACTGGTAGACAGAGCGCATCAGAACTCTCCGCGCAACCTAAACTTAAGTGGATCGTAAACAGTTTGAATGCCAGCGCCAGCAGCAAAAGTGACTTGGATTTCACCTTCGTAATCGCCAGGGGCACCAGATAATGCTGCTGCACTCATTGGGAATACGCACACACCGCCAGCGCCGTCTGTGATGATTCCGCTGATAGTGGCTAATACAGTGGTAGAGCCAACCAATCGAAACTTCATAACAACAGTAGCGCCCGTGATATCCACGACGGCACCGGTGTTCTCGTCAGTAATTGTGGCTTGTACTTGCGGGCGACCTGAGTCACCCTGTACCAAATAAATGTAGTCGCAGCTCATACAAACCTCTGATATTCAATTTGAACTGAAGCACGAGTAAGACCCTTGTTTACACGTGTGCGGACCTCCGCCATTTTGTCGTTGAACTGTTTTGTACACAACATTGCCGCTTTGGGATCGTAGTAAGGCTGATTTGCCGTAGCGTACAAACGTGCGCGAGCACCAACAGTGATGTACTCAAGATATCGCTCGTACAACTCTTCGTCCACAACGGTTGCTGAACGCATCGGGGCAAGCGCAACACGAAGCTTCAACTTTGCTTGCTCTGTCACTTTAGGTGTTGGGACAAGCGTAATCTCTTGCGTGCGGTTACGGAAGTAGTAGTACGGATTACCAGCCAAATCATTCCAGTTGGAAGTGCGGTAGATTCGTGTCAACTCTTCCACAGCCTTGGGGATTAACAACTGGTCGCCATACCATGCTTCCATGATGTCAACGACCTTGTGATACTTGCATGGGTCCATCTCGTACTCAGAGACAGTTGCAACGCCAGTCATAGGGTCAAGATTGGTCTGCAAAACGCGTGTTTCTTCGCAGAACTGAATAGCTGCGTTACGCACTGCTTGAATGGCCACGATCTCAGGTACATCCCGAACAAACTGGATGACGTCAGGCAAAAACACATCGTAGGAAACGTTACTCATGTTTGTGACCCTGGAATAGTGACATTACGCAAACCAAGCGCGTTGGTAGGATCGTTAGTCGCTTCAGACTGTGACTTGCCTTGGATTGCAGCAGAGAATGTTGCAAGATAACCTTGAGACAATTGTACTCCCGGTGCGTAATCTGCGTTTTTACCGCAAGCACGGTACAAAATATAGTCTACCAATGCAGACTGGAACACATCAAAGATTGGAATCGCCTGTGACTCGGAAGTCAGGTTTGCTGGCTGTGCTGAGTAGTTCAACTCAATATACCCGGTTCCAGTATTGGGTGGGTAGACATAAAACGCCAATTGATCTTGAACGTCATAGATGTAGTTTCGCACTTCAGCAGAAGGCGTATCAGTATGCCAGTTGGGGTTGAACCCATCTAGCACCTCACGAGAGATAATACGGATTGCACGGCCTGGAGTTGAGCCATTTGTGCCCATGTTACGGTACATCTGTAACAACAACCAGCCATCTGAAGGAAGCGTTTGTCGTGTTCCTGCGCTAAGCAACTTAGAAACAGTTGTCGATGTAGCGCTAGGCTGAATCAACACAATTTGGCGCATGCCATCGTTAAGCCAGCTCAGGAGCTCAGCACGAGTCCACTTGATATTGTTTAGATCAAGTAACTGCTTAGCAGCTTTATCAATAATGACGCTTGCAAGAACAGACATTACACTTTATCCATTTCTGCAGGGGTGTTTCTAGCAGACCCTTGCAATGCAGTAAGCAAAGAAGTAAAGGTAGCCAAATACCCCTGTGCAAGCTGCACACCTGGGGCGTACTCGGCATCTTTCATACAAGCTTTGTACAGGATGTAATCCAACAAAACTGGTTCGTAAATATTGTTCACCATGATCGCCGTAGCTTCTGAAGAAATTACGGTCGGCACTTGGGAGTAAGTAACCTCAATACGGTTACCGGAAGAATCTGCTGGCGGATAAATCCAGAAAACTGTTTTATCCAATGGGGTGTAAATGTACGAAACTGCAGTACCAGTAGCGGTATCTGTGGTCCAAGTAGGATTGTTTCGATTTAAGATTTCGCGACGGGTTTCTTCAAGCGCACGACCTGGAGTCGTACCATTTGTACCCATATTGCGGTTGGCGCTCAATAAAATCCAACCATCAGTGGGAATCGACTGCCGAGCGCCCGCAACTGTTGTCACGTTTGCTGTAGCAGCCGATGCCTCAGGAACAGCTAGGATAAGCGCTTGTTGCGCCATATTCAACCAGCTCAACAACTCAGCCCGAGTCCATCGGATACCCGATATATCGGTAAGTTGAATAGCGGCTTTATCGAGGATTGCTCCTGCCGTTACTGTTCCCATACATTACCTTACGGTTTAATTAACGTCGAGTGCGGCTTTAATCGCAGTCAACTGTTGGCCAGACGCAGCACCTTGAATAACGATGTTGTTCAATTGCGCGGCTGTTTTACCGTTGTTATCGTAATCAACAAAAGCCAAGGCTTCGGTCAATGAAAAACCAGCGGCTACTAAGCCGTCAGTGTTAGTGCCACCGACGTTTGCATCTTCAGCAATAATTTGCTGCGCTTGTGGAAGCGACAAACCACTGGAAATCAGATCGTCAATAATTGCCATGTCGTTCTCCTTAGGTTAATAAATGGCAGGGCCGAAGCCCCGCCTTCTCCAGTAGGAGTTTAACCTGCAGCGACCAACAAAGCCAGACCTTTAGCTTGCACGACGCTAGTGCCGTACACGTTCAAGCCGCGAACCAATGTACCGAAGTCATTGGGGTTCTGCAAGCTCTCAACTTTAGCGATCTGAGAAGCGAAGGTAATAGCAGACTTGTGACCGGCCATCACAGCGTGACGCTTAACTGCACCAGCAGAAGTAGCATCAGTACCAGTGTTGGGGTTCATCCAAGTTTTGCCAGCAGCGCCACGTGGAACCAAGTTAGACACATACACTGTGAAACGGTCGATCATGCCGATCTTGCCGTTACGCAGCACGCTAGAAGCGTCGCCCATGAACTGAGCTTGTGCCAAGTTAGATTGCATCAGAATCTGACGCTCTGTGGGGGTGATGATCAACCAGCGGTCTGTCTCAGGCACGTTGGCTTCGTCCAACACGCTTGACAAAGCAGTGATGCTAGACAAGATGTTAGAAGCAGTCAAAGTGACGGCAGCAGAGTCTGTACCGAGGTTGTAGCCGCCGGAGATAGCACCAGCAGTTGCGCCTTGGTTAGCAGCGTCGCCTTGGTTGAAGTTAGTGTACAGAACGTCTTTGTCGATCTGAATCTTCATTTGCATGGCAGCGTCATTGGTGAACATGTCCATCAATTTAGGCTTGGCTTGCAACTCGAGAACGTTGTTCACGTTCACGCCGAAGTACTTACCTTTGTTGATGACCAACTGCAATGTGCTGGGAGCAGGCACTTCATAAGCCAAGTTTTGACCGATGGAGTAGCTGTTGATGGTGATGGAAGGGATCGTGTTGATGATCACTGTATCACCCATGCCGGTGATGTCACCTTGCCAGTCAGTATTGGCGATTTCACCAAAAACTGTGGCGGCATAGAATTTCTGAGCCAGTTTGCCGGACCAGAGAGCGGGAATGAAAGAACCGGAATAAGCGGTTCCAGAATAGGCAACCTGACCGCCAGGGGTGTTAAAACCACCAGAGTTTACGGGGTAGGCTGCTGCTGCGGTTACTGTAGACATGGTCTAATCCTTTTTAAAAAACAAAAGTTAACAAAATGTGACCGCCATGTCTTGGGTATTCTTAACGAATTCGACCTTCGATAGTGGCGGCATGAATATCTCTCTCAATTTGCACCGCTTCTGCGTCATCGATCATTCCACGTCTCCATTCAGTATAAAACGCATCAATATCCTGTGTGGAATAAATAC
>Ga0213921_1000633_pt1 | contig 10835 bp, 5 predicted proteins | sample McNCre2017MG_FD_165041 | JGI IMG/M metagenome (GOLD analysis project Ga0213921, IMG submission 165041) | Freshwater microbial communities from McNutts Creek, Athens, Georgia, United States - 20-17 MG | ecosystem: Environmental > Aquatic > Freshwater > Creek | place: USA: Georgia | collected...
CAGTAGGAATTGGATCGCCTTTTTCTCCTGGTTTTACAGGCGTTGTTTCAAATATGCTTGAATTAGTTGATTTTAATTTATCAAATTCAGCTGTTTGATTTGGCACAGTTCTAATAAGACCATTACCTTGAGAAATCTTTTTTAATTGATCAGCATCGAATTCATGTAATACATTACCTTCACTATCTTTAACTCTCCACATTAATTTTGTTGGATCATTATCTTTAAAAAACACTTCCTTTGTGCCGGGTAATCTTTGAGTAAGGACGTCTAATGCATTTGTAATCTTAGGATTATTACTTGATGCAACCCCTCCTTGAGTACCAACTGGCTTAGATATAGAATTTAAATAAGTTGTACCTGCAGCGGATAAAGTACCTAAACTACCAGTTACATTATCAACAGATCCTTGTATTTGACCTAATCTTTTCATAGCACCTTGCTTATCCTCTAAAGTACCATTTAACATACCTGAACGAATTTTTACAGCTTCTTGTATTAATGGTTCATATGTTTTTGCCCAATCAACAGAAGGATCTGATTGACTAGATTTTGCTAAATCTGTATATAATGAAAACGCATATTCTTGTGCTTTCATTTCATTAGCTTTTAGTATTTTTGCATTTTCCGCTAATTCGTCTCTTATTTCTTTTTGTCTATTTGCGTAAGCGCCTGCAACTCTACCAAAAGATTCAGATATTGTATCTTGTAATCTTTGATAATGTTGAGCAGTTTGTGTATCTATGTATGTTTCTGGATTAGTGTAAGCTCCCATATATTATATTTATTTATTATCCTATTGAAGGTGTAAATTCTCCCCAAGCTTCCCCAATTCCTGTAGATGGATTACCTAATTGACTTCTAATATCTACTCCATTGCTAGTTGGATTAGCCATACTTGCTTTAGCGCTCATAAAACTTCCTGCTGCTGAAGCAATTCCACCAATCATACCTGTTAAAGCTCCTGTTTTATCTGCTCTTGCTTGCGCTTCTTGAGCAGATGCACCGCCTAATTGGGCAGCAACTCTATCGATTTTTTGTTGTTCTCTACTTTCTCTTGCTCCAAACATAAATTGTTTTCCCGCTGCCTCAGCTTCCTGTACTCTCTGAGCTTCACTCATTTGAATACCTTGAATTCTTTGTGCTTCAGCCATTTTAAGTCGTTGCATATCTGCCTCTCCTTGTGCTTTTAATTTCTCATTAGCAGCCTCTTGTTGCTCAAGATTAGCAGAAATTCCTTGTTTACTTTTTAATGCTGCTTGAGCTAATGCAGTTGCACCACCAGCGCTTGAACCAGTTTCTTTTAAAGTATCCAAAGTGTTTGCTAAAGACATGTCTGCTTGCTCCGCTTCAAATTTTGATGCTTGAGTAGCAACACCTAGATTAGCATATGGATTACTTATCATACCAGATAGATTTTGCGCCAGACTACTAACGTCTTTAACTCCTTCATAAGGATTAATAATTGCTTGTCTGCTATTCTCTAAACTAGTTAATTGTGCTTGCAAACGGGCTTTTTCCCTTGCAGCAGCAGCGGCAGCAGCGTCAGCGGCTCCCATTCCAATAATTCCTCCAATTATACTTGATCCGGCTGATATACAACCGGCTACTACCATTGACATAGGCTATTTTTTTAAAAGTTTGTATTTTTCATAGTTAGCATAAGAAGTACAAGTTAACATATCTTCCAATGTATCTATATCTGTTATATTTTCTGGATTAGGGTATACATTCACGAATATAACATCCGTAATTGCTCTAAGAACTCTTTTTGTTCCCTCTGGAGCATTAACATAACAAGGACCAATATAATAATTAACTCCTTCATCTGTTGCAACTTCCAATTCACCACTTAATAAAAACCAGGTATGTGATATTTTATAAAGTTTACCAATTACTAATCCGCCTTCTGGCATAAACATTTCTCTTATATACACACCTTCAGAAAAGGAATGTTTTAATGGAAACATATCAGTATTACCTTTTGCAATTCTTGGATCATTGCTTGCAAGCATTGCATTTTCTAATGTTTCAACTTTATCAATAAACTCTCTACTTATTATTCTATGTTCTTTTTTAGTTTCAAGTTTATTTTCCATTTGATTTTATTTAATATGATGACATTACATAATTTGATGATACAGAATATAATTCAGCTGCTTGGGGTGTAGTTGGATTTACAAAAGTCATTTTCACTGTTGAATAGAATCCTTTTATACCATTCATTGAATTACCATAAATAACTTCACCATAAGTTGCAGGTGTATTATTTATAATTGTACCAAAATATTTATTTTCTTTTCTTTTAAAACTATTTTCAAATAATTGATTTTCTAAAGCGGCTAAATTAATAGCATCATTTGCTTTACCTATTGGTATTGCAATATCTGAATTTGAATATAATGCTTCTAAAGCCCACCCGGTGGAACCTTCATAATTTAAAGTATTAAAGTTTTTAGACATTGATACTTCTGGATTAAATACTAAGGTTACATTCGCATCATATTGTACTCCGTAGAAATTACAATAGTTTATTAATGTAGTAGACGGATCTGCATAATGTTTCCAAATATTACCATTTTTAAAAGTATAGAAATTATTTCTTAAACTTCCAGATAAATTTGGTTTATATGAAAATCTACTTGTCCAACCATTACAGTCTTCATCAAATGTTAATGTTTGGAATTCTTCTGTATCTGGCGGTTGCAATGATAAAACATATTGTTTATTATACATATCCCATCCACCAATTATTCTACCAGTATTGCCTATTAATGATAAATTATCTCTAAAGTAATCAATCATTCCATAAGCAGATATTTCAGTTATACCATCTTGAGACAATCTTAAAACAACATTTTGGTTTTTATCTACAAAGTATTTTCTATACCCATAAACTGCAAAACTTTCAGGGTTAGTACTTATACCATAGTTACCAGCATATTGTTGAACCTGGCCAATTACAGCAGCCCCAGATGTTGTCATAGGCTGTCCTTCTGCAGAATAAACAGCATCTTTATCAATTAACGCTCTACTAACTTTAGATTCTTGGAATATAATTAAGTTAGTATCCTCAGAATATAATTTTTGGATAGATCCATTTGAAGGATCGACACTTCTTGTTATATCATCAGCAACAGAAAATTGATTTGTATTATTAACACCTGTTCTTGAATTAAATATGCCAGAATAGATTATTGAATTAAATCTATGCTGCTGTGCTGTAGAATCCTCAACTAAATATGCCTTAACGCCAAAATCAACAGTTGTATTATTATAACCACCACGTATTCTAGCTTCTTCTACATACCAATCATTAGGGCCAGCATTGTATGCTGCAGGAACATGCGTAAAATCTTGTATTGGCCCAAATGTAATTAAAGTTCCGTCCGGTATTAAAACTTCTACTGGATTAAGTAATGTTATAGTAGTTCCACTTGTATATAATATTGTATTTGTATATAATGTTGTGCCTAATGTATATTCAATTAATTGACCTACGCCAATGAATAAATCAACAGCGGTTAATACCATTGTAGTACTACCTACTAGTACATCTCCATCAGTTTCACTTGTAGTAGGTATAACATCTACAACACTATCCATTTTTTTTAGCCAAAATGAATTAAAATACTTTAATTCTAAGGTTGCTGCCATAATTAATAATTACTTGTTTTTTTATATTTTTAGTTATACCTATTAAGGTATTTCAGTATGTTGGTATAGATTTCTACCATAATTTGCTAATGATCCAGGAGTAACTCTCCAAGCCGTTTGTATTGTATTATCCGGAGCATTTTGTGGTATTACTTGCCCAATTGCATCAAATTTTGCGCAACATATTGGGAAATCCGTTGGTTCACCCATTCCTGGAACTGATACAGTAGAATCATTAAAATCTCTGTTTGTATTATAGAATAAATAAAATCTATCTGCAACAGGTGGTTCCCATAATGTTGATAATGTTGAATCAATATAGAATTGTTTTACATGCAACGGATTGTTTGTTGTTGCCCATACACTTCCGGTATATCCAGATAATACTTGTCCTGGATAATTGAATGTATTGAATTGAACAGGGTCTCCTGCATCTATTTGGGTAGAAAGATTAGCAGATAATATTATGGTTACACCATCAATTTGTATATCTGTAATTTGATAACTACCATACCACATACCAGGAACTATTTGTTCATTTGGGGCGGTTATTTTTATTGTATTCTGCCCTGCTAAAGCATTTACAGCAACTTCTGCGGATACTGCAAATGGGAATCCAATTGTTGCATCTTGCGAAGTATAAGGAATACCGCTAGGATAACCTAATCCATATCCAAGTAATTGAACAGAATATTCAATTGGAATAATTGGGTCTGGCGGGGTATTAGGCGGTACAGGTGTATTTGGTGGATAAGGCGGATCCGGCAGAAATGGATAATCATAATTCGCATCTTTAACTTGCACAGATGTATAAAAATCATTATTACAAGCCAATGGAGCTGGATCCATTCCATAAGGTATTGCAGTAAATTGATGCCATACAACTAAGCAATATTCTCCAACAGGAACACCTGTAGGATTAGATACAACTAATGAAGTTGATCTTTCAGCAAAAGTGCTTGATCCTATTATATTAATACCTAAATTATCACCTACTCCATTTTGCCAAGGCACATAAGTTGAATTTGGAGATCCAACATTATTGCTATCTAATATAGATTGCCATGTATTATTTGGTGCAGTTGGTTGTCTAAAATACAATATAAAATTAACTTCACTTCTTCTTCTTTCGTCCTCAACCCCAAGTCCTTTTGTTGTTATTGTAAATTCTAATTCGCCTTGCGTTAATCCTTGCGGTGGATTTGCAGGAAATGCAGCTCCATTTTCTACTTGAACATTTACATAACTTTGATATGCATTCACTGCAGGCGCAGGAGATGTATTTAAAAGATTAGGCAATATAGAATAAGGATTAACATCTAAATTGCTTTTACCTACATATACTGCACCATAACCTTGCCCTGGTACTGGTGAACATCCTGCCCCACTTGGGTAATTCCAAACAAATGCCCCAGTATCATATCTTTGTAAATAATTATTTACAGGTTTTGGCCCAACAGTTATATTTACATTTATAGTATCGCTTAATGTTGTATAAGGAGCTGTCCCAATAAGTGGAGTTGGAGGACTTGCTAAGAAAGCATCTCTTACTCTAATTTCTAATGGATATATACCCAATGGAATGTCTGCGGTTAATAAAGATAATTCACCAGTAGTATTATTTATTGAAAAATACCCTAACGGATCACCGTCTATTATATCCCAATATAAATCTGTTTGACTATCTGCAACATCAAATGCTCCGTTTTCAGCAGTTATAAATTCTATAGGACCAGGAATTTGTTCAATAACTTTATTATAGAAAGGATAATTTTCAACAAAAAATGGATTAATATTACCTAATCTATTTGTATATAGAATAGTATAATCTGTTCCTAAATAAGTAATATTAACATAGAAATTAAATTTACTATCATTTGGAGCATTATGATCAAAAACAAAAGGTTCATTTATTATAAATCTCCATGTGTTTGATGATAATGGATATTCCTCTATGCTGAATTTACTAGTTACGTCAATACCCGATATTGTTTCAACTAAACTAAAGAATGGTGGAACATCAGGAATTATTGGGAATCCTGTACTATTTAAAATATTAAATGAGCTTGTAATATATTTTGAATCTGGTTCACCAGGATCTAAACCAACCCCATCAGGGTCTTGATCTTCAAAAAATGTAAATGTTAAATCACCAAACTGAGTAGGGCCATCAAATCCGTTTAGTACATCGTAATTTAAATCAGATATTAAACCAGTTGAGGCGGTTTCCCAAAATAATGCTAACGCGGATACATCCGGCGCTGTTTCATATACACTTAAGAATGGAACCATTAATTCACTTACAACCCCAATTGATTTAGTTGTTGTAACTCTACCAATTAATGGCCTTGTTTGTAATTGATAAAAATTAAGTCCTGCTGTTCCTTTAACATTATCAACTGTGTTCTCTAAAAAGTTGAATTCTGTTGATGTAGCTATAGACGATACAACATCCGCTTTTCTTGCTGGAAAATATTGTGTATTTTCAGGTCTTGTAATTGTAAAATTTATATATGCACCAGGAGAAGGCAATACGGTACTTGTAGCTCTAGTCCAGTTTGGCGGAGAAAAAGTAATTAATCCCTTTGATGGATTTGTAAAATATAAAATTACATCAGTATTTATTGTTACAGGTATTGGATTAACAGTTATTATATTACCTGCAACAGATAATACAGTGTTATTATATAAAGTTCCTCCAACAGTATATACAAAAGTATCTCCCATTTCAACTAATTGATATGTTGTTAAGGTAAGAGTTATAGTTGTACTACCCGATAAAGCTGGTGTATCTAAATCTGCTGTATAATTAAGTAATTCATTTGATACAACAACGGTATTTGCATACCATGCATCTGGATTTTCTATAGTTTCGGGGGGTGAAAGTGGTGGTACTCCTGGATAATCTGGATTAGGTATTAAAGCTTTCGCTTCATCACATTGAATACCATCGCCCGCTTTTATATTATGCAAAGCATCTGGATTTGCTGACAATAAATATGTGATTGTTGTTGCATATTGATTATCATATGGCGTTTCCCCTACTAAATGTTCTTGGGTAGCAGCATTTTCAACTCTACCAAATAATTGAACGCTACTTCTATATTGTTTTTGATCTGGTCCTACCTCATTTAAGTCTCTTGGTATTTTATTAATATTATCATTAATTAATACAATATGACTTGTTTTCCCCTCTTCGCCAACTGGGAACGATGTTGTATTTATTGCGTTCTGCAATTCAGGATTTGCTCCAACATAAGTAACCTGCGATCCAAATGTTTGCCCAGATGGATAGCCATCTAACATTCCTGGCAAATAAGCATTATAATAATCTTGTTGTTGTTGTTTAACTACAACTTTATAAGAGTACCATCCAATTTCGTTTATTGTATATGCAAACTTTGTATCTACAGGTGGAGTAGGTTGCGCTGGTAAATATATATCATTTACCGGCCCTTCTGTTTCTATAATCCATTCATCCGGGTATCCTGTTGAATTAATTGATAGTACTTTAATATAATCAGTTAAAGCACCTCTCATATAATTACCAGCAACAGGTAATACACTACCCGTTACAGAAATGTCTAATGTAAAAGTATAAAAATTTCCAACAATATTCCCTGCTGAAATTGCAAATCCATTTGGACTTGTAGGTTCAGCATACAATCCTGGTGTTCCTTGAGGTATATTTCTTTGCGAAGCTATAGGTTGATTAACTAATACCAATAAAGCATTACCAAACCAATTTCTAACATCCGGAAATGGAGCGGTTTCAGATTGATAAGGAGCATATACGGTAGATCCACCATAGGTTACTCCGCTACCTGGGTCAATTGTTTTTAAATCAACAGAAGATAATAGCACAGATGATTGTCTACCAAACTTATCCGCTAAAACAAATCCAACTTGATAATTACGGTTTTGTTTTAATGTATGATTTGGATATTCTATAAAGTTTGTAAATATAGTTGACTTTGGTTGTACTGCTGTATTATAATTTATATTTGCCGGCGGAGAATACATATTGTAAAAATTACCATACATAACTCTATTACCGGCTACTTCTTGACTTAAAGCTCTTGTAGGTACAATATCATAAACTCTTGTTGTTTGGTTTTCATTTAATGTTTTATATGGCTTTTGTGATTGATAAGGATATACATATACGTTACTATTTGGGATAGTATTTTTAATGGTTACCCATGAAATTGTATCAACTACTTTCACGGATAATGCATCTGATTCTTTATATAAAACTTCTACATCTGTAATTTTATAACTATCATTTATAGTTGCTCCTTTATCTGGGAGTGGAATTAATAATTCAATATTATTAACATAGTTTTCCATCCATTTTATTATGGTACTTCTATATGCAGAAGTTTCGTCCCCATTAATAAAATATCCTTTTTGTCTAGGTATATATGCAATTTGAGTAAAAGGAGCCATTAAAGAATACTCATTATCATCAAATTTAAATCTATAACTAAACCTTACATATTTATCTTCTAAAAATGCGGGATCGCCAGGCCAATCAGGATCATCTGATTTATCGGACATTGTGGAAATTAAAAATGTTAATTGATCCCCTGCTGTAATAGAAGATGTTGGCTGATATAATGTTATAGTATCTACTGAAAAATCCATTACATAAGCATAATCACTTCCTGTTAATGAAGCAGAGACAACAGTCATTCCGCTTGTGATTATGCCATTAATAGAATCTAATACATAAGTATCTCCACTGCCGCTAACTACAGTAGCCGTTGCTTTTCTAACTAAAGATATAGGATCAACAGGAGCATATTTAGCTACAGAAATTTGAGCCTCTGTAGTATAATATAATGGATTGTTTATTGCCTTTTTGTAGTTTATTTTTCTTGGTTGATTTCTATTATCAGTCCAAAATAATAATCCTTCTATAAGATTAACACCAATAATTAAATTTGTTTTTGAAAAGTTTAAGAAAGTTCCTTCAACTAAAGTAGAATAAGTTAAAGTATTTAAATCATATACCGTTATTTTCATTACCCATCCATCCATAGGTTGGAATGGTAAAGTAGTGCATAAAGTTATTTGATTTGGAGATGGATCTGTATAATTGGTTAAGAATTGGTATATCCTATTATTTTGATTATCCATAAACATACCAATACATTCCAAATCAGGAATTGTTTCTTGAGGAATTTCAATATTACCATATATATTTTGTAATACCCCAATATTATTAGTTTCGGATTTACCAACCTCTATATTTAAAGCATCTCTATATTCACTATTAGGTATAAGTCTATCGTCTAAATCTTTATTCATTTTAGACGATAGAAAACTATTTTTAATTTCAGCCATTTATTTTAGTGTTTAATCCATTTAGACTTACCTCTTAATACTTGAGTAATCTCTTCTAATTTGATATTTGATAATCTTATTTTAGCATTTCTTAAAGCCGCTGATCTTTCTCTTTTAAATCTTTGAACTAAATATTCTGGACTACTTGATCTTACACTAAGAATACTATGTAATATATGCAGATACATTGCTTCCTCAGCTAATTTAGGTACTTTAGTATCCATATCATAAGCCAATCCATCAGATATATATTCTAATATAATTATTGCACCAACAAGATCGCTACTAAATGAAAATTTATTCTCTCTTTCATTAATTGTAAATGTTCCATTGAAATTCATATATTCTGGATCACCGCCATATCTTCTTCCATATGCACCGCCATAACCCCAGTTATTGTATCCATAGGCAAAAGCACCACCATTCCATGCAATATTATTAATTAAATAATCCGTATTATTGGTTGCCCATCTTTCTTCAGTTATTGATGTTCCCTCAATATTACTACCAAAATTATCCTGTATTGCAACCCCTAAACTATCTTGAATAACTGGTTGAGTAGGATTGCTTGTAAGAGTTGTAGGGTAAATAATGTGTTTAACACCACTTCTATCAACCCATGACATTTTAACATAATTAACATAATCTTGAGGTATAGGAATGCTTAAATTATGAGGTACCGTTAATTCCTGAGACTTAACACTTTTTAAAGTATCGTAACTAAATTCTTGCAATCCTCTTTTAGCATGGAATATAACATCAGTTCTTTTAACATCTGCTATTAATTTTCCAGGACCAACATAAGCAACCATAAAGTTATTAATAATATCATTTAATGATATATAAGCATAGCCACCGTAATTATCTTCTACAGTTGATCCATATGCTTTTTCTGCTTCAGTAGTTGCATAATTACCACCTGATAAAGATTTAAGTTGTACTACAACATAAATACCTAATCCTAATGCTGGAGTTATAGTTATTATATTCTTGTCTACAGTATATGCCGATGTATATTCCGTAAATGACCCCGGTAATCCATTAGGACTCGTGTATAATTTAAAATTATTTAAAGCATAATCAACTTCATTTGGATCCCAACTACCAAATATTAAGTCCGTATTGAAAGTTGTAATAAATGTAGTTTGTCCAGCATCAGCAATAAATCCCTGTGCTCCTTCATAATATTGTCTATTTGTTTCGGTAATTAAACCGTCATTTGGTATCGGCATCTTTTATTAGCTTTTTGAATTAATACTTTCTGCTTGTGCTTGTTGCGCCGCAATTTGTACAATTTGTGGATCTTTAATAACTATACCTGAATAAAGTAATATTCTAGTTATTAAATTAGTTTGTTCTATTGGATGCAACTCAAATTGTACTGAAGATGCTGCATCATATATATATTGTTGATTTAATCCTAATGTAAAATTCCATACTGGGTTGGCAGGTTTTCTAACATAGGTACAAGTAATTCCTGAAGTTATAGTTTTTGGATATACCTTAATTTGAAAATCTTTATAGGTATATATTGGCCAATATTTTGTAGGTTTAGTAATTGGCGATAGGTTTAATTCCAATAGTTCATTTGGTTGAACATATTGAACCTCTTTATCATCATTATATATTACAGTTCCTAACTTATAAAAGTCATCAACTGCTGGTATATCGAAATGATCAGTAGAAAAAGTACAAACTCCTTCTGTTTGGAAGATTGCAATTTTTTCTTGTAAGTTTTTTATACGATCAGCATATTCAGTATCATTATCTGGTATACGAATTTGTTGATTTAGATTATCAAAATATTCATTAAATATCTCAAGTTGAAC
>Ga0213921_1000665_pt1 | contig 10504 bp, 3 predicted proteins | sample McNCre2017MG_FD_165041 | JGI IMG/M metagenome (GOLD analysis project Ga0213921, IMG submission 165041) | Freshwater microbial communities from McNutts Creek, Athens, Georgia, United States - 20-17 MG | ecosystem: Environmental > Aquatic > Freshwater > Creek | place: USA: Georgia | collected...
TCTGGCATGACCAGCCAGCCCAGGCGCCAGCCGGTCATCAAAAAGCTTTTGGAGAAACTGTGCACCACCACCAGCCGGTCGTCGGGCGTGGCGATGTCGAGGAATGACGGTGCGCAGCCGTTGGCGGTGTCGGACTCGTAGTACAGCCGCTCGTACACCTCGTCGGCCAGGATCCAGGTGCCTGTCTGGCGGCAGTGGTCGAGGATGGCCTGCTGCTCGGCGCGGGTCAGCGTCCAGCCCGTGGGGTTGTTGGGCGCGTTGAGCACCAGCACACGGGTGGCCGCGGTCACGGCAGACTTGAGGGCGTCGATGTCGAGCACCCACTGGCCCCCCACGGGCTGCAGGCTCACGCACTTAAGGCGCGCCCCCATGACCAGCGGCTGCGCCGTGAGGTTGGGCCAGACGGGGGTGACGGCCACAACCTCGTCGCCCGCATCGACCAGCGACTGGAACGCCAGCATGAGCGCGTTGACGCCACCCGAGGTGATAGCGATGCGGTCCATGCCAATGTGTCCGTGCAGGTGGCTCATGTAGTCGGCCACGGACTGGCGCAGCTCGGGCAGGCCCAGGTTGTGCGCATAAAAGGTTTCGCCGCGCTGCAACGACTCAATGGCCGCCTGACGGATCACGTCGGGTGTGACTTCGTCGGACTCGCCAAACCAGAAGGCCAGCACATCGCTGCGGCCCAGGCCCGCGTTGGCCACCTCGCGGATGCGGGATTCTTCAAGGTCGAGCACCGTCTGGCGCATGAATGGCGTGGCTGTGTTGTTCATGGCGCCATGCTAACGCCAGAAGGGCTGGGGGGTTTTCACACAGGCGTCAGCGGCCTATCATGGGCACACAAAAACATCAGGGAGAGAGACATGCAAAAACGCAAGACCATGCTGGGGCTGCTGGCCCTGGCTGCGGCACTGGCAATGCCGTCCGCAGAGGTGCAAGCCACGACCAGCACGTCCAAAAGCACGCGTGCCAAGGCCCGCAAGCCACCTGCGGACAAAGGCCCGGCCGAATCACGCGCCGAGCGCGACAAGCGCCTGCAGCGCGAGTGCAAGGGCAAGCCCAACGCGGGGGCTTGTGAAGGTTATGGAGGCTGAAGACATCGCGGTAAACCAGATACCTGCAGCGCACTGATCGCGGCGGGGGTGCCGCTCCTACAGAAATGTGGGAACCCCGCCCCCTAGGCGATTTCAGGTGGTCAAAGCCACCACTGCGCCAGGCCACTGGCCCGCACGCTGGGGCGGTCAATGGCCGCATCGAGCAAGCCCGCTTCGGCCTCGATCAGCGTGAACTGTTCGCGTGCCCGCGTGATGCCCGTGTAGGCGAGTTCACGGCTCAGGACTTCGCCGCCGCCCGGTGGCAGCACCAGCACGGTGTGCTCGAACTCCGAGCCCTGGCTCTTGTGCACCGTCATCACAAAGGCGGTCTCGGCCTGCGCCAGCCGCATCACGCTGACCGAGCGCAGCGCCTCGCCCTCAAGGAACCAGACCTTGAGTTTGCCCTCCAGATTGGGCAGCACGACACCCACGTCACCGTTGAACACGCCCAGCTGCGCGTCGTTGCGCGTGACCATCACAGGTCGCCCCGCAAACCATTCGCCCGTGACTTTGAGCAGGCCCTTGTCGGCCAAGGCTTTTTGCACCGCGGCGTTGAGCCCTTCGGTGCCCCAGTCGCCTTGGTGCACCGCGCACAGAATGCGAAAACGCTCGAAGGCCTTGAGCACGCCGCACACCCAGGAGGCGTGGGCCTCGGCGCTTTGTGCTGCCGGGCCTTGCTGCATGAGGTGCAGGTAGTCGGCATAAGAGGGCTTGCCGGATTTGCCAAGCGCCAAGGCACAAACAGCTTGTGGCGTGGACAGTTGGAGAGCGAGCAAAGGGGCCACATCGTCACCTGATCGCGGCGAGGGCGCCGCTCCTACAGAACACTCAGACAACACAATGCGGGCGGCAGCCGAGTCACCGCCATTCACCGCCAGGGCCAGTTGGCCGATGGCGCCTTTGAAGCGGCGGCTTTGGCGCAGCATCACGGTCTGCTGCGCCAGCACGGGCGCAGCGCCCGTGGACAAGTATTCGGTGGGCAATGCCTGCCCCGCGACGGTCTGCACAAACTGCGCGGTGTCTGCGCTGTAGCGGCCCGCTGCAGCATCGCGGCACAGGTCGCCCAAGACCGCCCCGGCCTCGACCGAGGCCAGCTGGTCCTTGTCGCCCAGCAGCACCAGACGCGCCGTGGGCGGCAACGCCTGCAGCAGCGCGTCCATCATTTCCAGGTGCACCATCGAGGCTTCGTCCACGATCAGCACATCCACATCGAGCGGGTTGGCAGCGTGGTGGCGGAACTGGCGTGTATCGGGCCGCGCACCCAGCAGCGAGTGCAGCGTGCGCGCGGGGCCCATGCGGGCGATCAGCGTATTCAAGTCCAGACCACTGTCGGCGGGCACCTGCTCTTGCAGCCCCTTCAGAGCGTTGTCGATGGATTGTTTCAGGCGCGCTGCGGCCTTGCCCGTGGGGGCGGCCAGCGCCACGCGCAAAGGACTTTCGCCCTCGTGCAGCGCCAGCAACAAGGCCAGCAGGCGTGCAGCGGTATAGGTCTTGCCCGTGCCCGGCCCCCCCGTGATGACCGACAGGCGCGCACGCAGCGCCACGGCACAGGCCATCTTTTGCCAATCGGTCTCGGCAGGTGCCTCAGCGTTGGGCACAAAGAAACGGTCCAGCCAGAGGCACGCTGCCGCCTCGGGCACGGCCAGCGGTTCGCTGGCGCGCTGCAACAGGCCCTGGCCCACACGCTGTTCGTAGCCCGCATAGCGGCGCAAGTACAAAAGCGGTGCGCCCGCGGTGCCGCCCAGCACCAGCGGCTGGCCCTGGTCGGGTGCGTCGGTGTGGCGCACGCAAACCTGGGATGACGGGTCTTGCAAAGCGGCCTGCCAATCGGACAGCGTGGCGGGCAGATGCGCCCACAGCGCACGCAGGCCTTGCGGGCCTTCCGCCGCCACAGCGGGCCAGCCCAGCAACGCCACGGGTGGTGCGCACAGCTCAGTCAAGGGCAGGCAGGTGTGGCCACGCCCTTCCATTTGCGCGAGCACAGCCGACGCCACCAGCAGCGCGGGGCTGGCCTGGGCATCCAAGCGCAATAGCTGGGCCGCGAGGGCGCTGTCAATGTGGCGCAGCAGGCCCTGTTCGGTCCAGAGCTGCAGCCATTGCAGCGTTTGCGTGACGCTCAGCCCTTGGGCTGGCAGGTCGTTCAGCCAGTCCATTTGCGAGGTCGGCACGGCTGCCAGGCGAGGCGACTTGCGCAAGGTCATGACACCACCTCCGCGTTCAGCATGGCATCCAGGCCATCCAGCAATTCGAGGGGCGCTGGCAAGGTGCAGCAGCCATCTGCAGGCCCGTCGATGCCGCGCAGGAACAGGTACACCGCGCCACCCAGCTGCTGCGCCGGGTCGTAGGCCTCGCCCAGGCGGGCACGCAGCAGGCGGTGCAGCGCCAACATGTAGAGCGCGGCCTGCACCTCGTAGCGGTGGTGGGCCATGGCGTCGGTCAGGGCCTGCGGCGTGTAGGCGGCGTCGTCAGCCCCCAGGTGGTTGGATTTGTAGTCGAGCACCCAGTAGCGGCCTTCGTGCTCGAACACCAGATCGGCAAAGCCCATCAGCATGCCGTGCAGCTGCGCGTCGGGCAGCTGCGGGCGGCTCACGCCAGGCAGCAGGTGCTGCTGGCACAGCGCATCCACCTCGCGGGCATGCAGCCGCTCGGCAGGCAGCCAGAACTCCATCTCGGGCAGCAAGGTGCCCAGCGCATTCAGCGGCGCACCGGGTCCGCGCAGGGGCTGCGCCACCACGCGGGTGAGCCACTGCACCACGTCGCCAGCCTGGGCTTTGTAGCCGGCGTTCTCGCAGCGCTTCTGGAGGCGCTCGGCCTTTTGCACATCGAGCGCAAAGCCATCGGCGGCCAGCCATTCGAGCTGGTCGTGCAGAAAGTTGCCTGCGCTCGGGCCTTTGGCGAAACCGTGCCAGGGGGCTTGTGTGCCTGTGTTGACCGCAACTGCGGGCAACGCCTGCCCGTCTTCGGGCGGTTCGTCGTCGGCCGGGCGCGGCGTGGCCATGTGCATGCCCATTGGTGCCAAAGGCTGCGAAGACAGGTCCCGTGCCAGGCGCGAGAAGCTCGCAATCGTCCACGACTTGTCGATGCGGGCGGTGCAGTTCAGCGCTTCACTCAGTTCCTTGGTCTGCTCGGGCCGCGGCCAGACGGTGAGCGGCACTTCTTCGGTGGCCAACACCAGCTGCACCGACAAGGCTTGTTCCTGCGCATTGGTCTGCAGCGCTTGCAACTTGGGCAACCAGCCCGCTTCGTCCATGGCGACACCACCACCCAGCAAATGGCCTGTGGCGCTGTCGTGGTTCACACAGCTTTTGCCCGAGCCCCGCGTGACCGGGCTCCAACCCACCCACAGTGCATGGCGCGCACGCGTGAGCGCCACATACCAAAGACGCAAGTCTTCGCGCAGGCGGTCACGGTCGGCCAGCTTCGTGTCGTCCTTGTCAAAGTCCAGCGTCCAGCGGCGCTCGCCCTCGCCTTCATCCCGTTGCAGCACCGGGGTTTTGTGCGCCTCCATCATGCGGTGGCTGTGCGCAAAAGGCAGGCACACCACCGGGTATTCCAGGCCTTTGCTGGCGTGGATGGTGATGACCTTGACCAGGTCTTCGTCGCTCTCCAGCCGCACGGTCTGGTCTTCGCTGTCGCCTGCGCCACCTGCATTCACTTCGTCAATCTGCAGGGCCAGCCAGCGGATCAGGGCCTGTTCGCCGTCCAGCTGGCTGCTGGCGGTCTGCAGCAATTCGGCCAGGTGCAGCACATTGGTCAGGCGGCGTTCGCCGTCGTTCTGGCCGCGCCAGCGCCCGGCCAGTTGCACCACATGCAGCGACTGGCGCAGCATGGCCAACACGCCCTGCCCTTGCCAGACCAGACGCAAGTCGCGCATCTGCTCGGCACGCTGGTCCAGCAGTTCATCCTGCGTGGCCAGGTCGTGCAGCTCGGCCAGCGACAGACCCACAGTGCGTGTGCCCAGGGCAGCGCGCACGCGGCGCATGTCCTGCGGCTCAGCCACGCCGCGCAACCACAGGCACAGGTCTTGTGCTTCGTCGCTGGCAAACACCGAATCGCGATCGGACAGGTACACCGAGGCCACGCCCCGCGCACGCAGGGCCTCGCGCACGGCGGCGGCCTCTTTTCCGGTGCGCACCAGCACGGCAATGTCTTTGGGTTGCAACGGTTGGTCACCCTTGTCCGCATTGGCAAAGCGGGCCTGCGGGTCGCTCAGCCAGGCCACGATCTGCTCGGCGCACAGGGCCGACAGGTGCGTTTGCGCATCGCGCTGGCTGCGCAGCGTGGCGTCGTGGACCACCGTCATGGCTTTGACGTCGCCGTTGTGGGTCGTGAACACCTCGCTGCGGCCCTTCGCATTTACGGGCTGGAAAGGCAGCGGGTCTTCGCCCTCCTGGCGGTAGCCAAAGGCATCGTCTGAAATTTGGAACCAGCGGTTGACCACATCGACCACCGCCTGAGTCGACCGGTAATTGGTGCCCAGCACATGGTGGCGGCCAGCGGTGGCGCGGCGCGCCGACAGGTAGCTGTGGATGTCGGCCCCGCGAAAGCCGTAGATCGACTGCTTGGGGTCACCGATCAGCAGCAGCGCGGCGTCCTGACGGTTCTCGGCTGTGCGGTAGATGCGGTCAAAGATGCGGAACTGCAGCGGCGAGGTGTCCTGAAACTCGTCGATGAGTGCCACCGGGAACTGCGCGCGCAGGCGCTGCGCCAGGCGCTCGCCCGACTCGGGGTCGGCCAGTGCCACATCGAGGCGCTGCAACATGTCGGCAAAACCGAACAGACCGCTGCGGCGCTTGAGCTCGGCCATGCGCTGCAGCACATGGGTGCGGGCGTGCAGGCGGGCGGCATGGAAGGGGTCGGGCAAGGCCTGCAAGGCGGCTTGCAGATCGGCGAAGGCCTGGGACTCAGGCGGCAGGTCAACCACATCGCCATCTTTGCGGCACGCCAACAGGCCATTGGGCGTCAGGCGATCCCAGCCTGTACCCAATGCATCTTTCAATGCCTTCGCATCCCCACTGCTTTGCGTCCAGGTTTTGAGTGCATCCATCCACTTCTTGGAGCGCCCCACTTGCAGAACTGAACCATTCCATCCATGCTTTTTGACGGCCAGTTGGCCCTCGATCCAGCCCAGCAAGTGGTCGGCTTTTTCAACCCACCCCTGCTTGAGCGCCACCAACTGCGCTTCGCGCTCGGCCAGCGCCACGCCGAAGACCTGCGCCAGCGTCCCGGACGCGGCGTCTGCCAGCGGCACCGCCATCAGGGCGCGCATGTCCTTTTCGAGCGCGGGGACATCGCGCCAGACGCGCTGCACCTGCGCCACCAGCGGCGTGGCCATGGGGTAGAGCTGCTGACGCCAGTAGTCCTGCACGGCTTCGAGACGCAGCGCGGCTTCATCGCCGACCAGGTTTTCTTCAAACAGGCTGCCACTGTCAAAGGCGTGCTCGCGCAGCATGCGCTGGCACCAGGCGTCGATGGTGTAGACGGCCGCGTCGTCCATGGCCTGCGCGGCCAGCGCCAGCCGATACGCTGCTTGTTCGCGGGGCTCGCCTTCGGGGTATTCGTCACAGAGGCCTTTGAGAAAGGCATCGTCCGTTTCGGCAATGCCCCGGAACACCTGCGCCGCCTCGGTCAGACGGGCGCGGATGCGGTCCGACAGCTCGCGGGTGGCGGCTCGGGTGAAGGTCATCACCAGCACGTCCTGCGGCAGCATGGGGCGCACCGGGGCGCTGCCTTCGCTGCCGTGGCCCAGCACCAGGCGCACATAGAGCGCGGCAATCGTCCAGGTCTTGCCCGTGCCTGCGCTCGCCTCGATCAGGTGGCTGCCGCGCAGCGGAAAGCTGTGGGGTTTGAGGGCGTGTGCGGTGCTCATGAATCCTCCCCCTCATCGTCTGCAGGCGCATCAGGCAAGACCTCGACTTGTGCCTGCGCCGCCCAGGCCCTGAGTGGCGCATACACCGCCTGCGCCAACCGGTCGAGAGCCTCCGTGGCCAGCAAGTCCTCCAGCGTGGGGTAGGTGCGAGCCAAGGCCGGGTCTTTGCTTTTTTCTGCGCTTTTGAACTCGCTGCCCTCGTAAGCATCGGCCAGGGCGTTGAGGTTCTCCGGGTCCTTGAGCCACTGCAAGGCCACACCGGGCGGCAGGGGCAGCGGCCAGCGCATGCCCTCGGCCCAGGTGGACAGCAACACCTGCAACTGAGCACGGGCGGCGTCAGGGTCTTGCGGGTCCACACGCACCACGGCGTTGCGGCCCACCGCCACGCACTTGCAAGGCTGGTCCATGGCGGCAGCGGCCAGCGATTGCAGCCAGAGGTCGATGAGTTTTTCAGGCAATGCCGTCGCCTTGCCCGCTTTGGAAATGCTGACCAGCTTGTTGGCGCGCAAGCTCAAGAGGAGTTGCCCGCCCTCGCCTGCCAGCACGCCGCCCAGGGCATCCTGCAGGCCGACCTGCGGATGCGCCAGATCGATCAGCACGCGCTCGGCGGCATCGGGGTAGGCCTCGCGCTCGCGCAGCGCAGCAGCCAACTGGGTCTGCAGGATGTGGGTGAGCTTTTGCGCTTCGAGCGTGCCCACCCCCGCCAGCGGCAAGGCCCCGGCCTGGCGCAGGTGCTGCACCACACGCGCTGCATGGGCTGGCAGTTGGTCTGCGCTCAGCTGCACAGGCACATGCTGCAGTTCGTGGTCGAGTAAGCCGTACAAGTCCAGGCCACCCAGACCGAACAGTTCTTCGTCGTGCAGTTCGCTGCGCTCGTCTTCCAGATGCACCTGCAGGCGTTCACGGAAGAAGGCATCCACGGGTTTGCGCAGGAAGCGGGTGAGTTGGACCAGCGAGATGACCGGGGCCTGGTCGTTGGCGGCCATGAGCGGCGACAACAGCACGGGAGATCGCGGCGAGGGCGCCGCTCCTACAGATGCACCTGTGGGAGCGGCGCCCTCGCCGCGATGGATGTCCTGCGCCGCGCGCCACTCCCTGGCAAAGGTCTGCAAATTGCTGCCCACCTCAAAGTAGGCGCGGCTGAACGGTTGCAGCGGGTGCGTGGTGGTCAGGCCTTTGGCCGTGTCCTTGCCCCAGAGCAGGTCGATCTCGTCGCGCAGCTGCGAGACCAGCACCGAAGGCGGTTGTTCGCTGTTGTCGCGCACACTGCGACCGCTCCAGCTCACATACAGAACTTGGCGCGCCGACAGCAGGGCTTCGAGCATGAGCTGGCGGTCGTCGTCGCGGCGCGAACGGTCACCGGGGCGGGTCATGCCCGGCAGGCCCATCAGGTCGAAGTCGGCACGTGGACTGCGGCGCGGGTAGTCGCCATCGTTCATGCCCAGCAGGCACACGGCCTGGAAGGGGATCGCCCGCATCGGCATGAGTGTGCAGAAGGTCACGCCCCCGGCCCGAAAGCGTTGCTCCAGCCGGGGCGTTTTGAGGGCCTCCAGCCAGGCCGAGCGGGCCACGGCCAGCGGCACCGACTCGGCAAAGCCCGCGTCATCGCAGGCGCGTACCCAGTCGCTGAGTGCCTGGTCGAGCGCTGCGAGCGCGTTGCGGTCGTTGTCGTCACGCGGCTTGAACAAGGCCGCCAGCATGGCGCGGCCCCGCTCGGCCCACTGTGCGGGGGTGGCGCTTTGCGTGCCGATCTGCCACCAGTCAATGAGGGCCTGCAGCAGATGCGCGAGCGACCCCGCCAGTTCGGCATCGAGTCCGCCCACTTCGGCATAAGACGATACGCCAGATGAAACGCCGTCTTCATGAACAGGATCGGCCCCGCAGGCATAACCCATGAGCATGCGCTGCACACCAAACAGCGCCGAGTTGTCGTCGCCGCACACGCCCAGGCCCAGGCCCGCACGGTGCTCGGCCGACAGGCCCCAGCGGATGCCCGAGCCCGCCATCCAGCGCGTGAGCGTGGGCAGGTGTTCGTCTTTCAGGCCAAAGCGGGCCGCGAGCGCAGGCACTTCGAGCAGCTCGACCAGCTCGCTCATCCGGCTGCGCTGCTGCGGCAGGGCCAGCAGCCATTCGACCGCGTGGATCAGCGGGCTGATGGCCTGTGCGCCCAGGTCGGCAATGTCGAACGGAATGAAACGCGCATCGCTGCGCTTGTACTGGCCAAACACGGCACGGATCGCAGGGGCCATGACTTCGATGTCGGGCACCATGACCACCACGTCGCGCGGCGACAACGGCTCGCCGGGCGGCGTGTGGAACCACTGCAGCAGCTGGTCGTGCAGCACTTCGAGTTCGCGCACCGGGCTGTGCGCCACGCTGAACGTGACCGAGCGGTCGCCTTCGCGCAAAGGCAGGGTTTTGGCCCCGCCGCTGGACGGCTCCAGATCGCGGATGCGCCGCTGCAGCTGCGCCAGCAGGCGCGTGCCGTCTTCGCCAGGTACATCGTCAAAAAAGTCCAGGCGCGGCCACTGCGTGACGTGCTTTGCGGCCTGCAGGTCATCGAACGCGTCGAGCTGGCGGATGAAGTCGCGCCCCTGCCGCCCCCAGGCGGCCAGCAGCGTCGGCGCATGCAGGTGCATCTGCGCCAACGGCAAGCCTGCCAGCGCCTCGCCCCGGTAGTCGTGTCGACGGCGCTCGGCCTGCAGCCACTCGCGCCCGTCGATGATGTCGCCCCAGTGGTACTGACAAGGGTTGGGCACGGCCAGCAGCACCTGGCTGTGCGCGGCCAAGGCCGCCAGCATCTCTAGCAGCTGCCCGGGCATGTGGCTCATGCCGAACACCGACACACGCCGCGCCACGGGGCTCGCCAGAGGCTGGCCCGACTGCAGGTGCGCCAGCGCCCGCGCATGCAGCGCTGGGCGGGTGGCCTGGCGCTGGGTGTCATCGAGCGTGGCGAGCACGCGCCGCCAGAGTTCGGCCTGCCAGAGCTGGTCTTCGCCCAGCTCGTCCTGCCCGGCGGCCTTGCGCAGCACGTTGCGCCCAGCGGCCCAGTCCTGCAGCCAGTCGGGGCGGTAGATCTGGTACTGGTCAAACAGGTCGGCCAGCCGGCTGGCCAGTTGCAGCAGGCGGTCAGGCTCGTCGCCTCTCAAAAAACCCGCCACGGGTTTAAACACCGGGTCGCTCAAGCAGCCGGGTAACAAGGCCATCAACCGCCAGGTCATGGGCAGCTTGTCGAGCGGCGAATCGGGCGGCACGTTGTGTGTGCCCAGCACCTGCCGGTAGGTACGCCACAAAAAGCGCGAGGGCAATTCCACTCGCGTGGCCGCGCAAACCCCGCCCGCCCCCCCCTGACGCGCCAGCTCGATCTTGATCCATTCGGCCATGCCGTTGCTCTGCACCAGCACCACTTCGCTCTCCAGCGGCAGCAAAGGATGCGTGCGCAGCCAGCCCGTGAGAGTGTCGGCCAGCACCTCGGAGCGGTGGCTGTGCAGGGCGATGAAGCCGGGCGAAATGGTGGATGCGGGCATGCAGGAGAAATGCA
>Ga0213921_1000671_pt1 | contig 10427 bp, 20 predicted proteins | sample McNCre2017MG_FD_165041 | JGI IMG/M metagenome (GOLD analysis project Ga0213921, IMG submission 165041) | Freshwater microbial communities from McNutts Creek, Athens, Georgia, United States - 20-17 MG | ecosystem: Environmental > Aquatic > Freshwater > Creek | place: USA: Georgia | collected...
TTCGAAGCGGAGCGTTCAGCATGAGCGCCGAGCAATCCCTGAAAGAGACACACCTGGCCCGCGCCTGGGCCGCTGTGAAACAAGTTCCGAAAAATGAGGCCCAGGGCCTACCCGCGCGCACCTGGGCCGCGATGCCACTACGCACCCGCGCCGTGCTGGTCATGCTGGGGGCACAAAGCATGGAAGACCCACGCGAAGTAGCACGCCGCCCATGGCCAGCACTGAGCGATTCGGACCGCGTAGGCATTGCAGCGTGCGCCAGATCCATTGGCAAGGATTTACGGGACGCGGCCTGCCTGTTTTGAACGCATGAAGACGGACAGCAACACACTGCGCAAGCGAGATTTTGCGCTATACAAAACCCACTTCCAAGACGAAGACCGGGAAACATGGCGAGACCATAGCGACACATTCGAGGAGCGCACCGCCGCCCGTGTGCGCAGCACAACAAAGCCAATAGATGTATGGGCCAGTGACCGCGAGTTGGTGGACCTTGCACGCCGCCGCGCTGACCTGATGATTGATTGGGTTTGTGCCTTGCGTGAGCCGCTGACGCTGACCACCATCAATGGATGGCTGGAAGGGCTGGAGGCCGCGCCCATGGAATACAAGGGCCAGCACTCGCCACAGTCCCATGAAAAGCAATTGCAGGCTATGGTTAAGCGCCTGGGCTGTGAGTTGTACTGGCGCAGGCAATTGCGCCGCGCACAAGTGAGAAAGCGAGAGGCGCAGGAGCAAGCCAAGGGCAATATTTGCGCCCGTGTCATGCCATATTGCCATGATGTGACGGACGCACGCCACAAACAACGCCAGGCCGCAAACCGGGCCATGCTGGAAGGCACCGAGATTGAGAGCGCGGACGGTGAAATCATCACCCTATGGGATGCAGTGCAGGCCAGCACCGCAAACAAAGCAATTCGCCGAGGGGAATTGATGACCCGGATTCGGGGCTGTGAAGAGTGGGCCGACAAGGCCGGGATGGTGGGCATTTTCACCACAAACACACTTCCCAGCCGCTTTCATGCTTCGCTATTCGGAGGGGGAAAAAATCCGAACTTCGATGGGTCCACGCCACGCGATGGCCAGGGATGGTTGTCCAAGACCTGGGCGCGAGCACGGGCAAAGATCAACCGACAAAAAATCAAGGTGTTCGGGTTTCGCGTGGCTGAGCCCCACCACGATGGTTGTCCACATTGGCACATGCTGCTATGGGTGAGCGCCAGCCAGGTGCAGCAATTGGCCGCAGTGCTACGTGACTGCTGGTTGCAACACGAGGGCGACGAATACGGGGCGCAGGAATACCGATTCAAGGCCGTGGCAATCGACAAAGCCAAGGGTGGGGCCATTGCCTACGTGGCGAAGTACATCGCAAAAAATATCGACGATTGCGGGGCCGTGGAAGACGAGGGCCACGAGGACCACTACATGGGCCAAAAAGAACTACTCACGCAAGCCAAGGCCCAGCGTGTGACCGCCTGGGCAAGTGCCTGGGGAATCCGTCAATTCCAGCCCGTAGGACAGCCGCCCGTGACCGTGTGGCGCGAGTTGCGCCGCATTGATGCAGGCATGGCCGCAGGTGGGTCCAAGCGATTGCAGCGAGCCCATGCCGCCGTACACAAGGGCGAAGACAAGGGCGCGGACTGGTGCGCGTACATGACCGAGCAGGGCGGGGCCATGACCGGGCGAGGTTACCAGTTGCATATTGAGTTTGACCACGAGACCACAGAAGGCCGCTATGGGCTGGTGGAAGTGGCGCGGCCTGCCGGGGTATTTGATGTAGCAAGGCCAGGAGAACTGTGCACCAGCACCCGCAAACAGTGGAAGCCGAAAGGCAGTTGGACCCCAAGCGAGCGCCACGCCGTGAAGGTGGGCAGCTTCGCGGAAGTAGCTTCGGTGTCTTTGTATTTTGAACCCACTTGGACCCGTTTCAATAACTGTACGCACCCAGCGCCGAAAGTGCGCAGGCGTGACGAAAACACCTACCAATTACTGACCCATGGAGGGTCAAAAACCTTGCCGCTGAGGTACAGCGGAAAAAAACCGGAGAAAAAAAGCCATGTTTCAAGCCTTGCAATCGGTCCAAGTGACCAACCCTGACCACCCACGCCACAACGAAGCCGGGGCCGTAATGGAGATCACACCGGACGAACAAAATGAGGTCCTGGTGCGCTTCGATGCGGACATGTCCGAAGAAAAAGTGGCCGTTGCAGACCTGAAAACGCTGTGAGTTCTGCCATCGTAGGGCGGTTTAAATGCATGTGCGGGTTTGAGTCCGCACACGTCAAACAGTCCGAAAAATGCCTGTACCACTACTGCCCAAGCTGCGGAATGAACGGACCGCACGCCAGGACAGAGGCCCAAAAAGCCAACATGCGCAAGGCCATGCGCCAGGAGGGTACGCCTACGGAAACCGCAAAACCTGCCGAGCCCGTAGGGGAAGCCATGCCGCCTACACCTACGCCTACGGGGACCAATGAACCCGAAACCCAACCCGCACCCAAACGCCGAGGGCTTTTCTCATGAGCGACGTACCAGACCCCACAGAGCGGCTCAACGCCCTGGGCGGGATGACCCAAGACTTTGAGCAGGACAACCCCACGCCAGAGCAGGCCCAAGCCCAAGCCAGCCAGGCGCAAGCCGCTACGCTGGCCGAAGACGGAGCGCGCGATTGGGGGATGATGATGTACGCCATCGGTGGCCTGGTCTGCATGGCAGCGCCAGAACTGCAACCCGTTTACAGCGAAGACCGCTGCTTGACGTGGGGCAGGCATATGCACCAAGTAAGCCAGAAATACGGATGGGACGCACCCAGCGCCGCGCCGGAATTTGGCCTTGCTGCCGCGTCGATCGGGTTTGTGGTCCCCACTTACCTGGTGTTGTCGCAAAAAATCCAAGAGGCCAAAGCCGCAAAAAAGTCGGTCCTGGCGGGCCTGTTCTTTTGGTGGAAAAACCGCAAGGGCACTACGAAGCCTGACAAAGACCCGGTACCCAATGGCAGCGAACCATGATGCGCGAATCTGGGCGGTAATCGGAGCCAGTGGCACGGGAAAGGGGCTATGGGTCAAGCAACACCTACGCACTGACAAACCGGGCCGGTTCATTGCCTGGGACTTCAAAGACGAATACGGGGACTTTGCGCCGCGCTTTCATGGCCTGGAGCAAATACGCCAGGCCATGATTAAGGCAGGCCGGGGGCCGCTGCGCGTGCGCTATGTGCCGCGTGGGGCAGGGGAGAAGGCACTACGCCGGGAATTTGAACTGTTGTGCGAACTGGTGTACGCCTTCGGGCATTGCACCTTTGTCGCGGAGGAGCTGGCCAACGTCACCACGCCGGGATGGGCACCCGCTGCGTGGCGAAAAATGACCACCTCAGGCCGTCACGAAAAAATTCACATCATCGGTTGCACCCAAAACCCGGCCTTGGTCGACAAAACGTTTTTAGGCAATTGCACGCTGGTGCATGTGTGTGCGCTGCGTGAACACCCGCACCGGGCCTACGTGGCAAAAAGCATAGATTGCGCCTTGGAAAACATCACCGCGCTACAGAAATTTGAGTATTTCGAGCGCGACTACGAGGCCGGGACGTTGCAAAAAGGCCGAATTGCAGTGCCTAGGGCTAGGCCTACACCTAGGGGCGAAAAGGGGGCTTCTCAAACGTGAGCGTGGCCTTTTAAATCCGCTCACTGTTTCGATTTTCCAACCCACACCCACGGAGTAAAACCCATGAAAGACTTGAAAGAAAAAGCGATGTTTGTCGCAGAAGTTGCTGTCGCATTGGCAGTGATTGCATTGGTTCAGCAAAAGATCATCAAGATTCCAGTGATCGGCGCGTACCTGCCCGGCGGCCAATAAGCCGCAAACAACGAACTCTTGAAAAGGTAACAAGAAAATGAACCAACTGCGCGTACTGAACCCGTTTAACAACGTGGTCGCATCCGGAATTGCCAACTGTGACTTGAACCCCTTGCTGGGCACCACACTGGAATGCTTGAACCTGTCACTGGGTGGCACGTTCACCAAGGCCATGATCACCTTGATTCAACTCAAGGCAAACGGCAAAGTAATTTGGGAATCAAGCGGCACCAATGCCGATGCACTGGAAAACTACAAAAACTATGCCACGGCTGATGCCACAAAATTGAGCATCAACTTTATGGAGCCCAAAGCGAAGACGGTCAACGCCTTCCAAGCCGGTTCTATCGACTTGTCGCCAGATTCCGGAATAACCAATCTGCGCCTGGAAGTGACCATCGCAGGCGCGACAACTCCCACCCTGTCGGGTATCGCGGAAGTGTCGCCAGCGATTGACATCCCAAGCGAACGCGCAATCCGCTTCCTGATTCAACGCCGCCACCGCAACACGCAGACCATTGGAGCCGCTGGCACCTTTTCGCTGCAAGTGCCCCACCTGGACCCATCCGGCGGTGGCTCGGTGTTCAAACGCATCGCTGTCTACAGCGCCAACATGACCGCATTGAAGGCCATGCGCGAAGGCATCACCGAGTTCGAAGTATTGAAGGCTGAAAACGAGTGGATTCAAAAGAAGGCACTCAAGTCACCACAGGCTAACTTGGTAGTGTTTGACCCCATTTTGGACGGAATCCAAGCGGGCCGCGTTTGGGATACACGCCCAGCCAATGGCGTGAAGTCCGCGCAGCTTTACGGAACGTTTTCCGCTGGTGAAACCATCACCATCGAAACCGAAGAACTCTTGCCGCTCAACATGTACTAAAAGGGGTTTGCCGATATGGAAACAACCGCTAGCGGTATCGTATCGGCACAAACTCAACAAGCCGACATCGAGCGCACCAAACGCGCTTTTGTCGGCTTTTTGGGTTCTGTGCTGGGCGTAGATCAAACCTACGCCAATGAAGATCAATACGTGGGCAATGCGCCCGGCCAATACGTGATTGCAAACCCTGACGGAACTTACAGCGCCATGGGCCGTAGTTCCAGCAACTTGCAAAGCGTTGCGCCAGGCTTCGCCATCACACCGGGCCTGATCTTGATTAGCTTGGTCGCTTTTTTTGCACTCAAAAAAGGCTAACCAATGTCCTTTTGGGATAGCGTTTCACAGGCATTGGGGACGGATGGCGGTAACTCTGGTTTATTGCCTTCTGTTAGCAATGCCCTGGGCACTGATGGCTCTAAAAATGGCCTGCTGAATGACCCGATAAGCCTTGCCGCCGCCGCTGCTGCTGCTGCGTACTTTTCGGGAGGGTTAAGCCTTGCCGGTGAATCCGCAGTCAACGGGGCCGTGGTGGCAGATGCAACCACGGGAGCCGCCGCACTGGTGCCGCTGGAAGTGGTACCGCCGCTGGGCAGTTCTGCCGTGGCCAGCATAACCGCTGGCACCGCTGCAACCGCCGCAAGTGGTGGAGGCCTGTTGTCCTGGTTAGGCTCTGCGCTCACACCCAGCAACGTGCTGACCGGGGCCAATTTGGCAATGAAGCTGACAAGCCCAGCGACAACGCCCAAGGCGTCACCCATGTATTCCATGCCCTTGTATGGGTTCTCAGGTGCAGCACCGAGCGCCAACGTGGGCGCCTACGTGCCACAAACCGCAAACCCTTACGCAACACCAACACAAAGCAATTCCAGCCAATGGCAGGGGCTCGCCATGGGCGCTGTCGCCGCTTTGCTGATTGCAAAACTACTCAAGTAAAAAAATGGCACGCTCTGCAAAAATTTACGACTTCACCATCCCTGCCAATGGCAGCTTTACGCTACTGGTAGAGGGCAGCTATTACCGAATTTTGTCGTCGTCGGGTGCGCTGGAAGTCAAACGCGACGGTGGAAGCGGAGTGGGGCCGATTTACGCGGGGCAGGGTGAGCGCGACGAAGAATTTAAGCGCATCACTTTGGTGGACAAAACCGGGGCCATCAACTCGGGATACATCATCATCAGCGATGGCACTTTCGTCGATGATCGCATCACGGGTGAGGTATCGGTAATTGATGGCGGAAAAGCACGCACCCTATCCAATGCCGCATTCGCTGGCACATCGGGAGCGGCAGCAGTAGCTGCAAATATTCCAAGCGTGGGCCTATGGAATCCAGCCGGAAGCGGTAAAAACGCAATTATTGAAACAATCCTTTTATCGAGTACGACAACGCAAGTTGTCCGATGGGGCTCTGCAACTGTAGCGATTGGAACAATTTTTACTGGATACCCTGCAAAAAAAGTAGGCGGTACCCAGGCAGTTTCACAAATCACATCGGGCAATCTCGCTGGGTTTCCTACTGGATGGCAGTATTACGGAAACATCAATTTACTGGCAAATACCCCACTGATGTGGGCATTCAAAGAGCCAATAGTTGTGCCGCCTGGGTTCGCTTTTGGTGCTCAAGGTGGAACCTTAAACACTGACATGCAAGTGAACCTTGAATTTTTCGAGGAGCCCATTTAAGTGAACAACACCACCGCCTCCCTGACCATCATCGCCGCCGCCATGCTCGCCGCATGGGCCATCATCCGGCGGGACAGCAACGCCATTGCCGTGACAGACACCGGGCCGGATGGTGCGTACTTGCCTGCCACTGAGGACACCATGCCGGACCAAACGCCCGGCGTGTTTGACAGTGCGTTAGTGCAGGCCAGCATGGCCGTGCAAAGCATGAGCGATTCCGTGGGCTTGACCGCCGCGCCGGATCGCAGCACCGCCGAGCGTAACGAAAATGCCTTCCTGGACATGATCGCCTACAGCGAAGGCACCGGAGGCCCGAACGGGTACCGAACCCTATTCGGGGGTGGCCTGTTTACTGACATGACCGCCCACCCGCGCCAATATTTCACCTTCACCGACAAGCTGGGCAAAACCAACCGCACCAGCGCCGCAGGTCGATACCAATTTTTGGCCCGAACCTGGGACGATCTCGCCAACCGCCTGGGACTGATCGACTTCGGACCCGCATCCCAAGATGCCGCCGCCCTGGAATTGATTCGCCAGCGCGGAGCCTTGAAGGATGTGCAGGCCGGGCGCATTACGCAGGCCATCGCCAAGTGTGCGCCGATATGGGCCAGCCTGCCAGGCGCTGGGTACAACCAACCCGAACGCAAATTAACCAACCTACTGCTGAGCTATTCACAAGCCGGCGGCAACCTGGAAGCCTAAGACCATGAAACCCCAAACCCTTGCACTATTGGCCGTGGGCGGTATTTTCCTGATGACGCAGCGCAAAGCCGCTGCCGCAACCCTTGCCACGCCCTACGGTGGCACGCCAAACACCCAGCGCCCCAGTGTTGCCAACTACTACTCTACACCCGCCGCCGCCGCGCAGTATGCGAGCTATGCGCAGGGCCGAAGCCTGATTCAGCAACCCAGCCCCATCGCGGAGGGTTTCAAGTTCCTGACAAGCCTTATCAGCACATCGAGCCCAGGCTTTGCGCCTGGTACGTACTTCCCTGGTGCGCTCGGTACCGGACAGAGCGCAACCGCTGACGGTGCAATCGGTGAGCGCGTGGCGCAGGACTTTGCACTCGCAAACCCGGATGCATTCACGCCGTCAATGCCGGACTTCAATGCCATCAATGCACAGCCATGGGCGCAAGCCGCCATCTATGACCCCACGGAGTATTGAGCATGAAGGTTGCACCCGTATCCGCTGACCTGTTGGTCAAGCTGGCCATTGCCGGGGCCGTAGGCCTTGCGATTTACTACGCGCTCAAAAAGGCCGGGGACGGACTGTCCGCCGTGTCTGACAGCGTGGGCGAAGTGGTGGACGCGGTAGTGACCAGCGTCAACCCTAACAGTTCCGAAAACCTGGTCTACAAGTCAACCGCCGCCGTGGGCTCCATGCTGGTGACTGACCCGAACGGACCCGGAAAAAATGCGGATGGCTCTTGGTCGATGGGTGGCTGGTTCTATGACATCACCCACCCGGAAGCCGTGCAAAAAATCAAGGCGCTGACAGCGGACACCTACGCCACGCCATCGCCAGGACATACCGCCTACTGGAAAAGCTGACCCACCACACCCACCGGAGAACACACCATGAATAAAGCACTTTTGAACCGTCTGCGCGAGCCCAGCACCTGGGCAGGCATTGCAACACTCGCCGCCCTAGTGGGCGTGCCCACGGAAACCTTCAACCTGGTGAGCCAGGTAGTGATGGGCGCCGCTGGCCTGTTTGCGATTTTCCTGCCTGAGGCCAAAGCCTGATGCAGTTCGATCTACTCACCATCCTTCAGGTGTTGGGGCCTGCCGTAGCAGTCTATGCCGCAATTCGTGCGGACATGGCCGCCATGCACGTTCGAATAGAACACCTGGAGCGTGATCTGTACAAACAAGAATTCCATACCTAAGGATGTGCACCCATGATTGCAAACAAGGCCGTAATTGCACTTGCGATGACAGCAAGCCTCAGCGGATGCGCTGGCCTGCTTGGCCCTTCGGGGTGGGTCGCGTCGAACGCGGTAACCCTGGGCAACTTTGTGTTGTTGTCTTCGGCTGTGACCATGGGGAATCAGGCCTACCTCACAACAAAGCAACTGATACACCGGGAGCCGCCAGCGGAGCCGGTAAAGGCTGAGCCGGTCCCCTGACGTACACCGGGGCCGGGCCTGCCTGGGCCGGGCCATCACACAGCGGATCATTGGCCGCACCCGTATGGCTGATCGACAGCACCCGCGCCAGCCGGGCCGATTCAGCCGCCAGCGCATCCCCACGGGACCGCGCCAGGCCGGAATAAATCGCCAGCTCGTTGCCCACATCCAAGGCCGTGGCGTGGCGACCTTCGGGGCATTCATGCCACAGCGCCGCAAGCACCGCAAACGGGGCCGAACCATCGGCCAGCCAGCGCCACACGCTGCGCTCAGTCACCCGTAAGAATTTCGCCAGGTCCGCAGGTGTTGCGCCCAGATCGGCCATCAACCCGCGCAACTGCCCACCGTGCAAGCCTTTAGGCGCGAACGTTTTCATATTTCCCCCTGTTTTTTTGAGGGGGCAGTGTCCAACGGCCTAAAAGACCATGAGGGCAACAGACAGGCGGTAGATACCGGCCATTTTTGAAGCGGTGAAAAGTCGAAGCCGGACCATCAAAAACGCAGGCACTGACAAAAACGTACTTGATACGATGTATAGCAAGTTAGAGCACACCGTTTTAATGCCATTCAAGCCGCTGGCCCGCGCTGGATCTGCGTAGCCAGCTATCAAACCAATAGCAAAAACCACTGACAAAATCGCAGTGGAAGCGCCACCGCGAAGCCGTGCGGCAACCATCAGCCACATGTTTTTACCTTCGGGGGATTGGGACCGCTCTGCCTGGATTTGGGCCGCGACCAAGGCCACATCGTCACCACTCAGGGCGCACAGTTGGGCCAATATCTTGTCGTTGGGCCAGCTTCTGCCAGCCTTGTAATTGCCAAGTGCCGATTGATTAATGCTAAGGACTTTTGAGAGTCGATAGTCTGACTCTAAATTGGCATTTGCCTTTGCACGCTCTAGTAAGTTTGCTATTGAAAACATAGCGGGGCCACCTTTCCACGGGTTGAAGTGCACAGCATATGCGCGATGCACAGCACTTGCAAGACGCACAGCCCTTGCGTACCGCACAAGCCTTGCGCTAAAGTCGGCACCGCAACGGCCAAGCGGCTCAAACCTTTCCACTCTGTACCCGCTCCCGTTGCCTTCGATTTTGTACAGGGGGAAAGGTTACGGAGTGGAATCCATGGAAAACACCTTAAATGATCTCGTCGCTTTCAGTCGGGCGCAATCGGACAAGCGATGCAACGCCATCGATAAGGCCATAAAGGCACAGTGTCACATCCGGGGAGAAGCGTTCATCCTCGCACAGTGCCTGGAGGTGATGACAGTACGACAGAAGGCCCTCCTTTTTGCGGAAATCCTCGCCACCGGTGAGGGAAGCAGCGAGAGCGAAGCCGACAGCCTTGCCAGTGGCATCAAGGATGGCGTTAAGTTGGTCGTCATTCATGGTCAAACCTTTCCAAAAGAGGAAGCGTAACACCATGAAAACCACCGTTAAAACAGACATTGGCCGCGTGACCGTGCAACCCCTGACCACTGAGGGGCGCATTTTGTTGTCCCTGGGCATGCCTGGGCATTTTCCGGGCCTTGCGCTCACAGCGGACCAATGCGGGGCGCTGATTTTCGGGATTGAGCAGGCCCTGGAAGTAATCGACCAACAACACCGGCAAGCGCTGGAAAACATCCGGGCGGCAGCATGAAGGTTTTACTTAATGGACCGCGATGGATTCTGCAATGTAGGAATTGCGGAAAGTGGCGCAACTTTGGGGCCTACGCATGGCCGCGCCCTTACTGGACAATGTTCGAAGCGGAGCGTTCAGCATGAGCGCCGAGCAATCCCTGAAAGAGACACACCTGGCCCGCGCCTGGGCCGCTGTGAAACAAGTTCCGAAAAATGAGGCCCAGGGCCTACCCGCGCGCACCTGGGACGCGATGCCACTA
>Ga0213921_1000672_pt1 | contig 10384 bp, 8 predicted proteins | sample McNCre2017MG_FD_165041 | JGI IMG/M metagenome (GOLD analysis project Ga0213921, IMG submission 165041) | Freshwater microbial communities from McNutts Creek, Athens, Georgia, United States - 20-17 MG | ecosystem: Environmental > Aquatic > Freshwater > Creek | place: USA: Georgia | collected...
AAGACTCTGAAAGAGTTGACCGACGAGCAAGCTGGCGTTGCCCACTTGATCTAATTCTCAACAGAGAACTAGAGTGAGCCATCCGCGCGACGTTCTGCTAGGTTCACAAGCCGGTAGCGTTCAGCTACCCGTTTGTGACCATTACAGCGGTGTCGAAGCGCGGATGCGCAAAAGCTTGCAGCTGCAAGCTGAGATGACGCAAGAGTTTGGAACCTGCGTTTTCGATGTAACCCTTGATTGTGAAGACGGTGCCCCCGTCGGTGGTGAGGCAGAGCATGCCGCGTTGGTCACCGAGTTGGCGCTGAGTGCCGCACCCCAAGCCCGCGTGGCTGTGCGTGTGCACCCCGTCGATCACCCCAGTTTTCAAGCAGACATGGCCACCATTGCGGGCCAAGCTGCGAACCGCTTGACGCACATCATGGTGCCTAAGGTCGAGTCAGTGGCCGATGTGCAACTGGCCGAGCAAGCCTTGATTCAAGCGGGTGCCAAAGATTTGGCCCTCCACGTATTGATTGAGTCGCCCGCTGCAGTGCACCGCGCGTTTGACATTGCGGCGCACCCTCGCGTGCAGTCGCTCAGCTTTGGCTTGATGGACTTCGTGTCCGCCCACGGTGGTGCGATTCCTGCGCACGGTATGTCTGGCCAGGGCCAGTTCACCCACCCGTTGGTGGTGCGCGCCAAGCTCGACATCGCCAGCGCCTGTCACGCCCACGGCAAAGTGCCGTCGCATTGTGTGGTGACCGAGTTCAACGACACCGTGGCCATGCGTGCGGCTGCTCAACGTGCGGCCAACGAGTTTGGCTACACGCGCATGTGGAGCATTCACCCCGCGCAAATTCGCCCTATTCTTGAGGCGATGGCCCCAGATGCTGCAGCCATCGAAGTGGCCAGCGAAATTGTGTTGGCGGCGCGTGCCGCCCAGTGGGCGCCCATCAGCCACAAAGGTCAGTTGCATGATCGCGCCAGTTATCGCTTCTTTTGGCAAGTGTTGGAACGTGCGCACCGCACGGGCTGTGGCTTGCCAGCCGAAGTCCAGTTATTCTTCAAGGATTGACCGGAGATGACCATGTACAAACTAATTGCGATGTGGGTGTTTGCTGTGGCAAGCGCGGCTTGGGCCGCTGAGCCTGCCAAGGTGCAAGAGAACGCCGCAGCCAAGGCGCCCGTTAAAACGCAAACTGCCAAGCCCATTGCAGCGAAGCATGCAACAGCCAAACCCAAGACAGCAGCGCCCAAATACTATTACGTCAGAGCCACGCCTCTGGTGGCTGCCCCCCTTGCTGCAGCGGCTCTCTCAACGACTGCAACCCCGCAAGCGCAGGCCACTGCACCTGCTGCGGGTGAGGTGCACACGGGCCACATGGTGTGTGAGCTGGGCAATTCAGTCACCGTCACGCCAGACCCGCAGCAAGCCGCAGGTTTCATCGTGCAGATGAAAAAGAACACGTATCACATGAGCCCGGTGGCCACCACCACTGGTGCCGTGCGTTTAGAAGATGCCCAAGCTGGCGCCATGTGGCTGCAGCTGCCGCACAAATCCATGTTGATGAACAGCAAACTCGGCCAGCGCATGGCCGACGAATGCCAAAGCGAACACCAAACCGCCGTCGCGCAGCGCATGAAGCTAGACCCACCGCCTAGCTTGCTTGATGACCCCGCATTGGCTAAGAAATAAAACCACCATTTTTTGATTTGATAGACAGGAGAAAACCATGTTGAAAGCCTACCGTGACCACGTAGCCGAGCGCGCAGCGCTGGGCATCCCGCCACTGCCTTTGGATGCCAAGCAAACGGCTGAATTGATCGAGTTGATCAAGAACCCACCCGCAGGCGAAGATGCAGCGTTGATGGACCTGTTGACCCACCGCGTGCCACCCGGCGTGGACGATGCAGCCAAGGTCAAGGCCTCTTTCTTGGCCGCTGTGGCTCACGGCGAAGTCAAGGTGGGTTTGATCTCCAAAGCCAAGGCCACCGAGTTGCTGGGCACCATGGTGGGTGGCTACAACGTGCACCCCTTGATCGAGTTGCTCGACGACGCTGACGTGGCTGCTGTGGCCGCTGAAGCTTTGAAGAAAACTTTGTTGATGTTCGACTTCTTCAACGACGTCGCCGACAAAGCCAAGGCCGGTAACGCCAAAGCCAAAGAAGTCATGCAAAGCTGGGCCGACGGCGAGTGGTTCACCACACGTCCTGAAGTCGAAAAGAAAATCACCGTCACCGTGTTCAAGGTGCCAGGCGAGACCAACACCGACGACTTGTCTCCAGCGCCTGACGCTTGGAGCCGTCCTGACATTCCATTGCACTACTTGGCGATGTTGAAAAACACCCGCGATGGCGCAGCGTTCAAGCCTGAAGAAGACGGCAAGCGCGGTCCCATGCAGTTCATCGAAGACCTGAAGAAAAAAGGCCATTTGGTGGCTTACGTCGGTGACGTGGTCGGTACAGGTTCTAGCCGCAAGTCGGCAACCAACAGCGTGATCTGGGCCACAGGCCAAGACATCCCCTTCGTGCCTAACAAGCGTTTCGGTGGCGTGACGTTGGGCGGCAAGATTGCCCCCATCTTCTTCAACACCCAAGAAGACTCTGGCGCATTGCCCATCGAAGTCGACGTGACCCAACTCGAAATGGGTGACGTCATCGACATCTTGCCCTACGACGGCAAGATCGTGAAAAACGGCGCCACCGTGACTGAGTTCAAACTCAAGAGCGATGTGTTGTTTGACGAAGTGCGCGCCGGTGGCCGCATCAACTTGATCATTGGTCGCAGCTTGACCGCCAAGGCTCGCGAGTTCTTGGGTCTGCCAGCATCGACCTTGTTCCGTTTGCCTCAAGCACCTGCTGCATCCAAAGCTGGTTTCACATTGGCTCAGAAGATGGTTGGTCGTGCGGTTGGTTTGCCAGAAGGCCAAGGCGTTCGCCCCGGCACTTACTGCGAACCCAAGATGACCACCGTGGGTTCACAAGACACCACAGGCCCGATGACCCGCGACGAGTTGAAAGACTTGGCTTGCTTGGGCTTCTCGGCCGACATGGTCATGCAATCGTTCTGCCACACAGCGGCTTACCCCAAGTCGGTGGACGTGAAGACGCACCGCGAATTGCCAGCGTTCATCAGCAACCGCGGCGGCGTGGCTTTGCGTCCAGGCGACGGTGTGATTCACTCTTGGTTGAACCGTTTGTTGTTGCCTGACACCGTCGGTACTGGCGGCGATTCACACACACGTTTCCCCATCGGTATTAGCTTCCCAGCCGGTTCTGGTTTGGTGGCTTTCGGTGCTGCCACAGGCGTGATGCCTTTGGACATGCCCGAGTCCATCTTGGTTCGCTTCAAAGGCGAAATGCAACCTGGCGTGACATTGCGCGACTTGGTGCACGCGATTCCTTTGTACGCGATCAAGCAAGGTTTGTTGACCGTGGCCAAGGCCGGCAAGATCAACGAATTCTCTGGCCGTATCTTGGAAATCGAAGGCTTGCCAAATCTCAAGGTCGAGCAAGCATTTGAGTTGTCTGACGCGTCTGCCGAGCGTTCTGCTGCGGGTTGCACGATCAAGCTCAACAAAGAGCCTGTGCAGGAATACCTGAAGTCCAACGTGGTTCTGATGAAGAACATGATTGCTGATGGCTATGCTGATGCACGCACGTTGGCACGCCGCATCGAGAAAGTCGAAGCTTGGTTGGCTGCGCCTAACTTGCTCGAAGCCGACAAAGATGCCGAGTACGCACACATCATCGAAATCGATTTGGCCGACATCAAAGAGCCCATCGTGTGCTGCCCGAACGACCCAGATGACGCCAAGTTCTTGTCTGACGTGGCTGGCACCAAGATCGACGAAGCCTTCATCGGTTCTTGCATGACCAACATCGGTCACTTCCGCGCAGCTGCCAAGTTGCTCGGCGGCCAACGCGACATTCCTGTCAAGTTGTGGGTGGCACCTCCAACGAAGATGGACGAGAGCGAGCTGATCAAAGAAGGTCACTACGCTGCGTTCGGCACCGCCGGTGCACGCACCGAAATGCCAGGCTGCTCGTTGTGCATGGGTAACCAAGCCCAAGTGCGCGAAGGCGCGACCGTGGTGTCTACATCCACACGTAACTTCCCCAACCGTTTGGGCAAGAACACCAACGTCTACTTGGCTTCTGCCGAGTTGGCCGCCATCACGTCGAAGATGGGCAAGTTCCCAACCGTGGCCGAGTACCACGAAGCCATGGGCATCGTGAACAAAGACGGCGCAGCCATCTACAAGTACTTGAACTTCAACCAGATCGACGAGTACGTTGAGACGGCCAAAGGCGTGACAGCGTAAGCTGCCGGCGTCTTCACTCAGCACTTCGGTGCTTGGGTGATAAAACAAAACCCCGCAAAGCGCGAGCCTTGCGGGGTTTTGTTTTTGAGTGGTGTGTGGCTTAGAACATTCGCGCCAACAAGCCGCCTTCAGCTGGGCCATCGACAGGAATCCACACGTGCGTGGGGCTGCCTGCGGCCACGTCGATGGATGCGCCGTTTTTGTCTTTCATTTGCTCCAGCGTGACGATGCGGTTGCCGCTGGGGTGGATGATTTCAATGCGGTCGCCGACTGAGAATTTGTTTTTGGTTTCAATCTCGGCCCAGCCGTCATTCACGCCGCGTACTTCACCGACAAACTGGCTGCGGTGTGCCAGCGAGTGGCCGGTTTCGTAGTTTTGGTAGTCGTTGGCAGGGCGGCGGTCCATCAGGCCTGCGGTGTAGCCACGGTTGGCCAAGCCTTCGAGTTCGGTGATGAGCTCGGGGTTGAACGGACGGCCTGCCACGGCGTCGTCAATCGCGCGGCGGTAGACCTGCGCGGTGCGGGCCACGTAGTACAAGCTCTTGGTGCGGCCTTCGATCTTGAGGGAGTCCACGCCAATTTTGGTGAGGCGCTCCACGTACTCGACAGCACGCAAGTCCTTGCTGTTCATGATGTAGGTGCCGTGCTCGTCTTCCATGATGGGCATGAGCTGACCGGGACGGCCCTTTTCTTCGAGCAAGTAAATGTTGTCGGCGGCGGGGTGGCGCTCGCCATTGCCACAAGACGAGAAGCTCGACTCTGCTTCTTGTTGCGACTTGGCAAAGTCAAAGTCGCCTTCCATCGGCAGGGCCATGGCTTCGCCGGTGTTGGGGTCGGTGGCGCTGGATTGGGTGCCGTAGCTCCAGCGGCAGGCGTTGGTGCAGGTGCCTTGGTTGGGGTCGCGGCGGTTGAAGTAGCCAGACAACAAACAACGGCCCGAATACGCAATGCACAGCGCGCCGTGCACAAACACTTCGAGCTCCATGTCTGGGCACTCTTGGCGAATTTTTTCAATCTCATCAAAGCTCAGTTCGCGCGACAAGATGATGCGTCTGACCCCCACTTTTTGCCAAAACTTCACAGTGGCCCAGTTGGTGGTGTTGGCCTGTACGGAGAGGTGGATGTCGATTTCAGGCCACTTTTCGCGCACCATGGTGATGAGCCCAGGATCGGCCATGATGAGCGCGTCGGGCTTCATGGCGATGATGGGTTCAATGTCGCGCAGGTAGGTACGCACTTTGTCGTTGTGCGGAATCAGGTTGCTGGTGACAAAAAACTTTTTGCCTCGCGCGTGCGCTTCGGCAATACCGATGCCAATTTGTTCAAGGCGGAATTCGTTGTTGCGCGCACGCAGGCTGTAGCGGGGCTGGCCGGCGTAGATGGCGTCGGCGCCGAAGTCATAAGCGGCGCGCATTTTGTCGAGCGAACCTGCGGGGAGCAGGAGCTCGGGGGCTTTGAGTGTGGTCATAAAGGTGTGCTGCTTACAGGGCAGCTAGAAAATCATTCAGGATCGATTTTCGCATCCCGCACGACCTTTGCCCAACGTGGGGCTTCTGCCTTGATGAGCGCTGCAAACTGCTCGGGCGTGCCACCGCCCACCTCGTTGCCTTGGCTCATGATTTTTTCTTTCACCTCGGCAGTTTGCAGGGCTTGGTTGCACACGGTGTTGAGCTGTTTGACCAACTCAGGTGACATGCCTTTGGGGCCAATCAGGCCTTGCCAATTGAGCACTTCCACCTCAGGAAAACCTTGTTCAGCCATGGTGGGCAGATCAGGCAGCAAGGGCGAGCGCTTTTTGCTGGTGATGGCCAGTGCACGCATGCGACCACCTTGGATGGAGGGCATGGCCGCGTACATCTGTTCAAACATCATGTGGACTTGGCCGCCCATCAAGTCGGTGGCAGCGGCGGAGCCGCTTTTGTAGGGGGCGTGAATCATGTCGATGCCTGCTGAGTGCTCAAACAAAGCACCGCTCAAGTGGTGCGAACCGCCGATGCCGCCCGAGCCGTAGCTGAGCTTGCCAGGGGCGGCCTTGGCGGCTGCCACGAGGTCTTTGACGGTTTTGTAGGGGGAGTCGTTGCGCACCATCAAGATGAGTGGGCCGCGCTCGATCAAGCAAATGGGGGTGAGGTCTTTGATGGGGTCGAAATTGAGTTTTTTAAACAGGGCTTGGTTCACAGCCAAAGGCGCAAAGTTGCCCATGCCCAAGGTGTAGCCATCGGGTTTGCCACGTGCAATGGCTTCGGTGCCGATGTTGCCGCCAGCACCTGCTTTGTTGTCGATGATGATGGGCTGGCCGAGGATGGTGCCCATGGCCTTGGCCACTTGGCGCGAGCGGCTGTCTGCGTTGCCACCTGCGGCGTATGGGCAGATCCACATGATGGTTTTGCTGGGGTTGGGGTATTTGTCTTGCGCGAAGACAGAGCCAGAGACCAAGCTCAAACCAGCGGTGGCTTGCAGAAGTTGACGGCGTTGCATGTGGGGTCTCCTGATATTTGGGGGATGCTGCAAATCATAGGTGGCGCGTGGCGGTTTTCGGCACGTGCGGACATAGCACAATCACGTACATGAATCGACAAGTTTTGATCGCGGGTGGCGGTATTGCAGGCATGGCTGCCAGTTTGGCGTCTGCGCGTGCAGGCTGGCATGCCACGGTGTTTGAGCGTGCGCCCGTTTTTTCAGAAGTTGGCGCAGGCGTGCAGCTTGGCCCCAACGTGACGCGCATTTTGCAAGCCTGGGGCTTGGGCGATGCACTCCAGCAAGTGGCCGCTTTCCCTTCGGGTTTGCATGCGCGTAGCCTGACCACGGGCGAGGTGCTGGCCACTTTGCCTTTGACGGACGCGGTGCAAACCTATGGCGCGCCGTACGTGACGATCCATCGTGCTGATTTGCATGGCCTGTTGTTGCAAGCGGCTGCGCATGCAGGCGTGCAAGTGCACAGCGATGCCGTGGTGCAGCGCACCCATTTATCCCCCGATGCCGTGCAGTTAGAGGTGATGCAACACGGCCAGCTGCAACACCACACCAGCGCAGCGGCGGTGGCCGCCGACGGGGTGTGGAGCCCCTTGCGTCAACAGCTGTTAGGCGATGGCTTGCCACACTTCACGGGGCATATTGCCTACCGCGCTTTGGTCGCGCAGCAAGCCCTGCCAGCGCATTTGCGCAGCCACGATGTGCAGGTGTGGATGGGCTCACAAGCCCATGTGGTTTGCTACCCCGTGCGCGGCGGTGAATACCTGAATGTGGTCTGCTTGGCCGAAGGTCGTTTGCTAGACGACGATGCCCACAACTTGCAAGCCCTGCAAACATGGAATGCCCAAAAATCCGAAGCGCAAACTTTGTCGGAGTTGCACCACGCGTTGCGTGGCGCGTGTGCACCCTTGGTCGATTTGATGGCGGCTTGCAGCGATTGGCGTTTGTGGCCCTTGTGTGGCAGGCCTGCTATGACGGGCGCCCATCAGCATGCGCAAGGACGCATGGCTTTGGTGGGCGACGCTGCTCACCCGATGCTGCCTTACTTGGCGCAAGGTGCAGGCATGGCGATTGAAGACGCAGCTGACTTGGCGTTGCAGTTGAACCAAGCGACTGCCGCCGATGTGCCGCAACGCTTGCAGCAGTTCGCCCAGGCCCGTTGGCAGCGCAATGCGCGTGTGCAGGCGAGGGCGGTGCGCAATGGTCAGATCTTTCATGCCACAGGCCCGATGCGCGTGGGGCGCGACATGGGCTTGCGCCTCATGGGGGCAAAGCTGATGGATGTGCCTTGGCTGTACGGCTATCAACGCAGCTGAGCGAGGTTAGTCGAGCGCAGGCAAACCGTGGCGCAAGCGCGCACGTTGGCACGCATCGCTGCCTTCTTCAAACTCTCGGCAAGGGGAGGGGCGCCATTCGTAAATGCCGCAGGTGGCTTTCTCACCCACTTTGCCAGTGAGCGCTGCGCAGCGTGGGGGCGAGTAGTCGGTGCCACGCATGCGGCACATCGTGGATGTGAGTTCTTGGCCCAAGCCCGTGGGCACAGAGCCGCCGTGCGTGTCCATCTCTTCCACGCTGAAGTCCACCCGAAAACTGGCGCAGCAAGCGCCGCAGCTGGTGCAGGTCGACATGCTTATTGACGACCGAGCAGCAGGTACTCCATGAGCGCTTTTTGCACGTGCATGCGGTTTTCGGCTTCGTCCCACACCACGCTCTGAGGCCCGTCAATCACCTCGGCGGTGACTTCTTCGCCACGGTGTGCAGGCAAGCAGTGCATGAACAAGGCATCGGGTTTGGCGGCGGTCATCATCTCGGTGTTGACACACCACTTGGCAAACGCCGCTTTGCGGGCTTCGTTCTCGGCTTCAAAGCCCATGCTGGTCCATACATCGGTGGTGACCAAGTCAGCGCCTTGGCAGGCCTCGAGGGGGTCGGCAAACACTTTGTAGCAAGCGGTGTTTTTCAGGCCAGCAACTTCGGGGTTCACCTCGTAGCCACTGGGCGTGCTCACGTGCACGGTGAAGCCCAGCATGTCCGCGGCTTGCAGCCAAGTGTTGGCCATGTTGTTGCCATCGCCCACCCACGCCACCACTTTGCCTTTGAGGCATTCGAGCGGATGCACGGCCAAGCCGCGGTGTTCGATAAGGGTGAACAAGTCCGCCATGATTTGGCAGGGGTGAAACTCGTTGGTCAGACCGTTGATGACGGGCACGCGCGAGTTGGCGGCAAAGCGCTCAATCTTGTCTTGGCCGTAGGTGCGAATCATCACCAAGTCGGTCATGCGGCTGATGACTTTGGCGCTGTCTTCAATCGGCTCAGAGCGGCCCAGTTGGCTATCGCCCGTGGTCAAGTGAACCACCGAGCCGCCCAGCTGATACATGCCCGCTTCAAAGCTCACGCGGGTGCGGGTGGAGGCCTTTTCAAAAATCATGGCCAGTGTGCGGTCGGCCAGCGTGTGGTGCTTTTCGTAGGCTTTGAATTTCTTTTTAATCAGCGCCGCACGGGTGAAGACATAAGCGTATTCATCTGCCGAGAGGTCAGTGAATTGCAGGTAATGTTTGATCGTCATGCTTTTTCCGCCAAGAAGGTTTTGATCAGTGGCACCAAAATAGAAATCAGCTCATCGCATTCGGCTTGGGTGATGATGAGCGGCGGCAGCAAACGCACCACGGTGTCGGCGGTGACGCTGAGCATCAGGCCCGCATCCAAAGCGCGCTGCATGATGGCACCGCAGGGGCGGTCCAGCTCAATGCCAATCATCAAGCCTTGGCCGCGAATGTCTTTCACGCCCGCTTCGTTGGCGAACTCGCGTTGGAAGGCATCAGCCAAGTATTGGCCCATGCGCGCCGCGTTGTCCATGAGCTTGTCTTTTTCCATGATGCGGATGGTTTCCAAACCTGCGCGCACGGCCAGCGGATTACCGCCAAAGGTGGAGCCGTGTGTGCCTGCGGTCAACACGCCCGCAGCCTTGGGACCAGCCACCACGGCGCCAATCGGCACGCCAGAGGCCAAGCCTTTGGCCAGGGGCATCACGTCAGGCACCACGCCGGCCCATTGGTGGGCAAACCATTTGCCGGTGCGGCCCATACCGCTTTGCACTTCGTCGACCATCATCAACCAATCGCGTTGGTCGCACAGTGCGCGCACATCACGCAGGTAGTCCATGTGCATGGCATTGATGCCGCCTTCGCCTTGGATGGTTTCAAAAAACACAGCCACCACATTGGGGTTGCCTTCGGTGGCTTGTTTCAAAGCGTCCATGTCGTTCACCGGCACGCGGATGAAGCCTTCGAGCAAAGGCTCAAAGCCTTTTTGAATTTTGGGGTTGCCCGTGGCGCTGAGCGTGGCAATGCTGCGGCCGTGGAAGGCTTTTTCGTACACCACGATTTGTGGGTTGTGAATGCCTTTGTCGTGGCCATATTTGCGCGCCAGTTTGATGGCTGCTTCGTTGGCTTCTAAGCCGCTGTTGCAATAGAACACATTGGTCATGCCTGAGAACTCAACCAACTTCGCTGCGAGCTTTTCGGCATTGGGCGTGTAGTAGTAGTTGCAGCAGTGGATGACTTCGGTCAGTTGCTGCTGCAACGCGGCCACAAACTCGGGGTGGTTGT
>Ga0213921_1000674_pt1 | contig 10356 bp, 7 predicted proteins | sample McNCre2017MG_FD_165041 | JGI IMG/M metagenome (GOLD analysis project Ga0213921, IMG submission 165041) | Freshwater microbial communities from McNutts Creek, Athens, Georgia, United States - 20-17 MG | ecosystem: Environmental > Aquatic > Freshwater > Creek | place: USA: Georgia | collected...
CTACCGTGTTACGTTGGCTGGCCCCACCACCTTGCTGGCGATGCTCAACAGCTTGCACATGGGCTTTCGTACGCTCGCGCTGGAGCAACAGGCTTCCGAGGTGTGGAAAGTATTGGGCGCAGTCAAAACCGAGTTCGAGCGCTACGGCGATTGGGTGGAGAAGGTGCGCGAGCAAGTGCAAAAAGCCGCCGACACCTTGGACCGAGCCGACACGCGCAGCCGCCAAATGCGCCGCGCATTGAAGAACGTCGAAGCCTTGCCAGAGGCGCAAGCGCAAGCCTTGCTGCCCAAGTTTGATGACGCCTTAGACGACACGGACGCCAAAGTTTGAAACGTGAACTCGCCAAGCTGATTGCAGGCCAAGTGTGCTTGCATGCCTGCATGGCAGGCATGCGCATGGCTGCACCCTTGATGGCCTTGCGCAGTGGCCAGAGCGAAGCCGCGGTGGGTGTGCTGCTGGCCATGTTTGCCTTGACCCAAGTGTTCTTGGCTTTGCCCGCTGGTCGCTATGCCGACTTGCATGGTTTGAAACGCCCCGTCATGTGGAGCGTGTTGATGGGCGCCACGGGCGCAGGGGCCGCGGCGTTGTGGCCCATCTTCCCCGTGTTGTGTTTCAGTGGCTTGATGACGGGCGGCGCAACGGGCATTGCCATCATCGCTTTGCAGCGTCATGTGGGCCGTGCTGCGCAAGGCTTGGCTCAAATGAAAGAGGCGTTCAGTTGGTTGTCGATTGCCCCAGCCTTCTCCAATTTCATTGGCCCCTTGATGGCCGGCTTGTTGATTGACCATGCCGGTTTTCAATGGGCGTTTGCGGCCATGGCCTTGTTGCCTTTGATCGCATGGCTGTGGATTCGCCAAGCGCACGAGCTGCCCAAAGTGGTCAAGCCCGAAGGCCATGAAAACAACAGCGCATGGGATTTGCTGAACGAGCCCATGTTCCGTCGCTTGTTGATGGTGAATTGGTTTTTGTCCGCCTGCTGGGATGTGCACACCTTTGTGGTGCCCATCTTGGGCCATGAGCGGGGACTCAGTGCGTCGGCCATTGGTTCCATCTTGGGGGCGTTCGCCTTGGCGGCCGCTTTCATTCGCATGATGATGCCCTTCATCGCCGCGCGACTGCACGAGTGGCAAGTCATCACAGGGGCGATGCTCATCACCTCGTTCATGCTGGCGGTGTACCCGTTCACCGAAACGGCTTGGCTGATGGGCGTGTGCTCGGTGTTGGTGGGCTTGTCGCTAGGCGGTGTTCAGCCGATGGTGATGAGCACCTTGCACCAAATCACGCCCGAACATCGGCATGGCGAGGCATTGGGCTTGCGCCTGATGGGCATCAACGCCTCGAGCGTGCTGATGCCCATGGTGTTCGGTGCGGCAGGCACCGTCATTGGCATCAGCGGGGTGTTCTGGTGTGTGTCGGCGGTGGTGGGCTTGGGCTCACGCAGCGCTTACCAACTCAGAGTTCATAAAAAGAGCGAATGAAGTTCCACGCGTCGTCCACGGTGTCGACGTATTTGAACAAGTCCAAGTCTTCCTCAGACACCACGCCTTCTTCCACCAAGACATCGAGGTGCAGCAAGCGCTTCCAGTAGCTGCTGCCAAACAACACGATGGGCACGGGCTTGGATTTTTTGCACTGCACCAAGGTGAGTGTTTCAAACAGTTCGTCCAGCGTGCCAAAGCCGCCGGGGAAGGCCACCAACGCTTTGGCGCGCATCATGAAGTGCATTTTGCGCAACGCAAAGTAGTGAAACTTGAAGCTCAGCTCGGGCGTGATGTACGGGTTGGGCGTTTGCTCGTGGGGCAGGGCAATGTTGAGCCCCACGCTGATGCCACCCGCTTCTTGCGCGCCACGGTTGGCTGCTTCCATGATGCCGGGGCCACCGCCTGTGCAAATAAAGAGTTTGCGGCCATTGGTTCGGCCTTCGCTGTATTTGGTGATGGTGTGGCCCAACGCGCGCGCTTGCTCGTAAAAGCGCGCGTTACGCACCAAGGTTTCGGCTTTGACAATTTGTTGCTCGTCGCCTGTGGTGCGTGCGCGAATCAGCTCTTGGTGAGACACCTCTTCGCTGCGAAAACGCGCACTGCCAAACACCACCACGGTGTGTTCAATGCCGTGGTCTTTTTGCGCCAAATCGGGCTTGAGCATTTCGAGTTGAATACGCATCCCGCGTGTTTCGCGGCGCAGCAAAAACTCGGGGTCCGCAAACGCCAAGCGGTTCGATTCGGGTTTGAGTGAGTCGCCGTTGTCGTAGTGCGCTTTGAGGGTTTCCCAAGCTTCGGCAAGGCGTCGGTCGTGAGGGTCTAGCATTCCATCCATGCCGCTATGTTAGCGGCTGCTTGTGGCGTAGCCATGAAAAAAGGCTCCCGAAGGAGCCTTGATTTGTAAAGCCAGTGAAGGCTCAACAGGGATGGCTTAGACGCGCTTGCGGTATTCGCCAGTGCGTGTGTCGATTTCGACTTTGTCGCCTTGGGCCACAAACAAGGGCACAGCCACTTCGAAGCCAGTGGCGATTTTCGCGGGCTTCAACACTTTGCCTGAGGTGTCGCCTTTGACGGCTGGCTCAGTCCAAGTGATTTCGCGCACAACGTTGGTGGGCAATTCGACAGAGATCGCTTTCTCTTCGTAGAACACCACTTCGAGTTCCATGCCGTCTTCGAGGTAGTTCAGGGCGTCGCCCATGTTGCTGGCTTCGACTTCGTATTGGTTGAAGTCAGCGTCCATGCACACGTACATGGGGTCTGCGAAGTAAGAGTAGGTGCAATCTTTCTTGTCCAAGATGACTTGGTCCATCTTGTCGTCGGCCTTGAACACGACTTCGGTACCGAAGTTAGCGATCAAGCTTTTCAATTTCATGCGAACGGTGGACGAGCCACGACCGCCACGTTGGTATTCGGTGCGCAGGACAACCATAGGGTCCTTGCCGTGCATGATGACGTTGCCAACGCGGATTTCTTGTGCGGTTTTCATAGTGATGTGAAGTTTTCTAAGAGGTATGTGGCCCGTGCAGCCAACAGGCCACTGGGGTTCGCAAAGCCGCTTATTTTAGCGTTTTTGGGCCACGAAACTGAGCAATTGGGTGGTGAGGTCGGTTTGGCGCTGCAAACCTTGTCGCACCTGAAGGCTCCAACGTCGCCAATCGTCAATGGCGGTGCGGGATAGCGCAGAAAGCGGGCCTGTGGCCAGGTCATTCCAAACCCCATGAAATTGTTTTAAATCAGCTGGCATCTCCACTGCCGCAGCAAAGGCCAATAGCTTGTCGTGGTGGGCGTTGTCGTCTTGCGGGTAGATGTGCCACACAAACGGCTGGCCAGTCCACAGGGCACGCACCAGCGAGTCTTCGCCACGCACAAAGTTGACGTCGCAGACCCACAGCAGGTGGTCAAAGTCGGTTTGGCTCAAGTAGGGGAGTTGGCTGATGTGAAGCTGCCCCATGCCATTGCGTGGCATGTTCAACGCCTGTGTGGCTTGGGCCACGGCGGCGCTGGGGCGACCTTGGGCAACGAATAAGCGGGTTGGTTCGTTGGCTTGGCTGAGTTGCAGCAGCAGATCGGGCAAAGCTGCGGGCTCGTAGCAAAACAGGCTGATGAGTTGTTCGTTTTCAGCAATCGGTTTGTCGAGGGGCAGAGCGCTTAGCCATGTGGCGCGCTTGTTATCAGGCGTTGGTACATCCAGCAAATCTGGCTCGCGTAGCAAGCCGCCGGTGTCGGACGTGAAGCCCGGAAAGAAAAACCATTTGATGCAGCCTTTGGCCGGCCCGCTCATTACGGGCGAGGCCAAGCCGTGTGAGCGTGCCACATAGCTTTCGGCGCTGAGGTATTCGAGGTTGATCCACACGGGCGCGGTGCCGCGCACCATGAGCGCTTGAAACGCCTCGGGGAGTTCGCAACCAAAGGCTTCGACCACCACATCGGCCACTTGAAAAATTGCGTCTTCTGACAAGGCTTGCAGCTCAGCTTCGGTAGGCCATGTGCGTACCTCAACGCCTGCATGGCCTTGCGGGGCCATCCATGCCAGGGCTGAGGCGTCGTCCACCCAAAGGCGCACGCGGTGGCCGCGCTGCGCGAGGTCGGCGCTCAGCCGCCAGCACACGCCCAAGTCGCCATGGTTGTCGATGACGCGGCAAAAAATGTCAAAAGATAAATTCACGCTTGAGATTGTCCACAATACGCGCATGTCCCAAGACACCACGCCCGAAAAAGAACCCGCAGCGCAAGACGCCAGCGAAGCCCAGCCCAGCCTAGCCAAGTCAAGCAAGGCCGCTGAGGCTGCGCCGCGCCACACGCCCGAGTTGTTGGCGCAAGTGGCCAGCTTGCCTGCGCTGCCAGGCGTGTACCGGTATTTCGACACGCAAGAGCAAGTGCTGTATGTGGGCAAGGCCATCAACTTGAAAAAGCGGGTGTCGAGCTATTTCCAAAAAGACCATGGCGGCACGCGCATTGGCCACATGGTCAGCAAGATCGTGCGCATGGAGACCACGGTGGTGCGCTCTGAGGCCGAGGCGCTGCTGCTGGAAAACAACCTCATCAAAACGCTCAAGCCCAAGTACAACATCTTGTTTCGCGACGACAAGAGTTACCCGTATTTGAAGATGACGCGCAGCGTGGCTGTGAAGGCCGATGCGGCGGCCAAGCCCGTAGCCTCTTCAGGTGCTTTGACGCAGAACAACCCAAGCCCGCAACAAGTGCCCCGCGTGGTGTATTACCGAGGCGCGGTGGACAAGCGCCACGACTACTTTGGCCCGTACCCCAGCGTGTGGGCGGTGCGTGAAGCCATTCAGTTGTTGCAAAAAGTGTTTCGCCTGCGCACGTGTGAAGACACTGTGTTCAACAACCGTACGCGTCCGTGTTTGCTGTTTCAAATCAAACGCTGCTCTGGCCCTTGCGTGGGCCACATTTCGGTGGCCGATTACCAGCGCGATGTGGACAGCGCCATGCGTTTGCTGCGTGGTGAAACGCAAGAGGTCATGGCCAGCATCGAAGCGCGCATGATGGCGCACGCCGACAAGTTGGAATTTGAACAAGCCGCCGAGTTGCGCAACCAAATGAGCGCCTTGTCTAAAGTGCTGCACCAGCAAGCGGTGGACACCGTGGGTGACCAAGACGTGGACATCCTCGCAGTCAAAGTGCAAGGCGGCAAAGCCTGCGTGAACTTGGCGATGGTGCGCGGCGGCCGACACTTGGGCGACCGACCCTACTTCCCCGTGCATGTGGACCAAGACGAGCCCGCCGATGTGTTGGAAGCCTTCATCAGCCAGCATTACTTGGATGTGCCCGTGCCGCCCACGCTCATCACCAGCCACGTGGTGGACAAAGCGCTGCTGCAAGCGTTGACCGAGCAAACCGGTGTGAAGATCACGGCGGTGCATCAACCGCGCGAACAACGCCGCGTGTGGCTAGAAATGGCGCAGCAAAACGCCGACATTCAACTGGCCCGCTTGCTAGCCGAAGAAGGTTCGCAACAAGCGCGCACGCGTGCCTTGGTGGATGCGCTCGATTTGGCACCGGAAGACCTAGAGCAATTTCGTGTGGAGTGCTTTGACATTTCGCACACCTCGGGCGAGGCCACGCAAGCCTCGTGCGTGGTGTACCACCACCACAAAATGCAAAGCGCGGAATACCGCCGCTACAACATCGACGGCATCACGGGTGGCGACGACTACGCCGCCATGCGCCAAGTGCTGGTGCGCCGCTACAGCAAGCTCGCCGAGGCCGTGCGCGCAGGCGAGGGCAAGCTGCCCGACCTTGTGCTGATTGACGGCGGCAAAGGCCAAGTGAGCATGGCGCGTGAAGTGTTTGAGTCACTCGGGCTAGACCTCTCGCGCATCGTCGGTGTGGAAAAAGGCGAGGGCCGCAAAGTGGGCCTCGAAGAGTTGGTGTTTGCCGATGGCCGCGAAAAGGTTTACCTAGGCCGCGACTCGGCGGCGCTGATGTTGGTGGCGCAAATACGCGATGAGGCACACCGCTTTGCCATCACCGGCATGCGTGCCGCACGCGCCAAAGTGCGTGTGGGTGGCAGCAAGCTCGAAGACATTCCGGGCGTGGGCCCGAAGAAGCGCGCCAAGCTTCTGCAACGCTTTGGCGGCGCACGCGGCGTGGCTGATGCCAGCGTGGCCGACCTGTGTACGGTGGAAGGTATTTCGGAAGAGTTGGCGCAGACGATTTACAACGCGTTGCGCTAGAGATTTAAGGCTTCACCACTTCCAACAAACGGTCTAAGCCTCCGTCGTTGATGGCCACCATCGCCTGCTCGCGCACCTTCGGCTTGGCGTGGTACGCCACCGACAAACCGGCTTCGCCCATCATCAACAAATCGTTTGCGCCGTCGCCCATGGCAATGGCTTGGCTTGGGCTGATGCCCATTTGCGCGCAGATGTGCAGCAGCATCTTGCGCTTTTCTGCGCCGTCGCAAATGTCGCCCCAGCTCTGTGTGACCACATCGCCGGTGAGGTGGCCGTTGTCGATCGCCAGCACATTGCTGCGGGCAAAGTCGATGCCCAGCATTTCGCACACGCGATCGGCAAAGAAGGTAAAGCCACCGCTGACCAACAACACTTTCATGCCGTGGGCTTTGCAGGTGTCCACCAGTGTTTTGGCGCCGGGGTTCAGGCGCAGGCGCTGTTCAAACACCTCGTGCAGCGCGGCCTCGGGCACGCCTTTGAGCAGCGCCACGCGGCGGCGCAAGCTGTCTTTGAAGTCCGTAATTTCACCGCGCATCGCTGCCTCGGTGATGGCCGCCACCTCGGCCTTGCGCCCTGCGGCATCGGCAATTTCGTCAATGCACTCGATGTTGATGAGCGTGGAGTCCATGTCAAACGCGATCAGCTTGAACGCAGACAAAGACAGTGGCGGTGTGAAGCCTTGAACCACAAGGCCGGGGGTAAATTCGGTCGCAGAAGTCATGGGTGGAATTATCGCGGTAGGTGTGTTTTAACTTTTCAAATACAGGTGGTCCGACCAAGTGGCCAACCACTGCGGCTTGAACGCTACAAAGATGGCGCAGACCATGCCGGTGATGAATGCATCACCCCAAGCCATGAGCCAAAAGCCGATGAGGGACAAGCCCGTGCCGACATTGGGCAGTTCGTGGCCGGTCCATTGCGCCAACAGGCTGGCGGCGAAGATGCACAGCACCGACCCCAAAAAGCCGCGCCCCAGCACATAGACAAACGGGTGGTGCGACACCCAGCGGCGCAACGCAGCGCCGAGCAGCAGCACAAAGGTGGCGGGTAGCAAGCCTTGCCACACGATGAGCGCGGCAGCTGTGTCTACCGACGTGGCCGAAATAAAAACGGTGATGATGCCCACGCCGATGAGCGCCAACACCGCCAGCGGCCAACCGAGCATGAGCGTGACCAAGGGCGCACCCGACCAATGCAGCTGCAGCGGCATGTGGTGCAAGCTGGGCAGCGCCCACAGCCACGGCAGCAGCACCAAAGTGGCAAGCAAGGGTGTGAGCAACTCGGTGCCCACCAACATGCGCCAAGGCTTGAGCCACAGCGAGGCCGTGAGGCAAGCCAAGATGACGGCGATTTCAAAGTCCATGTTTATGTCTGCGCTTGAGCCGCCTGGGATGCAGGTGCGGTGGGTGTGCCGAGTGAGCGCAACACATCGCGCACCATTTGCGCACGGGCTTGTGGCTCGGGCAGTTCGCGCTCGATGCGCAGGCGGTCGTTGCCCGCGAGCTTGATGTGTTTGTTTTTCTGCACCAACTCGATGATGCGCATGGCGTCAAACGGTGGGTTGGGCTTGAAGCTGATGTGGGTCACACCAGGCGCGGCATCGACCTTGGTCACGCCATAGTTGCGAGCTTGTACACGCAGGCGGTGCACGTCGATGAGGGTTTGGGTTTGCGCTGGCAGTTTGCCAAAGCGGTCCACGATTTCTTCGAGCAACGCGTCAATCTGGTCGCCTGTTTTGGCGGTGGCTAATTTTTTGTAGAACGACAAACGCAGGTGCACGTCGCCGCAGTAGTCGTTGGGCAGCAGGGCGGGGGCGTGCAGGTTGATTTCGGTGGTGGCGCTCAAGGGGCTGAGTAAATCGGGCTCTTCGCCGTTCTTCAATGCGCGCACAGCTTCTGACAACATCTCGTTGTAGAGCTGAAAGCCCACTTCGAGCATGTTGCCGCTTTGGCTTTCGCCCAGCACTTCGCCTGCACCACGAATTTCAAGGTCGTGCATGGCGAGGTAGAAGCCTGATCCAAGTTCTTCCATTTGTTGAATGGCATCCAAGCGTTGCGAGGCTTGCTTGGTCAGGCCTTGTGTGTCGGGCACCATGAGGTAGGCATAGGCTTGGTGGTGGCTGCGGCCGACGCGACCACGCAGCTGATGCAGCTGTGCCAAACCAAATTTGTCGGCGCGGCTCATGATGATGGTGTTGGCCGAAGGCACGTCAATGCCGGTCTCGATGATGGTGGAGCACAGCAGCATGTTGTAGCGCTGGGCCACAAAGTCGCGCATGACGCGTTCGAGTTCGCGCTCTGGCATTTGGCCGTGGGCCACCGCAATGCGGGCTTCAGGCAGCAGCTCTTCGAGCTGTGCGCGGCGGTTCTCGATGGTGGCCACATCGTTGTGTAAGAAATAGCATTGGCCGCCACGTTTGAGTTCACGCAACACGGCTTCACGAATCACACCATTACCTTCGTTACGCACAAAGGTTTTGATGGCCAAGCGGCGTTGCGGTGCAGTGGCAATGACGCTCAAATCACGCAGGCCTTCAAGCGCCATGCCGAGCGTGCGCGGAATGGGCGTGGCGGTGAGCGTGAGCACATCCACCTCGGCGCGGAGGGCTTTCATGGCCTCTTTGTGGCGCACGCCAAAGCGGTGTTCTTCATCAATGATCAAGAGGCCGAGGTCTTTGAATTTGACCGATTCGCTGAGCAATTTGTGTGTGCCCACCACGATGTCGACCGTGCCTTCTTCCACGCCTTTGACCGCGGCATTGATTTCTTTGGTCGAGCGAAAGCGGCTCATCTCGGCAATCTTGATGGGCCATTTGCTGAAGCGGTCCACCAGCGTTTGGTAGTGCTGCTCGGCCAGCAAGGTGGTGGGTGCCAAGAAGGCCACTTGCTTGCCGCCGGTGACGGCCACAAACGCAGCACGCAACGCCACCTCGGTTTTGCCAAAGCCCACATCGCCACACACCAAGCGGTCCATCGGGCGCGGGCTGATCATGTCTTGCATGACGGCGTGGATGGCGGCGCGTTGGTCAGCGGTTTCTTCGAAGCCAAAGTCGTTGGCAAAGGTTTCGTAGTCTTGCGGTGAGAAACGGAAGGGGTGGCCTTCGCGTGCAGCGCGGCGGGCATAAATGTTGAGCAACTCGGCAGCGGCATCGCGCACTTGTTCGGCGGCGCGTCGTTTGGCTTTGTCCCACTGGGCAGAGCCGAGTTTGTGTAGGGGGGCTTCGTCGGCACTCACGCCGGTGTAGCGGCCAATCAGGTGCAGCTGGCTCACGGGCACATAGAGCACGGCGTTGTCGGCGTATTCGAGGTGCAAGAACTCTTGCAAGGCCGGTGTGCCGTCGGCGTTTTTCTCGCCCAAGTCCATGTTGATGAGGCCGCGGTAACGGCCAATGCCGTGAGCGTTGTGCACCACGGGGTCGCCGAGGTTGAGCTCGGATAAGTCTTTGATGAGCGCTTCAACGTCGCTGACTTGCTCTTGTTTCTTGCGGCGGCGGGTGGTGGCGCCGACCGCGAACAGCTCGGTCTCTGTGATCAGGTCAAGGCCCGCTTCGGTCCAGCTAAAGCCCACTTGCAGTGCAGCGGTGGCAATGCCGATTTTTTCGGCGCTGCCTTCGAACTCGGCCAGCGAGTCAAACGCTGGCGGGCTGACGTTGGACGAGCGCAAGAAGTCGAGCAAGCTCTCACGGCGGCCATCGCTCTCGGCCAAGATGAGCAAGCGGTTGGCTGTTTTGCCAGCGTGCGCTTGCAGCTTTTGCAGCGGGTCGGCTGCGCCGCGCACCACGGTGAGGTCGGGCAGTGCCTGTGCAAACGCGTTGTCGATCACATCTGTGATTTGCGGGCGAAGTGCAAACTGGGCGTAGCTGTTGGCCGAGGCGTAAAACTGTTCGGCGCTTAAAAATAAATTGGCAGGTGGCAACGCAGGGCGCTCGGGGTCACCTTGCACGAGACGGAAGCGGTCTTGCGTGTCTTGCCAAAAGCCCTGGAAAGCGGGTTCTAAATTGCCGTGCAACACCACCGTGGCCGATGCGCCAAGGTAGTCAAACACCGTGGCAGTTTCTTCAAAGAACAAAGGCAGGTAGTACTCAATGCCGGCGGTGGCCACGCCGTTGCCAATGTCTTTGTAGATGCGGCTTTTGGTCGGGTCGCCATCGAGCATTTCGCGCCAACGGTTGCGAAAC
>Ga0213921_1000687_pt1 | contig 10205 bp, 9 predicted proteins | sample McNCre2017MG_FD_165041 | JGI IMG/M metagenome (GOLD analysis project Ga0213921, IMG submission 165041) | Freshwater microbial communities from McNutts Creek, Athens, Georgia, United States - 20-17 MG | ecosystem: Environmental > Aquatic > Freshwater > Creek | place: USA: Georgia | collected...
GGTGTGCACGCGCTGCACCAGCACATCGCCCGCGCCCTGCAAACGGGCCTGGCTGAGCCAGCCCAGCGCGTCCGACAATTTCAGGTTCATTGGGATGAAGCCGTTCATGCCGCAGCTCCCGTGGTCTGCTTCAGGCGCAACTGCAAGGCCTGTCGCAATTGCTGCGTATCCGAGAACGGAAGGCGCACACCTTGCACCTCCTGGTAGTCCTCGTGGCCTTTGCCCGCCACCAGCACCACATCGTGGGGCTGGGCTTGGGCCACGGCCAGAGCGATGGCCTCGGCGCGATCGGCCACCATGTGCGCTTGGGTCGAGTCGGTCAAACCTGCAGCCATCTGTTCGAGGATGGCCTGGGGGGATTCCGAGCGGGGGTTGTCGCTGGTCAGGACCACCTGATCGGCAATAGCTTGTGCAGCGGCAGCCATCAGCGGACGCTTGCCCGCATCGCGGTCACCACCGCACCCCAGCACACACCACAACCGCCCACCACGCTGGCGGGCCAGTGATTGCAGCGCTGAAAGCGCCTGCGTCACGGCATCAGGAGTGTGGGCATAGTCCACCAGCGCCAGCGGCGCCTCAGGCTGCGCATGCACGCGCTCCATGCGTCCAGGCACGGCGCTCAGACTACGGCAAGCCTGCACCGCTTGCGCCAGCGGAATGCCCACCGAACGCAGAGTGGCGATCACGCCCAACAGGTTGTCCACGTTGTAGTCACCGATCAACCCGGTGTCCAGACGCTGACTGTCCAGCCCCTCCACTACATCGAAGCTCAGCCCCTGCCGCCCAGGCTGCAAGCGGGCCTGCAGACGGGCGGTGCCATGGCGTGAGCAGGTCCACACGTCCAGCGCACCGCCGCAGAGGTCCTGCGCCAGCTGGGCGCCATGCGCATCGTCGATGTTGATGATCGCCGCTTGCAAGCCTTCCCAGAGGAACAGCGCACGCTTGGCCGTCCAGTACGCATCCATGCTGCCGTGGTAGTCCAGGTGATCTTGCGTGAAATTGGTGAAGATGGCAGTGCGGATGCGCGTGCCATCCAGACGGTGCTCAGCCAAGCCGATCGAGGAGGCCTCGATCGCGCAGAAGCCGACGCCCGCATCGGCAAATGCCCTGAAACGGGCCTGCATCAGCACCGGATCGGGGGTGGTCATGCCCGTGACTTCCAACTGCGGCAACACCCCCACACCCAAAGTGCCCACCAAGGCGCATGAGCGCTGCAACTCGGGCGAGCCCAACGCCTGCGCAAGCCACCAGGCGGTGGAGGTTTTTCCGTTGGTGCCCGTGACTGCGAGCACATCGAAGCGACGGCTGGGTTGTTCGTAGTAGGCGTCAGCCACCAAGCCGGTCATCGCCTTGAGGCCGGGCATCGCCGCCAGGCGGTCCGTCGGTTGCAGGGCGTGCCAGGGCTCGCTGCCTTCGGCCGCCATGAGGCAGGCAGCAGCGCCTTGTGCCAGGGCCTTGTCAAGGTACTGACGCCCATCGGTCACGGCACCGGGCCAGGCAATGAAGCCATCACCGGGCTGCACCTGCCGGCTGTCGGTGCGCAGCACCCCGGTCACGCGCTGATGCAACCAGCGTGCCGCCTCTTGAGGGGTGTGGAGTTCGCGCATCAGAACGACTCCTCCACGGCTTTGGTCACCACTTGGGGTTTGACGGCCATGTCCGGCTGGACACCCAGCAGGCGAAGGGTTTGCTGCACCGTTTCACTGAACACCGGCGCGGCCACATCGCCACCAAAGTAACGCCCATTGGTGGGCTCGTCGATCATCACCGCCACAATGATGCGAGGCTGCTCGATGGGGGCCATGCCCACAAAGACGCCACGGTACTTGTGCCCCGCATAGCCTTTGCCTTCTTGTTTGTGGGCCGTGCCTGTTTTACCACCCACGGAGTAGCCCATGGTTTGGGCTTTGGGGGCCGTACCGCCAGGTCCAGTCACCATGTGCAGCATCTTGCGCATGGCTTTGGCATTCTCTTCACTGAACACGCGCACACCCGACACACGCTGGTCCGCTTTGAGCAAGGTAGACGGCACGACTTCACCGTCGCGGGCAAAAACGGTGTAGGCGCGCGCAATTTGCAATAAGCTGACCGACAGGCCATAGCCATAACTCATGGTGGCCTGCTCGATGGGCCGCCAGGTTTTGTAAGGCCGCAAACGGCCACTCACCACCCCAGGAAAAGGGATTTGGGGCTTCTGGCCAAAACCGACCTGCGAGTACATTTCCCACATCTCGCGGGGCTCGATCTGCATGGCCAGCTTCACGGTGCCCACGTTGCTGGACTTTTGAATGACCTCATTGACCGTCAGCACGCCATGCGGGTGCGCATCCGTGATGGTCGAGCCCGTGATGGTGATGCGCCCAGGCGCCGTCTGAATCGGCGTTTCGGGTTTAACCAGGCCTTTTTCCAGCGCCAGAGCCACAGCAAACGGCTTCATGGTCGAGCCAGGCTCAAAGGAGTCGGTCAGAGCCCGGTTACGCAGCTGCTCGCCACTGAGGTTGACACGTTTGTCTGGTGAATAGCTGGGGTAATTGGCCAGCGCCAGCACTTCGCCGGACTGCGCATCGAGTACCACCACACTGCCCGCCTTGGCTTTGTTATCCAACACGGCGTCACGCAGCTTCTGGTAGGCGAAGAACTGCACCTTGCTGTCGATGCTCAACTGCAGGTCTTGCCCGTCTTCCGGCGGGATGGTCTCGCCCACGGCTTCCACCACGCGCCCCAGACGGTCCTTGATCACACGGCGCGAACCGGCCTTGCCCGACAGCGCCTTCTGGAACACCAGCTCCACGCCCTCCTGACCCTGGTCTTCCACATTGGTGAAGCCCACGATGTGGGCTGCGGCTTCACCTTCAGGGTAGAGGCGTTTGTATTCCTTGATGCTGTAAACGCCCTTGATGTCGAGCGCCAGAATCTCCTTGACCACCGACTCGTCGAGTTGCCTGCGCAACCAGACAAAGGTCTTGTCTTCGTTTTCGAGTTTTTTGCCCAGCTCGGCTTGACTCATGTCGAGCAATTTGGCCAACTGCTTGAGTTTGACCGGGTCGCGCTCCAGGTCATCGGGGTTGGCCCAGATGCTGGGCGCAGGCACGCTCGATGCCAACAACAAGCCATTGCGGTCCAGCACACGGCCACGGTTGGCCGGCAGACTCAAGGTGCGGGCGAATCGCACTTCGCCCTGCCGTTTGTAGTAGGCATTTTCAATGACCTGAACATACAGCGCACGCACCACCAAGCCGATGAACCCCAGCGCAATGGCCGCCACGATCAGCTTGCTGCGCCAGACCGGGGTCTTGCTGGCCAGCAAAGGACTGGAGCTCAGCTGCACACTGCGGCTCATGGCTGAACTCCTGGCGACTTGGCGGCGGCAGACGGCGCATTGACGTACTGCGTGATGCCGGGACTCACCATGCGCATTTGCAGTTGCTGACGCGCCAACTGCTCCACCCGCAGCGGGGTGGCCTGGGCACGGCGCTCCACCAACAGGCGATCACGCTCAACCTCCAGGCGACTGGCCTCTTTGCGTGCAGCCTCCAAGGCCATGAACAAGTGCCGCGATTCGTACTGCGAATGCACCAGCGCCAGTGCACTGAGCACCAAGGCCAGCAGCAGCACGATGTTCAGGCGCGTCATGCCGGCACCTCCGTGCGCTCGGCCACACGCATGATGGCGCTGCGCGAGCGGGGATTGGCCTGCACCTCCTGCTCGCCGGGCTTGACGCGGCCCCGCGCATTCAGGCGCATGGCGACGGGTGCAGCAAACGGCACCCGGCGGTCCACCACCTCTTTGGAATGCTTGGCGATGAACTGCTTGACGATGCGGTCTTCCAGCGAATGAAAGCTGATCACTGCCAAGCGGCCGCCCGGCGCCAACACCTTCAGGCTGGCCTCTAGCGCCTGTTCAAGCTCTTCAAGCTCGGCGTTGATGAAAATCCGAAAAGCCTGAAATGTCCGCGTTGCAGGGTCCTTGCCCGGCTCGCGGGTTTTGACCGTGTCAGCCACGAGCTGGGCCAGCTCAGCGGTGGATGAAATTGGGCCCCGCTCTTGTCGGCGAGCCACAAGCGCCTTTGCAATCTGAAAAGCAAACCGTTCTTCGCCATAGTCACGTATCACCTCCGTGATTTGGTCCACCTCTGCAGTGGCCAACCATTCGGCCACACTTTGTCCGCGCGTGGTGTCCATGCGCATGTCGAGCGGGCCGTCAAAACGAAAAGAAAAACCCCTCACGGGGTTGTCGATCTGGGGAGAGCTCACCCCCAAGTCCATCAGGACGCCATCGACACTGCCTGCGGGCAACTCCCCCAAGTGGCAAAAGCCTTCATGGCGAATGGCAAACCGGGCGTCCTGCACCGTCTGCGCCTCAGCGATGGCATCCGGATCCTTGTCAAAGGCCACCAGCCGCCCCTTGTCTGACAGCTGCGACAAGATCAGGCGGGAATGACCGCCTCGGCCGAACGTGGCGTCGACATAACGACCATCCACCCCCGCATCACCCGCCAACAAAGCCTCGACGGCTTCATGCAGCAGCACGGTGGTGTGGATGAGGGGGGCTTCGCTCATGGCCATCAGAACGAGAAGTCCTTGAACACATCGGGCATCTCGCCCTGCATCGCCTGGGCTTCCTGCGCGTCGTAGGTGGTTTTGTCCCAGAGCTCGAAGTGGTTGCCCATACCCAGCAGCATGGTGTCCTTTGAAATGCCGGCCGCCTGGCGCAATTCGGGCGAGATCAGCACGCGGCCGGTGCCGTCCATCTCGACATCCATGGCGTTGCCCAGAAAAATCCGCTTCCACCACTGGGCCGACATGGGCAACTGGGCGATGCGCTCGCGGAACTTCTCCCACTCGGGACGGGGGAACACCATCAGGCAACCATGGGGGTGCTTGGTGATGGTCAGCTGACCCTGCGCCGTGGCGCTCAGGACGTCACGGTGCCGGGTCGGCACAGACAACCGCCCTTTGGCATCCAGACTCAGCGACGAGGCCCCTTGAAACACCGCAACCACCTTTTTTCAGTGAACAAGCAACACAGCAGGCACTTTTCCCCACTTAATTGCACTTTTTTGCACTGTATCAGGAAATGCCACCCGCGCAAGCACTCAAGTCAGAATTTTTTCAATGAAATCAACAGCTTACAAGCGAAATTGAACAAATGAACGGGGAAATTTTCTATATAAATGAGTGACTTAGAAGCCCCTCTGAAAGTAACGCCTGAAGGATTTCCAATTAACAAAAAACATAAAAATATTTAAAGCATCAGGCAAGAAAGGATCGCCGAAAGGCCAGAAACAAAAAAGCCCCTCGAAAGGGGCTTTGGAAAAACACCGGATGCAAGCCAATCAATCGCCAAACATCTTCTGTTTGAGTTCGCGACGCTGCTGTGCCTCCAACGACAAAGTGGCCGTAGGCCTGGCCAGCAAACGGCCCACGCCGATGGGCTCGCCCGTTTCGTCACAGTAACCATAGTCCCCCGCATCAATGCGGATGATGGATTGCTCGATTTTCTTGAGCAGCTTGCGCTCGCGGTCACGCGTGCGCAACTCCAGCGCATGCTCTTCTTCAATGGTGGCACGGTCGGCCGGATCGGGCACCACCACGGTGTCTTCGCGCAGGTGTTCGGTCGTTTCACCGGCATTGGCCAGGATGTCCTGCTTGAGGGCCACCAGCTTGCGGCGGAAGTACGCCATCTGCAAATCGTTCATGTATTCGCTGTCAGGCATGGCCAGGATCTCGGCATCCGAGAGCTGGTCAAGCTGTTTGGTTTTCCAGTTGTTGGCCAATTTGGCGTCTTTTTTGACAGGGAACACGGGAGCAGAAACAACAGAAGTGGGCATGCTGGGCAAATAACTGGCTTTGGCTGCGGTCGAGGCCACAGCAGGGGGCAGGGACGGCACCGTGATCTGGGCCAGACGCGCCGAGGGGCGAGTGGACCGGATCGGTTGATCGGAGGCCACCGGGGCCACCACGGGAACAGGTGCCTTGGAGACCGTGGTCTGGACAGGCTCGACTTTTTTCACAGGTTCTTTCTTGACGGAAACAGCCACTTCGGTTTTGGCCGGTGTCTGCTTCTTGGGAGCGGAGGCTGCCTTCACAGGCGCCGGTTTCGCCACTGCTTTCGACGCCTTGGCGGCAGGCTTGACGGCGGCTTTGACAGCCACTGCGGGTTTGACCGCTTTTTTGCCCGGCAAGACCTTGGGGCTTGCCGCTGGCTTGGCGATTTTTACAGGTTTGGCTGGAGTGGCTTTCTTGGCTGGAGCGGCCTTGGAGGCCGTCGCAGCTTTTTTGACAACGGCCTTGTTCGTTGGTGCGGCTTTGCTCTCCGGTTTTTTGGCGGGCACGGGTTTGACCACAGCTTTGGCTTTGGCGACTGGTTTCACAGGCGCCTTGGCTGCCGACTTTTTCGGGCTGGCGGCCACCTTGGCTTTGGCCTTGGGGGCTGCAGCCTTGGCTGCTTTTTTGGCGGGCGTCTTCACGTCTTGTCTCCTAGCCGTGTTGCGGGGCAGGCCTCAGCCTCCTGCCATCGAATGGCAGATGATCCGGGGTCCTGTTCATCTGCATGGGTAAACCCTGTTTGTCGACCTTCTGGGGTTTGCCGTCCCCCCAAAAGGGAGGCCGTCAGGCGGGCGATTGTAGCGACTGAAACTGCCAAATTCCCGGATGCGGCCGATTAACGACACGTTATGGGAAAAAGAATGGGTTTCAGGCCGACACCAGGCACTGTTCCAGCCCCTGCAGGAGGATGTCTTTGGGCAAATCGATGCCAATGAACACCATCTTGCTCATTTTCACTTCGCCATCGGCCCACATGGGGCCCAGGTCGCTGCCCATGAGTTGGTGCACGCCCTGGAAGATCACCTTGCGTTCGGTGCCGCGCATGTTCAGCACCCCTTTGTAGCGCAGCATCTTGGGGCCATAGATGTTGACGATGGCGCCCAGAAAGTCCTCGAGCTTGGCCGGATCGAAAGCCCGTTCAGATTTGAAGACGAAGCTTTTGACATCGTCGTCGTGGTGATGGTGGTGACCGTGTTCATGTGCGTGCGAGGGGTGGTCGCAGTGCGCGCCATGTGCGTGGTCGTGATCATGGTCGTGCTGGTGCGAAGGATGGTCGCAGTGCTCGCCATGCGCATGGTCGTGGTGGTCATGGCTGTCATCGCTCAGGAAGTCCGGGTCGATGTCGAGCTTGGCGTTCAGGTTGAAGCCCTTGAGGTCAAACACCTCGCCCAAAGCGACTTCGCCGAAATGCACCACTTTTTGCGGCGCACGCGGGTTCATGTGCTTGAGGCGGTGCTGCAGCGCGTCCAGTTCCTGGGCCGACACCAGATCGGCCTTGCTGATGAAGATCTGGTCGGCAAAGCCCACCTGGCGCTGAGCCTCGACGCGGTCGTTGAGCTGCTGGGCCGCATGCTTGGCGTCCACCAGGGTCAGGATCGAGTCGAGCAGGAAAGTCTCGGCGATCTCGTCGTCCATGAAGAAGGTCTGCGCCACCGGGCCGGGGTCGGCCAGGCCCGTGGTCTCGATCACCACGCGCTCGAAATTCAGCAAGCCCTTGCGGCGCTTGGCGGCCAGCAACTGCAGCGTGGCGCGCAAATCCTCACGGATGGTGCAGCAGATGCAGCCGTTGCTCATCTGGATGATCTGCTCGTCGGTCTCGGACACCAGGATGTCGTTGTCGATGTTTTCCTCGCCGAACTCGTTTTCGATGATGGCGATCTTCTGGCCATGGGCCTCGGTCAGCACCCGCTTGAGCAGCGTGGTCTTGCCCGAGCCGAGGAAGCCGGTGAGGATGGTGGCAGGAATGAGGGCCATGCAGGTCTCCGAAAAATCGACGAAACAAAAGAGGTGGGGAGTGTATCGGGCTCTTCAAGGCCTTGCCGGCCCCTGGCCGCGCTCACTTGCGCACAACGACCAGGCCCTTGAGGTATTCCCCCTCGGGAAAGTTCACCGTCATCGGGTGGTCGGGCGCGCCTTGCAGGCGCTCGCTGATGAAGCCGTCCACCCCGGCATCGGTGCCCGCCGAGGCCACAATCTTGTGAAACAGGTCGGCGCTGATGCCCCCCGAACACGAGTAGGTGAACAGCTCGCCACCGGGCACCAGCAGCTTGAAGGCCAGGCGGTTGATGTCCTTGTAGGCGCGGGCGGCTCGGTCCGCATGCGCGGCCGTGGGTGCGAACTTGGGGGGGTCCAACACGATGGCGTCAAAAGTCTCGCCCGCCTCGATGAAGGCGCGCAGGCTGGCGTTCACGTCCGCGTCCATGAAGCGGGCGCGGGCGGCATCAAAGCCGTTGAGCCGGACGTGCGCCGCAGCACGCTCCAGTGCCGGGCCTGACGAGTCGATGGACGTGACATGCCCAGCCCCACCCGACAGGGCCGCGATGGTGAAGCCCCCGGTGTAGCAGTAGCAATTGAGCACCTTGCCAAACTGGCGATGGCGCGTGTGCTGGGCAAAGCGCTGACGGCTGTCGCGCTGGTCCAGGTAAAAGCCGGTTTTGTGGCCGGTGGCCACGTCCAGCGTGAGTTGCCAGTCGTGCTCGCGGATGGTCAATTCGGTCTCGCCCGAGCCGCGCAGCCAGCCCGTGACTTCGGGGAGGCCTTCGAGGCTGCGCACACTGGCGTCCGAGCGCTCGTACAGGCGCGTCAGGCCCGTGACCTGCAGCAGCGCATCGGCAATCGCCTGCTTGAAACGCTCGGTGCCGCAGCTGGTGAACTGCGCCACCAGAGTGTCGCCATAGCGGTCCACGATCAGGCCCGGCAGGCCATCGGCTTCACCGTGCACCAGGCGCAGGCCATCGCTCTGGATGTCGAACCACTGGCGCGCAGCCACCGCTTGCGCGATGCGCTCCTGGATGAAACGGGCGTCGATGCGCTGGCCCTCGTCAAAACTCCAAACGCGCGCTTTGATGCGCGAGTTCGGGCTGAACGCGGCCCAGCCCAGGAACTGCCCGGCCGACGACTCGATGCGCACCGTCTCGCCCGCATCGCCGCCGCCTTTGGCGATGGCGGAGTCAAACACCCAGGGGTGGCGGCGCAGCAAGGAGCGTTCCTTGCCTTCTTTGAGTCGAAGCGTTTTCATGGCGGCTATTGTCGTTGAGACCCGCCCCACTGGCGCGCACTTACCCCTTGCGCTTGGCCCGGGGGTGCGCTGCGTCGTAGGCTTTGGCCAGGTGCTGGAAATCCAGCCGGGTGTAGACCTGCGTGGTGGTGATGTTGGCGTGGCCCAGCAACTCCTGCACAGCCCGCAGATCGCCGCTGGACTGCAGCACATGGCTGGCAAACGAGTGGCGCAGCATGTGCGGGTGCACCGGCGTGGCCAAACCCGCCAGCAGGCTGCGGCGCTTGAGCCGCTGCCAGATCGACTGCGCCGTCAGCCGCGTGCCATGCTGGCCGGCGAACAGCGCCAGCGACGCGCTGGATGCCCCCGGCACGGGCGCGTTCAGCATGCCTGTGACCTGGCCGCGCACCGCCAGCCAGCGTTCGAGCGCCGCCAGTGCCTGCGAGCCCAGAGGCACGGTGCGGCGCTTGCCGCCCTTGCCCTGCACCTGCACCTCGGCCGCCTGCAGATCGACCCAGCCCCGCCCTTGCTGGAGCGCCGCGTCACTGGGCACGACATCTAGCCCGGTCAGCTCGCCCACCCGCAGCCCACAGCCATAGAGCAGCTCGACCATGGCGGCGTCGCGGGCTTCGAGCCAGGGGTCGTCCTGCGCCTCTTCGTGTTCGGCCAGCTGCACGGCCTCGTCCACGCCCAGCGCCTTGGGCAAGGGCTTGGCCACCTTGGGGGCGCGCACGCCTTGCACCGGGTTGCTGCTGACACGCCCTTCGCGGCCGAGCCAGGTGTAAAACCCTCGCCAGCCCGACAGAATCAGGGCAATGCCCCGGCCGCTGCGCCCGGCGCTGTGCATCTGCGCCACCCAGCGGCGGATGTGGGTAGGCTGCACCTCGGTCAGGGCCACAGAGGCCTCGGCGGCCATGGCACTCAGGCGCTCCAGGTCCAGCCGGTACAGGGTGCAGGTGCGCTCGGCCAGGCGTTTTTCAAAACGCACGTGGTCCAGATAGCGCAAGGCCAGCGGGTCAAGCGACACACTGGCCAAAGGGGTGTTTGCGTCGTTCAAGCCAACGCCCTCGTGGGGTTCAGGCCTCTTGCGCGCGCAGCACCGACAGCGCCGCGCCCGCCAGCTCGGCCAGGCGCTCCAGCAGCTCCGTGCCCATCTGGCT